>WNFO01000665.1_pt1 | contig 25221 bp, 21 predicted proteins | sample 5400251 | NCBI WGS metagenome assembly WNFO01 (sample SAMN13153354, study PRJNA577476) | soil metagenome | isolation source: 100 cm saprolite under Madrone tree | place: USA:California | collected 2016-06-14
ATGTCCGATGAGCCGGCGCTGTCGGAGAACTGGGGCGAGGAAGGCCTGTCGGCGGCCGAGCGGCTTTATGCGTGGAACACGCTCGAAGTGCTGGCGATGTCGTCCGGCAGCATCGGGAAGCCGGCCAACGCCATTCCGGGACGCGCGCAGGCGGTTTTGCAGCTTCGCTTTGTGGTCGGCACCAGGGTGGATAAAATCGTCGACGCGATCAGGGCGCGTTTGCACGGCATCGGGTTTCCCATGGTCGAGGTGACGGCGACACAGAGCTTTGACGCCTCGCGAACCGATTTCGACAGTCCCTGGGTCGGCTGGGCGGCGGAATCGATCCGGCAGACCACAGGCAAAGCGCCCGCGGTCCTGCCGAATTTCGGCGGCTCGTTGCCCAACGATGTGTTTTCCGATTGCCTGGGCTTGCCGACGATCTGGGTGCCGCACTCCTATCCCGGCTGCTCCCAACACGCGCCCGACGAACACATTCTGCTGTCGGTCACCGAGGAAGCGCTCGGCATCATGGCAGGCCTGTTCTGGGATCTGGGCGAGATGCCGCGCGCCCTGTAGGACTCCACGCGGGCGAGGGTGCGACACCAGGCCTGTGGCGCCATGCGCGACGCGGCAAGACGAATATGACGCAGCTATGGCGGCCGGTATCCTCCGAACGTACCTTGCGACAGGCTGACGTTCGGGCCATAGATACGGCCGATCGGAAGCTATTCCGTTCACTCGCCAATGTCGGCATTTGCAGGAAAACGCCTGCTTGAAGCGCATGACGCCAGCTCCGAACCTAATCGACGACGCTGGGATAATTCAGGCGTTTGCCGGAATCCCCGCGCTGCTCGAGCAGGACCCTGCGCTGATTTATCGCGGCCGCACGCTCGACTGCGAATGTCTGCTCGGGCCGGTTGATCATCCGTTTCATGTGTCGATCCGCGGCGGCAGCATCGTGGATTTGACGCCGGCCCCGGTCCTGATGCGGTCCTGGCGGTTTTCATATCGCGCGTCGGCGGTGGCCTGGGCGGAGTATTGGAAACCCGCGCCCCGGCCGGGCTGGCACGATCTGCTCGCATTGACCAAGCGTGAGGAAGCCACGCTGGAGGGCGACCTGCATCCGTTCATGGCGCATCTGCAGTATTTCAAGGATGTGCTGGCGCTTCCGCGGCTGCATCGTTCCGCGGTGCCGACATGACTGGCTATATCGAGCCGATGGTCGGCCGCTATATCCATGTCGAGATCGATCGTGAGATGCATCGCATCTATTTCGAGGAAAGCGGCGCGGGCATACCGCTGGTGTGCCTGCACACCGCAGGCTCCGACGGACGGCAGTGGCGGCATCTGCTGGCCGACGAAGAGTTCACGAAAACATTTCGCATCATTGCCTTCGACCTGCCGTGGCATAGCAAATCAAATCCGCCACCGAGCTGGACCGGCGAGGAATATCGGCTGACGACGGCGCGCTACACCGCGACGGTTCGCGCGTTCTGCAAGGCGCTGGCGCTGGAAAAGCCGATCGTGATGGGCTGCTCGATCGGCGGCCGCATCGTGCTCAATCTTGCGATCGACCATGCCGCGGAATTCCGCGCCTTGATCGGCCTGGAAGCCGCTGACTTTCAGGCGCCCTGGTACGATACGAACTGGCTGCACCGTCCCGACGTTCACGGCGGCGAAGTCTGCGCGGCGCTGGTGTCTGGCCTGATCGCGCCGCAAAGTCCGGAAAGCTCGCGCCGGGAGACCTTGTGGGCCTACATGCAAGGCGGGCCGGGCGTCTTCAAGGCGATCTGTATTTCTACCGGGTCGATGGCGACCTGCGCGGGCGGGTTGACAAGATCGATACAGGCGTCTGTCCGCTTTATCTGCTCACCGGCGAATATGATTTTTCCTGCACGCCGGAAGACACGATGCGGACGGCTGCCGCGATCGGCGGTGCCACTGTCACCATCATGGAACGGCTCGGCCATTTTCCGATGAGCGAAAATCCCGAACAGTTTCGCCGATATTTCGCGCCGGTTCTCGGCCGGATTCTGAAGCGATCGACATCCACCAAGCAAGGAGAACATGCATGAAACGCAAGTACATTATTGGCTGCGCGCTCGCCGCGACGCTGTGCGCGGGACCGGCATTGGCCGAGGAACTCACGGGCACATTGAAGAACATCAAGGAAACCGGCGCCATCACCATCGGCTACCGCGATTCGTCGATTCCGTTTTCCTATCTGGACGACAACCAGAAGCCGATCGGCTTTGCGATGGACATCTGTTACAAGATCGTCGACGCTGTGAAGAAAGACCTCAAGCTCGACAAGCTCGAGGTCAAGCTCAATCCGGTGACCTCGTCGACCCGCATTCCATTGCTGGCCAACGGCACCATTGACCTCGAATGCGGCTCGACCACCAACAACGCCGACCGCCAGAAGCAGATTTCCTTCACCAACACCCACTTCCTGACCGCGAGCCGGTTCGTCTCGAAGAAGTCCAGCAAGATCAATTCCATTGACGATCTCAAGGGCAAGTCGGTGGTCTCGACATCCGGCACCACCAACATCAAGCAGCTCACCGAGGCCAACGCCGCCCGCAACCTCGGCATTAATATCATCCCTGCCAAGGACCACGCCGAAGCGTTCTTGATGGTCGAGACCGATCGCGCGGTGGCGTTCGTGATGGACGATATCCTGCTCGCCAGTCTCGCCGCCGGCTCGAAGGAGCCGGACGCCTACGTCATCTCCAAGGACGCCTTCTCCAAGCCGGAGCCCTATGGCATCATGCTGCGCAAGGATGACGCGCCGTTCAAGAAGGTGGTCGATGCTGCGACCGCCGCGCTCTACACGAGCGGCGAAGGTGCCAAGATCTATGCCAAATGGTTCACGCAGAACATCCCGCCCAAGGGGCTGAACCTCAACGTGCCCTTGGGCGCGGAGCTGAAGAACGAGTTCGCCAAGCCTTCCGATTCCCCCGATCCGGATTCCTATAAGGCGATGTGAGATTTCCAAGGGCTCATGCGATGGCCCGTTCATCGCATGAGCCTGGGAGGCGTGTGTGACAGCCCAAAGTCATATCCCATTCCGCTATTCCGGCCCGATTTTTGCAGGCGTTCCGGAAGTCGTCCAACGGAGAAGACCACGAATGAAACGCCTGCGTATGATCGGCCTTGCGCTCGCCGCGAGCTTCTGTGCCGGGGCGGCCAACGCCGAAGAGCTCACCGGGACGCTCAAGAAAATCAAGGAAACCGGCGCGATCACCATCGGCTTCCGCGACTCGTCGATTCCGTTTTCCTATCTGGACGACAAGCAGAAGCCGATCGGCTTTGCGATCGACATCTGCTACAAGATCGTCGACGCCGTGAAGAAAGAGCTCAAGCTCGACAAGCTCGCGGTCGAATTCAACCCGGTCACGTCCTCGACCCGCATTCCCTTGCTGGCCAACGGCACCATCGACCTCGAATGCGGCTCGACCACCAACAATGCCGACCGTCTGAAGCAGGTTTCCTTCACCAACACCCACTTTCTGACCGCGACCCGCTTCGTCTCGAAGAAGTCCAGCAAGATCAACTCGATCGATGATCTCAAGGGCAAGTCGGTGGTCTCGACTTCCGGTACCACCAACATCAAGCAACTCACCGAAGCCAATGCCGCCCGCAACCTCGGCCTCAACATCATCCCGGCCAAGGAACATGCCGAGTCGTTCCTGATGGTCGAGACCGATCGTGCGGTTGCGGCTGTGTTGGACGACATCCTGCTTGCCAGTTTCGTCGCCGGATCGAAGGATCCGGACGCCTATGTCATTTCCAAGGACGCATTCTCGAAGCCGGAGCCCTACGGCATCATGCTGCGCAAGGATGATCTCGCCTTCAAGAAGGTGGCCGATGCCGCGACCGCCGCGCTCTATCAAAGCGCCGACGGCCAGAAGCTGTATGACAAGTGGTTCATGCAGAAAATCCCGCCCAAGGGATTGAACCTCAACGCGCCAATCGGCGCGGAGCTGAAGAAGGAGTTCGCCAAGCCTTCGGATTCCCCGGATCCGGATTCCTATACCGCGATGTAAGAATTCTCGGGATCCTGCGATGGCCTGGTCATTGCATGAGTCTGGCGCACAAGTCTGGGCGGTTCTATTCCGGCCGGGTTTTTGCCAGCATCCCGGAACGTCATCCAGGGGAGCAGAGCACGCATGAAACGCCTGCGTATGATTGGCCTTGCATTCGCGGCCAGCTTCTGTGCCGGGCAGGCCAACGCCGAAGAACTCACGGGGACGCTCAAGAAAATCAGGGAAACCGGTGCGATCACCATCGGCTTCCGCGACTCGTCGATTCCGTTTTCCTATCTGGACGACAACCAGAAGCCGATCGGCTTTGCGATCGACATCTGTTACAAGATCGTCGACGCTGTGAAGAAAGAGCTCAGGCTCGACAAGCTCGCGGTCGAATTCAACCCGGTGACGTCCTCGACCCGCATTCCCTTGCTGGCCAACGGCACCATCGACCTCGAATGCGGCTCGACCACCAACAACGCCGACCGCCAGAAGCAGGTTTCCTTCACCAACACCCATTTTCTGGTCGTGACCCGCTTCGTCTCGAAGAAATCCAGCAAGATCAATTCGATCGACGATCTCAAGGGCAAGCCGGTGGTCTCGACCTCCGGCACCACCAACATCAAGCAGCTGACCGAAGCCAGCGCTGCGCGCAACCTCGGCGTCAACATCATCCCGGCGAAGGATCATGCCGAGGCGTTCCTGATGGTGGAGACCGACCGCGCGGTGGCGTTCGTGATGGACGATATCCTGCTCGCCGCCTTCGTCGCCGGATCGAAAGATCCGGACACCTACGTCATCTCCAAGGACGCCTTCTCGAAGCCGGAGCCTTGCGGCATCATGCTGCGCAAGGACGATCCCGCCTTCAAGAAAGTGGTCGACGGCGCCACCGCGGCGCTCTATCAGAGCGCCGACGGTCAGAAGCTGTATGACAAATGGTTCATGCAGAACATCCCGCCCAAGGGATTGAACCTCAACGCGCCAATCAGCCCGGCGCTGAAGAAGGCGTTCGCCGCGCCTTCCGATTCCCCCGATCCGGATTCCTATAAGGCGATGTGAGGTTTTGCCACCTCGGTTATGGCCCGGTCGTTGCATGGACCGGTATCGTAGGCTACGGCTGGTAGCGGCGCAGCCGTGGTACGCGGGGGACTTTCGTGAACTATCACTGGAACTGGCGGATCTTCTGGGAGCCGGCACCGAACGGGACCGGCACCTATCTCGACATGCTGCTGTCGGGGCTGGTCCTGACCATCGAGACCGCGATCTGTGCCTGGATCCTGGCGCTCGTCTTCGGATCGATCGTCGGCGTATTGCGGACGCTGCCGTCCAGGACGGCATCCTGGGTCGGCTTCGCCTGGGTTGAATTCTTCCGCAATATGCCGCTGCTGGTGCAGCTGTTTATCTGGTTCTTCGTTTTGCCGGAAATCCTGCCGCCGTCGTGGGGGCTCTGGCTGAAGCAGATGCCCAATGCGCCGTTCTACACCGCTGCGATCGGGATCGGGTTTTTCATGTCCGCGCGGGTGGCTGAACAATTGCGGGCCGGCATCGGATCGCTCCCGCGCGGACAAAAATTGGCTGCGACTGCGCTCGGACTAACGACCGCGCAGACCTATCGTTATGTCCTGCTGCCGATGGCGTTTCGCATCATCATGCCGCCGCTCACTTCCGAATTTCTCTCGACCATCAAGAATACGTCGGTGGCCCTCACCATCGGCCTGATCGAACTGACCGCCGAGGCGCGGGCGATGCAGGAATTTTCCTTTCAGGTGTTCGAGGCCTTCACGGCGGCGACGGTGCTGTATCTCCTGATCAACATCGTCGTCGTCATGGCCATGCGCTTCCTTGAGCGCGGGCTCGCGATTCCTGGCTACATCACCGGGAAGTGAGCCGCGCATGTTCGCCAATTTCGACTTTGACGTCATCCGCCGCTCGCTCGGATATCTGTTTTTCGAAGGCATGACGTTTACGCTGACGCTGACGGGTCTTGGCGCACTGGGAGGCCTGATCTTCGGGACGTTGATCGCCCTGATGCGACTGTCCGGGTTGAGGCTGCTCGGGCGCATCGCCGGTCTCTATGTCGACCTGATGCGGTCGCTGCCGCTGGTGCTGGTGATCTTCTGGTTCTATTTCCTGGTGCCCTATCTCGGGCAGTGGCTGACGGGATCGTCGCGGCCGGTCCGGGTCGGCGCGTTCACCTCCTCGCTCGTCACCTTCATCATGTTCGAGGCGGCATACTTCTCCGAGATCATGCGCGCGGGCATCCAGTCGATCTCGAAGGGACAGCCCGCCGCGGCGAATGCGCTGGGTCTCACCTACGGGCAGACCATGCGTTATGTCGTGCTGCCGCAGGCGTTCCGCAACATGCTGCCGGTGCTGCTGACCCAGACCATCGTGCTGTTCCAGGACACCTCGCTGGTCTATGTGCTATCGATCCCTGACTTCCTGGGCGCAGCGAGCAAGGTGGCGCAGCGCGACGGCCGGCTGGTCGAAATGTATCTGTTCGCGGCCGCGGTCTATTTCATCATTTCCAGCGCTGCGTCGTTCAGCGTCCGGCGCCTGCAGGCGCGTATCAGCATTGTCCGGTAGGAAGCGCGCATGATCGAGATCAGTCACGTCGACAAATGGTACGGGCCCAGCTTCCAGGCGCTGAAGGATTGCACCACCAGCGTCGCCAAGGGCGAGGTAGTGGTGGTATGCGGTCCGTCGGGATCGGGAAAATCGACGCTGATCAAATGCGTCAACGCGCTGGAGCCGTTCCAGGGCGGCGAAATCATCCTCGACGGCATCAAGGTCAACGATCCCAAAACCGACCTGCCGAAACTGCGCGCCCGTGTCGGCATGGTGTTCCAGCATTTTGAGCTGTTCCCGCACCTGAAGATCATCGAGAACCTTTGCCTGGCGCAGGAAAAGGTGCTGGGACGGTCGCATGACGAGGCTCTCGCGAAGGGCTCAAAACTGCTCGACCGCGTCGGTCTGAAGGACCACGCGCGCAAATATCCCGCCGAACTGTCCGGCGGCCAGCAGCAGCGCGTCGCCATCGCGCGGGCGCTGGCGATGGATCCGATCGCCATGCTGTTCGACGAGCCGACCTCGGCGCTCGATCCCGAAATGATCTCCGAGGTGCTCGACGTCATGGTCGACCTCGCCCGCGAGGGCATGACCATGATGGTCGTCACCCATGAAATGGGCTTTGCCAGCAAGGTCGCGCACCGGGTGATTTTCATGGACCAGGGCGAAATCGTCGAGGACGCGCTGAAGACCGATTTCTTCGGCAGCCCCCGCAGCGACCGCGCGCAAAAGTTCCTGTCGAAAATCTTGTCGCATTAGGACCCGATGTCATTCCGGGGCGTCGAAGAGGCGAACCCGGAATCTCGAGATTCCGGGTCTGGTCCTGCGGACCATCCCGGAATGACATCGGATCTTTGCACGGGCTATCGCGAATTCCGTTTCCAATTCGTCGATCAAGCCCTAAGAATTTGTGTATACATGCGGCGCAACTGTTTGCCCGATAGGAGAAATCGCTTGGATCAGATCGCTTACGTCAACGGTTCGTTCGTGCCTCTCAGTGAGGCCAAGGTCTCGGTACTGGACCGCGGTTTTTTGTTCGCCGACGGCATCTACGAAGTCGCTGCCGTGCTCGACGGCAAGCTGATCGACAATGCCTCGCATCTGGCGCGGCTGGAGCGCTCGGTCGGCGAGATCGCGCTGGCCTTGCCGGAAACGACCGCGCGCATTCAGGAGATCCAGAGAGAACTGGTCGCGCGCAACAACCTGGTCAACGGCATGGTCTATCTCGAAGTGACGCGCGGCGCCGACGCCGGACGCGACTTTGCGTTTCCAAAAGGCGTCAAGCCGACGCTGGTGATGTTCACGTCGGTCAAGGACATCGTCAACGCGCCGTCGGCCAAGACGGGTATCGCTGTCATCACCGTGCCTGATCTCCGCTGGGAGCGGCGCGACATCAAGAGCGTGGCGCTGCTGGCGCAGGTGCTGGCAAAACAGGCCGCGGCGGAGGCCGGCGCCGGCGAGGCCTGGATGATCGAGGATGGCAAGGTGACCGAGGGCGGCTCGTCCTCGGCCTTCATCCTGACCCAGGATGACGTGCTGGTGACGCGGCAGAATTCATCCGCGATCCTGCCGGGCTGCACCCGCAAGGCGGTGGTCGCGCTCGCCCAGGAGCGCCAGCTTCGCGTCGAGGAACGGCCATTCACGGTCGAGGAGGCGCTCAAGGCCAAGGAAGCCTTCATCACCAGCGCCACCGTGTTCGTGCAGGCGGTGGTGTCGATCGACGGCAAGGCCGTCGCCAACGGCAAGCCCGGCCCGATGACCGACCGCTTGCGCGAGATCTATGTGGACTTTGCTCGGGCCACGGCGCAGTAGCGCCTGTCTCGCTCGCCGCCAAAGGCGGTATTCCCGTTTATTCCCGATCACGATTTCCACAAGCAGGTACTCACCGTCTGGATCGGGCTCCGGCAATACCGTAACTTCGCTTCGTCCAACGGATCGGTCAGGCAAAAGAGATGTCTCCGCACGACATTGCGTCAAGCCGCCGCTGCGCGGTGCGGTTCGCCGCGATGGCCGCGGTCGTCTGCGTCGCAGCCCCCTTATCGGCCGCGATGGTCGAACTTGGGCCGCCGCCGGGGGCCGTGCTGTCGCGCGAAAAACTTTCAGCCATTGACGATTTCGTCAATGGCGAAATCGCCTCCGGCAAGATCCCCGGCGCCATCGTTCTGATCCAGCGTCACGGCCAGCAGGTCTATTTCAAGACCTTCGGCAAGCGCGACGTCGAGAAGGGAACGCCGATGACAGCGGACGCCATCTTCCCGATCCATTCGGTCACCAAGACCATCACCAGCGTGGCGGCGATGATGCTGGTCGACCGCGGCAAAATCGCGCTCGATGATCCCGTCAGCAAATACATCCCGTCCTTCGCCGGCACGAAAGTCGGCGTCGAGAGAAAGGATGATTCCGGCCGCGCGGTGCTTGACCTGGTGCCGCCGCGCCGGCCCATCACTATCGAGGACTTGTTGCTGCACACGTCGGGCATCACCTACGGTTTCTATGGTGAGGGGCTGGTCAAGGCCGCCTATGACGGCATTTATCTCGGTGATTTCGACAATGCCGAATTCGTAGAGCGGGTGGCAAAGCTGCCGCTCGCCGAGCAGCCTCGCACGCTCTGGGATTACGGGCATTCGATCGACATCCTCGGCCGTGTGATCGAGGTCGTGTCCGGCCAGTCGCTCTTTCAGTTCGAAAAGACAAACCTGCTCGATCCGCTTCATATGACCACCACGAAATTCTTCCTGACCGATCCTGCGGAACGGGTGCGCTACGCCCAGCCGCTGGCCAAAGACCGCCATGTCGAGCGAAACTCGCTCGACATCACGCGATGGGAATCCGGTGGCGGCGGAATGGTCTCCACAGCAGCCGATTTCGCGCGTTATGGGCAGATGCTGCTGAACGGCGGGACGCTCGACGGCAGAACCTATCTCAGTCCCGCGACCTTCGCCGCGATGACCACGGATCACATCGGGCCGGGGTCGGGCGTCGCGCGCAACTATTTCTATTATCCCGGCGACGGGTTCGGATTCGGCTATGGTTTTGGCGTCCGCACCGATCCCGGCAATGCGGTGCCGCCGCCGCCGGGCTCGCTCGGGGAGATCAAATGGGATGGCGCCACCGGCGTCTATCTCGTGGTCGACCGCGCCCAGGACATGTTCTTCGTCGTAATGGAAAATTCGCCATCGGGGCGCATGCACCTTCAAGTGACCCTGAAAAAGATCGTATACAACGCATTCGAGAAATGATCTGAAACTACCGGCTGATGGGTCTTGGCATGGAACGGAATTGATGCTGCGGAAACCGGACGAAAAAAATCAGGCCATCGTGACGCCGCTACGCATCGCAGCGTTCGATCGTGCGCGGACGTTCATCATCCTCCTGGTGCTGGTGCACCATTCTGTCGTCAATTACACCTATTTCGGCAGCGGCGACAAAATGCGCTGGATCGGTTTTGATCTGGTGGTGCTGTTCAACGACAGTTTCTTCATGGCATTCATGTTTTTCATCTCCGGGCTGTTCGTCCGCGACAGCCTGACGCGAAAGGGCCCTGCGATTTTCCTGCGCGACCGCGCGTGGCGGCTCGGCGTGCCGTATCTGGCGTCGGTGTTCGTGCTGATGCCGATCGCGTATTATCCGACATTCCTGCGCTACCATCTGCCGGGAACCACGGATTTCAACTTCCTGCATTTCTGGTGGCACACGCTCACCATCGGGCCGTGGCCTTCGGGGCCGGCGTGGTTCCTGTGGGTGCTGCTGGCGCTTGACGCGATCGTCGCCGCCGTCTGGTTGGTCGCGCCTCGCGCCATCGGGATGCTCGGCCAGCTGACTTTTTCCGTACGCAATCGGCCGACGGCGGCTTTTGTCGCTTTTCTGATCGTCTCAGTCGCGGTCTATCTGCCGATGCACTTGATTTTCGGCGACGCTAGCTGGCTCGAACCTGGGCGATTTCCGCTGCCGATCCAGACCAGCCGGATCCTGCTCTACACCGCCTACTTCTTTACCGGCGTCGGCGTCGGCGCCGCAGGCCTTCGGGCCGGGCTGCTCGCGGAAACCGGCGAACTCGCCAGACGCTGGCCGGTCTGGCTCGGCTTTGCAGTGTTGTTCTACGGCGCGATCCTCGGCCTCGTTTACGTCCACCACAACTGGGTAGCGGATTTCAACTCGCCGCCGCTCTTGTGGCGAACAGGTTACGGCCTGGCCTTCGCGATGTTCAGCGCCGCGATGGCGTTCACGGTGCCGGCGATTTTCCTGCGGTTTGCCGAATCCGGTTGGCGCCTGCTCGATGCGCTGCAGCCCTCGGCTTACGGCGTGTACCTCGTGCACTACATCTTCATCATCTGGCTGCAATACGCCGTCTACGATTACTCGCTTCCCGCAGGCATCAAGTTCGCGATCGTGTTTATCGGCACACTTGCGATGGGCTGGGGGCTTACGGTGATGTTGCGAAAGATTCCTATCGTGGCGCGGATGATTTGAGAGCCGTCATTCCGGGGCGATGCGAAGCATCGAACCCGGAATGACGGCCGGCCTCACGGCTTCAGGATCAGCTTCTGCACCCGCCAGTTCAGCAACTCGGCGGCGTAGATCACGTTCTCCGAGGGACACGCCATCGCGTGGATCCAGCCAAACTGCTTGAGTTGCTTGCCGGATTGGCCGAGCATGCCGAGCACCTTGCCCTCGAGGCTGAGCTTGTAGATACGGCCGGGCCACGCGTCCGAACTGTACAGCACCTGATTGGGTGGCGGCGTGATGCAGATCGACCACGGCGAACCCGGCGCAAAGGTGCCGCCCGCCATCATCGCCTCGTCAGGGATCTTGCCGATCGCAGGTTTTGCGTCCGGCGGCACCGGCACGTCGATCTTGAACTGGCGCAAGAATTTTCCGTCGCCGTCGAACACCTGAATTCGATGGTTGCCGCGATCGGCGACATAGACATTGCCCTTGGCGTCGGTCGCGATGGAGTGCGGGGTGTTGAACTGGCCGGGCTCCTTGCCGCGGTCGCCCCATGACTTCAGCCAGTTGCCGTCCTTGTCGACCTTGGCGACGCGGGAATTGATGTAGCCGTCGCTGATGAAGGTGTTGCCGGCCTTGTCCCACGCGACATCGGTGACCTGACGAAACCGGCCATCCTCGGCGGGCAGCGGCGGCTTCGGATGCTTGACCGGTCCGGTCTCTTCGTCGGAGGCTTCCTGCTTGCGGCCGAACACCATGGCGACGCGGCCCTCGGGATCGAACTTGATCACCATGTCGGAGCCCTTGTCGGTCACCCAGATGTTGTCGGCAGGATCGATCTTTACCGTGTGCCCGAACGACCAGGCATAGAGGTTCTTGCCGATTTCGCGGACGAACCCGCCCTTCGCATCGAATTCGAGCAACTGCGTCGCCGCCGCGGCGTAGGCCGGCCCGGAGGTGTTGCCGCGCGACAGCACGAAAACGTGGCCCTTGGAATTGACCGAGACGCCCGACACTTCGCCGAAATAGATGTTGGGCGGCAGCCGGAGCGGATTCGGGACCGAGTCGAATTGGATCGAGGGCACCGCCTGCTGTGCGAAGGCCGGCGGCCCGACCAACAGCAATAGCCCGATCAGCCAGTGCCTCATCATCATATCCTCCCGGAGCATTCGTTGTTTTTTTGACGTCGTAGCGGATGCTAGTCTATCGCTATTCCCTGCGTCCATCGCCAGCAGGCGCGTTCCCCGTCATATCCGTTCGCCGCCCGGCGCATGGCGCTGCGCGGCAAGGCATGATCTGCTGGTGCGCTTTTCGAACTCCAGTCGCATGCGGTCCCCTATGCTTTTTGAACGCAACATAACGACGACGTCTCTTCTGTTCGCGCTTGCAGCATTATTGCCCGCTGCGTTGTTGGCGAATGGTGCTTTGGCCGGTTACCCCGACCGGCTCGTCAAAATCGTCGTGCCGTTTGCGCCGGGCGGCGGCACTGACGTGATTGCGCGGACGCTGGCGCAGGAGATGGCAAAGGACCTCGGCGCTACCGTGATCATCGAGAACAAACCGGGGGCGGGGACGATCATCGGTACCCAGGCCGTCGCAACCAGCGAGCCGGATGGCTACACGCTGCTGATGGGAACATTCGCCAATGCGGTCAATCCGAGCCTCAATGCGAAGCTGCCCTACGATGCGCACAAGGACTTTGTCCCGGTCGGGCTGGTTGCGCGCTCCTTCAATATTGTCGTGGTCAATCCCAAATCGCCTTTTCAATCGATCGCGGATCTCATCGCAGCGGCGAAAGCCGATCCGGAAAAATTGTCCTACGGGACATTTGGGACGGGCACGTCGGCGCATCTCGCGGGCGAGCTGTTCAAGAACATGGCGAAGGTCAATCTGACCACGGTGCCTTACAAGGGCGCCGCGCCTGCTATCACCGATCTGATCGGCGGCCAGATCCAGGTGATGTTTACGACGGTCGCAAGTGCTGCCTCGCTGATCGAGGGCGGCCAGTTACGGGCGCTCGCCGTGACGTCGGCGGAACGCTCGCCGGCCTTTCCGCGACTGCCGACCGTCGCCGAGGCCGGGGTTCCCGGCTATGCCGCGGAGAGCTGGTATGGCCTGTTCGCGCCGGCCAGGACGCCTGCCGACATCATCGACCGCCTCAACAAATCCGCAGGCCTGGCGGTTCAATCGGAGGCTTTCAAGAAGCTCGGCGTGAATGAGGGTCTCGTCATGGTCGCGCGGCCCCCGCAAGAGCTCGATCGATATTTTCGCGCCGAGGAGGAACGCTGGCGCAAGGTGATCCAGGACGCCGGGATCAAGGTCGAATAGCGGCGGCTCCGGTTGCGGAAGGCCGCGGTCGAAAGTTTGTTGCCGGCTTGCAGGAATATTCGCGGAGCGCGGGTGTTGCAGAGGGGCGTCCGTAGTGCGCAACCCGTTGCGCTACTCTTTGAAGTATCAAGAAAAAAGACTGGAACCGGGGGAAACGCGATGAGGACACCGGCGAACACCTCGCCCGAGGCCAAGGAGGCCTTTGCGGAAATCGCCGGCTTCTTCGACAAGCATCTGGGAAATCGGCCGCCGATGGAATAACGAAAGAGTCAGCCGTCAATTCGAAAATCCAGGGAGGATTAACAATGTCCGGCACCACACAGCGTACCCTTGCTGCCCTAAGCCTCGCTCTGATCTGCATCGCGTCGCCGGCATCGGCGGCGGATGATACCGTCCGCATCCGCGGCACCATCGAACGCGTCGAAGGTCCGGTTTACGTGGTCAAGAGCCGTGATGGTGCCGAACTGAAGCTGACCGTCACCGACAATCCGCTGTTTGTCGCAATCGCTCCCTCGACCATGGCGGACATCAAGCCGGGCATGTTCGTCGGCTCGGCCGGAATGATGCAGCCCGACGGCACCCAGAAGGCGATCGAGGTGCATATCTTCCCGGAATCGATGCGCGGCACCGGCGAAGGCCATTACGACTGGGATCTCAAGCCGCAGACCAAGATGACCAATGGCAATGTCGAGCAGACGGTTGCCGGGGTCGATGGACCGCTGCTGTCCGTCAAGTACAAGGATGGCGAGAAGAAACTGGTGGTGACCCCGGAAACCGTTGTGGTGACCTATGTCCCTGGCAACAAGGACGATCTCAAGCCGGGCACCAGGATCTTCGTCGGCGCCGCGAAGAAGCAGCCTGACGGCACGTTGCAAACCCCGCGTATTACCTACGGCAGAGACGGCGCGGGACCGGCATTTTGACTCCGATAGGGCGTCGCGCATAGCGTCGCGGCACTGTCGACAGCCTTTACAACGGAAGCAGACTTCAACCTGGAGGATACTATGCGTTCAATCGTTTCGCTGACACTGGCAGCCTGCGCCATTGCGGTCATGAGTTCGCCGACACTTGCGCAAGCACAAGCACAAGCGCCGGCGGCAGCGCCAGCAACGCCGCCGGCGCCGCCGTCCGCGGGCGGTACGCCCGATGCGATGCCGTTCGATATTCCCTACGGTCAGTCGATCGGGCTCGAACATGCCAAGCAGGTGATGGCGGCGGCTGAAGCGGAGGCCAAAAAGCGAAACTGGAAGATGAACATCGCCGTGGTCGATACCAACGGCGAACTCGTCCAGTTTGAGCGGATGGAGGGCGCGCAGATCGCATCCGGCTCGATTTCGGTCGGCAAGGCGCGCACCGCGGCACGCTTTCGCCGCGAATCCCGCCTGTTCTACAACGCGTTTGAAACCGGCCACGGCTATGTCAGCACACTCGATCCGACCTTGGTCGCCAGTCCCGGCGGATTTCCGCTGGTCGAAGGTGGCAAGCTGATCGGCGCGGTTGGCTGCAGCGGCGGCACCGGCGATCAGGACGCCGCGGTATGCAAGGCCGGCGCTGAGGTCGTGAAATAGCACGGCGTTTTCTGCTCCGGCGCGACGAAGCGCCGGGTTTCGTTGGCGCCGTGGCGCGACACCGCACGCGGCGCCAAAACGAGCGTTATTGTCGCGCGTATCTTTGCCCGACCGGCGAGGGCGCTATTGCTCGATCTTGATATTGCCGGCCTTGGCGACTGCGGCCCAGCGCGCGATATCGGCAGCCAGAATCCGGCCAAACTCTTCGGACGAATTGCCGACCGACAGGATGCCGAGCGGTTTCAAGCGAGAGCTCACCTCCGGCAATCGCGCGATGCGCATGATTTCGCCCTCAAGCTTTTTGACGATCGCGGGCGGCGTCTCCTTGGGCGCGAAGAGGCCGCTCCACAGCACCGCATCGACATCGGCGCCGGCCTCTTTCAAGGTCGGCACGTCAGGCAGTTCCTCCATCCGTTTGGGCGCCGCAACCGCGAGCGCGCGGGCCTGGCCTCCCAGCACCTGGCTCAACGCCGGACCGGCATCGGCGATAGCCGCGGTGACCTGACCTGAGATCACCGCCATGACCGAATCGTTGGCGCCCTTGTAGGGAATGACCTGCATCGGCGCACCTGTCTTTTGCTTGAACAACTCGGTCACCAGCTGAAACGAGGCGGACGAGCTCGCATAATTTGCCTTGTCCGGATTGGCCTTGGCGTAGGCGACAAGGTCGGCGACCGATTTGATTGGCGACGATGGGTTAACGATCAGGATCAGCGGAAACGATGCGAGTTCGGAGACGGCAACAAAATCCCGGATCGAGTCGTATGGCAGCCTGGCGTAGACGGCAGGGTTGATGGCCATGCCGCTGGCGCCGACCAATAGCGTGTAGCCGTCGGGCGCCGACTTCGCGACATATTCGGTGGCGACGATCGCGCCGCCGCCTGGCTTGTTTTCGACAATGACGGGCTGGCCGAGGCCTTCGGACAATTTTTGCCCGAAAATCCGCGCGATGATGTCGTTGCCGCCGCCCGCGCTGAAGCCGACGATGATGTGAACAGGCCGGGTCGGATATTTCGATGGGTCTTCCTGCGCGGAAGCGATCGGGGCTGTGGTGAGCGCGATCAATCCAAGACAAAGACCGCCTGACAGAAACCAGCGACGGGCCCTCATCGGCTTGTTCCTCAGAGCGGCGTGATGTGAACGTGCAGCACGGCGGCCTTGCCGTCGCCGAGCGCAGACAGGCAGCGGTCGATGGCGGAATCAAGATCGTCGGGTTCGGTAATGCATTCGCCATGGGCGCCGAACGCCCGCGCGACGGCCGAAAAATCCCGCTGCTCGCCCTGGCGGCCCGATCTCAGCCGCGACTGAAACTGATCGGTTTCGGCGGCAATGCCCTTGGGATACACCCGCTGCACGGCGGATTTCACCGCCTGCCAGCCGCCATTATCCAGCACGACGGTTAGAACCGGAATCTGATATTGCTGCGCGACCGCATAGACGCTGTCGGGCGATGAGAAATGAAATCCGCCGTCGCCGATTACCTGCACGATGCGGCGCTCCGGCTGCGCCAGTTTTAATCCAAGCGCCATGCCGCCCGAGAATCCAAGCCCGCCGCCGGCGAGGCCGACATAGCTCGAAGGCCTGGTGCGCGTGATATGCTCCTGCAGGATCGGCGCGTTGCGGATCGCTTCGTTGATGACAACGTCGTCCTGCGACAGTTTTGCGTTCAGCGTGGCGAACAGGAAGGCCGGGTTGAGCGCGCCCGAAATGCCTTTGTTGGCACCCGCGGCGGAACGGCGTTTTACGGTTGTGTCGCGTGCACCGCTCCAGCTTGCGATGCGCCCGGCGACGCGCTTGCGCCAGGCTTCGTCGGCGCGCGCCTCCACGGCGTCGAGCACCTGCTGCAGCACGATTGCGCAATCGCCCTGGATTCGCATGTCGGTCGGGAATCCCCACATCGGAAAATCCGATTTCAAGGGATCGACATCGATCTGGATCCATTTGACCGCGCCGGCGCGCCGGGCGTATTGCGGGATGAACGGTACATCCGAATCCAACAGCAGGCCGAGATCGGCGGTCTCGAGCAGGGGCAGGGGATCGAAGCCGGCGAAACAGGGCGAATCTTGCGAGATATTGAGGTCGATCGAATTGAATTCCGCGACCCGGATGCCGCAGGTCCGCGCCAGCCTCTCCAGCACCGCGACGGCGTCCGGCTTGCGGCCGAGATAGGCGGTCAGGGCAATCGGATTTTCCGCCGCCATCAATGCGCGCGCGATCGCATCGACCCGCGCGGGCTCAATACCGCCTGCGTGCACGCCGCCATATCGTGCTGGCGGATAGGCCGGCATGTCGGCGTCGTCCCATTGCTCGGCGAGCGTCTCGCGCGGCAGCATCATGTAGACGGGGCCGGGCGGATCGCTTTGCGCAAACGCGCAGGCGCGGGCCAGGGCTTCCTTCACCACGATGCCGGAGGGCAGTGAATATTCCCATTTGACATAGGGCCTGACGATGCTGGCGATGTCGAACGGGTCCTGCACGAAATGCACATAGGTGTCGCGCGAGCCCTGCAGTTCGCCGTGCAGCGTATACGGCGCGCGGCCGGCAAACAGCATCACCGGCAAGCGATAGCGAAACAGGTTCTGGATCGCCATGGCGGCATTCGCGGTGCCGGCATCGACATGCACCAGAACCGCCTGGCCGCGTCCCGTCGCCAGGGCATAGCCGCCGGCCATGTGCACCGCGACGACTTCGTGCGGACACAGGATCATTTCGGGATGTTTCAAGCCTTCACTGTCCCAGCGCGCCATCTCCTCGATCAGCGAGACGTGGTCGGTGCCCAGATTGGCAAAGATGTACTCCACGCCGAGATCGACCAGGCCTTGGAGAAAATGATGCGCGGTTGAGTGACGGCCCATGCTCTATGACTTTCCCGGCAGCGTCTCCGCGACAAACCTGTTGCGCAGCGTACCGATGCCGGTGATGTCGATCTCGACCACGTCGCCGTCCCTGAGGTCGGGGGAGGCACCGTCGGTCCCCATCCAGATCACGTCGCCCGGCCATAAAGTAAAGTATTTGGTCAGCTCCACGATGAACGGCTTGATGCCGAAGATCATGTCGTTGGTGTTGAAGCGATTGCTCTCCGTGCCATTGACCTTGACCACGGTTTCCATCTTGTCGAGGTCGACGTCGGTCTCGATCCATGGCCCCATCGGCTTGAAAGTGTCGGCATTTTTCGCGCGCCAAAGCCCGCGATCGGCCTTCTGCCACGTCCGTTCGCTGACATCATTGCCAATGGTGTAGCCGAACACGCAGGACATCGCCTCGGCCTCGGTCAGATGCTTTGCCTTCTTGCCGACGACGACGACCAACTCGCCCTCGTAGTGGACCTTCTCGGTAGCGGTTGCCGGGATCACGACATCTTCGTCGTGCGCGATCAGCGCGTTCTGCGCGCGATAGCCGATCTCGGGCCGATCGGGAACGTTGGGCACTTCGCCGCGCTTGTCGGCGGCCTCCTTGAGATGCTTGAGGTAATTGAGGCCGACGCAATAGAACGTGCGCGGCATCAGCGGCAGTTCGATCTTCACCTCCGCCAAGGCATGCGCGCGCGGTGTGCGCTGCCACTCGCCGAAGGGGTCACCGCTGACCGCGGTCACGCGGTCGCCTTCGACGATCCCCCACGAGGTTTGTCCGCCCGCCGTAAATTTGAGCCAACGCATGCCCACTCCTTTTTTTGTTATTCGGCCGCCACGCGCGGCTGACTTTTCCATGCACCGGCTGCCGGACGAGGCAGGCCGAGATTTTCGCGAAGCGTCGTGCCGGCGTAGTCTTTGTGAAACAGACCGCGGCGTTGCAATTCCGGGACGATGTGGCGAACGAAATCCGCATACGAGCCGGGCACGTAAGTCGCCGCAATGACAAAACCGTCGCAGCCACGACCCAAAAACATCTCTTCCAGCCGGTCGGCAATCTCCTTCGGGCCGCCGACGATGGCGTCCTGGGTCTGGCCGCGGCCCGAGAAGGTGATGAAATCGCGCGTGCTCGGATTGGTCTTGCCGCTGGTCCGCAGCACCCCGTCGCGGATGCCGATCATCCCCTGCATTCCCGTCAGCTCTTCCGTCGTCAGCGGCTCGTCGATGTGCTTTGAGGCAAAATCGTAGTTCAGTCCCTCCGACAGCAGCGACAGCGCGTCGATTTCCAGCGGCAGCTTTTCGATCAGCGCCATCTTGTCTTCGGCCTCGGACCTGGTCGCGCCGGACACCGGCGTCACCAGATTGCAGAGAAACATCTGGTCGGGATCGCGGCCTGCTTTCGCGGCTTCGTTCCGGATGGCGTCGTAGCCTTGCCTGGCGCTGGCCAGATTGCGCGCCGCCGTGAATATGACCTCGCCCCATCGCCCCGCAAAGCGTTGGCCGCGGCCGCTGGCGCCGGCCTGAATAATGACGGGATGCCCCTGTTGCGAGCGCGGCACCGTGAACGGTCCGCGCGACTTGAAGAATTGCCCGTTGTGATCGAGGCGCTTGACCTTGTCGGGATCGGCGAACCGGCCTGACTTCTTGTCGATCAAGAGCGAACCGTCCTCCCAGGAATCCCAATGGCCGAGCACCACTTCCATGAATTCGTCGGCGCGGTCGTAACGGAAATCATGGTCGAGATGCGCGTCCTTGCCCATATTGTGCGCTTCGCCGTCGTTGACGGAAGTCACCACGTTCCAGGCGGCGCGACCGCCGGTCATCAAATCGAGGGTGGCGAAGCGGCGAGCGACGTCGAACGGTTCGTAATAGGTGGTCGAGCAGGTCGAAGCGAGCCCGAGTTTCTCGGTCACCATTCCCATCGTGGTCAGCACCACGATCGGGTCCATCTTCACGCAGCGGATGCCGTATTCGACGGTATGCCTGTGATCGTTGCCGTAGCGATCCGGCATCGCCAGACGATCGTCGAAGAATGCCATGTGGAATTTGCCGGATTCCAGAATTTTGGCAATCTCCTGATAGTAATCCGCCGACATCGAATCGTCGCGCGATTCCGGATGGCGCCACGAACTCGGCAGGTTGGTGCAGTTCTGCGCCTGCAGGAATCCGACCATCGCCATTTGCCGTGTCATGCTGCTCTCCCAAGTGTCGGCCGACTGAGATGTCACGCCAGATCAAGCTCGGCGGCCAATTTGTATTCGCCGGCCAGCAATCGCAGCTTTTCCCAGGTTGCGTCTTCGACGTCGATGCCCGAAACCCTGCGCTGCTGCTCGCGGATATATTCGACCTCGCCCGGATAGAACACGCCCGGGGAGCCTTCCGACGGCGGCGTCGCCTTCAGGTACCGCGCGAACTCGGCGACTTCCTTTTTGAAATCCTTTAGCGGGCGGAACGCGGCGACATTGAACACCGCCATGAAGCATCCGTCATTGTGGCGGCCGGTGGGTTCGACCCCAAAACCCAAGCCCGTGAGCAGCCCGCAGAGCACTTCGACCATCGCGGCCAGGCCTGAGCCCTTGTAGCCTTCGGTGCCGCCGAGCGGCAGCAGCGCGCCGCCCTTGCGGAATTGTCTGGGGTCGGTGGTTTGCCGTCCGTCGCTGTCGACGATCCACCCCTGCGGGATTTCCTCGCCGCGGGCGGCCGCGAGCTGGATCTTTCCGGCCGCGACCGCCGATGTCGCCATGTCCAGATAGAACGGCGCCTCGAGGTCGGACGGCACCGCGATCGAAATCGGATTGGTGCCGAGCCGCGCCTCGCGGCCGCCGAACGGTGCGACCGCTTTGGGCGACCGTCCGGAATCGGCGGTGGCAAGCCCGATCATGCCTTCTTTCATGGCCATCATCGGATACGCGGCGAGCCGTCCGACATGGCTTTGCCGGAACACCGTGCAGGCCGCGACGTTGGCGGTCTTCGCCTTCTCGATCGTCAGCGCCATCGCCTTGGCGTTGACATGAAAGCCAAAGCCCCAATGACCATCGATCACCGTCGTGGTCGGCGATTCCTGCACAATCGTCCACTTCGGGCCGGGAACGATATGCCCGACCTTGATGCGGTCGATATAGGCCGGGATCGCGATCACGCCATGCGAATCATGGCCAGCGAGGTTGGCGTTGACGCAGCCGACCGCCACGGCGCGGGCTTCCTCATCGGACGCGCCGGCGGCCTTGAGCAGCGCTGCGCCGATGCGCGTGAGACGGTCGGCCTGGACGATCGGCATGGGGGTTTCCTCTTTCGACGCCCGCGAGCGCGGCGGGTCTTGCTTCTTGTGGTAGCTCCGCATGGTCTCAAAGCGATCGCCGGTTAGCAATGACTTAACGCCAGAATCTTGGGTGCAATGCGCGTTGCGCATCCCGGCCCCCGGCACCTTCTCCGGTCCCATGGGCCGCCGGCGGAACCGTAGTTTTTCGGACTTTTGCCCGTCGCTATTGGGGTTACGTTTACCCTGATCCCAACTCGTGCCGGCTTATAACGGCGGCTTCAGGCGTCCAACTGCATAAAATCTCCGGGGATTGGCAGACACTGCCGCAGGGAGTTGACGCTTTTGGAGACGTATATCGCCAGGACGTTTGCCGCGTTGAGTGCGACCAACGAAGCGATTCTATACGCAAAATCGCCCGAGGAGTTGTACCGGCAGGTCTGCGAAGCCGCATTTTCCAGCGGGGACTTCATGGCGACGGCAATTTTTTTGCTCGAGCCGGGCACCAGCATGCTCCGCCTTGCCGCCGGCTTCGGTGAGGACATTGTACGCCTGCGCAGCATCACGATATCGATCGTAGCTGATACGCCTGAGGGGTCGGGGGTCTGCGGACAGGCTTTTCGCGATCAGAAGGTAAGCATCAGCAATGATTACCTGAACGACGCGCGTTCCCGTGCCTGGCGACAAGGGGCAAGTGACGCGCATATCGGCGCGGCGGCGGCGTTGCCGCTGACGTGCAACGGCCGCAGCGTCGGCGTACTGCTGGTCACCCGGCGCAAGGCCGGCTCGCTGGACGACCAGATCGTCTCGCTTTTCGGGCGCATGTCGGCGAACATTTCATACGCGCTCGACAATTTCGACCGTGAGGCCGCGCGCAAGAGCGGCGAGCGAGCCATGCGAAGATTGAACCGGATGTTCGGCGCCATCAGCGCAACCAATGAAGCAATTCTTCGCGCCAAGACGGAGCAGGAACTTTACCAGCTTGTCTGCGATGCCGCCGTTAACAGCGGAGAATCCATTGCCACGGTGGCCTTTCTTGCAGAGACGGATTCGATCTGGCTGAAACCGGTCGCGGGAACCGGTGAAATTGTCGAACTGATCACGCGGGCGCGCTTCTCGATCGATTCGGATGACGTCTATGGGACCGGTGTTTGCGGCAACGCGTTTCGAACGCAGAAGCCTTGCATCAATCTTGATATCCTCAACTCGGTGCAGGGACGGCCGTGGCAGCAGGTGGGACGCGAGACCGGCGTTGTGGCTTGCGTTGCGCTTCCGCTTATCAAGGCTGGCAGCAGCGTCGGCGTATTGCTGTTCTTTGTCAGCAAATCCTGGGCGGCCGACAAGGAGATCGTCGCGCTGCTGGCGCGAATGGCAGAGAACGTCTCGTTCGCTCTCGACAACTTCGACCGCGCCGACAAAAAGGCAAAAGCCGACCAAGAAACGGAACGCCTGGCGCGAATGTTCGCGTCCCTCAGTGCGACCAACGAAGCGATCATGCGGGCCAAGTCGCGGGCGGAGCTGTTCGAAATGGTCTGCCAGGCAGCGGTGCATGGCGCGAAGTTTGCCTCCACGACTGTCGCTCTGGCCGAGTCCGACTCGTTACATCTCCGTGTTGTCGCTTCGACCGGACCGGGCGCGGGCGAGATGCGGCTGTCGGAGTTTGCGATTACGGAGTCGCTTCCACAAGGACGCGGGTTGACCGGGTCGGCGTTCCGTACGCGGCGGCCTTGTGTCAGCAACGACTTTTTGGCCGACGAACGGACCAGACCCTGGCACGACAATGCCATCCGCAGTGGGGTCAGATCATGCGCGGCGCTGCCATTACTCAATGGTGATCGGGCGGCCGGAGTGCTCATTTTCAATTCACCCGAGTTGGGAACGTTCACGCCCGAACTCGTTGAACTCCTGCAGCGGCTCGCAGAAAATGTCTCCTTCGCCCTGGGAAATTTCGATCGGACCGACGAAAAAGCGAAGGCCGAGAAGCAGAAGGATCGCCTGACGGGGATGTTTGAAGCCCTCAGCGCGACCAATGAAGCGATCATGCGGGCCAAGACGCGGGCACAATTGTTCGAACTAGTGTGCGAAGCCGCTGTGTTAGGCCGCACGTTCAGTTCCGCAACTATCGCGCTTGCAGATCCTGCGGGGGAGTTTCTTCGAATTGCTGCGTCGAAAGGCATAAATTACGACCGCATGAGAAACCGCCGCTTTGCAATCTCGGCTGCGGACCCCGAAGGCCGGGGTTTGACCGGAACGTCGTTCCGGACTCGAGCGCCTTGCATCATGAATGATTTTCTCGCGGATGAGCGAGCCGCTCACTGGCACGTCCTTGCAAGAGAAGACGGGACGCGATCCGGGGCAAGCTTTCCTTTGCTGAAAGATGGCGACAGGGCCATTGGCGTCCTTCTGTTTCTTTCCCTCGATGAAGGCGCATTCACCGACGATCTGGTGGAGCTTCTTGGAAGACTGGCGGAAAATGTTTCGTTCGCCCTCGATAACTTCGATCGTGTCGACGAAAAGCAGAAAACCGAGGAGCAGAAGGAACGACTGACGCGAATGTTTGCCGCGCTTAGTGCGACCAACGAAGCGATCATGCGGGCCAAATCCCGGGTACAGTTGTTCGAAATGGTGTGTGAGGCCGCGGCGAATGGCGGCAAATTCACCTCGACCACCATCAGCTTGGCCAATCGCAACAGCGATTTCCTCGACATCGCAGCCGTGGCGGGGCCGACCGCGGAGACGACAAGGAACGTAAAGGTCTCGATCAGCGCCGCGCGCCCCGAGGGACGCGGACTGAGCGGGGCTGCGTTCCGTTCGCGGCAGCCCTGCATCAGCAACGACTATCTGGCTGACGTCAACGCCAGTGCCTTCCACGCCATCATTCGCAGCGATGGGGCCAAGTCGGGTGCGGCATTTCCGCTACTGATCCGTGGGCAGGCGGTTGGCGTCATGCTTTTTCTTTCCGCCGAGAAGGACACCTTTACATCCGAATTCGTCGAACTCCTGCAACGGCTGGCCGACAACGTGTCGTTTGCCCTTGAGAATTTCGACCGCGCCGACGAGAAAACCAAGGCAGACGCGCGGATCGAATACCTCGCATCGCACGACAGCCTGACCAGTCTGCCCAATCGAGAAACGTTCAACGGGTTGCTTCATCACGCGATTGAGGCGGCGTGCCGCCACCAGCGGCGATTCGCGGTACTGTTTATCGATCTCGACAGGTTCAAGATCATCAATGATTCGCTGGGGCATGACGCCGGCGATATCCTGCTGGTCGAAATCGCCAACCGGCTGCGCCAAACCCTGCGTTCAAGCGATGTCGTGGCGCGGCTCGGCGGCGACGAATTCGTCGTCATTCTGGAGGAAACCGCGGAAAGCCACGACGTCGAACGGATCGCCGGCAATCTGTTGTCGGTCCTCAGCCAGCCGTTGCAACTGAGCGGCCACGAATGCCACACTACGGCCAGCATCGGCATCGCCATCTACCCGGCGGACGGCTCGGACGTACAGACGCTGACCAAGAACGCCGACATGGCGATGTATCTCGCCAAGGAAGACGGCAAGAACGGCTTCCGGTTTTTCACCAAGGAGGTCAAGACCCAGTCGATTGAGCGGCTGACGCTGGAATCGGCGCTGCGCCGTGCGCTCGAGCGCGATCAATTCGCGCTGCATTATCAGCCGAAGGTGGATATGGCGACGGGACAGATAACCGGAGTCGAGGCGCTGTTGCGCTGGACGCATCCAGAACTCGGTGTGTTGCCGCCCGCTCAATTCATACCGCTTGCGGAAGAGACCGGGTTGATCGTCCCGATCGGCCGCTGGGTCCTGAAGGAAGCCTGCGCGCAAAACATGGCCTGGCAGCGCGGCGGATTGCGGCCTGTATCGATGGCGGTCAATCTGTCGCCGAGGCAGTTCGTGGATGAGCACTTGCTGAAGGATATTGACGAGGCGCTGGCGGCGAGCGGCATGCCTGCGGTGCTGCTGCAGCTTGAGGTCACCGAAAGCATGGTGATGCGCAACGTTTCCCGGGCGGTCAAGGTACTGGACGCCATTCAGCGTCGGGACATTCGTCTTGCGATCGACGATTTCGGAACCGGCTATTCGTCAATGTCCCTGATGAAGCAATTTCCGATCGACACCATCAAGATCGACAGGTCTTTCGTACGCGATCTTCCGGACGATTCCGAAGACCGGGC
>WNFO01000666.1_pt1 | contig 25210 bp, 27 predicted proteins | sample 5400251 | NCBI WGS metagenome assembly WNFO01 (sample SAMN13153354, study PRJNA577476) | soil metagenome | isolation source: 100 cm saprolite under Madrone tree | place: USA:California | collected 2016-06-14
GGCGGCTTCGTCAAGATCGTCGCCGACTCCAAGACCGGCCAGATGCTCGGCGCGCACATCGTCGGCCCGGAGGCAACCGAGCTCATTGCCGAGCCGGCGCTGACCCAGCTGTTCCAGGGCGATGCGTGGGAGCTTGGGCGCAACATTCACCCGCATCCAACACTCAGCGAAGCGGTCATGGAGGCGGCGCTGGCTGTGGACGGCCACGCGATCCATATTTAAGTGTCTCGCCCCCGGAGCTCCTTGCATCTTCGCGGCCTAGTCGGCCGGGCGCCTACGGCGCTGAAGCCGCCGTCGCCTCCTGCGCGCAATATGCGTCGGACCTCGGGCGCGGGACACTGGTTCAGTTGACTCTTCCGAATCTCCTGACGGTCAGCCGGCTGGTGGCGATCCCGGTGCTCATGGCGCTGCTGCTCGTGCGCTTTCCCGGTCACGATCAAATCGCCGCCGCGCTCTTCCTGATGGTCTCGTTCACCGACACGCTCGACGGCCAGATCGCGCGGCGTCGGGGCCTGGTCAGCGACCTCGGCAAGTTCCTCGATCCGCTGGCGGACAAGCTGCTAGTCCTTTCGGTCTTGATCGTCCTCGTCCAGGAGGGACTGGTCGCTGCTTGGGTCGTGGTGGTGATCTTCTCGCGCGAGCTGCTGATCACGATCCTTCGCTCAGTCGGCGCGAGCCAGGGCCGCGTGATTGCGGCCGCGCCGCTGGGCAAGACCAAGACGGTCACGCAGATGGCGGCGGTGGCGCTCCTGATTCTGCAGCGGCCGTATCCGGGACTGGTCCCGATCGCTGCCCTGGCGGTTGCTGTCGCGGTCATCTTCACGATCGGCAGCGGCATCGATTACCTGGTTCGGTTCCGGCACCTGATCGGGCTGGGTGGGCGGCCTTCGGGATCGTCGCCGGTAGACGCTCTGGCGGACGAGCTCGGAACGACGCTCATTCGCGAGCACCTGACGTTGTCCGTGGCCGAGTCCTGCACTGGCGGCCTGCTCGGGGCAATGATCACCGACCGACCCGGGAGCTCCGCGTACTTTCTAGGTGGCGTGATCGCCTATGCAGACGAAGTGAAGCGCGACGAGCTGAATGTCCCGGCTGCATTGCTCACGCGTAATGGGGCCGTGAGCCGCGAGGTCGCGCTGGCGATGGCGGACGGCGCGAGGGCTCGCTTCGGTTCGTCGCTCGCCGTGTCGACGACAGGCATCGCGGGTCCAGACAGCGACGGCTCCAGCAAGCCGGTCGGGCTCACGTACATCGCCGTCGCATCAGAGGTAGGCCGCCGATGTGAGGAGTTCAGGTTCACAGGCGACCGCTGGTCGAACCGGCGACAGGCAGTGGCGGAGGCGCTGGGTATGCTCATCGAAGAGGTCCAGGCCGTCGCCGGGCGGCAAAAGAGCCGGCCCGCTTGACGAGCGCGAACACATGTTCGATAATGTCGCGACGGCCTGTTAAGACGACGTTGACCTCAAGCCCACGACGTAGAACACTCGCCGCAACGACCTAGGAGGCAATTCAACGCATTGGAAAAGGAAAAAGAGAAGTCCCTCGATTCGGCGATCTCCCACATCGTCAAGAGCTATGGCAAGGGCTCGATCATGAAATTGGGCGAACAAGCCGCACAGCGGGGAGAGATTCTCGTGATCCCCACGGGCGCGCTGCTGCTGGACCTCGCTCTCGGCGTGGGCGGGATCCCGCGCGGCCGGGTCACCGAGCTGTACGGTCCCGAGTCGGCGGGCAAGACAACACTCGCGCTGCACGTCATCGCCGAGGCCCAGAAGCAGGGTGGGGTGGCGGCCTTCGTGGACGCGGAGCACGCCCTCGATCCTCTTTATGCGTCGAGGATCGGCGTCAAGATCGATGACCTCCTGATCAGCCAGCCCGACACCGGCGAGCAGGCGCTCGAGATCGTCGAGGTCCTGGTGCGTTCGGGAGCTCTCGACGTCATCGTCATCGACTCCGTTGCGGCGCTCGTGCCGAGGTTGGAGATCGAAGGCGAGATGGGGGATGCCCACGTCGGCCTGCAGGCCCGGCTGATGTCACAGGCGCTGCGCAAGCTGACCGCCGCGATCTCGAAGTCGAACTGCTCGGTCATCTTCTTGAACCAGCTGCGCGAGAAGGTCGGGATCATGTTCGGAAATCCGGAAACCCAGCCCGGCGGTCGCGCCCTCAAGTTCTACTCGTCGGTGCGGCTCGACATCCGCAAGGTCGAGGTCATCAAGTCTGGTCTCGATTCGGTCGGCGCGCGAGTGAAGGTAAAGGTCGTGAAGAACAAGGTCGCGCCACCCTTCCGCTCCGCCGAGTTCGACATCCTCTTCAACGAAGGCATCTCGCGCGAGGGCTCGCTCATCGACGCCGCGCTCGAGTACGGCATCCTGGAGAAGAGCGGAACGTGGATGTCGTACGGCGACCAGCGTCTCGGCCAGGGTCGCGAGAACGTGCGCAACTACTTGCGGGAGAACCCGACGCTCGCCTCCGAGATCGAGGCCACGGTACGGACCAAGGCTGCCGGTGGCACCGCGCAGTCGGTGCAGCGGGCTGCAGCGGCGGGACGCACGTCTCCGCTGGACAACTCGGTTGGCACGGAGGAGTTCTAGCCGCAGGTCGTCGCCTCCGGCCGGCAGCGCGCTCGACGCCGGCTTGCGGCTGCTCGGGCGACGCGCACACTCGCGCGTGGAGCTGCTGCTCAAGCTGACGCGGCGGGGCCATGAGGGCGCAGAGATCAGGGCGGCGCTGCGCCGCCTCCAGGAGCTCGGCTACCTCGACGACCAGGCGTTCGCGCGCTCCTTTGTGCGCCGCCGGGCGGCACTACGAGGACCTCGGGTGCTCTCGGCCGAGCTTGCGTCACGAGGCGTCGATCGAGCGCAAGTGGACACAGCCGTCGCCGAGTTCGGCGAGGCCGCGCAGCTGGCTGCCGCCACCAAGATCGCGGAACGCCTGTACGCCCGGAAGCCCGCGCCAACCTACCGCGAGCTCCTGGACGTGATCGGCAGCAAGCTGGTTCGCCGAGGCTTCTCGGTGTCGATCGCGCGAGCAGCCTGTGGAGCCATCCTGGCAAGGCGCCCCGAGGCCTCCGAAGCCTAGAATTTCCTCACGAGCGGCGCGAATTTCGCGCCCGCAGTCATAGAGCCAACCCGGCGCGGGCCAGTTAAATACCCCACGAAATCTCGCGATTTCGCGGGGACCCCTGTGAATGGCCTGCGATGGAGCACTTTGACAATCGAATAAATGAGGTGCATGTCACATGCCTGTCTACTTCGTACCGCTATTGGTGGTGGCACTCCTCGCCGGCTTCGGGGTGGCTTACCTGCTGCTCAGGAACCGGCAGGGCAATGGGGCCAGCGCCATCGAGGCCAAGGCCACACAGACGCTGTCAGAGGCCGAAACTCAGGCCAAAGAGAAGCTTCTGGAAGCCAAAGAGGAAGCGGTCAAAGTCCGCACCGCCGCCGAACAGGAAGCCCGGGAGTACCGGGTGCAGTCACAGCAAATCGAAAAGCGCCTTCTTCAAAAGGAAGAGAACCTCGACCGCAAGGGCGAGGACCTCAACCGGCGTGAGCGCGAGCTCATCGGCAAGGAAAAGGGGCTGGACGACATCAAAGCCCAGCTCGAGGACACCTACCGCCAGCAGGAGCGCGAGCTCCAGCGCGTCGCCAACATGACGCGCCAGGAGGCTCAGGGAATTCTGATGGGGCAGGTCGAACAGGAGCTGAGAAACGAAGTGGCCCGCAAGGTGCGGGAGTCCGAGCTGGCCGCTCGCGACGAGAGCGACCGCCGTGCTCGCGAGATCGTCACCGAGTCGATTCAGCGCATCGCCGCCGACCAGACCGCTGAGGTTTCGGTCTCGGTGCTGCCGCTGCCGACCGACGAGCTCAAAGGCCGCATCATCGGCAAGGAGGGCCGCAACATCAGGGCCCTCCAGCAGGCGACGGGGATCGATCTAATCGTCGACGACACCCCGGAAGCCGTGATCATCAGCGGTTTCGACCCGGTCCGACGCGAGGTCGCCCGAGTCGCGCTGAACAAGCTGATCGTGGACGGCCGGATTCATCCGGCTCGAATCGAAGAGATCGTCGCCAAGTCCCGACAGGAGGTCCTGCAAAGGGTCAAAGAGGAGGGGGAGGCCGCGGTTTTGGAGGTTGGGCTCCAGGGCCTTCACCCTGAAGTCGTCCGTCACCTCGGCATCCTGCGCTTCCGTACCAGCTACGGACAGCAGGTGCTGAACCATTCCAAAGAAGTGGCCTATCTCGCCGCCATGATGGCGTCGGAGATCGGCGCCGATGTTCGCATCGCCAAGTTGTCGGGCTTGCTCCACGACATCGGCAAGGCCATCGACCATGAGGTCGAAGGCTCGCATGCCGTGATCGGGGCAGATCTCTTGCAGCGGCACGGGGTACCCGCCCCGGTCGTGCACGCGGTGCGCGCTCACCACTACGACGAGGAGCCGCACTCGATCGAGGCGATACTTCTCATCGCGGCAGACGCCATCTCGGCCGCGCGGCCCGGCGCGCGACGCGAGTCGCTCGAGGCATACGTCAAGAGGCTCGAGAAGCTCGAAGAGATCGCCAACTCGTTCCAGGGCGTGCAGCAGTCCTACGCCATCCAGGCCGGTCGCGAGGTCCGGATCCTGGTCAAGCCGGAGCAGATCGATGACACAGCTGCTCAGCTGATGGCACGGGATATAGCCAAGCGGATCGAAACAGAGCTCAGCTTTCCGGGTCAAATCCGGGTCACCGTGGTCCGCGAGACGCGGGCCGTCGAATACGCGAAGTAAAGAGCAAAGGGGAGCCCAACTCGGGCTCCCCTTTTTCATTTCAAGCTAGCCTTTCAAACATGGTCGACGACTTTCGCATTCTCTTCGTGGCTGACGTCGTCGGCCAGCCCGGTCGCGAAGCGGTCAAGGCACTGCTGCCAGGGCTCAAGCGTGAGCTCGAACCCAACGTCACGATCCTCAACGGAGAGAACGCGGCCGGCGGCTTCGGGCTGACGGCCAAGCTCGTCGCGGAGCTGCGGGCCGCAGGCGCTGACATGATCACCACCGGCAACCACGTCTTCGCCCAGAAGGAATTCGTCGGCGAGCTCCCGTCACTGGAAAACGTGATCCGGCCGGCGAACTATCCGCCACGGGCACCAGGAAAGGGCTCGTCCGTCATCAGCGCCGGCGGCCACGACGTGCTGGTCATGAACCTGATCGGCCGCATCTTCACGATCGAGACGCTCGACGACCCCTTCCGCGCCGCGGATGCGATCCTCGCCGCCCACCCTGAAATCAAGATCGTCTTCTGCGACATGCACGCGGAGGCGACGTCAGAGAAGACGGCCATGGGCTGGTATCTGGACGGCCGCGTGAGCGCGGTCGTGGGCACACACACCCACATCCCGACGGCCGACGCCCGGGTGCTCCCGGGCGGCACGGCTTACGTCACAGACGTCGGCATGGTTGGGCCCAGAGACGGGTGCATCGGCATGGACAAAGGAGTCGTCCTGCAACGGTTCCTGACCGGAGTCCCGAATCGTTTTGCAGTTGCGTCAGGAATTGTGACTTTCAATGCGGTACTGGTTACCATTAGTCCTTCCACAGGCCGGGCAACATCGATCCAGCGAGTCGACCGAGAACATATTTGAAGGGGTTCCAGCAATGACAGGGGAGGGGCGCGCTCCAGTGGAGGTGCTGAAGGTCTCAGCCACTTCCAAACCGGTTGCAGTGGCGGGGGCAATAGCAGGAGTGATCCGAAGCAAGGGAAGGGTCGAGGTGCAGGCAATCGGCGCGGGCGCGATCAACCAGGCGGTCAAGGCGATAGCGATCTCGCGCGGCTATGTGGCGCCGGGAGGTCTTGACCTGGTTTGCATACCAGCCTTCATCGACATATCGATCGACGGGGAGGAACGGACCGGGATCCGTCTGCTCGTGGAGAGCCGCTGACGGGACGGTCGTTCCACATCTGGACGATCGGTTGCCAGATGAACGCGGCGGACTCGGAAAGCCTGGCACGTAGGCTCCTCGCTGCCGGCTACCAGGAAGACTCGCTCGAGCGCGCGGACGTTGCCATCCTCAACACTTGCGTCGTTCGACAGGCTTCAGAGGACCGGGTCTACTCGAAGCTTCACGAGCTCAAAGCGTGGAAGACGCCAGAGCGAACGATCGCCGTCACCGGCTGCATCGTGGCCAAAGAAGGCGACGAGCTCAAGCGCAGGTTCGCGCACCTTGACGCGGTCGTGCCCATCGGCGAGTACGACGATTTCCTCGCCGGCCTCGAGGCCCGTTACGACTACTCGGAAGGCGAGGCGCTGCCGGCCGCCGGACGCACCGGCGTCAGTCATTACGTGCGAGTCATTCAAGGCTGCGACCACAACTGCACGTTCTGCATCGTGCCCCGCGTCCGTGGCCGCGAGCGCCACGTCCCGCTGGGGGAAGTGCTGCATGAATGTGCAGCCGCGGTCGAGGCCGGCGCGAAAGAGATCGTGCTGCTCGGCCAGAACGTCGATGACTATCACGACCCCGATGGTCGTGGCGGTCTGGCTGCCCTGGTCCGCGAGGTCGAGAAGATCCCGGGCGTTAGGCGGCTGCGTTTCATGACCTCGCACCCGCAGGACCTGGAGCCCGAGCTCCTGGAGGCGATGGCGGCCAGCGATGTCGTTTGCAGAGAGCTGCAGCTTCCCGTGCAGTCTGGCGACGACGCCATCCTCAAGCGCATGGCACGCGGATATCAGACCAGGCACTATCGCGCCATCGTCGAGCGGGCGCGCACTCTGATGCCAGACATCGGACTCGCGACCGATGTGATCGTCGGCTTCCCTGGCGAGTCCGAAGCGGCGTTTCTCAACACCAGGAGCCTGCTCGAGGAGATCCAGTTCGACGTCGTGCACCTGGCCATGTACTCACCGCGTCCGGGCACCTTCGCCGCAACGAAAATGAGCGACGACGTCCCCAATGAAGAAAAGCTCAGGCGTTTGAACGACTTGCTCGCCCTGCAGCGTGAAATCGCTGTGAGCAAGACCGCGCGCTGGGTGGGCCGCGACGTCGAGGTGCTGATCGAAGGCAACGACGAGCTCGGTCGTCCCTACGGACGCATCCGGCAGGGCAAGAGGGCTGTCGTTCTGCGCGGGTCGCGCGTGAAGGCGGGCGACGTCATCGACCTACGCGTTGTGTCAGCGTCGGCCGGCCAGCTTACTGGGTTGCCCGCGGCGTGAAACTGGAACCTGCTCTAACCCCGGTCATGCGGCAGTACCGGGAAGCCAAAGAGCAGCACCCCGAAGGGATCCTCCTCTTCCGGCTCGGCGACTTCTATGAGGTGTTCTTCGACGACGCCGTCATCGCCGCGCCGGTGATGGGGATCACGCTCACCTCGCGGCCGCTGGGGAAGTCTGGCCGCGCGCCGATGTGCGGCGTTCCGTACCACGCCTGGCAGTCGTACGTCGGCAAGCTTCTGCGCGCCGGTCACAAGGTCGTCATCTGCGACCAGATGGAAGCGCCCGGCAAGGGACCAGTCGTCAAACGCGACGTCACCCGAGTCCTCACGCCGGGAACCGTCGTCGAGGATTCGTACCTCGACCCGGCTCGCCCCAACTACCTGGTGGCTGCATGGACACACGGAGCTGAGGCAGGGCTCGCCGCATGCGACATATCAACCGGCGAGCTTCTCCTCTGTCAGCTGCCGGCGGAGAGGTTGAGCGCTGAGCTGGAGCGACTCGCGCCCGCTGAGCTCCTGGAGCCACCGGCGATCGAGGCATACAGGTTCGACCCGGTCCGCGGGCAACAGCGGCTGCGCGACCTCCTGGGCATCGCTTACCCCGCGGCTGTGGGCGCGGGGGATGCGCCGCTGGCAGTCGGTGCCGCCGGCGTGGTCCTCGACTACCTGAAGCAGATTCAGACTCGACTTGGCCCAGGCCTTTTGAGCGTGCGCACGTACTCGCCCGACGCAACCATGCCGCTCGACGCGGCCACGGTGCGGAACCTCGAGCTGCCAGAGCTGGTCAAGCTTCTCGACCACACGCGCACGCCCATCGGAGCTCGCCGGCTTCGCGCGTGGGTGGGGGCGCCGATGCGCGACGCAGAGTCGATCGAGCTCCGGCTCAGCGCGGTCGATGAGCTGTTCAGCTCTCCGCCCGTTCAGGACCGGTTGGCAAGCGCGCTCACTGACGTCGGCGACCTCGAGAGGCTAGTCTCGCGCGCTGCTCAGGGCCGCGCAGGGGCACGCGAGCTGGTCGCTCTCCGCCGGTCGCTAGAGGCCGTCCCTGCCGTTCGTGACGCAACTGGAGCGTGTGAGGCCCTCGCGATTCGAGAGCTCGCCGCGCAGATCACAGCCGCGCCCGAGCTCGCTTCGGAACTTGCACGCGCCCTGGTCGAAGACCCGCCGATCCATACCCGCGATGGCGGCGCGATCAAGCACGGCTATGACGCCGAGCTCGACGGCATCACCGACGCATCTCAAAGCGCGCGAGAGTGGATCGCATCGCTCGAGTCCTCGGAGCGAAGGCGTACTGGCATCCGCTCGCTGAAGGTTGGCTTCAACAAAGTCTTTGGCTACTACATCGAGGTCAGCAACGCGAACGCCGTGTCCATCCCCACCGACTACGTGCGCAAGCAGACCTTGACCGGGGCGGAGCGGTACCTGACCCCCGAGCTGAAAGAGAAAGAGGCAGTTGTTCTGAGCGCCCAGGAGCGCATCGCGGCGAGGGAGGTCGAGATCCTCCGCGACCTGGGCGGCAAGGTGGCCGAGTCGGCGCCTGCGCTTCGCGCCACCGGACAAGCGATCGGGAGCCTCGATGCACTGAGAAGCCTGGCGGTCGCAGCTGTTCGCGAGCGGTGGCGGCGTCCAAACGTCAACGTGGGCCTGGCTCTCACCATCAGGGGCGGGCGGCATCCCCTGGTCGAGCGCCATCTCCCCGAGGGGGCATTCGTCGCCAACGACCTCGAGCTCGACCCCGCGAGCGAGCAGATCATCATCCTCACCGGCCCGAACATGGCGGGCAAGTCGACGTTCCTACGCCAGGCCGCGGTCATCGTGCTGCTGGCGCAGTGCGGAAGTTTCGTACCCGTCGAGCAAGCGAGTGTTGGTTTGGTCGATCGCATCTTTACCCGCGTCGGTGCGCACGACGACATCTCAGCCGGGATGTCGACTTTCATGGTGGAGATGACCGAGACCGCCAACATCCTCAACCACGCCACGCGCGCGTCGCTCGTCGTTCTCGATGAGGTGGGGAGGGGGACCTCGACTTACGACGGGGTGTCGATCGCGCAGGCGGTCGTCGAGTACCTGCACGACTCGCCGCGCCTTGGCTGCCGCACCTTGTTCGCGACGCACTACCATGAGCTGACCGCGCTGGCGGAACGGCTTCCTCGCGTGCGCAATCAGCGCGTTGAGGTGCTGGAAGAAGGCGAGACCGTGCGGTTCTTGCACCGCGTCGTCCCCGGCGGCGCCGACCGTTCGTACGGGATTCATGTCGCGGCGCTGGCAGGTCTTCCTTCCGGAGTCATCGCACGCTCTCGCCAGGTGCTGGCCGAGCTCGAGCGCCAGCGCCCGCTGGAGCCGCCGGAGCAGCAGCTCGGCCTGCCCATGGAAATGGCGCCGGACCCGCTGCGCAAGGAGCTGGAAGAGATCGAGCCCGACACGCTCAGCCCGCTCGAGGCTTTGCAAAAGCTCTACGAGCTCCGCTCCAGGCTGGATCGATGACAGCCATAAGCACCCTCGCGCCCGAGGTCGCCAACGCGATCGCGGCGGGGGAGGTGATCGAGCGCCCGGCCTCGGTGGTAAAGGAGCTGATCGAGAACACACTCGACGCCGGGGCCCGGCGCATAAGCGTCGACGTGCGGGGAGCGGGGAGGACGTCGATTCGCGTCAGCGACGACGGCGCCGGGATACCCGCTGACGAGCTGCCGCTAGCGTTCGTGCGCCACGCGACGAGCAAGGTCGCCGCTCTCTCTGACCTCGATGCCATCACAAGCCTTGGCTTCCGCGGGGAAGCGCTCGCCAGCATCGCGTCTGTGGCGGACGTCGAGGCAAGCAGCAATGGCGCACGCATTCACATTCGCGCGGGCGAGGTGATCGAGCTAGGCGCTGGGCCACTTCTGCCCGGTGTCACCGTCGAGGTCCGCGATCTATTCGCCAACGTGCCCGCGCGCTTGAAGTTCCTCAAATCGGATGCGACCGAGAACGCAGCCATCAAGGATGTCGTGATCGCTTTCGCGCTCCTGCATCCGCACGTGCGCTTTCAGCTCAGCATGGACGGTCGCTCCACGATCAGCAGCGGTGGTGACGGTGACCGCAGGCGCGCATTTGCATCGGTGCATGGCGCGGAGGTGGCCGCCGAGATGCTGGAGATCGTCGGCCTGCCGCTGGTGACCGGGATGGTGTCGCAGCCGAAGCTCAGCCGCGGCACACGCGACGGGATCGTCCTCGCGGTCAACGGACGGCCGATCACGTCGCGCCCTCTTGCCTACGCGCTGGAGGATTGCTACCAGGGCCGCCTCGAACGAGGTCGGCATCCGATCGCCGCGATCGATATCGGCATCGATGCCGCCCTGGTTGACGTCAACGTTCACCCGGCCAAACGCGAAGTGCGCTTTCGCGAAGAAGGCGCGGTTTTCGCTGCCCTGCAGCGCGCTGTTCGCGCCGCGCTCGGTGCCAGCGAGCCGATCCACTACCGCGCGCAGCAGCCGGCAGGCATCGCAGCCTCGCGCGACTACGCACCCCAGCTCGAGGTTCACGGCGCGGCAGTGCTGCAGCTGGAAGAGGGCTCACCCAGCCCTTCGTCCGCGGGCGTGCTGCGGCCGATTGGGCAGGTCGGCCCCGGCTACCTGGTCGCCGAAGGACCGCAGGGCCTGGTCCTCGTCGACCAGCACGCCGCCCATGAGCGCGTGCTCTACAACCGGCTGCTGGACAGGTTGCGCACCGGGTTGGGAGCTAGCCAGCCGCTCCTCATGCCTCAGGCGGTGGACGTAGACCCATCATTGATTGCCGCCGCCGCGGACCACAGGGCCGACCTGGCGACGCTTGGGCTCGAGTACGAAGAGTTCGGCCCGCGCAGCTTGCGCATCACTGCGGTCCCGGTGGAGATGCCCGCGGGCCGAGCGACCGCTGCGGTGCAGGAAACGCTGGCGGCGTTGAGCGAATCGCGCGGCGATCAGGCCATGCACAAGGCGGCGGCGGCGCTGGCGTGCCACTCCGCGGTCAGATTTGGAGATGTCCTGGATCCAGCCGAGCAAAGAAAGCTGCTGTCCGATCTCGAGAACGCCGAAGAATCGGTCACGTGCCCGCATGGGCGGCCGACACGGTTGGTCGTTGAATGGCAGGAGCTGACGCGACACTTCCGCCGTAACTACTGACGCCGAGCATCACCAACCACGCGGCGTCCCAGATGAGCTGAGGCACCGGCTGGCCCAGCGTCAGGACCTGCATCGCGGGCAGAGCGGCGATGAACCAAAGGCGGTGCCACAGAGGAGGTGCAGCACGCAAGACCAACCAGGCCGCCAGAACCAGGCTGGCGTAGTCGGGTGCATGGAGATGAAACCCCGCAGCGAGTGAGCCGGCGATGCCGGCCGCAAACACCACCTCGAGATGAGCGCGCCGGCGCCACGCGATCACGAGCGCGGCCACGCCCTGCAGTCCTTCCAAGGCATACGCGATCGGCCCCTGACCGAACACATAGGCCCATGTCACGTGTGAGTGGGTGCTGTTGGACTGCAAGAAGTCGAGCGCGTGCCACCAGTTCGCCAGCCCCGTGGAACCGAGAGCGGCGACTGTGATGATCGCGATCACGGCGCCGGTCACGGCCCAGCTCGCGAACAACCGGTAACGGCCTGAGATCAGGATTGCGAGAGGGACGAGGAAGATGGCCTGTGGTTTCAGGGCGGTGGCGAATGCGAGCGCAACCCCGGCCCAGATCGGGTTGCCCCTGGCCGCCAGCCACCACGCTGTAGCCGCGAGGCCGATGATCACCATCGATGGCTGGCCATAGAAGAAGGCGTTCAGCACCGGCCAGATGGCGAGCGCGATCAGGAGGAGCGTGAGCTTGCCCAGGCCGGTGTAGGGCGCGGCCAGGTACCAGGCCCAGGCGAGCGCGGCCAGAGACACCACTGTCCACGCGAGATACGCCGCGGGAATGGGGAGCACCGTCAATGGGACCACCAGCCACGCGAACAGCGGCGGGTTCACGAAGAGCTGCGCGGAGCTGATGTAGTCGGGCGCAAGCCCATGCGTGGTGGCGAGCGACTGCAGCGTGGTTGTTGTGTACATGCTCGACCACCCGTACCGCACACCCGCCTCGGCGGCGATGTAGAAGGTGGCGAAGTCGACATGAACCGCATCGCGCACGAATTCGCCTACCCACTGCTGGACGTCGTAGGCTGCGCTCCAAAATGCGGCGACAGCGGCCGCTACCAGCCACAGGGGCGGTCGTGTTATGCCGGATGTCCGATGATTCACGAGGCGATGGCTATTCTCGACCACGGATGAGCCGACAATAACCCGCGTTCCCGTCATCGTCGGCCCTACAGGCATCGGCAAGTCGGCCCTGGCATTCGAGCTTGCCCTGCAGACCGGTGGTGAGATCGTGGTCGCCGACTCGCGGCAGGTGTACGAGAGACTCGACATCGCGACCAACAAACCAAGCACGGAGCACCGGCGAAGGGTGCGCTATCACATGATCGATTTCGTCGACCCCACCGCAACTTTCAATGCCGCCGAATATGTCGAGGGCGCGCGGGCTGCCATCGATGACATCGTCGCCAGGGGCAGCCTGCCGATCGTCGAAGGCGGAACGATGCTTTACGTCGACGCTTTGTGCGACGGGTTCAGCCTCACTGGCGTGCCACCCAATAAAGAGCTACGCGATGCGCTTTCGCAGCTCGACATCGCGAGCCTCGGCGAGAGGCTGCTGGCATTGGATCCCGACCCCGGCGTCGACCTGCGCAATCCGGTGCGAGTGATCCGCGCTATCGAGGTCCTCGAGGCCGCCGGACCTCCTCTGCGTCGACTGCGGCGGCGAACGCCGCCACCATGGGAAGCGTTGAGGATCGGCTTGGTGGCCGATCTCGATGTGATCGATCGGCGTCTTGAAGCGCGCAGCAACAAGCAGGTGCGGCGCGGCCTCGTTGCGGAGACGCAAGCGGCGCTCGATGCAGGGGTGCCACCAACGGCGGCTGTGCTCACGGGTATCGGTTATGCGGAGGCGCTCGCGCACATCAGGGGTGAGCTCACGCTCGATGAGCTCCCGATTGCGATGGCGCGATCCAACCGCCGGTATGCACGCCGCCAGCTGCGTTGGTGGCGGCGAGACGATCGGGTGCGCTGGTTTGGGATCGAGCCCGATCCCTTGCCAGCTATCCTCAAGTACGTGAAGGAGTCGGAATGAAGGAAACGACCAGCGCCGGCGCGCAGCGCCTCAACCTGATCCCGCCTTACCTGTTCGCGGAGATCGACCGCAAGGTTCAGGAGAAGAAGCGCGCCGGAGTGGACGTGATCTCGCTCGGCATCGGCGATCCGGACCTGCCCACGCCGAGGCGCATCGTCAGCGTGCTGCAGGAGGCCGCGGCCGACCCGGCCAATCACCGCTATCCGTCGTACTTTGGCCTAGGTGAGCTGCGCGAGGCGATCGCCAATTGGTATCGCGAGCGGTTCAACGTAGCTCTCGACTCGGGGTCGGAAATCCTGCCCACGCTTGGATCGAAGGATGGGATCAGTCATGTGCCCCTGGCTCTCGTCGACCCCGGCGATATGGTTCTCGCCCCTGACCCCGGCTACACGGTCTACGTCACCGGCGCTGTGATGGCGGGCGCGGAGCCGTACATCATGCCGCTGAGGGCTGAAAACCACTGGCTGCCCGACCTCGATGTCATCCCTTCATCAGTCGCCGAGCGGGCGCGGCTGATGTGGCTCAACTATCCGAACAATCCCACAGCTGCCGTGGCCGAGCGGGAGTTCCTCGAGCGCGCGGTCGAATTCTGCCGCCGTCACGGTATCGTGCTCTGCCACGACGCGCCCTATTCGGAGATCGCGTTCGACGGCTACCGGCCGCTGAGCCTGCTCGAGATCGAGGGCGCAAAGGAGGTCGGTCTCGAGTTCCATTCGCTCTCGAAGACCTTCAACATGACGGGCTGGCGCATCGGCTGGGTGTGCGGGCGAGCCGACCTGGTCGGACTCATCGGACAGCTCAAGACCAACATCGACTCGGGCATCTTCCAGGCGGTGCAGTGGGCCGCCATCGAGGCGCTGAACGGCGGCGAAGCGGAGACGTTCGCCGCGTGCGAGGTCTATGCGCGGCGCCACCGGCTGGTGGCGGAGACGCTCAACAGCCTGGGGTGGTCGATCAAGCCTCCACGCGCGACCTTTTACGTATGGGCGCCGGTTCCACCGGGATATGACTCGATCGGATTCGCCGGCCACGTCCTCGATCAGGTGGGCGTGAACATCACCCCCGGTGTCGGGTTTGGCGCCCATGGCGAGGGCTACTTTCGGCTTTCGGTGACCGCGCCCGATGCCCGCCTGGCGGAGGCGATGGATCGGCTGAGGCAGCTCAAGCTCTGATCACAACGAAGCCGCCGCGAGAGCGGGCGTACCTGGTTGGGTTGCTGCTGCCGGGATCGACCCCTGAGCTGGTTCGCGAGCAGATGGACGAGCTGGCGGACCTCACGCGGACCGCTGGGGCGGAAGTGGTGGGCACGGATGTGCAACGCCGCGCGGCTGTCGACCCCGCGCATTTCATCGGCATGGGCAAGGTCGAGGAGCTGCGCGAGCTCAAGCTCGAAGGTGGCTTCGATCTCGTCATCTGCAATGACGACCTGAGTCCGCGTCAGCAGCGCAACCTCGAGCTCGAGCTGAAGACCCGCGTGCTGGACCGCACTGAGCTGACCCTCGAGATCTTCGCCCAGCACGCACGCACGCATGAGGGCCGCCTGCAGGTTGAGGCAGCGCGTCTGCACCACCTTCTGCCGCGGCTGATCGGCGCTTATGCCTATGACCGTCAGGTCGGCGGCCGGCGAGGTGGGGTGGGGGCTCGCGGTGGTTTCGGCGAGCAGCAGATCGAGGTCGAGCGCCGGCGCATCCGCAAGCGCATGCGCGACCTCGAGCGGGAGATCGAACAGGTGCGTTCGCAGCGACATCAGCAGCGAACCGGCCGCCGGCGAGCGGAGCTGGAGACGGCCGCGATCGTCGGCTATACGAACGCCGGCAAGTCGACACTCCTCAATGCGCTCACGGGATCGCGTGTGCACGCGGAGCACCGCCTCTTCGCGACCCTCGACCCCACGACCCGCCGCCTGGATCTTCCAACCGGTCGGGGGCTGCTCCTCACCGACACGGTGGGCTTCATCCAGAAGCTGCCGACAGACCTCGTCGCGGCCTTCCGGGCCACGCTCGAGGAGGTCACGGAAGCGGACCTCATCATCCATGTGGTCGACGCGAGCTCGCCAACGGCCGGCGAGCAGGCGGAGACCGTCGAGGAGGTTCTGCGAGACCTGGACGCCGCCACCAAGCCGCGCGTGGTGGCCCTGAACAAGGTGGACATGCTCGGCCCGGCCGCGCGGCGCCGCGCGGTGGGGGCGATCAGCGCGCGCTATCCCGGCGCGGTCGCCATCTCCGCGCTGAACGGATCTGGCTTCCCGGGGCTGCTGGAAGCCATAGACCAGGCCAGCCGGGGCGAGGTCGTCAAGGTCGAGCTCCTCGTGCCTTACGGGCGCGAGGGCGTGCTCGCGGAGCTACGTCGTATCGGCGGGGTCGAGCGCACCGAGTACGTGGAAAGCGGCACCCACGCCTGGGGCTGGGTGCCCAGGCACGCGGTGCGACGCTTTGAGCCCTACGCCGAGGTCAGCGGAAGAGTCTGATCACGCCGCGGACGACGCCGACCAGGCTCACGTTGCTGGTCACGATCGGCTCGTAAGCGGGGTTTTCGGCGATCAGCTTGACGTGGCCGTTGCCACGCTCGAAGCGCTTGACGGTGGCGTCGCCGTCGACCAGGGCGACGACGATCGAGCCGTTGGGCGCTTCCTGCTGAGGCCTCACCAGGACCATGTCGCCATCGAGGATGCCGGCGTTGATCATGCTTTCGCCTCGGACTCGGAGCAGGAAATTGCCCTCCTGGGCCATTTCAGACGACAGCAGGAAGTGGTCTTCGATGTTCTGCTCGGCGAGGATGGGTGCGCCGGCGGCTACGTTGCCGATGACCGGGACCGACACGGCGTTGCGCCGCTGCTTGTCGACTTCGACGTCCTGGACGAGCTGGACCGTGCGCGACTTGCTGGGGTCGCGCTTGATCAGGCCGCGACGCTCGAGCTGGTTGAGGTGGTTGTGAACGGTCGAGCTCGAGCTCAGGCCCACCGCCTCGCCGATCTCGCGGACGCTGGGTGGATAGTTCCGGGACTTGGTGACGTAGCGGATGTAGTCGAGGATCTTGTTCTGGCGTTCGGTGAGCTGTTCGGTCAATTTACTTCTCCAGGGAGTTCGTATTCGGGGCGTAGGGGGGACGTTGAACTCATCCTAGCACCTGGCGCGCGTGCTTGCAAACCTTTGTTCGATGCCTTGACAACCGAACGCCCGTTCGCTATTCTCTCGAACACATGTACGCCGCCGGTTACGCCACCAAACCACGTACCCCACTTCGTTCCGACCGGGCCCTGCGGCACGTTTACCGCTGGGCCCTGGTCTTGGTGACGGCGCTGGCGGTGATGCTGGCGCTGAGCCGGATCGCCCAGGGCAGCGGGGCGTCTTCGACGGTGGTCGTGCAGCCTGGCGACACGCTGTGGACGATCGCGGCCGCCCGATACCCCGCAGACGACACGCGGATGCGGGTGGACGAGATCGAGCAGCTGAACAGCCTTTCGAGCCCAGTGATCACTGTGGGGGAGACTCTGCGCCTGCCGGCCTGAGAGCTAGGCTCAGACTCGTGAAGGTCGTTCTCGTGACCCGAGAGGGCTGCCACCTCTGCGATGAGGCCCTGACCCTTCTACGTGACCTCGGCCTCCACCCCGAGCTCGCCGACGTCGACGCCGACGACGAACTGCATCGCCTGTACGACTTCCGGGTCCCCGTCGTGTTGATTGACGGCGCGGTCGTCGCCGAGGGCAAGGTCAGCCGCGTCTCGCTGGAGGTAGCCCTTAGGCGGTCGGGAAGGGGACCTGGCGACCCCTAATATCGCGAGCTTATGGTGCTGATAATGCACCTTTCTGTGCGCATAACGATTAGGCCGAATGGTTACTTCCCTGCGCCAGCCGCTGGCGGTGAACCTGCCGGGGTGAATGCATTGGCTTCTTGACGAAGGCGGCGCTGCCGCGGTGGTTCAGTTCGCGCTGGATCCAATACAGCTGCTCCTGCTCGGCCAACCATTCTGCCGGCAGCGGATACGGTCCAAGGCTGTGACGACTGCGGTAAAGCAGGCCGACCATCGCCAGGGCGTTATCGCATTGCCGCGACTTGACGCGAAGCCAAGGCCGAATACCGTCCAGGAATGGCCTCGCAATACGGGTCGAGCACCGCCAGGTCCAGCTTGGTTGCCACGGCCCCGGCGAGGTCGATACCGGTTGGACAGAACCGCCCCATATGGTTCGCATCCATTCGAGCACGCCGCGATCTCGATTCGAAACGACGACATGCACCCCGTATTGATATCGACCGCGCGAGGGCGTAAACGATCTGACGACCGCGATGCATCCTTCGCCGTCGACGAAGCCGGCCGCGTAGGCCCAGTCGGTGTCCGAGGGCTCAGGCACGGATCCTTACGCGGAGCGCTGCAGGGCCGGTTCGGCGTCCAGGCCGCGCAGGAAGACCTCCAGCGGCAGCGCAGCCCGCTCGAAGTCCTGGCGCAGCAGCTCGAGATCAGAGCCTTCCTGGGCGGCGCCCGTGATCGCCAGCTCGGCGCTCCGGAGCGATTCGGCCACGAAGGCGCTCAGAGCCTCTCCAGGGCGTCCCGAAAGGGCATCCTCGGCCCAGGACTCCCGAACCTCGACCGCCAGGCCTAGGAGCCGGTCGACGATCGCATCCGCCATCCGGCGCTCGCTCGGCTGCCAGCGCAGGCGTGAGAATGCCTCCGCGGTCGAGCGGATGAGTCGGCGCAACCTGACCTGGGTCTGGAGCGTACGCATGTTCTCGACAATCGTACACGAACAGGCGTTCGGCGTGCAAGTGTAGCTTAACCGCCGGGAGCGCGGCCGACGATCAGGTTGAAGACCGCGGCGAACCAGCGGTCAATGGAAAGAACCTCCACCCCGCTCCGCTTGACGATGTCTGCGGTCCGGCGATTCATGCGATCGGCTTGCAGCGCCACCATCACCGGATTCAAGGCTTCCTCGACCAGCGCCACCGGCAGCAGGTGGCTCCGGACATGCTCGAGGAACACCATCGGCGCCCCGGGCTTGGCGACCCGAACACCCTCGCGCACCGCCGCCGCGGGATCCGGGATCGTGCACAGGCAGAGATTGAATGCGACCGAATCGAAGACATGGTCCGCCAGCGCCAGACGCTCGGCGTCCATGACCACTACGTCAGCCTGGCGGCTGCGTTCGCGAGCAAAGCGCCGGCCAACCGCGAGCATCTTGGAGCTCACATCGATGCCGAGCACCCGCGCGTCGGGCGGGTAGTGGGGGATGCTCAGCCCGGTCCCGAAGCCGACGTCGAGGACCAATCCGCGCACGGTCTCCCCCACCTTGCGCCGCCGGCCGCCCGTCAACCAAGCGATGTCGACGAGATTCTCGGATTAGGCCGTCGCTCACCCGAGCAGCTCGATCGCCAGCTGGTTCCACGGATCGAGGTCGGCAGCGAATCGCCCGTAGCGATTGGGCACCAGCCATACGTGGAGCATCCACGGCGTGAAGTAGGTCGCCGAACCCGGCGGACACGACGGCGCGGCCCCGACAACCTCGCCTCCGGGCGTGAAGCACAAGTCGTCGTGTCGGTGCCAGGGCGTCAGCTGGCCTCCAACATCGGGAGGGGCTGCATTCGGATCCTCGAGCGAGTACATCGCCGCGACGAGCACCGGTCCTCGCAAGGTGTTCTCGTACACGAGCGACTCAACATGCTCGGGGTCCAACACCCGGCCGTCCTGCATGTACGCCGGGTTCACATAGTGGACCAGAGGGTCGGTGAAGGGATTGAAAGCGACGTAGCCATCAGCGCGCGCTGTCGAGAGCGATTGGTAGCGAACAGTCGCCTTCTCGGTCCCCTGCCAGAGCCGGTCTGCGGATGCCTGCTGATCAACCGTTCCAGTTGGGAGCACCGGCGCGTCTAATGCAATGAACGCGATCCATCCAACCGATGCCACGGTGGGCAGAAGGGCTAGCGCACCCAACCGGCGGCTGACACTGGCGCCGATCGCCCACGCTGCTCCGATCGCAGCGACCAGGATGCCGGCCGCGATCAGGTCGTGCGCGGGGCTGAGCGGGTCGAGCGGGGTCTCGTGTTGAGCGAGGCTGGGATAGGCGCTGTGGATCGATATGTCCCACGCCAACCCCAGCAACGCCGCGGCAGCTCCGCCGAAGCAGACGAGCAACGCAGATCTTGGGCCGCGCATTTTTGGAGGATAGTGCCCGGGTTACGTAACGGCGCCGGCACCGTTGGGTAACCGAGGAGTGGTTGCAATACAAGCAGACGCTTAAGTGGATCGCGTCTCTGAGCACGAGCGCAGTTCTTGCTTTGGTGCTGGCGGATGCTTGCATCACACCGGCTGACCACGATGTTCATTCGCCGAACGGGATCTCAATCAAGGGCGAGATCGCGAATCCACTCGAGTCGGTGCCCTCCTACTACGGACCGCTACGGCCAAGGGGACCGATACGGCCAAGCCAGTCCATCGCTGATATTCGTTGTCAGGTGTGGCAGCAGAACGCGAGCAGTCAGTGTCCAGATGACTCGAGGCTCGCGCCGAGCCTGTGGCCTCGCGTCGAGCAGAGACCGAACATCCTCTACGTGGGGCTTCTGCCATCTTGCCCCGGATATTTCAACATCGAGTACCTGGTCAACGACAGGACATTGACCATCCATTGTCACGTTGCGTGGCCGTGGATCTCGATCCCTACCGGTGCTCGCGGGGTGGTCGCGATCCGAGTGACAAGCCTGATTGTGGTGCCAACCGACGCAATTGCGCCGGGAGCTCTTCGCGTTGTTCAAGACGATCGTGTCGAGCATTTGATAGGCGATCAGACCACGGAGACTGACCTCGGCACCGTGACCATCACGTGAGGTGATACGCAAGACTGCAACCTGGCTGAGCGTCGCTGCCGTCGTTGTATTTCTGCTGGCCGACGCTTTTGTCGCACCTCCGATAGCCCATGACGTCCACACACCAGGCGGCATCTCCATCCAGATTCAGACCGATGTTGATTCCGCTCCCCCAGTGGTCTCAATCAAACCGAGCCAGTCGCTTGCGAATGTCCGATGTCAGCGGTGGCGCAAACTCAATCCTGATCAGTGCCCCGATGACTCAACTCTTGCGCAGAAATACTGGCCACAGCTCACGCAGCGCTCAAACACCCTCTACGTGGGCTGGCAGCCGTGCGTCTCACTCCAGGAAAGTTTGCAAACCGTCTACTACGGATTCAACCTGGAGTACCTGGGAGACACCCGGGCGTTGATCATTCATTGCTATTCCGCTTCCGCCTGGCTCGTGAGGCCCTGTTGTCCAGGTGTGAGCATCACGGGATATTTAGCCCTTCTCGTCGTACCAACCAATGGAATTCCACATGGAGCAATAAGCATCATCCAGGACGATCGGCGCGAGCACTTGGTCGGTGATCAGAGCGACGAATCACTGATTGCGACCGCGACGATCTCCTAAGGGGCGTGAATTGGACCCGAGAGAGCTGCTGACGACCGCAATGGCCCGGAGCTACGCCCGGCTGCGAGCTCGTGTCGAAGGGCTCACCGACGAAGAGTTCTTCTGGCAGCCCCTTCCAGACAGCTGGACCATTTACGAAGACAAGCCCGGACACTGGACTTACCACTACGCGATTCCGGAACCCGACCCAGCTCCTCTGACGACGATCGGCTGGCAGCTGGTCCACCTGGGGACGACCAAGCTGATGTATCACGAGTGGGCATATGGCGACGCACGCCTGACCTTTCCACAAATCCAAATCCCGTCGGGCGCAGCAGGGGCGTTGCAACTCCTCGAACGAGGCCAAACCATGCTCGCGGGCGATCTCCGCGCCACGCCAGATGCCCAGCTCGACGAACCGCGCAAGACGAATTGGGGCGACCTCTGGCCGGCATGGAGGATCTTTACGACGATGGCCGACCACGATGCCTTTCACGGCGGGGTGATCGGCTACCTACGCGACCTCTATTACTGGAGCTGGCCTAAGGGGCAAAGATCCGGCAGAGGCTTTCCGCCAACGACTCAGCGTCGGCGCCGGGGTGCGTGAGGAAGTATCCGACCGCGTCGTTGACGGCGCCCACCACCGCCCGGCCGAACACCTGCGGATCCTGGTTCGCGTAGAACGCGTCGTCAAGCAGGGCCAGCCGCACCTCCTCCGCCACCATGTGTGCGAACCGCTCCTGCAACTGGTGGCGGACCTCCTCCACGCTCGGGCTAAGGCCCACCGACTCGACCAGCATCAACCTCGCCACCGTCGACCGCTTATAGCACGCCACCACGAACGTGCGGATCCCACGCCGCATGCGATCCCTATGGTCGTTGCCACCGAGCGCCGCTGCGATCACCGCGTGGATCAGCTCGCCACCCTCCTGGGCCAAAACTTCGCGAAAGCAGTGCTCCTTGGAGTCGAACTGCCCATAAAAGGCCGACTTCGACATCCGCGCTCGGGCCACGATATCGTCGACCGACGTGTCGTGATAGCCGCGCGACGCGAACAATCCCAGCGCCGCCTGGGTCAGTCGCGCACGCCGCTGCAGCCGCCGCGCGTCCCGCGGATCCACAGCGCCCGATTCGGCAACGTGCGCCGCGTGCGACCTAGTCGTGGGCGATCGCTCGCGAGATGACGAGCCGCTGGATCTCGCTCGTGCCTTCGAACAGCGTGTAGATCTTGGCGTCGCGATGCCACTTCTCGACCGGGAAGTCCCTGATATAGCCGTAGCCGCCGCAGATCTGGATCGCCTGCTCCGTGACCTTGACCGCGACCTCGCCGGCCTTCAGCTTCGCCATCGAGCCCTCAGCCTTCTTAAACTCGCCGCCGTTCCGACCTTCCCAGAGCGCCCGCCAGATGAGCGCCCGCGTGGCCTCGATCTCGGTCGCCATGTCCGCGAGCATGAACGCGATCGCCTCGTTCTCGATCAGCGTCCGGCCGAACTGCTTGCGCTCTTTCGCGTACTGCAGCGCAAACTCGAACGCGGCGCGAGCGATGCCTAGCGCCTGCGCTCCGACGATAGGTCGCGACAGCTCGAACGTTCGAAGCGCGACCGACGAACGCGAATGCGTCCCCGCGCGCGCGCGGGCCAGCTTCGCCTCGAGCTTCTCCATCCCGCCCAGCACGTTCTCGAGCGGGATCCGGCAGTCCTCGAGAAGCACCTCCGCCGTATGCGAGGCGCGGATGCCCATCTTCCTTTCCTTCTTGCCTTGGCGGATGCCCTTGGTACCGGGCGGAACGACGAAGCTCGCCTGGCCGCGCGTTCCGAGCTCGGGCTCCACAGAGGCGACCACGACGTGCACGTCAGCGATGCCGCCGTTGGTGATGAAGATCTTCTGGCCGTTGATCACCCAGTCGCCATTCGAGCGCACGGCGCGCGTCTTCATCGATGAGACATCGGACCCGGCCTCAGGTTCGGTGACGGCAAAGGCGCCAAGGGCGGGCTTCTCGACGGTGCCGAAGCACGCTGGGATCCAGGTCGCGATCTGTTCCGGAGTCCCTTGCGAGAAGATGGCCGCGATCGGGAGGCCGGTGCCCTGGATGGCGAGCGCGATGCCGGCGCAGCCCCAGGTCAGCTCCTCGGCGACCAGCGCCGGCATGATGCCGGTCGAGTCGGCGAAGGTCTGCTGCAGGAACTCGACCCCGTACAGCCCTACCTCGGCCGCCTTCTTGACCACCGGCCAAGGGAACTCCTCGGATTCGTCGTACTGCGCGGCCACAGGCCGGATCTCTTTCTCAGCGAAGCTGTGAACCCAATCCCTGATCTCACGCTGCTCGTCGCTCAGCTCGAAGGAAACCATTTCTCTCCTGTTCCTAGAACGCGCTCCCGGCTTCGATTGTCTTTGCAACTTTTCGGTACTGGTACGTACCGGTTCGATGCCAGACGGAACGCTACGCCGCGCTGCGTCATCGTGTCAATGGGCTTAACGGGGTTTTAGCTGGGTGGCACGGCTTTGACGACCCTCGCCTTCTTCCACGCATCCTGACTCAGCCGCAACGCTGTCAGGACCAGGAATGCGCCCCAAACCCGGGCCAGGATCAGGCCGGGAACGTGAGCCGCGAGCAACGCCCCCAGAATCGCGCCGACGACCCCTCCCCCACCCATCCAGAGAGCGGGCCCGAGCAGCACGTTGCCCTCGCGCACATGCGTGATCCCGCCGACGATCGCGGTCGGGATGATGGCCGCCAGCGACGTCCCCTGCGCCAGCGCCTGGTTGAATCGAAATCCGACCGTCATGATCGGCACGAAGGCGGTGCCGCCGCCGATGCCGATGAAACCGCTCAGGACGCCGGCCGCCAGGCCGCCGAGGATGGCCAGACCATCGCTCCAGCTCACGGCGCGATGACCTCCTTGAGGCCAACGATCAGCAGCACGGCGGCGACGATCAGCGTGACCTCACGCTCCGGGATCCGGTTGAGCAGTCGCGCGCCGACATAGGCGCCGGCCACGCTCCCGATGATGAGAAACAGCGCGAAATGAAAATCGACCTCGGGCCGGCTCTGCAGGAAGTAGTACACGGGCAGAGCCGCGATCGAGATCGGGATGATGGCAATCAGCGAGTTGGCGTTGGCGTGGCGCTGGCTGACTCCCGCCCACCAGAGCTGCAGCGGGATCATCACGAATCCTCCGCCGACACCGAGCAGACCACCCAGGAACCCGCCCAGAAGACCGATCGTGGCGAAGACCGGGCGGCGCTCGGGTTTTGTTATTCGGCCGCCTTGGTCGGCGTTTCCGGCTGGCTGGTCACCACCGAGTGGTGGCGAAACGAAACGTCCCCCACCGCCTGCCCGCCCGCACCTTTGGCCTTCTTCTTCTTTTTGACCTCGCGACCCTGTTTGTTGCGTCCTTTAGCCATGACTGCCAGTTTCTATGACGAGGGCCAGTTCGCGCAAGAAGGATTCGACATCGGTGACGAGCCCGATCGACTGCCAGCTGCCCCGGTCGGCGAGCTTGGTGACGACGGCCGGGTTGATGTCGACGCACACGGTTCGCACTCCGGCGGGCAGCATGTTGCCGGTGGCGATCGAGTGCAGCATGGTCGAGAGCATGATCGCCATCCGCACCCCGGTCAGCGACGCGCGCATTCGCTGCTGCGCCTCGACCATGTCGGTGATCACGTCTGGCAGCGGCCCGTCGTCCCGCACGGAGCCGGCGAGCACGTACTCGACGCCATGATCGATCGCCGATTTCATCACCCCGGACGTCAGCTGGCCGCTCTCGACCATCTGCCGCAACCCGCCCGCGGCACGGACGCGATTGATCGCGCGCATGTGGTGCTCGTGCCCGTGCTCGATGGCGAGCCCGCTCTCGACGTTGACGCCCAATGCGGTCCCGAAGAGCGCCGACTCCACGTCATGAACCGCCAGAGCATTGCCGGCGAACAAAACGTGCACGTATCCAAGCTCGATCAGCCGCGATAGGTAGCGCCCCGCGCCTGTGTGGACAACCGCAGGGCCGGCGACGACGACGATCCGTCCGCCTGAAGTCCGGATCTGCTTCATCTCCTCGGCGATCGCGGCGATCAATACCTTCTTGGGCTTCTCCGCGGAGACCTCGCTGGCCATGAACGTGAAGATCTCCGTCTGCCGGGACCGCTCGATCGGAGTGACCCGGACACCCTGGTGGCCGACGACCACCTCCATGCCCGGGCGCGCAGCCTGGAAGACGATGCACCGGGCGCGCCCGGCGTTGGGGTCGACCGCGATCGCGCAGTCCATCTCGATGTCCTCGACCGGCACCCAGGTGCCGTCGATGAGAACCTCGGTCGGCAGGTTGCTGGTCGAGTAGAAGTCCTCGGGGAACACGCCATCGTTGACGACCTTCTCAAGCTGCGCCGGCTGCTCTGACTCGGCCACGGCACCCAGCGCGCGAGCTTGCCGCACGATGCGGTCCAGCTGCTCTGCCGACGACGCGACCACCTCCATGCGACA
>WNFO01000947.1_pt1 | contig 25210 bp, 22 predicted proteins | sample 5400251 | NCBI WGS metagenome assembly WNFO01 (sample SAMN13153354, study PRJNA577476) | soil metagenome | isolation source: 100 cm saprolite under Madrone tree | place: USA:California | collected 2016-06-14
GAAGCATTCCGCAATCTTCGCGCTGCGTTATCGCTTCTTGGTCCGGAAGCCGAACGCAAAGTTTTCCTTTTTACCAGCGCGTTGCCGAGTGAAGGAAAAAGTTTCACGAGCGCGAACTACGCTCTTTCACTTGCTCAACAGGGTCATCGCGTGCTTTTGGTCGATGGCGATTTGCGGCGTCCCAGTTTGCACAAGATTTTTCGCCGGATTGCGCCAAGTGGAAATGGCAAAGCCGATCTCGAACCGGACGCGCCCGGCATTGTCGATTATTTGGTCGGCGCCGTCGCCTTGAGGGATGCCGTCCGCGGAGTTGCTGCGAGCGAAGTGGACGTGCTCGGGCATCGTGGCGGCGCACGCGCGACTCTCACTTCCACCGGCGGCGAACTTTATCTTCTCGCCGGCGGTCAGCGCGCACCGAATCCGGCCGAGTTGTTGAGCGGTCCTCAATTTGCCAGGCTGGTTGCGGAAGCCTCAAAAGATTTCGATCGAGTCATCATCGATACGGCGCCGATTCTCGCGGTTAGCGACACTCTTTTGATGACGCCGCACGTCCAAAGTGTTTGCATCGTCGTGCACGCCGCGAAAACCGCCCGCAACGCGGTCCAACGCGCGCTCACACTTCTCGGCGCCGCCGGAAGTCGCCCAGCAGGGGTGATTTTGAATCGGTTACCGCGTCGCCGCGGCGCCGGTTACTATTACTACTACGCGTCGCACGGCTACGGCAAAGGCGAAGGCTCCTACTCGGGTGGTTACGTCACTTCGCAGAGCTGAGGCTCGCGAAGGACAAATTAGAAAGTAGAAAGGCTAAAGTAGAAAAAGTTTCTTCCGCGTCATTACTACTTCCTACTTAGATCGTACTGAAGCTTCGCCACCGCGTCTTCTTCACTTTCTCCGTAGGGATAATTCACCTGCGCCCAGCCGGTGATCCCCGGTTTCACCAGATGACGAAAATGATAGAACGGAATTTTCTTCTCGTAACGCTCGACGCACTTGATCCATTCCGCGCGCGGGCCGATCAGGCTAATGTCGCCTTTGAAGACGTTCCAAAGTTGCGGCAGCTCGTCGATTCGAAGCTTGCGCAGCCAGCGCCCCACTCTGGTAACGCGTAAATCGTTTTCGCGAGTGTAAAGGTCGTCGGCCTCGTCGCTTTCCGAAGAGAGCTTCATGGTGCGGAACTTGTAGGCAGTGAACGGTTGCCCTTCCCGTCCCACTCGCACTTGTTTAAAGATCAGATAATGGTAAGGCGAAATGCGCGCGAGTTGAAACCCCATTTGCAGCGGCCAGAACGGATCGATCGTCTGCATCGGAACATGGCGCCAGTGCGCTTCGTAAAACGATTCCAGCGTGTAAACGCGTGTTCGTTGAAATTGCGTTCGCACCAGGCGCTCCACCAGGTCTCGACCCAGCCGGTCCATGCTCTCGGCTAGAATCACGCCGCTGTATCGCTCATCAAGCTTGGCCAGCTTGGCCGCGATCCCGCCCTGAATAATCGGCGAACCCTCGCCGGCAATGGTCGATCCAACCCGCGCGGTGTCATTGTCGACAAACTCCAATTGCTGATGGTTGGGCGATTGCCGGTAATTTTCATAAAACTGTGCTGCCATCTGTCCGCTGCCGATCACCAAAAACGTGCGCTGCGCGGTCGAGGTCGCGATATGCCGCCGCATAAACCGCCGATAAACGAGCGACAATGGCAGGAACGCGACAAAGCTGATCAGAAGCACGCCACGGCTCGGCTTCATACTCGCGTCGTAAGCCGCAGCGGAATAGATAATCAGCGAACTGATTGCTGCCGCGGCCGCGATCGCGAGAATATGTTCGGCGGTGTAGGTCAGACTGCGAGTCTCAATGTTCCGATTGTACCCGCCGATGATATAAAGCGATTGCAGAATGACTGCCAAGACAATGCAATCGACCAGAACGAATTCGAACGGAGTCGTGAAAAACTCATCGCGCCGGATGTAGCCTACGATCCCATAAAGGACGACCCAGCAAACGACGTCGTAGCCGACATAAAACAAGGCTACGATCCAATCGTGTTCGAGAATCTTTGCTAACAGAGGCTTGCTTTGATCTGGAACGCGTGCGTCGTCCGCCGCCGACTGTTCCCAAGCCGGAGTCTCGACCTCTTCTTCGACGAAAACATCTGGGCGAGCTGCCTTGCCTGGTTCCTGAGTCAACATGAACGGCCCTGATTCGGAAAAAATCGCGACAATTTCGGAGCGTACGACAGTTGTTACGAGCTGTCAGTAAAGAATTACACGCCCGCTAACGCGGGCGGGTTATCCGTTACGCGGCGGAGCCGCGAGTTCTCTGTTATAAGCTAAAAATTAAAACGGTTAATTGGTTAAACCCTGGACCGCCGATTACCCGATAACGGATAACAAATAACTGATAACGCGCGTGTAACGCGTTCGCCCGCAGGGCGACAGCTAATTGGTGAGCAGACATGAGGGCGTTGCTCCAGCGCCCATAACCCACTGATAAACTGAAAACATTTCAGCTGCAATCCGCGGCCATGAAAAGCTGCTCGCGACCAGTCTCTTGCCGCACATTCCCATTTCTCGCAAAGCGGCGTCACCCAACGAGAACAACGTTTCCAACGCATCGGTTCCGCTTGCAACTGTCGGTTCCATTCGAACTGCCGCCCCCATTTCGAAACCCTCGCCAAGATTACATTCCCTGGTCATGATCACGGGAAGCGCATGAGACCATGCCTCGAGCACGGCCAGCGGCTGACCTTCACTGAGCGATGGCAGGACAAAAGCGGTGGCACTTTGATACGCCGCCTCCCGTTGCGCGCCAAAAAGTGGGCCGACAAACTTCACCGAATCTGAAATTCCTAACTGAGCAACCAGTTGCTCCAGTTCAGAACGGTGACCCGCCTGATCCCACCCTGCGATAACCAAAATCCAGTCGCCGTTTTTCGAAATGGCTTCGCGCCACGATCTCAGAAGGGTCGGCAGCCCCTTCTTGGGGTGGAGACGGCCCAGATACAGCAGGACTTTTCGGTCGCTCTCGAATTCGTTACCCCATTCCGGTGGTTGCAACTTGGTGGTCGAGTCAGGGATTTCGACCCCGTTGGGGATCACACAAATCGGATTCTTCAGACCGAAGCTCCGCATTGCCACTGCTTCTGGTCGATTGATTGCATGCAGGCAAGCAGCGCCTTTCAAGTGCCGCCATTCAAAGAGAAACGAGGCAATGCGCTTTTTCCATCGTGAATTCCGCAAAGCCCAGGGGTCCAACATTCCATGGGGCGACACGACGTACGGTTTCATTTTCTCCTTTGACCATCGCAGAGTGGCTATGGACAAATAAGTCCACAGGCCGTGGGTATGAAGTGCTTCTCCTCTAACGAACGGGCAAGATTGAGGACACAATCGCGCAAGCCTCCCGCCCGGCGCGATATGGAGGGAGTCAACATTGCTAGCCTCATTTCAGGAAATACTTAATTGAAGAGTTGTGCGTGAATCGGTTTGTGCCTTCTGGGGCGAATGCCGTGCATCAAGACGGTGTCTTACTGACGACGTATATTTGGTTAACACCTAGCGCGCGCGCCACCTTGCCGCCGCCAAAGCGACATTCTATTGAGTCTGCCATTGACGGAGCAATTTTAAAAAAGCGCGGAGAAATTATTCCGCAGCCGAACCGCTCGACGATGTGCAGACCTGATTCGTCAAGCAGATGCCTGATCTGCTTATGGGTCAGGTAGTTTCCAAATGTCTGCCGGCCGAACAGAAGCTGGCATGTTCGATGCACCGGCCACATAACCCCCTTATAGCTGAATGGGTTTCCATGATTGGTAAGAACAAGCATGCTTTCAGTGTTTTTTAATCTCGCCGCAAGCGCTTTTATCACCGCGACGCGCAACGACGGCTCCGCGTTCAAGAAAAAACGGAATGCCGTAATCAGATCGTACTTCCCCTCAGGCACGTCTGACTTTGTGATATCAGTGCAGATCAGCTCGCTTCGTTGCAGCTTGGGCGCGGCTAGTCTCAGCATTTCGGACGATATATCTATTCCACGGGACGTGGTCACACGGGATTCCATGAACTCGATTACCCGCCCGGTGCCGCACGCAAAATCCAGATAGTCGCAGGTCGACCAGTTCTTACGGTAACTCGCGAGCAAATCAGTCAGAATTTTGCGCTCGTGAGTCCAAATGGCATGATCAGCCGTTCCGGGGGTATAAAACCTTTCGTACTCCGCTGCCGCAGCGGCCTCCCTGAATTTTTCCGAGTAACCTTCGTGCGCGTCGCTCATTCGGCGGCGTCCCACGCGGCGACGATTCTGTTGCCGAGCCCTGACCCTCGTCCGAGAAGGAATGCCACTGCCAGTCGCGCGTTGCGCTGATCTTCCGACGTTCGGTTGCTCAAGAACTTCTGCCGGAACTCTGCCATCACCTTCACAGGTTTATGCACTAGCCGGCGCTGACGCTCGCCCAGAAAGAAAGTAATGTAATCGGTCATCCATGGACCGAACGGATCGCCTAATTCCCAGTCGATGATCCATATGGCATTCCCCGAGGCTATCATGTTTGCGCGAGTCAGGTCGCCGTGAACCAGGCAGCATTGGGCGGGATACTGGAAATCGTCTCTTAATCTAGAAGCAAATGAGCTCCGCTCGTCTACTACATTCCAGAACTGCGAGACCCATCTCGCTTTCGCCAGTCGCTCCGGCGACAGAACCGTAACTGGGCCGGAATAACTTTCGATGGGAACCTTCGGATTGAGAGAGGATAGAATGCGCCGGGCGCGCTTCAAAGGAACGTACTGACTCGCATAATAGTCGACCACACCGCATTTCCCCAAAAAAAACGGTCGCGGAAAACGAATGGCGCCCTGCCGAAGCTCAGCAAGCCTGGTTAAAGCATCGAACCCATTCGTCAGCGCTTCCCTCTCTCCGGCTTCGGACATCTTGATAAAAGCGAACGGTTCGTTCTCGTCCGATAAAGCAAATGCATACGTCCGCCTTCTTCTAGCTTCGGATGGCCATGCTAACGTGTAAAAGAGTTGCTCTTGCTCGAGGCGGCTGGAGACGTCGCGCATGGTATTGGCCATGTCGGAAGAAAAATTCAGGGGATCGTCCGGCGCGGTCCGCCGAAACATCCACCGATCGCATCGGAGCAAGATGACTATGCGGATTCCAGCGAACAACAGCTGCTGCCTTATCGTGACCGGCCGGAAACACCTCACGTGCTGGAGCCGGCAAGCGATGCTTCGTTCCGGATAAGCTACGACATTGCGTTTGCCCGCGGTCACCAGGCGATAAAAAATCCGCGGAGCTTCCCATGCTTTCCATAGACTTTTCGCGAAATCGTCGACCGTCCACCGGGCGATAATCTCTCGCGACCGGGCGCGCATCCGTGTCTGCAAATCAGCGTCTCCCGCCAGCGTAGTCATGCAGCGCGCAAGATCGCTTACGTCAGCAGGGTCAAAGACGAAACCGTTCGCTCCGTGTTCGACCAGGTCATCGGCACAGCCTGCTCCAGTTGAGACAATGACCGGCAAACCAGTCGCCATCGCTTCGTTGACCACAAGCCCCCAGGGCTCGATCAGCGCGGGGTGAATGAAGCAGCCTGCTGCCGCATAGTACGACGGTAACTCCTCGATTTGCCGGAACCCGGGAAAGGTGACATCGGGAACTGCAAGGTCCGCGACAAGCTTTCTCAGCTCCGCTTCCTGTTCGCCGCTACCGAGCAACACGAGCCGCCATCCATCGGGAGCGTTTAAGCGGTAACGAGCATAAGCCTGAACCAGAGTGCGCAGGTTTTTCCGAGCAATGAAGCGATTCGAAGCTAGAAAAAAAGGTCGCGGATCATTTAATCCAGGCAGTGCGCTTGCTTTAGCATTCACTCGCGCCGCGTTCGAGAAATAGGCGTTGTCTACCACGTCGTACTTTGTGAACACGCGATAGGGCGCCGTTCCGAGAGAGAGCAGATAATCGCGATGTCGCTGGCCACCGCAGATCGCCACGTCGAAGCGCCGCAGGAGAATCCGCTTGGCAAACTCCCGCATCCAGAGACGCGGCTTGTCGGCTGCGGTTGTTTCAGTCATCAGGATTGCCTTAGTCTCGCGCGAGGTGCACCAATCCAGACAGATCCGCGAATCGCGAAATCCGTAACCATTGATCGCGACCGCGTCCGGCGACAATTCATCAAGCGTAGCGAAGATGGCCGGCTTCAATTCGGTATCGGATAGGTCTTCATAATATCCGTTTGGGAACAGCGTGCGCCGCTCGAACACCGTTGGCTTTTCCTCTTTCTTCCAACCGTAAGTGCGGTCCATGCCCGCGATTTCCAACGCCGTGACCACGACACCACGCCCGCCGAACAATTCATGCGCGCCGCGTAAGCGCGCCAGATGATAAGGACCCAGACGTGGCCAATGGAGAACGATGCGTTTCAATCGTGAGTGTGCCGGCGATACTCTCGTATCTATCTCATGTTCATTTCGATCTTGTCAGATACGTCTTACTCGCACAAACGACCGCTGATTTAGGCGGCGCTTACAGCGGGCAACCTCGAAGGTAGATGTTTTATCTCGTCGAAACAGCAGATGCGAACGATTGTGTGAGGGGAGAAGAATTTCTGGTCGCAGCTTCCAAACCTTTTGTTAACAATTCCTTTCGCCATATATACAGAACGAGGAAACAAGGCCAAAACGCCATCCCAAACCATGCATAGATTCCTGGTAGATCCCCGCCGCGTAAGAGCGGAACGACCGCAGCGCAGGCGATTGCCCGGATGAGCAAACCTCCAAAAGGATGTATCACTGTCGAGAATCGGATCAATCGGGCGAACCCAAAACCATACAGCGCTGATAACAGCACCACCCCTATGATACCGCCTTCCTGATAGAAAGAACCGAAGAGGCTTGGCGAAATCCCCAGAGTAAAGCCGGTATCCGCAGTAACAATCCCGAGCTTGTTCAGATAACCACCCACGGGCTTGCCCGGCCACCAGGCACGCGGGATCGGCCGCGTGAGAATGTCCAGATGCTCACCTCCGTAACTGTAATTCAGCATGTCCGGATAAACCTGGCGCAGGAGCACAAAACCGTCGAGCATGTTCGCGTCGGCGGCGAAAGCGAATCGGTTTACCGATTCTTCTTCCAACGCGACATCCGGGTCATCAGCTTTACGTAAGGTACCCGCAACCGCAAATAGAGCCGCGGCGGCAGCCAGCCCGAGTAGCGCAAATGAAGCTTTCTGCCGAAAGGGCAAGCCTGCCGTCAAGATGATTGTCGACGCTAATATCCACCCGAGAAATTGAAAACGCGCCGAGGAGTCGAAAGTGAGAAATGCGATTACGCCCAGCATCACAATAGCAAGGAACTTTTGCCCGAGCGAATTGAAACCGTCAGCCTTCCAGAGTAAAACGAGCAGAATCCCCGCGCTGATCAGGACCATGGGAAATAACGACAAATAGCTGCTAATCTCGAAAGCCATCGATTTACCGGCATCAACCTGTGCTCCCACAGCTCGACGCGTCAATGTTGACAATCCTGCGCAAACAACCACCAACACAAAAGTCCGCGGCCGCAGCCATTGAAGGAACGGGGCCAGCGCAATCACGCGAGGCACCCAGATCGTTCTGTTCTGCGCGAGCATGTAAACTCCGAGGAGCGTCGTTTCCCCGAGCACCCCGAGCGCATGCGACTCCAAACAGTTTTCAACCGCGACTGGAGCAAATCCAAACGGAGCAATATTTACCGGCACCGTCCAGCCCTGGAGCAGCGACCAAAACCGGAAGGCAAAGACGTAAAATAAAAACAGACTGAGGATCAGCGGAAACTCGTCGCTCCTCCGCCAGAACCAGATAGCGGAAACAACGACCCATGCGATCTGGATGCACGTGCAGGTATAAAATCCAGTCTCGAGACTCACAATCGCCTTTTACTTTCTAACCATTAACCATTAACCGATAACTGATAACCCGAGGCGCGTCACGCGCCGGCGAGCGAGAGCAAATTCGCACCAAGCGCGTCGATCGAAAAACGATCCTCGACGCGCGACGCGTTGGAGAATGCGGCGAGCCGATCTGGATTCGCGACACAAAATCGCAACGCTTCAACGATCGCGTCGGCGGTCGGGCGTTCGAGGAGCAATCCATTCATGTCGTGCTTTACGACCTCGCCACAATAGCGAGAAGCAATCACCGGAAGACGCTGCGCTTGTGCTTCCAACTGCGTTAATCCAAAACCGTCCGACAAGGTCGGGAATATTAACACATCGGCGTTCCGATAGAAATTCGCCACGTGGCCGCGCGGCACCGCCCCAAACCAGTGAACACGGGCGTTGTTTTTCAAATCTTCTGGAACCGCCACTTGCATAGATCCAACGAATTGAAACTCGATCGGCTCATCTTTAAGTTGGCGAATCGCGTCGAACAAACGGGCAACCCCCTTGCGCAGATTCACCTGTCCGAGAAACAAAACGCGGAGCGGTCGATCCCGCGTGAAATGAGCGGGATACGACCGAGTTATCTGTGTATCGGTTATTGGTTCATAGCCGAGAGGAATAACGGATAACTTTTCACCGCTAACCCCGCCCTTTATCAGGGCGGCTTTCGACCATTCGGAATTCACTATAATATGATCAGCCAGACTGCATTCTTCTTGCCAGTTGTCCCAGTATTTTACGGGAGCCGGCTGCCAGTCGCCGGCCAGTTCCGGCACGCGCGCGGTTTCTTCCGCCACAATCTTCTCTTCGACCGGACCGGGATCGATCTGTCCAAGGACCGTTTTCCAGCCGCGTTGTTTCGCGAAACGGAAAATATCTCGCGCCGCATAGCTGTAAGCAAAAATAATCAGCTCGGTTTTCAGCGTTTCAGATTTCAGCTTTTCAGCTTTCAGCGTGTCAGCGTTTCGGCGCAGCCAATCGCACGCCTTGCGTTCAAACCAGTTGTTTCGGGCAATGATCAGCGGCCAGCCGCGCAGTCGGCGCGCACGCGCTAGCATCTCAAATGCAACAAGCGACCAGTTAAACGCAGTGACACGCGCGTCGCGCAGTTCGCCGTGAAATCGCTCCGCGACGCCTGATCCGCCAAAGGACGGATTCGCCGTGGCGAACCTCGGCCGGACCCACGCGTCGGTAATTAGCTGATCGAGCGCACGGTTTCGGTCCAATCCGCGCGGAACCGCGTAATGTTCCCGCGCTCCAAGCTGGCAACAAATCCATTTCGGTGACCCCGATGCGATCTTCATTGAACCTTCTGGAAATGACGGGCTAAGTAGCTCTTATGAGAGGAAGGGGGCAAATTGAAGCTGATATCGGATTTCTCGATTCCTCTTACCCACACTCCGCGCCGGCACTCCCGCCACGATTTCGTACGGAGGAACGTCCTGGGTCACAACCGCACCCGCCGCCACGACAGCGCCTTCTCCAATCGTGACTCCAGGAAGAATGATTGCACGATAGGCGATCCACACCCGACTGCCAATGTTCACGTCGCCACCGCGATCGGCAAAATCCGCTGATTGTGGATCGTGTGCCAGGGTTAGAATAGCCGCCTCCGGACCAATGGAGACGTCATCGCCGGTGCGAATGTGAAACGTCCGGCCGTCGAACAAGCAACCGAAGTTAATGACGTTCCGTTTTCCGAAATGCACTTTGCGTCCATTCAGAAACCGACAGCGCATTTGCACGTTGGTTCCGGCGCCAAACTCGCCGACCCAGGCGTGCAAGTAGAGTCGACGAAGAGTATGAATCGGCACTCTTCCAATGAATTCGTTATAGGCAAAGGCCAATAAACCACCTGCAAAAACCCTACGTTTCATGGATCATTAACCGGCAGTCCTGCAGCTTCGCAAAGGTTTCGGGCATTCACGCTCCACGATGCCGCGGCCTCGTAGTCGTCCCAGTGAGCTTGGGGATAGGTAGATACTAAACGGCACATGCCTCGCGCCATAGCTTCCACAGAATCTGGCTCCACAGTCACGCCGAGATTGAATTTTTTCACCGATTCAACCAGCGGACTTGGCGCCGCCGAAGCCAACACTGGTTTTCGAGCTCGAGCGGCCAAGTTCAACACGCCACTTTGCGAGTGAAACGAAGATGCGTACGTAAGCAGCACAAAATCTGCGCCGCCAAAATATTTCGGTAGGTCCCCGTCTTCTACAAATCCCTCAAAAAACCGGCAACGTTCCTTCACGCTCAAGTTGGCGGCGAGTTCCCGGTAAAACGTGAAGGTTTTATCTTTGGTAGAAGCTACCGAACCGGCGATAACGAGAAAAGCCTCCGGCACCGATTTGAGGGCCTGAATCGCCAAATCGAGATTTTTGCCGTCGCGCACAAAACCGAAGGCGAGAAACACTTTCTGACCATCTCGGACGCCCCACTCACAGCGGATCGCTGCTACATCGGTAACAGATTCAGAGATTTCGTACAATCCATGTGGCGCTTTCACCACACGGACAGACCGCGGCACAGCCGCCGATTCAGTCAATTCATCATGCACAATTACAAAACCTAGCGGCAAATATGCCAATCGGATACAGAGGCGATGCCACCATTCGGGGCCGACGGCGTAATTACGAACGGGGTCGTGTAAATTGGCGGCGTATTTCACACGCCATAATCGAGCCAGCAACCAGTGCGGCCAAACCCAAAAAGGAGCAAGATATTCCACGTAAGAATCCAGCAACACAAGATCAGGACATCGCTTGATGATTTGCCATGCCAGGATCCAATAGTTCGCGATGATGCGCCATGCCAGTTTCGTCTTGCGCACAATTCCACGTCCGCCGGCCGGGACAGGATTTATGAGGCAGACAACTCTTTCGAATTCTGTTTCGCGGCCATTGAGAAAGGCCGGTGGCACCAGGCAAAGAACTCTCGCTCCAGCTCTCTTTAGCGCGTTGGCCTGATAAAACGTATGCTCGGCAATACCACCGTATGTCGATGGACAGAAACTCAGAATTTTCCGCCCAGAGTGCGATGACATCAAACTCTAGTCAGCGTGGCAAGGTCCCGGGCAACCCGTTTCGAGGTCTTAATTCCGACGGCGACCTGACTTGGTAGAAAACTCGGAAAACAGGCGTACATCGAGCGCACGAGCATCCGTCGCAGTAGATTTGGATTGCGACATCTATTGGTGTGGCAATAATACGCTTTCAGCAGCTCGAATCCGGTCAGTTTGAGGATTTCGGCGAGCTCTTCGGCTGTGTATTCCTTCCAGTGAAGGCCGATGGAAAAAGTGGCCGTGGAATCCAACTGCCATAGCAGATGTTTTACAGGATTATGTACTGATCTTCCGCGCGCCAGCAAAAGCCTTTTGTAAATGTTCGCCTGGTTGGGTGTTCCTATGTATAAAATACCGTTCAGCCGCAAAAGGCGATTGAATTCGCAGAAAACTGGCAACGGATTGAAGTTTAAATGCTCGATAACTTCGCAACAAACGATAATGTCAAACGCTTCATCCTGAAATTCCAGCGGCAAGGTGGCGAGATTGCCTGCCCCTTGGCGAATGCCAACCTCTCGATAGTGTTCGTTCAGTCGATGATCCTGCATGAACATAGGTACGTCCCAAGCCGTCACTTCGAATCGCTTATTCGCTTTTGCCAAGGCGGTAGCGACTATGCCGCAGAATGCGCCAATTTCCAAGATACGAACCTTTCCGGTCCGGGATCGGGATTCTGCCAAATCCATTACATCGCACAGTGTTCTCACGTAGGTAGTACGAAGAGTTTGCCAGTAGTCAGCGTTGACGAAACCTATCTCAATCTTCGCATAGGATTGAAAGACTTCGGCGATTATCTGGTCTGGTGTTGTCACGTAACCGCGTCCTTCTCTAGCATCCCGCGAAAAAGCACTTCTCGGAACTCGCGAACAGAAAAATGTTCTCTCGCAGCTTGCATCTTGGCTTGGGCCAAACTCTGCAAAACGTCGTAATTCTGTTCCATTTGGCGCATTGCATCGACGAGGCTTTCGATGTTTTCATCTTCGCAGAGAACAGCTGCCCCGAATTCCTCTGCCTGTTTGGCTAAGGTGGTGCCACGCGTAGCAACAACCGGAATACCGTGGACCATTGCTTCAATGAGGACCCGCGACCCACGCAAGCCATAGGATGATAAGCGGTATGTCAGAATCACGGCGTCCGTGTCCTCCAGCCAAGAGGCGTACTCCCCGTCGCGAAAAAAATGATGGACAATCTCAACCCGCGGATCTTGTTTAAGCGCCGGTGGAATGGCCGACATTCTTCCATTCGGTAGCGAAAAATCCTCCAGCCATTGGACCGCGAATTTTGCACGCGAATCCGGATGCTTACGCAAAAAAGCCTCGATCGCAGCCACCACCACATCGCTGCCTTTCTCGTATCGTGCTGGCCCATAGCATCCGAATAAGAGTTTCTCATTTTTTTTTCGCGCCCCCTTCGCGAAAACGGCAACGGGTTGTGGCAGGTATTGAACCTGGATTCCGGCCACTCGGCTAAAGGCTTCTCGTAAAGGGATTGTTTCCACGCCGATTATGACTTTCCCACGCCCGATCTCTTTACGCATACTATAGAGCAGGCGGGCCATTAGCCTCGTTGTTGGAGACTTAATCCACTCAGGACTTCCATCAGCCTGAACTCTGATTGGTGTGCTTAAGAAATAGAGTAGGATCCGGGCGCGACTGTCGCGAAGCACACCTTTGATTAGACAAGCCCAGCCGAGCAGATGATGCACCGATACGGTAGGCACAAAGATGGTATCGTACTGGCGATCTGCTTTCAGTTCGCGACGAACCGTCCGCCAAGTTTGAAATGCATGCCAAGGCACACGAAAGTATCGCCCAAGAACACCCACGTCATCACTCATTCGATGCCAGATGGATGCGGGTAGCACGGGCCTCGCATTGAGTTGATCAACGATGAATGGCTCGGCTTTCCGCCCGACGAGCAGACTGACATCGTCGCCGAGTGCGACCAATCCATCCCGAAAAGTACGCATGGATTCAAACCAGTGGCCGGTTCGGTCTTGCAAAGCGTCTTCAACGATCAGCCAGCGCATAGGTCAAACCGCTCCAAAGCGCAGCAAATTGAAAAGGCGTAACCCGAGCACTTTCCTCACTGCAATAGATGCGGATATGGGCGGGCACTTGGCGAGCCACTGTTGCGCCTGCTTCAGGGCCAAATCCGCTTCTGGGCGCGCGCGCCTTTTCAAAGCGGTTCGGTAGTTACTCTCAAGCACACGAGCAATGTTCGCGCACTGTTCTGCGCCAGGATTGCGACCGTGCCGTTGCAGAAATGCAATGTTGTGATCGATGACTGCTATGACACCGCAAACCCATTTCTCGACGTCTTTGATTTCATTTCGGCTGGTTGCCGTTTGCACGCGATAGAGCGCACCCGCCCGTTGTGACCACGCTATCTTGGCGCCGAAAATAATTGGAAACCAAAAGGCCGTGTCTTCGGAAGCATGACCATCCAGTTCTTCCGGCCAATATAAGTCCGGAGTAAGGCGGCATCGCCGGACGAGCGCAGCATGCAAGGCCCATGGAGCAAACGCCACTGCGCTTTGCTCTAGAATCTTGGTTGGTCGACCCGCAGCAGTCGGATGCCGAAGGGAATGAGGAGGCTGGCCATCGAAGAATTCTTTCCAACAGCCAACTAATAGATCGGCCTGTGGTTGATCTTTCAGAAGCGCTAAGCGTTCTTCCAGAAAATTCGGTACTAGCAAATCATCTGCATCCAGAAATAAGATCCATTCGCCGGTTGCGTGGGCCAAACCAACGTTGCGTGCTGCGCCTGGGCCTTGCTTCGGTGAAACCACGAGTCGAATGCGCGGGTCGGGAAACTGACGGACGATTTCCGGTCCATCGTCGGTAGAACCGTTTTCTACGACGATCAATGCCCAGTCCGGCATTGTCTGGGCTAGCACCGAACGGATGGTTTCCGCCACATACGGCCCCTTGTTGTGGAGCGCGGCGATGATGCCGACTTGAGGCATGTTATACCCTTGGCGCGGGAATCGGCTGGGCCATTCTAGCCAGAATGGTATTCAGTTCCTCTGAGGAGGTCTCCATGGCATGGCAACTTTTTCGCAGCCTCTGCCACTCAAGCCAGGTGGCAATCCAGACACGCGCCCACCAACTTTGTCCGTGCAATAGCTTCCTCGTGGCCGTCAGGCAGATGAAGGCGGTGCGTTCCACCCGCGAAGTCGCCCGCGGAAGGCTTGACCATTGAAACAGCAAGGACGCTCGCAACATGAGCCGTGCCGCACGACCGTCATTACTACTGCCCCACGTCCCGCTTTCGCGGTGAAGTACGACGCTTGCAGGTTCAAAAATGGAGCGCCAGCCTCTCCGCCAGGCACGGAAGCTCAAATCCAAATCCTCAGCGTAGCCAGGCCAAAAGAGCCGGTTGAACCCGCCCAGTTGCAGAAATTTCTTGCGATCCACCGCCATGAAACCACCGGAGCAAAACAGCGTGTGGCAGAGTTCCTGCCGTTCGCGCTCGTAATCCCAATGGTAAACCCCATGATGGCTTCTCAATCGCGCCGGGCCGATGGTCCTTTCGCGCCCTTCCCAGTCATAACTGGACGCCGAGACGGCAAATACATCCGATGATTGGAAATGACGAATCAAAGGTTCCAGAAACCGTTCACCCACCCGTAAGTCATTGTTCAGCAGTACCACAACCTCATCCCGCAATTGCGCCAAAAGCCAGTTATAGGAAAACAGAAAATCATTTTTGGGCGCGACTGCCGCTTGCACCGACGGGAACTCCCGCTTGACCCACTCCACATCGGGCTCAGTGCTGCGATTGTCCAGAACCAGAACGGAACAACTGTCCGAATAGTTTTTGGCGGCTGCGCAGGCCGTTGGCAGCAGGTGTTCCAAATGTTTTCTTCCGTTGTAATTCAAAATTGCCAGACAAACACCTTTCATTCAGTTCTAGCTGATTGAAGCCAATCTTTGAATTTCCCTGACGAAGATTCCCTGCAAGCGGTCGGGATTGAAAAGCGTCTGGTGTAGAAGAAGCGCATCTTGGGCAAGCTTTTCCCGCAGAGTCAAATTACCAGCAATCTCTCGACAGGCAGCGACGACCGCCTTTGGTACTTTTTCATTAACAGCCAGCGCCCCGCCATGCTCACGCGCCACCTGGACCGGCGCACAGTATTCCGGGCCCCATAAAACGATCGCCTTCCCAAACGCCACGTAATCGAGAAATTTGGTTGTGAAACTGGTGCGCATGAAAAGCTCATGTTCTTTTTCAAAACTCATCACTACCAGCAGAGCGTCCGCGCCAGCCAGCACTGCCGCGGTTTCCTCCGGAGGCTTAAATCCTAAATAAATTCCTTTCGCTTTGGCTCGCTGCAACAAATCCGGCGGCCAGTCGGCGTTAGGGCCGACGACAATGATTTCTAAATCACTTGTCAATTCAATATCTTCGATCAGCGAGCAGATCATCCGGCCATAAAAGTTTTCGACCGAGCCAACATAGACCAGCCGGAATTTGCCGTTGGACGCAGGCCAGGCTTTGTCGGGCATGCGATGTTTGCCTGGCATAGGATAAATGACGTGGGTGTTGGGATGTGGTCCCAAAAATCCCTGCATTCCCTCGCTCGTGCAAAACGCAAGGTTGCACGCGGCATAAAGTTCGCGATAGCGGCGGCTCAGAATGTCTTGTGTCCACTTGTGGCCGTAGTGGTTCTTCATAATAGGGAACCAATCGAGGAACATCCCTACTAGTGGCAATTTGTGTCGTTGCGCTGTTTTGCGAGCAATGTGACACAACCCCGTTTCCGCAAGCGTAATGATCACCTGGGGCTGAAATTCTTGCACCGCTTCTTCTAAGGCCCGGTTGCTCTTCAGCGGCCAGATTAAGTTTTCGTAATCTCTGATCCAAGGAGCCAGTTGCGGGCCAAAGCGGCTTTTTCTCAATCGGTAAAGCGGATAGGGCAAGCGCAACTGTGCATGCACCAGTAGGTCATCGGCAAAATCGGCGTTGCTGGCCACACGCAGCTCAAACGGATTCCGCTCCACCAAATGTCGGTGCATGACTATTCGTACGCCGCAGTCATTGCGTGGCGGAACAATGCTAATGAACAGAACTTTGGCTAGATTGCTCATGTGACGACAGTGGAAACGCAAGGCATAGTCCTGGTGCCGAGGATGCAATCATCTGTAAGAAGTCGGCGATACGGTTTTGCAATGCCGTTCTCTCTCTTAAGTAGCGTCTCCGAGAAATCTTCTAAGCTCTTGCGCAAATACATCTAAATCGACCTTCATATTTTCGCGGCTGTTCATAGAATCCGCGCAGATAGCGCCAAATCGACTAAAATTGAGTCCCAGCTGGTTCGCAATCGCGAGATAACAAGGATTGCTCGCGGCGTTGATCTCGCCTACGTTCGACCCCTGACAACAAAATATCGTATTCACTAAACCTGCTCCATGCGGGCCGATCACGTACTTCGCCCGTGTAAACAGCCTTACTTGATCACGGTACGAAAGATCCTCACACGTGATAGAGGTAAAGCCTGATTCACGCAACAGTGAGGCAATTACGGCTTCGTTGTCAATTCGGCGGCATTGCGCTTTATGTCTCGAGATATAAATGCGGGCGTCTGGCGCATCACCACGCGTTGCGCCAAAGGCCTTCTGGAGCCGTTGAGCGAGTAGCCGCAGTACGCGACCGGAAGTAAACGTAGAGTGACCAATTGGCGTAGCAAACCACAAAGACTCGACGACGGTATCCCCACGCACCCACTGTGATTCCAGTCTATCCGGGCCAATGCCAAGCGCTTCAAGCGACTCCAATTGATATGAGCGTGGGTTAGCGTGAATAAGAAACCGGGTGTCGCTTGGCAAATGTGGTAAGGCCGTGAGTAGCCGCGGGAGAGTGTCGTGAAACCAATGATAAAACTCACCGCTCCACAGGCCGAGCAGTGAATAGATGCTCCCGGAAAGGAAACGCTTCCTGCGAAAGCGCGCCTTGTAGCTGGGATGCTGCTCTAGATAAGGCCTGAACCAGGTTCCCTGCTGACAAAAAGAACCGTCGGGTAGCCTAACAAAACCTGTCCTATCCCTGACCACTGCTCGGTCTAGAACGACTAAATTCTGCGGGCGCTTGAGATCCGCGCGATGCAAGACAAATTCCGATTTTGCTACAGCATCTATTGCCGCAATTTCGGCGATCTCTTCATCTATCGGCGGGTGAATCTCCAAAACGGGCAGACCTTTTGCTCTGGCCCACAGCGCTACGTCCGCGCAAATCCGCGGCTTCGCGCCATGCAAAATCCGACGAAGAAATTGTCTCATCTGAAGCCCCGTGAAGATCCTGGGCGCGAATGATAAAATAATGCATTGCAATATGCGAGGGGGGGTCGCCGCGGTGAATAAGATGCATAGTCTTGGTCATAGAGATCTACGAACTCGAATCCAAATAGGTCTAGATATGCTTCAACCCGGTGAAACGGGGTATGGAACGTGTCTTGTTGATTGAAAGTAATCTCTACTAAGATGAAAGTAATTCGCCCCGCAGCTAGCATGTTGCGGGCGCCACGCAGTACCTCAAGATCAAATCCTTCCGTGTCTATCTTAAGGAGATCAATCCGCTCGACGCAGCGCTCTGTAACGAAAGTATCCAATGTGGTCACCCGCACCCGCTCGGTTCGGCCGCTTGAATTCGCGCTCGTCTGGCATTTCAAGCTATTTGTAACTGATTTATCAGACAGCCAAATGTCGAGTTCAGCCACTTCGTCGCCAAAAGCTATTTGGAATGTCTTAACATGCTCACAGTCTCGTGTATTTGCCACTAGCTTCGCGAATGTCGTGGCGACGGGTTCAAACGAATAGACGATAGCTTCCGGGAATTGCTCAGCGTACATCTTAGCGGACTGCCCCTCATTGGCGCCCACATCGAACACTACCGATACCCTACCATTGGGTTCTAAAAAGCGACGAACATCGAGAGCGTGATCGATACCAAATGGCTGGTAGCGGATTTTGTAGTACCGATACCCGAGTCGGGCAAGAAGACGGTTGATTAACGTTGCCACAGTATCTTGAACAGTGTTTCGCTGATGCTTATAAAGCCAGAAAGTTGTTACGCCCCAGAAATCAATCAGTTAAACAATACTTGCAGCTCATATTGCGTGGCGGAACGACGCTTATAAGTAGAATTCGAGTGGTCATGCTGCCTTCATCCTGGCGTTGGCATTTCTGAAGGAACGATTCTTTCGTTTTCCAAGCTAACGATAGAGTCACACCGGGCGATGGTGGAAAGGCGGTGAGCAATTATGATGAGTGTTAACTGGCCATGCAGCGCGTTGATGGCTTCGATAACTTCCATCTCGGTTTTCGTGTCGAGCGCACTGGTCGCTTCATCCAAGACCAGAAGCTGTGGCCGGTGATAAAGCGCGCGCGCCAAACCGATGCGCTGACGTTGGCCGCCGGAAAGTCGCACGCCGCGCTCCCCAACGACTGTGTTCCACTGGCTTGCTAACTCGGATTCAATGAAGTCCAGAATCTGCGCCGCTTCCGCTGCTTCTCGCAGCGCCGCCTGATCGACTTCATCGGACGGAATTCCAAAAGCAATATTTGCAGTTACCGACGCGTCCAGAAGATAAATATCCTGCGGCACATAACCGATCATCGACCGCCACGACCCGAAATCACCCGGAGCAAGGACCCGGTCATCCACACGAATAACTCCCGATTGCGGGCGATGCAGACCCAGGATGATGTCCACGAGCGTGGATTTTCCCGAACCGGTCACACCGATGATGCCGACGCTGTTGTTCTTGGGGATTTCGAGAGAGAAATTTTCCAGCACTGCGCGATTCGAACCAGGATAGTTAAAGACGATGTTTTCCAGACGAATGGCTTTTTCGAATGAGAGCAGCGCGGGCTCGCCGTCACGCGCAGGCAATTTTGTAATTTGAGAACTTGAGCCGATTTCGCTCAGTTCGGCCTCAATCTCATTCACAGTGTAACGCATCGCGTTGATCTGACTAAGCTGGCCGTAAAGAATCTGGATGGATGGCAACATGCGATAACCCGCCAAGGCCATGACTGTAAGGTTGGGCAGAATGTCGCTGAACCCACGTCCGTGCGCCGCCAGCCAGATCACAGCGGCGACCAACCCGCCAAAGGCGATCGGCTCAATCAGATAGCGCGGCCCATTTCCATAGATCGGTACCCATGGAAAGAGACGCGCCTGGGCGGCGGAATGCCGGGCGAATTCCTCCGTAAAAAACTTTTCCTTCCCCTGGACGAGAATTGGCTTGATTCCACCAAGGAACTGCTGCGCGGCAATAACGGTTCCGCGATTCGCCTCCTGGAGTCCTTCCCCAAGCAGGTGGGATCGATGCCGCAGAAGCATGAAAACGATTCCGTAAAACCCACCCAGCAATAGAGCCGCTCCCAAAGCGATGACGGGTTGGACAAGAAACACGGTAAGCAAAAGGAAAGCGAGTGTGACGATGCGAGATAGCGATTCCATCAATGGAAGAAAGACTCCATTAATAAACTGCATAACATCGAAGACGACCTTTTGCAGGAGGGCGCCCGAGTTGCGCTCGAGAAAGTAACCGTAGGGACGCGCGGACAGTGCCTCCATCAGTCGAGTCCTCAGGAAATGACCAAGCCCGTGCCCGTAGCGCGTACGGATGACTTCGCTGGCCAGGGTAACTGCATTCGAAAGAAGAAGTAGAGCGATGGAAACGATGCCCGCCCAAATCAGCAGTGCATTCTGATCCATCGGTGGCAGGTAAGCCAGCAGCCAACTACCAAAACGGCTGTTGCGAATCCGGTCCGGCTCAGCCGCCAGCGCGAAAAACGGAAAGATCGAGGTTACGCCAATGACCTGGAAAAGACCGTTGGCAAAAATGACGGCGAGAACAACCACCAGCTTTCGGCGGCCATAAGGCGCTGCCAGAGCGAAACAGCGGGAAAGCAGCCGGAAAAATCCTGTCAGCATTGTTACGAGCTCAAAGGTTTCTCAAACAATCATATCACAGCTGCTCCAGTTCGGCTGAGTGATTGGCAACCCAATCATTGATGTCCTGAATAATCCGGTGCACATCACGTTTAGGTCGCCACTGTGTTCGCTCAAAGAGACGCGCACAGTCAGCCACGAAAATCCGGAGATCGTTTGGACGATTGGCCGGGACCGACGAAATTGAAATCTTTTTGCCAGTAATTTCAGCGCACAACGCTGTCAGCTCGCAAAGCGAAGCGCTGTTGTCGACACCACCCGAGACGTTGCCCAGCCAACCGTCCCATCTGTCGAAGTTCTTGACTTGTTCGGCAATCAGGTCGCACAGGTCGTCCACATGGAGAAAGTCACGGACCTGTTTACCCATGCCACCATAGCCGATGTAACTCAGTGGCGCTCCAAAGTGGTGCGCCAGGACCCAGAGCGCAGCAACGCCCTGGTCGACCTTGCCGAACTGCCATGGCCCGGCGATCACTCCACAACGATTAGTAACCGATTGTATCCGATACGCGGCGCGGTACTCTTCGATCAGTTGTTCGGCTGCTAGTTTGGTAAAACCGTAAAGCGATCGCGCGCCGCTTAAATCCATTTGCTCGGTTACGCCGCGCGGAGTGATCCCGTTTATTCCATGATGCTCCCACGTAAATCGCGTTGCCTCCTCACGCCACGGATGCGCTTCGATCCGGGCGATGGGATAGACGCGGCTGGTAGAGAGGAAAATGAACCGGCTTGTCCATCCTCGCGCTTTTTCCAGGCAATTGTAAGCACCAACAAGATTTGTCTGAAACAGGTAATCTGGCGCACCGTCTTGGCCCGCCAGCACTGAAGGCTCGGCCGAACATTCAATGAGATAATCGAATGGACCGGACGGAAAACCGTTTACGTCGCGAACGTCGCCCCGATGAAATTCGATGCCTGCCTTCTGGAGTCGAGGCAGGTTTAGCTCCGACCCGCGCCGGTAGAGGTTGTCCATGCAAACGACACCTGCGTCCGAAAATGTCTGGCGCAAATGCAAGGCAAGACTGGAACCGACGAATCCCGCCCCACCAGTGATTAGAATACGCATGAGTAAATTCCAGCTCTGCGTAGCATAACGTCTGCCCTAACAAGCGTCTCGATCTGCGCGCTCGCCCACTTGGAGCTGCTGATGTTACAATAAGACGCGCGTGGACTTGAGCATTTACGATAACTCGGATTTCGATCGTGGGGCATCCTTTTGGAAAGAAGCTGTCTGGTATCTTGTTCGATGGATTTTCTTTCAAACATCGTTCCCGTGGCCGTCAGGATTGCGGGTTGCGCTGCTGCGACTCTTTGGAGCAAAAATCGGACGAGGCGTGGTGGTCAGAGCAAATGTGAACATCTCCTTCCCCTGGCGTTTGCGCATCGGCGGTCACGTTTGGATCGGGGAAGACGTCGGCATTCTGAGTCTCGCGCCCGTTACGATTGAATCCAATGTCTGCATCAGCCAGCGCGCCTATCTTTGCACAGGCAGTCACGATTTTCGACGGGAAGATTTCAAGCTGAAAGTAGCCCCCATCACCGTTCGGACCGGAAGCTGGATCGCGGCAGTTGCTTTTGTCGGCCCCGGCGTCGAGGTCGGAACGGGCGCGGTTGTGTCCGCGGGCAGTGTCGTGTTTGAAAATGTCCCGCCGAACACCGTCGTGCGGGGAAATCCCGCTCGCGCGCTCTGAGAGCGCGCGGCCGACTGGCCCCAGCGGAGGTCAGTGGTCAGTGGTCAGTGGTCCCGCCTTTCCGTAAATCTCTTCGACTTTGGTAACGCCTGGATTCTTGTACCAGCAGTTGAAGATCAGGATGTCACCATTTCGGACGGCATCCACGAGGGCGTCATCATCTTCCGGTCGAAATCCTTCTGGCGCGAGCAGGACACTGAATGCGTTCGGATAAACCATCCGCGCTCCGACTGGGGTGGAAGTAATCTTGTGGTGCACGTACGAATTTAGCGGCGCCGAATAAGCGAAGCAACGCATCGATTCATTTTCCGGCATCAGCAGAACATCAGGATACGCGTCGGCAACGGCTTTAAAAACATCGGGACTGAGTGCCAGGTGCGTTTTTCCGACAGTGGAATCGATGTAAAACAAGGTGCAACCCCAGCGCTTTCTCGCGTACTCAATCTTACTCTTGAGCACTTCCGCCGCGTGCTCGTCATCTGCCGCTGCCTGCACGGGCTTCTTATCGACCATGGCAATCTGCTGCGGACGAATGCAGACTCCGACCTTGAGTCCGGCCGCCCGAAACCTGGCGAAATATTCGTCGATGATCGGAGCAGTCCCCTCACCTTTAAACTCCATTTCGGGCGCCAACGTGGGCGTCAGCCGCGGGTCGCCGTAATAAACAGATTGCATGAATTCCTGGCCTTCGGGATCCCATGTGATCATGCCTTGCGCATTTGTTTCTTTTAAAACCTTGATGCTGCTGTCAGCGAATTTGAGCAGCGCCTCACGAAACTTGGTCCTTTCTTCGTCGGTCGTGATGTCGATCTTGCCTTCATTCACAATCCAGCGACGAGGATTGGCCGGCACTTTGATCCCGGAGCTAGCCAGATAAATCGCGCCGATGGGACGATGGTCGTTCCACTTCACCTGGAAAGGGTATTTCTCTGAATAACGTTTCAAGACATCGCCCGAAAGATCGTGCACGCTGGAAGCAGACGGCCCGAAGCGTAACGAGACAGCGAATGTTTTGGTGGTGCCGGGTTCGACATTGCGGCATGCACTTAGGAATGGATAGCTGGTGTTGGCTGGACGATTGGTCGGATACAGAACACCGACAAGAGATTCAACATCATCGCTGCAAAGGTTGAGCGTGCTGTTCCCATAATCCACTCGAACAATCGGGACAACGAACTCAGGATCGGCCAGCAGCGCAACCGCTCCCATTTGAGCGGGTTTGCCTTTGAAGCCAAAGCCGAACATTCCCGCTTCCAATGTCATTCCCTCCGGAACACTCGGAAAATTCAGCTCCATCAAACGAAGAGACACATCAGAAATCGCGCCCTTGCTCGAATTTGTGATCCCGATGTGCAGGACGATTTCGTTCTCCCCTTTTTTAGAGTACGCGCAGGAAACGCTTCCCCATGGATAGGCCAGATCGACTGCATCTTTGGTCTGGCTGCGGGTCGCAGGCGAGGAAGACTTGTCGAGAACCGCGTCGGTCACGTTGCGAAAAAGCGACTGGGCAGATTGCAACTCGCCGCCATGAGGCGAAGCAAGAAGCAACTGGCCATTGAACGAGAGTGATCCAAGTCCGTGATCCGACACCGAGAAATCCAGTCCTGGCTTGGCGTCGCCAAGGAGGGAGAGCGGAGGACAAAGTAGGCAGAGCAAAGAGCCCAGCGCACAGATAGTGGAGCCGCGTAAAGAGATCACAGCCCTTGGTTCATCTCACATCGACGGAAATGGCGCGGAAAATTTCATCAATAATCTCACGCAACCCGTAACGAAATTTCCAACCCGGATAGTGTTGCTCAAACTTTCGGACATCGCTGATCCACCAAATGTGGTCGCCGATCCGGTTCTTCTCCTCGTACTCCCATTTTAATTTACGGGCGCTGATCTCCTCGCACAAATCAATCGCCTCAAGAACGGAACAGTTGGAGTGTCTGCTTCCGCCAACGTTGTAAACCTCGCCCGCGCGCGGCGCGCGAATGAATTCGGCAAAGGCTTCCACCAGGTCAAAGCTGTGAATGTTGTCGCGCACCTGTTTGCCTTTGTATCCAAAAACGCGATACGGGCGTCCGCTCACGGCGCAGATCATTAAATAAGAAAGAAATCCGTGCAGCTCGGTGCCGGCATGCGCCGGGCCGGTGAGACATCCGCCGCGGAACGACACCGTCGGCATTCCAAAATAGCGACCGTATTCCTGCACCAGAATATCGGCGGCGGCCTTGGATGCACCGAAGAGCGAATGTTTCGTGCAATCGATGCTCATGGTTTCGGAAATTCCGGGCTCGTACTCGTGCCCGGCTTGAATCTCCCAGCGCTTTTCCAATTCGCGTAAGGGCAACCGGTTCGGTGTGTCGCCGTAAACTTTGTTGGTCGAAGTAAAAATGAACGGTGCTTCCGGGCAAAAATTTCGCGCCGCTTCCAGCAAATTGAGCGTGCCGTTAGCGTTAACCGTGAAATCGGTCTGAGGATCGCGCGCCGCCCAATCGTGCGACGGTTGCGAGGCCGTGTGAACGACTGCATCGATCTTGCCGTCGCACTTTTTAAACAACTCGGTGATCGCGCGCGCATCGCGGATGTCGATGCTGTGGTGTTCGTAGCCTCGGACGTTGGCAATCAGATCGTCGCGCGTTTTTTTTGTGGAAGCTTCCGCGCCAAAAAACTTTTCTCGCATGTCGTTGTCGATGCCGATGACGCGCGCGCCGTCTCTTGCGAAACGCCTGACTGTCTCAGATCCGATTAGACCGGCCGATCCGGTGACGATGACGCTGCGCATGAGGAAGCTACGAGCGTGGAGCGATGAGCAGGGAGTTCATTTACAGAAAGCGAGCATGGAGCGAGGAGGAGCTACGAGCACGGAGTTCATTTATGGGAACCGCTCAGTGTTCGCATAAAGGCGCGGATCATTCGACTTTCTTGCTCCAGCTCGCCGATCATTTCCCTCAAGTCGGTTTGGTCGATATACCCGTTACTGCTCAAGAGAAATAGAATATTCGCCACTTCGAATGTTGAGCGCCGCGCAGTATTCAGGAAATTCGCAAAGTCTATTTTCGAGACGCTGCCTGAACCCTCTGCAATGTTGTTCGTGATGCTGAGAGTCGCACCGCGAAGTTGTTCGGCAAAACGAAAAAGACGCCGGGTTTCCAGTCGATCCGCCAATTGAAACATTTGCGGACTAAATGCAGCAGCACGTTTCCAAATCTCCAGTTCTTGAAAACCGAAATTGTTTATCATTCATGCAAAGCAGATATCATCCTCAAGCGCGAATCTTAATAAGATAATATTGCCAACAGCCTTCTGCCCTGCCCCGAGCTCCCCGCTCCCTGTTCCATGCTCCCGGCTCCGAGCTCCTGGCTTCCCAGCTCCCAGCTCCTAATGGTCGCCGTCGGTTTTCGTTGCGGAACTTTTTTCCTTTTCCGCTGGCTTGTCGTCCGACCTCGCCGATGTTGCTTTCTGGTTTTTGTTCTGCCCATGACCGGCCGGATCCGCCGATTTCGAAGGCTTTTCCTTGTCGCGAGAAGCATCGGCTTGTTTTGAAGCTTTTGAATCCTTCTCGCTGCCCGCATTGGCCTCTTTCGCAGGTTTGGAATCCTGATCG
>WNFO01000667.1_pt1 | contig 25195 bp, 14 predicted proteins | sample 5400251 | NCBI WGS metagenome assembly WNFO01 (sample SAMN13153354, study PRJNA577476) | soil metagenome | isolation source: 100 cm saprolite under Madrone tree | place: USA:California | collected 2016-06-14
CAAAATAGGTGGCGCAATTGCGCAAATGTTGCAAAGCAGCGGCGGTATCTCCTTTTTGGGAGAGAATTACGGCCAGGAGTTGCTCAGTGTTGGGCTGGCGATGAAGAGGATCCATCGCGAGGGCCTTGGTCGCACTGGCTTCGGCCGGGCCCAGGTTGTTAAGCTGAAAATTGCCCAGAGCATTGTAATAAAAGATGTCGATACCGCCGCGAGGATCGGTGGCCAAAGAGTGATCGGTCTGATTGAGGACCTCCTGCCAGTTCTGGGCAGCTGCAGCCAGAGTCGCTAGGTGCGGATAAGGAAGCGAAAATTTAGGGTCGGCCGAGATCGCTTTTGAGAACGAGTTCGACGCGTCCGGCGAATTCGCGGACTCCTGAATCCTACCAAGTTGGTACCACGCTTCGGCGAATTGTGGGTAGACCTCAACCGCCTTCTGCAAATCTTTCTGCGCGCGGTCCAGCTTGTTGTCAAGCGATTCGGCCCGTGCCTTCTCGAAAGCCTTCATGGCGTCTTTGGGAGCAAACACAGTTGTGCTGCTAAGTCTGGAACCTCCGTCTTCGCGGCGAAGCGTGATGGTGCCGAGGTTCGGGCTGTCCGTCACGTGCCGAGTAGCGATAGGAAGAGTTGTGGAGTTAAAGCCCGGCACATCCGCAGCGACAAGGCAACCGACGTATTGATCCGCCACCGGCTTCGGATTGGCGTTGATTGTGGTTGAGCCCTTGTCATCGACAGCCGAGATGATAAAGAAGCCCTTATGGTCTGCATTGGTGGTGAAGCGAGCTTTTCCGTCGCAAGTTACAGTCACGAGAACCGGTTCCCAAGGTAGCGTCCCACCGGCCACCGCCACGGTACCTGTGAGCTTGTCTCCGCTGCGTCCCAGAACAGGCAGCTTGTTCCAATCGCGATTGATAAGTGTACTTGGGTCGGCGAGTGGGGTTGGCTGAGGTGCGGAACTAGGGGTAGGACTACCGGCCTTAGGGGCCTGCAGAATCGCGGGGAGGGCGAGGGGAAAGAGCGCCAAGAAACAGGCAAAGACGTTGAACTTGATCGGCATGGGCTAACCTCGCGAGAAATTGTGCGCCCTCCAGTGACCAGGAACACAGTCGTGCTTCAAAACAGCCCGCGCCCCTCTGGCAGGTGTAACTGGCACGCGTGCCAGTGAACTCCGGAATTCGGCACGCTTGAAAAAACGCGGATCCGCAGTCAGAATCTCCGCCGCAGTCGGCCAGCCGTGTTTAGCATGGAAACGGGCATTTCCTGGTTAGTTTATTTTATAACGCGCAATATTCCCGTGAACTTCCGTGACGCAGTCCTTTGTCGCGTTGACTGAGGCCAGGGTGAAGATCTTCGCCATAGGCAAGCTAGGGAAAGCGCAGTGGGCCGCATTCTGCCTCGCGCTAACAAGCGTATTCGTATTTGCAAGCGTTTCGAACGCACAGGCTGAAAAACCATACGGGCTCGAGTGCGAATCCTTGGTGACGCCTATGGGCATGGATGCGAAACGCCCGCAATTGTCATGGAAAATCCACGATACTCGCGACGGGGCGAGGCAATCAGCATACGCGGTGCAAGTAGCTTCCAGAATTGCACTACTGAGTAGTGGAAAACCCGATGTGTGGGATAGCGGTCGAGTAGCCTCGGACCAATCGAAGGGAGTCGTTTACGCCGGCCCAGCGCTTGTCGCGAGCAGACGATATTACTGGCGCGTTTTGGCTTGGGATCGCGACGGCAAACCGTATCCCGCGAGCGATCCGACCTGGTGGGAAACGGGATTGCTGGACCAGGCAAACTGGAAAGCACAATGGATCGGTTTCGAAGAACCGGAAGAGCGGGCGGTGCGCGAATCCGGCGCGGCGTGGATCACGAACCGCGAGTCCAAAGTAAACGAAAACGGAAATACGCAACACGAGTTCCGTTTTCGGTTTGACGTGAAGGATTCGATTCGCAAGGCCGAGCTGTATGTGACCGGACAGGATACGGCGTCAGCGTGGTTGAATGGCGGAAAGGTGGTGGAAGCTTCGCCGCTGCCGCCGTCGGGTAACCTGCCCTGGAAAAAGTATGAGATGCGCAATGTCACGGGACAAATTCGCAGCGGCAAGAATCTCTTGGCGGTGGAAGTAACGCACTACGCGAGGCGCGATCAGCAACCATCGCAAAATCCAAGCCAGAGGCCCATGAGCGCGGTATTGGTCCTCACCAAGGATGACGGATCTCTGGAAGTCATAAAGAGCGGACAACCAGGCTGGAACGCTTCCTTAAATGCCGAAGGAAATTGGCAAGACCCGGACTTTGATGATTCGTCCTGGCGAGATGCGGTTCCTTACTCTGCGCCGCCGTCAGATTTTGGGTCTGAAAATACCGGGCATGCTTCGCGAACCGGAACCGTCAAGTCGCTTCGTCGTACGTTCGAAATAAGGAAGCCGATCGTTTCTGCTCGCATTTATGCAACCGCGCTCGGCGCATACAAACTTTTTTTGAATGGACACGCAGTAGGCAATCAAATTCTGGCGCCAGGATGGACAGACTTTCGTCAACACGTCATCTATCAAACCTATGACGTCACGGCGGAAACGAGAGCGGGGGAAAACGCGATCGCGGCTCTGCTGGCGCCGGGATGGTATGCAACTCCGCTCGGATGGAATGGAGAAGGATTTAACTACGGCGACACGCCGCCGGCCTTGCGAGTCCAGATGCGTGTCGAATACCAGGACGGTTCCGCGGAATGGATCACCACCGACGAATCTTGGAAGGCAGAAATCTCGCCCATCCTGAGCGCAGAGATTTATGACGGCGAAACCTACGACGGTCGCCGAGCGCAGACGGGATGGGACACGTCGTCGTTCGACGACCACCAGTGGCACGCGGCGGAACTGGTTAAACCACGCGAGCCGAAAATTGAGTGGCAATATTTTCAGCCCATTCGAACAGAAAAGATCCTGAAAGCAAAGACCATCACGAATCCCACTATGGGTGTCTATGTTTATGACTTTGGCCAGAACCTTTCTGGCGTAGTCCGGGTTCGGGCTCGTGGCGCCGCCGGGACCGACATAAAGCAGAGGTTTGCTGAAATACTAAACGCCGACGGAACCTTGTATGTGGAGAATTTGCGGACTGCAAAAGCGACGGACCACTTTATTCTCGCGGGCAAAGGGGAAGAAGAGTTTCAGCCGCTTTTCACCTATCACGGCTTTCGTTACGTGGAACTTTCGGGTGCTTCGGTAGCGCCCAAAATCGAAGATGTGACGGCAGTCGTTTTTCATACTGACGCTCCGTTTACAGCTACTCTCAAAACGGGCAGCCAAATGTTAGATCAACTTTGGAGCAATATTTTGTGGGGCCAGCGATCGAATTTTGTCGGCGTCCCGACGGACTGTCCCCAGAGGGATGAGCGACTGGGCTGGTCCGCCGATGCACAGGTGTTCTGGCGCGCAGCTTCCTACAACATGGATCTGGCGGCATTTTCTCGGAAGTACGCTTCGGATCTGCGCGGCACTCAAGTCGGCACGGACATGTATGGAATTTTCGCGCCGGGCACGCAATCAGAACACCCCGCGTCGGGAACGGGTTGGAGCGATGCGGGCGTCATTGTTCCGTGGACGTCGTGGATCCAGACCGGCGACCGCGAAATAATCGAGGAAAACTGGTCTGCCATGGAAAATTATTTGGCTGCGATCGAAGTTGCCAATCCGGATTTTCTGTGGCGAAACAAATACGGTATTCCGTTTGCAGACTGGCTGGCGCCGGAAGGCGTGACTCCTGTGGATCTAATCGCCACGGCATACTGGGCCTACGACGCAACGCTGATGAAACAGATGGCCCATTTCGCCGGCAAAGCTGGGGAGGCAAGAAAATACGCGGATCTGTTTGAAAAAATCCGGCAGGCGTTCAACAAAACCTATGTCCGTGAGGATGGATTCGTTGGAGGAGTGCCGCCACCACCCGTGTTTGCCTCTGGTACCGAGAAGAAGTTGAGCGACAAACCAGTGGAGACGCAAACCGGATACGTTCTCGCGTTGCATATGAATCTTCTCGATGAACCTCTACGTCGCATGGCGGGACAGCGATTGGCGGATCGCATCGCGGCGAATGACGGTCGGCTAGGCACCGGATTCCTCGGAACTCCTTACCTCCTTGCCGCGCTCACGGATACCGGACATATAGACGTTGCATATCGCTTGCTGCAAAGCACGAAATACCCTTCGTGGGGTTATCTTGTGGATCACGGAGCTACGACCATGTGGGAACGCTGGAACGGCGACCAGATGCGCGGCGATCCCAGCATGAATTCTTATAATCACTATGCTTACGGTGCGGTGGCAGACTGGATCTACCGCTACGCCGCGGGAATCGATACGCTGCCCGATGATCCGGGCTTTCACACGATTCGGTTGCAGCCAAATTTCGACCGTCGTCTCGGCAGTCTGGATGTCTCGTACGAATCGGTGTACGGAACGATTCGCTCCGCATGGTCAATCTCAGAAGACTTGGTTAGATGGAATCTGACCGTTCCTCCGAACACAAAGGGAGAATTGCCCGTTTCAACTGATCACATCGGTTCTTTCAAATTAGACGGAAGGCCCTTAGCAAAGTCTGGGCGAATTCACTTTTTGCGCCAGGCGGATGGTAACGCATGGTACGAAGTGCCCGCCGGAAAATACGAGTTCACCGCTACGCTCGCCGACTAACCCGCGCCACGAGCATTTCCAGCCGACGTCTTGAGCATAGCGAGGCAAAGGCTCTGTCGTGGATTTGCCAGCGCCGCCGAGGCGCATTTCGGCATCCAAGCAAAAGAAAAAACAGAGCATCGTCTCGGCGCAGTTCTTTCGTTACTGGAAATCACATGCGCCTGTTGGTCGAACGCTAGAGGTGATTCGTTGGTTGTGGATGTCATGAGAAACTGACTGACGCCCGCCGCTGGCCGCCTCGACGAAATTTTTGTGCGGCGAAAGGCCATTCAGTCACGACCAAGCGGGTGGATACTATTTCCTAAGAGTAAGGCAATAGGAACCTCCTGTTACGGAAACAACCGAGAACCCAAAACGTTATCAGAGTCGTTAAAGAGGTACACAATGCAAAACAATTGGCGCCCCCAAACGTATCCGAGGACACTGGTTGCCGCTGCTCTCCTGGCCTTCTTGCCCTGCGTGGCGAAATGCCAAAGTGCGCCGGCAGCTTCTTCCTCAAGTGAACTGGCTTCGGAGCTCAAGTCCTTAATGGCATCGGTCAGCCAGCTCCAGTCTCAGGTGCAAACGCTGAGTTCCCAAATGACTGAAATGCGCACGGCCCAGCAGCAGGCATTGCTGGAGGCTGAGCAGCTCCGCGCTGAACTGAATCGGACTAGAGAGCAGTTGGCTGCGAAAACGGCCGGAACGAACCAGTCGTATGGGGCGGGTCCAGCACAGTCTCCGTCATCCTCGTCCACTTCGGTCGCCGCGGAGGGTCGTCAATTGCCAGAAGCTTCTCTGCAAGAACGAATTTCCAAGCTGGAAGATGATCAGGAATTGATGAACGACAAAATCACTGAGCAGAGCCAAACTAAAATGGAGAGTGGCTCGAAGTATCGCGTGCGCCTGTCAGGAATCGTGCTTCTGAACACGGCAGTGACTCGAGGTTCCGTTGACAATTTGGATTTTCCACAAGTTGCTACTCCACCCGACACTCGCGGAACATCGGGATCTTTCTCCGGCTCACTTCGCCAATCGCAGATCGGAATTGAAGCTTTCGGGCCGGATATAGCAGGGGCACGTACCAGCGCGAACTTGAAATTCGACTTTGCCGGAGGCTTTCCAAACACACCGAATGGCGCGGCCTTTGGAATTGTACGTCTGCGGACTGGGACGATACGCCTGGACTGGTCCGATACTTCCATCGTTGCAGGTCAAGACTCTCTCTTTTTCGCTCCGCTCACTCCCACAACGCTTTCCTCTCTCGCAATTCCAGCCCTTTCTTACACCGGCAATTTGTGGAGTTGGACGCCGCAGATTCGAATCGAACATCGCGTCGCACTGTCGGACAGCTCAAAACTATTGTTTCAGGCTGGGATTTTGGATTCGCTCACCGGCGATGTTCCCCACCAAACTTACCGTCTCCCAACTGCGGGAGAGCGATCGGGGCAGCCGGCATACGCAACGCACATCGCTTATGTGCGACGAGCCTTTGGAAAAGATTTGATCCTTGGAATTGGCGGCTACTATGGACGCCAAAACTGGGGATTCGGCAGAAATATAGATGGATGGGCCGGGCTAACCGATGTAACTCTTCCGCTGGGAAACTTCTTTAGCTTAACTGGCGAATTCTACCGCGGACGAGCGGTCGGGGGCCTGGGCGGTGGGATCGGCCAAAGCATCTTGATTTCAGGGCCCATCAACAACGCAGCCACGAGCATTTATGGCCTGGATTCGATGGGAGGCTGGATGCAATTGAAATTCAAACCCAAAGCCAATTTCGAAGTAAACTTTGCTTACGGTCAGGATAATCCGTTCGCAAGCGAACTGAGATATTTCCCAGCCAGCGCTTATTATTATGGTTCCTTACTTTCGCGAAACCAGAGTCCGTTTGTGAATTTTATCTATCGAGTGCGCTCCGATGTGCTCTTTTCGGTAGAGTACAGGCGGCTGCAGACCTACACCTTGGATAGCAATGCGAACACCGCGAATCAGATTGGCCTCAGTCTGGGATATGCGTTTTGAAGCGAGCGGTACGATGAGCAAGGCCTGGAAGGTTACGAGCGGGCTCTTTTTCCTGGTCGCCTGCACCGGTGGTGCGCAGGTCCGGGCGCCGGGGAACTCAGTAATCGTGAAGGTTGTCGTTTCGCAGGCGGCGACGGCGAATGTCTCCAAGACAGCTGCGAGCAGGATTCAAGATGCTTCTAACGTCGCCGTCTGGCTCACGGCTCTTGACCACACGGAACGCGCGGACCCAGATTCCGCCAAGTTACAAAATCCTCCGCAACTGGTGCAACGGAACAAGACATTCGAGCCGCACATTCTGATCGTGCCGGTCGGGACTGTGGTTGAATTCCCGAACAAGGATCCTTTCTTCCACAATATTTTTTCGCTCTACGATGGACGGCGCTTTGACCTGGGCCTCTATGAAGCGGGCACCAAGCGCTCCGTCCGGTTCGACCGGCCCGGCATCAGCTTTCTTTTCTGCAACATTCATGCGGAAATGAGCGCGGTTGTAGTCGCGGTCGATACGCCATATTTTGGACTTTCCGATCGCAGTGGGAATGTCATCATTCGCAACGTCCCAAACGGACGCTACCAGATGAGTGTCTGGTATGAGCGGGGCTCGCCCGAGCTACTGAAAGAGTTGACGAGGGTTGTTACGATATCGGACTCCTCGCGGAATATAGGTCCGCTTCAGGTGCTCCAGAATCCCACTTTCACGCCCACCCATAAGAACAAATACGGCCTCGATTATGTTCCGCCGCCCAATCCTGATTACGACAGGCCGTAATTTCACAGAGCGAATTCATTGCGCACAGCGAATTCTCTGCTTTCGTTTCTGCCCAGCATGCAAGCGTAGTTCCAGTTTGGTGATTTTACATTTTGTTGACAATTCGCCGACGGCGCGCCGACAAGACTTGCGCCGAAATTCTTTACCCTTCCTTACCGGCGCAAAGAAAACGCTTGCCTACCGCCGGAAGGGAAAGCAGAGTCTGCGCGGCAAGGCGGTTGTATAATAAGCAGACTGACTTTACGAGGCTTTGCTCGATCGGACATTTCTGTTCGCTGTCCGCTCCAAAGGATCGCATGGATACGGTACTCGTTGTCGAAGATAGTCGGCCAATGCAACGCACGCTTCAACGCCTGTTCGAAGCGGACGGACTGGCGGTGGAGATTGCCGCGGACGGAGTCGCCGGCCTGGAAAGCTTTCGAAAGCAGCCTCCCAGTGTAGTCGTGCTGGACCTGAAGCTTCCGCGCATGCCTGGCAAGGAAGTTTGCCGTGCATTTAAGGCTCACGCCGCTTTAGTTCCGGTCGTGGTGCTGAGCGCGAACAATGAGGTGGAAGACAAAGTACTCTTGTTAGAGCTCGGCGCGGACGATTACGTGACCAAGCCCTTCAGCCCCAAGGAGTTACTGGCGCGGGTACGGCGCGCGATGCGCCGTAGCGGCCAACTGGTTGAAGCGTCCACTCCCGCGGTTTCCGGCAGCCAGCACGAAATGTTGGCTTTTGGCGAAAACCTGATTGATTTTACCAGTATGGTCGTCACGCGCGGCGCAAAGTCCCTCACTCTAACCGCACAGGAATTCAAGCTATTGAAATACTTCGCCAATTCTCCTTCCCGGGTTATTTCCAGGGAAGAATTGTTGAATGAGGTGTGGGGATACGAGAATTATCCAAACACCAGAACCGTGGATAACCACGTGCTCCGCCTTAGGCAAAAATTGGAGCCGGATCCGGTAAATCCGCGCTATTTTCTTACCATGCACGGCTCCGGGTATAAATTCACTCCCGATCATTTGGAGCCCGTTTCTGGGAAATAATATCGCCTGCCTGGAGATTCATGGCGCGCCTGCGATTACGCACACAGCTATTTGTTGCCTCCCTGGTGATTATCTGCGCTTTGCTGGGATCGCTCCTCGTCGTCGTCCACTATTTAGTCCGCTCTGAAATTGCGGAAGGAGTCCGGCAAAGGGCGGACGCTTCACTGCATGCGTTCGAAAGCGTTCAACGGGAGCGCGAGCTTGAACTTTCCCGGACGGCAGCCATGCTGGCTGAACTTCCGACCCTCAAAGCGGTATTGGCGACGCAGCATGCTCTAACGATTCAGGACGCCTCGGAACCCTTCTGGAAGCTCGCTGGCAGCCAGCTTTTCGTACTTTCCAGCCCGGACGGACACGTTTTCGGATTTCACATGTCCGAAGCCGGATGGGATGCCAATCTCGCACAGGCAGATCTGAAAAAATCCATTGAGCAGGGCGACGGAGCGTCGTGGTGGTATGGCAACGATCGGCTCTATCGGGTGTTTCTGCACGCCATATTCGCGGGCAGCGGAAGTAATCAACGCCAAGTCGGCATCATCGCTGTCGGCTATCAGATTGATTCGATGGTCGCGGCACAATTGTCGCTGGCGTCGGGCAGCCAAGTCGCCCTAGCCGCGGGCGATAAAATCATCGCTACCACGCTTTCTCCCGCGGAAGAGAAAGAGTTGCAGGACAAGATGCGCCCGGATTGGGATAACGCTCCGGGCTCCCGCGAATTGCTGCTTGACGCGAATTCCTACCAGGCCGCCACTGCCTTGCTGCACGAAGGGCCGCCGGCCAACGTCAAATGTTATGTGCTTATGTCCCTCCAGCCCGCCAACGCCTTCCTTGCCCGCCTGAATCGCACCATTTTGATTTTGGGTTTTTCGGCCATCGTGCTTGCTGCTCTCTTGCTCAGTTTTGTGTCCAGGACCATCACACATCCCCTGGACAATCTAGTCGCTGGCGTTCGCGCCCTGGCTCAGGGCGACTACGCATATTCCATAAATCTTCGCGGCAGCAGCGAAGTGTCGGAACTTGGCGAAGCTTTTTCCAAAATGCGCGGCGAGCTGCGCACTTCTGAAGAGCGGCGCTTCGCTACTGAACGCATCGCCGCGCTCGGCAGAGCAGCCAGTTCCATATCCCACGATCTGCGCCATTATCTCGCCGCCGTGGTGGCCAACGCCGAATTCCTTTACGAAGCGGAAAAGTTGCGGCTCAATCGGGACGAAATTTATGGTGAAATCAAGACAGCGTCCGAACAAATGACCGACCTGCTGGATTCGCTGCGCGAACTGTCGCGGGAGGAGGGCTCCATCTCTCCGCGGTTTGCCGCGATTGATCAGACCATCCGCCGCGCCGTGGATGCCGTGCGGGCGCGCGTGGAAATGCGCAGTCGCATCGTCTCAATTCGTTCCTCCGGAGACATGACCGGCACATTCGATCCGCAAAAAATCGAACGCGTTTTTTTTAACCTGGTCTTGAATGCGTGCGAGGCGTCGGCGCAGACACAGGGCGAAATCGAGGTCGCGGTCGAATCGTCCGCCGAACTGTTTGAGATCCGGGTAATCGATCACGGCGCGGGGGTGCCGCCGTCCGTAAACACGACATTATTTGACCCCTTCGTCAGCTTCGGAAAATCGACCGGAACCGGTTTGGGACTTGCTATCGTGAGCAAAGTGATTCATGACCACGGCGGCTCGGTAATTGTCGAAGATACATCGCCCTTCGGAACGACTTTCCTCGTCAGATTCCCGCGAGCGGCGCACGCCTTCCGGGAAGCCACGCAAACCGTAGTCACCTAACATCTTAAGAGTGGCTGCGGGAAGCCCTTCGTTTGGTCAGTGTGGCAAACGGTCCGGCGCGGTGCAAAATCCCCCGCAGTGAAGACGGCAGGCGTCTCACGCGTCCTTGACGCGTCGAGGCTCCGATGCTACTTTGCACTTTCCGCGGGAAATTAGCAGGGAGCACCGTCTGAGCAGGTCTGGCAAGAAAAACCGTTCCGTCGAACTTAGCCGCCGCAAATTCCTTCAATATTGTCAGGGTGCATCCTTAGCGTTCTGGCCAGCGGGGATTCCTTTTCATTCCTTCATCACTCTTTCCCCGCCTTTTCGCGATAACGAGCAATCTGGAAAACCAGGCGAATTGCAAATTCACCCTGAATATCGCTTGAAACGAGCGATCGAAGCGATGCTGCGCAAAGTTCCTGCGGGCTTCGACCAATTCGCCAACGAGAAGGTTCAAGATCGGATTGCCGCGATTTTTACGGAATGGAGTTCACAGTTATTGGTTTCCCCTCAACAAACCACGGTCTTGGGCAAAGCGATGGCAATTGAGTTTCTGGGCAGTTCTCTAAGGGCCAGTCAAGCGAAGACAGTCAACGACGCTTCGCCGTTTAAAGTGTGGCGAGTCACTTATCCGCAGGAACCTGCGCTGAAGAGTGAAGCCTTCCTTGCCGAATTACAATCCTCGTTGGCCGAATTTTCAAAACTGATAACGGCTGAGTTTCAGGTAATCGATATTCGTTCTGAATCTGTGCCAGCCCCACTGGCCGGAGCCGCCATTCCATATGTGACAGTCGTCCGCTTCGAATTGGTGGGCACAGGCGCGGCTTCTCATCGTGAACAACGCATCGGCCACTGGGAACTCCAATGGCGGACGCATCCCTCCGGTGAAATTCGCTTGCAGCAATGGCGGGTCCTCGACGAAGAACGCGCGCGAGTCTCAATGCCGGTTTTCCAGGACATTACCTCTCACGCATTTGCCGGCAATCGCTCGTACGGGCCGCAGCTGATTCCCGGGATAGACCACTGGCGAACAGTGCTCGACGGCGCCTGCGGCATTGATATCTACGGCCACAATGGAGTTTCCGTCGCCGATATCGATGGCGACGGCCTTGACGATCTCTATATCTGCCAGCCCGCCGGTCTTCCCAACCGCCTCTTCCGCAATCGCGGCGACGGCACCTTCGAAGACATCACCGAATTCGCAGGCGTAGGCGTTCTGGAGAACACCGCATGCGCGTTGTTCGCGGATATTGACAACACTGGCCGTCAGGATCTTATCGTCGTTCGTGCCAGTGGCCCGTTGCTCTTCCGCAATCAAGGATCGGGAAAATTTCGTTTGCAACCAAACGCTTTCCAATTTGCAACTCCGCCGCAAGGCACCTTCACCGGCGCTGCCATTGCCGATTATGACCGCGACGGTTGGCTCGATATTTATTTCTGCCTCTACGCTTATTATCAGGGCACCGACCAATATCGCTACCCGATGCCGTACTACGACGCAGAAAACGGTCCACCCAATTTTCTGATGCGCAACAACCGAGACGGAACCTTTCGCGACGTCACACAGCAATCCGGCCTGGATAAAAACAATACCCGCTTCAGTTTCTGTTGCAGTTGGGGCAACTATCGCGATCATTTCGGACCTGATCTTTACGTGGTCAACGATTTCGGACGAAAAAATCTTTATCGCAACAACCGCGACGGTACCTTTACCGACGTCGCGCACGAGGCTGCCGTCGAGGATGTGGGCGCGGGAATGAGCGTTTCTTGGTTTGATTTCGACAATGACGGACGCGAAGACCTTTACGTTGCCGATATGTGGACCGCGCCAGGCACTCGCATCTCCGCTCAAGATAATTTTCGTAATAATGACGATGAGACCGTGCGCGCGCTCTATCGAAAACACGCCATGGGCAATTGCCTTTTTCAAAACCTTGCAGAACGTTTTGCAGATGTGGGCGCCAAGTCGGGAACGACGATGGGCCGCTGGTCCTGGTCCAGCGACGCATGGGATTTCAATCACGACGGTTTTCCGGATCTCTACATCGCCAACGGAATGGTTTCCGGCGCCACTCGAGACGATCTCAACAGTTTTTTCTGGCGCCAGGTGGTTGCTAATTCGCCGAATGAGTCCAGGCCGAACCATCAGTACGAGCAAGGCTGGAACGCCATTAACGAACTCATTCGATCTGACTATACCTGGAGCGGCTTCGAGCGAAATGTCTTCTACCTTAACAATCGCGACGGAAGCTTTTCCGACGTTTCAGGACTTGTCGGTCTGGATTTCCTGCAAGACAGCAGAACTTTTGCGCTCGGCGATTTTGATCGCGATGGCCGGCTGGAAGTAGTTCTAAAGAATCGCAACAGTCCGCAGTTGCTCTTCCTGAAAAACGTATTGCCTGAATTGCCTCCCGTCATTTCGTTTCGTCTCTCCGGGAAGAAAAGTAATCGTGACGCCGTCGGAGCCCGGATCATCATCGAAACACCCGGGGGCCGCCAGACTCGCACGCTTCGAATCGGATCGGGATTCCTCGCACAACATACAAAAGAAATATTCTTTGGCCTAGGATCCGCAAAATCAGTTGCTCAAGCCACTATCGATTGGCCCAGCGGGCTTTCTCAAAAGCTGCAAGACCTACCCATCAATCACCAAATTTGGGTCGAAGAAGGCTTGCCTCCATCGCGTATGGAGCCATTCGCCAAGCCCGCCGGTTTCTCGCCAATCGCTTCAGCCGCACCTGAATCCGAAATTCTCCCGCGACAGGTACAAACTTGGCTCCTCGTGCCGGTGCCCGCGCCCGATTTTTCTCTTCCTGACCTTTCCGGGCATCTTGAAACGCTCTCTGCCCATCGCGGCAAAACAGTGCTTCTCCATTTTTGCTCCGCATTCTCGCCGACCGCAGAAAAAGATCTGGATGGCTTTGAGAAATCACACCAGCAGTGGGCGCTAAGGGGATTGCAACTGCTCGCGATTAACGTCGCTAGCGCGCAAAACCCTGACGGCGGCAAGCCGCAATTTGCCAAAGCAGTTCATTCGTTCCCGATTCTCAATGCGACGCCAGACGTCATCGCTATTTACAACCTGCTCTACCGGCAATTATTCGATCGGCATCGCGACATAACCGTGCCGCTTTCTTTCCTGATCGATGCGCAGGGAAGCATCGTCAAGGTCTACCAGAACTCAGTTTCGACGCAGCAATTCGAGACGGATTTCAATGACATCCCGCGGAACGATTCAGAGCGATTGCTCAAAGCCCTTCCTTTTGCGGGTTTACGCGAGTCCTATGACTTTGCGCGAAACTATCTCTCCCTTGGTTTCGTGTTTTTCGAACGCGGCTATTTCGAACAGGCTGAACCTTACTTTCAGCAAGCCCTCAAGGACGACCCGGAAAGTGCCGAAGCTCTCTATGGCCTTGGCAGCGCCTACTTACAGCAGCAAAAGACCAACGATGCACGCGAATGTTTCGAGCGCGTTCTGCAACTTCGCGCTGGCTATCCCGGCACATTGCCCAATGCGTGGAACAATCTTGGGATCTTGGCCGCGCGTGAAGGCCAAACCGATCTTGCCATCGAGCATTTTCAACGCGCTTTGCGGATCGATCCCGATCATTCCGTAGCCCTGCAAAACCTCGGCAGCGCTTACCGTCAGAAAAAAGATTGGCCGCAGGCCACGCGCGTGCTCGAAAAATCTCTCGCGCTGAATCCAGATGATCCGGAGGCGAATTACAGTCTGGCAATGGTCTATGCGCAGACCAACGATTCAAACCGCGCCTACGAGTATTTGCAGAAAGCTTTGCTTGCCCGCCCTGATTACCCCGAAGCGCTCAACAACCTGGGAATCCTGTATCTCCGCACGCGACGTCCCGAAGAAGCCAAACAAAGCTTTGCCGACTCGATTCGACGAGCGCCGGCTTACGACCAGGCCTATCTGAATCTGGCGCGCGTCTATTCCATCGAAGGCGATCGCGAAAAAGCAAAAGCCGTGCTTCTGCAACTGCTCAAACAACATCCCGATCACGTCCAGGCCAAGGAAGAATTGAAGCAATTGGAATAGCTTACGTTGTAATGCGCTTCGTTGCGTGTATCTCGGGCGGCGCCGGACATCACAACTATGGCGCGACCAAAATGTGATGCGTCTCCACGAAAAAATGTTTTCAGGAAAAGCCCTGCGCGGAGTCTATTTTCGATTCGGCTGCCGCGTCATCAAATCTATATACAGTTTGTAGAATTTCTCAGCATCGATGTCGAACTGCACATTCGCGAGACGTTCATACGGAGGCAGTTTCGCCGACGAGTCCCAAAACAGCGTCTTGCCGTAACCTGCTCCGTGGTCCACATCAATGTCCATGTATAGTTGCTTCTGCCCGGTGATAATCGACGGGTCGATCAACGCCGCTCCCGCGATCTCGTCCCACATGTATCCCGTCAGCGAATATTTTCCCAGATAGCGCGTAACCGGCGTATCTACCTTGGCGATGGCGGCTTGAATGGCCGGCGTTAAACGCGTCTTCACGGAAATATCAATCGGCGTGATTGTGAGTTTCTTCCAGGGCGCACGCAACACGATCCGCGTCGCCTCCGGGTCAAACCACCAATTAAACTCGCGCCGCGCGTCAATCGCTCCGGGATCGATCGTGCCCTTATCCGCGTACAATCCTCCGCCCATCATCACAAATTCCTTCGCCAGAGTCGCAACCTCCGGGTCCAGCTTCAACGCCAACGCATAATTCGTCAGCGGCCCTCCGGCCCACAAAACCACCTGCCCGGGATACTTGTGCACCATCTTTACGATGAATTCAGCCGCAGTTCCCGCCTGCGCCTTGATGTGCGGCTCTCCTTCACGCATGGTCGGCACGTAATCCGGCGCGTGGTACGGCTCCTCGTAGATCGTGGAGCGCTGCGCCGCAAATCTCTCCGTCCAGCACCCCTTGTACTCCAACTTGCCGTAGAGCCCCTCCCAGCGCTCGGTCTCTTCTTTTGAATTGAGTAACGGGAACTCGGCTCCCGCAATCACCGGCACATCGGAGCGATCCGTAATCTCCAGAAGCCGCAATACGTGTTGCGTTTCCTCTTTCACCCACTGGTCCCCGCTGACCGTGGTAATCCCAAGAACCTCAAACTTTTCCGACTGCAGAAAGACCAGAATCGCCTGCTGGTCGCTGGTACCGGGTCCTCGTGCGTCCTGATCCACGATAACTTTGATTTTCTCTTGCGCCATTGCGGGAAGTGCTGCAAACACGAAAAAAGCAACTGTCAGCAGCCAAAAACAAGACCGACCCGCCGAGGTTCCGGTGGGCCGGTCAATTTGCAGCTGCACGCGATTCGACAAGAATTGGCCTAGAACGTAAGCTTCAGCCCAAATTGAACAACGCGCGGGTTGTTGATTGTCGAGTTCACCGACCCAAAGCCCGGTGCGCTGATGTCGTTGACTGGCAAGCCAAACTGCGCGTGGTTGAACAGGTTGAAGAACTCCGCCCTGAAGTTTAGGCCCATATTCTCCCAAGGCAACGCGAATTGCTTGATGACGGAGAAGTCGGTGTTCACGAAGTCCGGGCCGTACACGGGCACGCGCGAAGCGTCCCCGAGGTGGCCGACCGCTTTGACGAAGCAAGCCGCGTTAATGTACTGCAAACTCGAATGGCTGGCCGCGTACGGATCGCAACCCGCGACTCTGTCTGGGCGATTAAAGTTGTTTCCGTTGCCGCCGGCATTGAATGTAACTCCAGACTGGTTGCTGCTGTCGATGAGCGGGTCAGGAAAACCAGAAGTGATTTTCTCAATCACCGTCAGCTGCCAGCCGCCCAGAACCGAGTTCGTTACGTTGTTCCACTCATTTCCGAACTTCTTCCCCTTGCCGAAAGGCAGGTCGTAAATCACGCTCGCTGTAAAGCTGTTTCTCAAGTCAATCTGCGAAGGAGCCCAATCCAGTTTGTTCCAGTTTGGCAGCGGGAAGTAGGGCGCGCTCAGCAGCGAACCCAAACCGTCGGAAAGTCCGTTGTCATAGGTGTGGGAATACGTGTAGCCAACCAAGGCATAAATGCCGTACCTTGACGCTTTGGTCTCGGCTTTGACTTGCAGCGAATCGTAGGTGGTTTTGCCGAAGTCCCCGAACACTAAGACTGCGTTACCATTGGCCGGTGTGAAGGGAGGCACAAAGGGTGTCCCATCAGGGTTGCAACCGATTTCGCCCACGCTGCAAGGCGACGGGCCAAACGTGTTGAGGTTATTCCCGGCCACGAGGACATGGTTCCCGCGTGCGCCCGCATAGCCAACTGTAAGCACAACATTGCCGGGTATTTGGCGCTCCAAGTTCACGTTGAACTGCTGAACCTTACCGAGCTTAAAGTTCCGCGGTTGGAAAAAAAGTGTTCCCGTGAATGTAGAGAGGTCTGGCGGACTGTCAAAAGTTTGAAATGCAAGACCACCACCCCCCGAAATAAATTTGTCGCCAAGTACCGTGGCGCAGTACGAAGTCGTAAAGGGGCAGCCAGCTCCAGGTATTCCAGACTGTTGGGCGAGGCCAAACGCATCGGCCTCGGCGAAGAATGGCGGATTCTGCCAAAGCCCTTGTGCACCCATGCTCCAAGCCGAATCGTGATAAATGGCATAGCCCGCCCGAACCGCGGTCTTGTCGCTGCCCAACACCTTCCAAGCCAGCCCGATTCGTGGTTCAAAGGCCGTCCAGCTCTTCTGCACTCCCGCAGACTGCGAAACACCATTCTGGCCGGCGACGAGAAGCTGGTTCAGATAAGGGTCGTAGTTTGCCATGCGACCATCGACTTCCCTAATGGGGTTGGTTATATCCCATGCCAAGCCGAGATTGAGTGTGAGGTCCTTCGTAATTCTCCAATCATCTTGGACGAACGGCCGATAGGTTTTCCAGCGGCGGCCGGAGACCGGGCCGTTGAACGTTTGATCGTGAAAAGACACACCCACCAGGCCCATTATAAAATCCGCCGTGGGATTACCAGGGACGCTCACCCCGCTGCCCGCAGGGCCCGCAAAGCCGCTGAAATTGCCGATTGCGCCCGGGATCCAGAATCCGTCTTGGAACGCCTCGGCGCCTACATTCATCTGGTTAGCGCGGATGCCGATACCGAACTTGATATCGTGCTTCCCGCGTGTTACGTCCAGAGAGTCATTTACTGTGAACACGTTGGTCCCGCCCTGAAACGGCGTATAGCCACGATCGCCGAGCGCCCAGTAACCGCCGGTCATAAGTGTGCTCGTCAGACCGCAACTGTAAGCGCCTGGCGCGCAAGTGGCGTTGGCGCCGCTGGAACAGCCCAGATTTGCGCCGACGATGCCGAGCTTTGCGGATTCGCAAGAGCCGGTGCCCAACGAAGTGATGTAGTCAAAGATGCGATTATACCCAACGCTGAATTGGTTCACGGTGGTCGGCGAAAAGATATGAGTCTCCCCGATGGCGATGTTCCGCGCGTGATTCAGGATTCCCTGATTGCTCCCAAAGGCATTCTGTTCCGCGAAACCAGGAGCGCCGCCCGGGACGAATGAGCTCGCCTGGTCATAACTGAAGCGCGCGAATAGCGTATCCGCGCTGGAGAAGTTATGGTCCACTCGTATATCAAACTTCGTTTCGTCAAGCTTGCGCACAGGTTGGCTAACAAAGTTGAATCCCGAACTGGCGTTATTGGCATTTGTTGTGGGATAGAGATTCATCATGGCTTGACCGATGGGGTTAATCAGGCCCTGCGGAATTTTATTGCATGGGGTCCCTTGGGGCTGGCTTCCATTCGCATTTGCTGGCAGAGGGTTGCCGCTTCCATCGCATTGAAAATAAATGTTTGGAAACACTGCGGGGTTTGTCGACGTTCCGACCATATTCGGATTTGAGATGACTAGCCCGGACACGGGATTGCCAAAGTTATCGGCGCTGTAGTCGCCATTGCGCATCGCATCCGTCGGAACCAGTCCCGTGAACGCAATGCCGTGTCGCTGATATTTTTGTTCTCCATCCAAAAAGAAAAATGTCTTGTTCTTCCGAATCGGCCCGCCGATCGCTCCGCCAAATTGATTCAAGTTGAATTTTTCGGTCGAACTTAGAAAGAAGCTCTTCGCATCCAGGCTCGTGTTGCGCAAAAACTCGTACAAGCTTCCATGAAAACCATTGGTTCCGGATTTCGTTGTAAGCAGCACCGTCGGACCCGCGCGAGTTCCGTACTCCGCAGAGTAGTTATACGTCAGAACCTTAAACTCCTGAATCGAGTCGATCGAAGAGAGGATGGAAATGCCTCCCGAGGTCAACTCGTTGTTGTCAACACCGTCGATCAACCAGTCCGTGCTGTTGGGACGTGAACCACCGACCGAAAGCGAGAACGGCCCGCGCGCAGCCACCTCACTAGTGGCCGAAGTTGTGAAAAAGCTGTTGGGGTTCGTCTCCGCTGTGGCTCCGGGCATGAGCGTCGCGAGTTGCACGAAATCGCGGCCATTCAACGGGAGTTGAGCAACCTGCTGCGAGGTAATGACCTGACCGAGGGAGGGATTGGCGGTCTCCACGGCTACCGCATTGCCTACGACTTCCACGGTCGAGCTAACCGAGGCCGGGGCCAGTGCAAAATCCAATTCGCGGTGCTCATCCACCTGTAGCCTTACGTCCTTGCTCTCCGTGGTCTGGAAGCCTTTGAATTCTACCTGTATCGTGTAGATCGATACCGGCAGCAAAGCGATGATGTAATGGCCGGAATCATCTGTCGTGGCCTCGCGCACTGCGCCGGTAGCCTGTGATGTAACTTTCACCGACGCGCCAATAATCGCTGATCCGGACTTATCGGTCACCGTCCCTTGAAAACTTCCTGTCGCCTGCCCGAACGCCGCCTGCCCCAAACAAAGCGCTGCAATACATACAACGACCGCAAAAATGATTCTCTTGCTCATTTTCCTCACCCCTCGTGACCACCCCAACAATCGAAATCCCCACGTTCAAGACTTGCTGAAACTGAAGTTCTACCCTTCGCGCCGACGATGAAACCCAATCTTTTCGAATCCAGAAGCAATGCATGAAACGCCGCATCGTACTTCGCGCTCCGCGGCCACCCAATACACAAATCAGAATCTGCCCATGGGATCAGAAATCGAACCGATCTCAAAACTCAAATACACAATCCGACGCTGCCCTCGACCGATCCATGTCTTAATTTGAGTAAAAATGCTGTGTGGAGAAATTACTTCCCATTCGCCGTTGTGTCAAGACCCGGCGATTTCTTTCCGATTTCTATTACCATAAATCTATTAATATCCATCAATCATTTTGGTGATGCTTGATCCCGGACGACCGCATGTTAGTTTCCCGTCGTATTCCTGGCACCTGGCGTGAGCCGCGTTAGCAGTTCCACATATTCCTTATAAAATTTCGCCTTGTCCAAATCGTCCTGTACTTCCACCAAAATTTCGCCCGCTCCCGGCTGATTCCCCGGCCTCCACACCAGCGTATTCCCGTATCCGGCCCCGCGATCGGTATTCACGTCCATATAAAGTTTCTTCCAATTCGTGATAATCGCTGGGTCGAGCCACGCAACCGCCGCCAGCTCGTCCCACAGGAAATTTGCCGACGCATACTTAGCCACATATTGCGCCGCCGGCGTAGGACTTTGTCGAATCTGCTCGATCAATTCCTTGTTCATCAGCGTCTTCACGGAAATGTCCACGGTAGTAACCACCACCCGTGGCCAGTGCGCGTGCAGCACGGCGCTCGAAGCTTCCGGATCCATCCAGAAATTAAATTCGTGTGATGGCGACAACGCGAATTCCGGATTGTCGGTTCGCGGATTAATGCTTCCTCCCATGACGATCAGTTCTTTGCTCAACTCCGGGAATTGTGGATCGAGCGCTATCGCCATCGCCAGATCGGTCATCGGTCCCGCCGCGTAAATCGTCACTTCGTGCGGATATTTCCTCACCATGCGCACCAGAAAATTCGCGGCATTCTCGTTCGACGCCTTGATCGTCGGGCTGCCTTCCGGCATCGGCGGAATCTCCGTTGCTCCGTGTACCGCATGGCCTACCGCGAAATTCCACGCGCCCTGATACACCCGCTTGCCGTGAATCTTTTCCCACTTTTCGATATATTCCTTGCTGTTGACCAGCGGAAACTCTGCGCCCGGCACCACGGGAATATCCGTCCGCCCAATAACCTCCATCAGCCGCAGCGTGTGCAGCACCTCTTCGTCGCGCCATGCATCGCCAGTCAGCACCGTAACGCCCAACACCTCCGTCTCCGGCGAGTTCACCAGCGCAAGAATCCACTGCATATCCGTGCCGCCCGGTCCCGCCGCATCCTGATCAATAATCACCTTGCGCTTTCCCTGGGCCTGCGCGGACATGATACCGGCAGCGATCAGGACGATAAACACACATACTCGATAGACCCATTTCATAAAAAACATTCCTCTCTCTTGTGATTCTGTCTGAGGCGCCGCCGCGATCCGAAACCGTTACGACGTGCGCGCCATGATGATCAACACCAGTCCAACTAGGAAACAAGCAAACATGGAAACAATCAACTTGGACGTACCGGAAGGCGCAGTCCGGAATTCTCTCCAGATAAACACGCCCCAAAATGCCGCAACCATCGTCGCGCCCTGCCCCAGCCCATACGAAATCGCAAACCCCGCTCGTCCCGAGGCGATAATGTTGAACGACATCCCCACGCCCCAGATAATCCCGCCAAGAATGCCGGTAAGATGCGTCCCCAAACCGCCCTTGAAATAATCACCGTAGGTCACCGGGGTTCCCACAAACGGTTTTTTCATCATCAGCGTGTTCAGCACAAAATTGCTGAGGAAAATGCCCACCGCAAAAACAAACACCGCGCCATACGGCCCGAGTTTCCCGGCTTCCGGCCGTGTGAAATCCGGATACATGGAAGCGGCCACAAAGCGGTAGAAAAAGCCCATAGACAATCCGCAGGCAACCGAAAGCACCAGTCCCTTCGTGCTGACTCCAGCCGCACCGCCAGGCAGTTTGCGGTACGCGACCGCATCAAGAATAATTGCCAGCACCACCAGCAGTACGCCGCCAAAAAGCAGCGGCGCGTTGCCAATCGGATCGGCCACATAATTCAAAATCACGCCAAGAACCAGCGCGATGCCAATGCCCACCGGAAACGCCACTGACATTCCCGCGATATCAATCGCAGCCACCAGAAGAATGTTTGCCAGGTTGAAAATCGCGCCGCCTAGCAGCGCGGAATGTTTGCTGGAGTGCGAAGCCTGCGCCAGATCGGCCAGAAAAGGCCGCCCTGCCGTGCCATGCGAACCTAGCGTGAGTCCCAAAATCAAAGATAAAAGCAGCACCCCAATCACGTAATCCCAATAAAACAGTTCGAATCGCCACCCTTTACGCGCGAGCTTTTGCGTATTCGCCCACGAACCCCAGCAAAACATGGTGATCACGCAAAACACCACCGCCCACGGATAACTCTGCAAAACGAACATTTTCTCTCCTCTAAACCAGAACCGATCTCATAAATATTTTGGGAAGCGCACCGCCTTGATGCATGCGGGAAAAGCCCTATCCGTCATTCCGAGCGAAGCGAGGAATCTCTCTTTCTTTCGCCGCGCCGGCTCCATTCAATTTCGAACTCAGCACGCGCAGGAAACGACTTCTGCGTGCCCACCCGCAGCGTGGAAAGCGCGGCGTAAAGATTCGCGCGCGAAAGCGCCTCCCGTTCCGGCAATCCTTCCGCCAGAAACACCGAAAAACTTCCTATGAACGCATCGCCCGCTCCGGTCGTGTCCTTCGGCGTCACCTCAAACGGCGCGATCAGTGCTGCCCCTTCCGCGCTAGCCAACAGCGATCCCCGCGCACCTAAAGTAAGAATCACTTTCCCAAATCCCTTTTGCAGCAGCGCATCAGCGCATTTTGTTGCATCGTCAATCGAGTGCACCGGAAGTCCGGCAATCGCCTCCGCCTCCGTTTCGTTGGGAACAAAATAGTCCGCTGCGGACAACTCGTTCAGCTGTGCGGGCAACGCCGGCGCCGGATTCACGATGCAGCGAATATCATTTTTCCGCGCAAACTGCACCGCGTAATACACAGTCTCCAGCGGTATTTCGAACTGCAGAATAATGGTGTCAACAGTCCGCAGCGTTTCCGCAGCGGCATCCACGTCAGCAGGTTTCAGAGTATCGTTCGCACCCTTCACCACGATGATCCGATTTTGCCCGTTCGGCTCGACAAAAATCGGCGCAACGCCGCTGGACACACCATCCACGATTCCCACGTGCGTCGTATCAATTCCAAACGCGGCAAAATTTTTCACCGTAGCTTCGCCGAACAGATCGTTGCCGACCTTGGCGACCATCACAACATCCGCACCGCACAGCCGCGCAGCTACAGCCTGGTTCGCACCCTTGCCGCCGAACCCCAGGTCGAAGCTCTTCCCAAAAATAGTTTCGCCTGGCCGCGGAAATGTATCGCTGAAAGTCGTCAAATCGGTGTTGGCACTGCCGATAATCGCAACGCGAGGTAACCCGGGCATACTTTTTCCTCGGAAAACGCGCCACGAACCTATAACAGTCGCGCAGAATGAGCAAGCGTACCAACAAATTAATCACGAACCGTGGGCAAGAGGCAGTGTCTGTTCCTTTAACTGAATGAAGTCGAGGTGATCCCATTCCGCAAGAACCATGTTGGGAAAGACGGCAGTCTCGTGTATACGATTGACCATGGCGAAAACCCTGCGCAAGAGAACGGCATCAGTTTCTGAAGCGGCGCCAACCTTCGATGCAATGCCGAAAGTTCCGCTCGCCGCGGTCTTCAGCTTCCTGAAAGACATGCGGGGCGCGCTGAGATGGACCGCGCAAGACTTAAGCGAAACTCTGGACGTCACCAGGCAAGATGCGGACAAAATACTGACGCTGCTGAGCATGCAAGGCTACGTCGAGAGAACCAAGAACGCCGAATGGTTAACGACTCTCGCAGGCGAATCCGTTTGCGGTTCGAAGCAGCCCCAACTCAAACGGGAACGCGTTGACGCAGCGCTTTCAACTCTGCCCGATCGAATAGCAGCGATAAACAAGGACAGTCAAGCGGAGTTTAGAATCACGAAAGCTGTTGCATTCGGAGATTTCCTGACCGGTCGGGCAAATTGTCAGTCTGCTGACGTAGGTATTCAGCTAGCCGCCCGCAAAGTTACCGGCGATAACAACGGAGCCCGCTTCTTGAAGCAGCTCGGCGCTCGCAATCGGTTTTTGCATATCCAACCGTATGAAGAATGGATGAGTAAACGAACGCGTCGCCAACTGCTGTAGTGCATACGCAGCGTCACATGGTACACCAGCCCATACAGACGATGCTCGACCAGAACGCCGTTTCAAGCTATTTGTTAATGTCGTCTTTTGCCTGCAAGCGCGTTAAAAGGGGCTGAAGAAATGGCTTGTTGGCATCGGGAGCGCCGTTGATGGCTTGGGTCATTTCTTTGGCAGCGGTTGGAAAGTCGCCGGTGTTTGACGAGATACGCGCCAGAGCCAAATGGCTGACCCATGAGTTTGCGTCCTTCTTCGGAACTTGCGGATACAGCTCGAAGGCGCGCTTGGCATTTCCGGTGCGCTGGAGGCCTCGCGCGTAGAAATAGAGCTGAGTGGCGGTGGCTTTATCAAGAGCGGTCGAGTACGTTTTCGCGGCGTCATCTTTGCGGCCCATGGCATCGAGGATGCGCGATTTCGTTTCCAGGTTCTCAAAGCGTTCCTCATTTTGGATCGAAGTGTCTTCCCACTTCAGCGCTTCTTCCAGATTGTAATTGTTGTCCAGGCACCATTGCGCCGCCTCGTCGTATCCGGCCCAGGTAAACCCACCCACACTCCGCAGTTCATTCTTGATGCTTTTCAGCACCACGGCTTTCGTGTCCACGGAAACGTGGAACGGAACCGCCAGCTTCTCCCATCGCAGAGTTGCCGCCGCGGAGTCAGGCTTGATGTCATCGAACACATACGTCAGCACCTCAAACGATTCAGCCGCGTGCGGTTTCACCGTCACGCGCAGTGCGTCCTCTTTCTCGTCGTAGCTGAAGCTGCCCCAGGAAGTCGAATTCTTCGAGAAAATAATCGTCCACTGATCCTTGTCGGGAATGGTGTGCAATCCGTACGTCCCCGCCGCCAGCGGTTTCCCTTCGATGGAAACGTCATCGCTGAAACTAATCGTGGTGTTTTCATTCGCGCCCGCGCGCCACACCTTTCCGTACGGCACCGTCTTGCCCCAGATCTCCCGCCCGCCCACTGAGGGTCTGTGATAAGTAATGGTCACGTCCGTCAGCCCGATCCTTTGCGTCACGGTTCCGCGCTGGCTCGCACGCGGAATATTCAGCTCCGTCGGCTGGCTCCCGTTCTTGAATTGAGCGCCGGCATTCCCCGCCAGTGCTCCGCATCCCACCAAAATAGCAAGGGCACACTTCCACATGTTGCGCATCTCAATCCTCTCCTCTGAACATGGACCTTAGAGAATCGCCCGGCCCAGCGCCGGCCTTACACCCCACTTTCGAATGGACGCCCCTCGTGCAGAAGCGTGAGCAAGAAGTCGGGCACCTGCTCAAAGACAACGAGTCGGCCTTCGCTTTCACTTAGTTCACATTGGTCCACAAGCGAATTGTTCTTCAGCCGCTTTTGCGATAGGTCCCTTACTCTACTGGTATGCGGAGCGGTATGCGCGCCGTTTTTTGGCAGTCCTTCCAATTTGCCCGCGCAGCTACGAACCTCGGCATCAGGCACTAATTTCCCAAAACTGCCTTGTTCGCCTCCAGCACCTCCGCCCGTCCTGGCTTGTCAGCGTTCTCGCATATCTTTGATAACTCGGCAAAATACTTGCGACTTGCTTCGCGCTTGCCGCTGAGTTGCGCGGCGCGGGCCGCGCCGTACAGCGCACGGAAGCGGTTTGGCTCTTTCTTCAGCGTCGCCTCAAATTGCTCCAGCGCTTGCGCGGGCTGGT
>WNFO01006813.1_pt1 | contig 25191 bp, 21 predicted proteins | sample 5400251 | NCBI WGS metagenome assembly WNFO01 (sample SAMN13153354, study PRJNA577476) | soil metagenome | isolation source: 100 cm saprolite under Madrone tree | place: USA:California | collected 2016-06-14
GTCGTTTTCTTTTTGTTCGACGAGCAAATGGACGAGCCGGGCGCGAGCTTCGGAATCGTTAGGAGTGAGTTCCAGATACTCGCGGTACGCGCCCGCCGCTTCTGGTTTTTTCTGAGCGTCGAGGCTCAGCGCCAGTCCTCTGCGCGCTTCAGCGCTATTGGGCTGCACTTCGATTGCATGCCGAAATCTCGTTTCCGCTTCTGCAGGCTGGCCTTGACGCAGTGCCGCCGACCCCAAGTAATTGATGGCCGTGATGTCGTTGGGATCCAGATGAATCAGCGCTTCAAACGATTCAGCAGCCCCAGCCTGATCTCCGGAGCGTTCCTGCGCCACGGCCAGCAGATATCTCGGGCGGCTCTGGGCCGGGAGCAGTTCAACCGCTTTGTGAAGAGGGGCTACCGCAGCGGCGTTGTCCTGTTTGTCCAGCAGCAGCATCCCGAGATTGAGATACGCTTCGGACATTTTCGGATCGATGGCGATCGTGCGAGCGTACTCGGCGCGCGCTTCGTCTGTTTTCTTTAGCGCGGTGTAGACGTACGCCAGTTGAAAGTGCGCATAGGCAAAGTCCGGCTGGTCCGCGATAACTTTCTGCAGCGGTGCGATAGCTCCCGCAAAGTCGCTCTTCTCGACGTCGCGCTGAGCTTCCGCCAGCAAGTCGTTGAGCGGATTCACTACTTTTTGCGACTTGGAGGTTGTGTCCGTTTTCTGCTTGGCCGCAGCTTGATTTCCCTGTGGAGCGCCCGCCGCCGCGCGCAGCGTGCCACTGGCGCAAAACCCGCAACCTAGAATGCCCGCCGCTATCAATCGGAAATGAACGCGTTTCATGGCTCAACCGGAGCAATCTTGCCCCCGTTGGAAATTGCTGCCGAAGGCCCTGTGGCTTTGGATGCGCCGTTGGTGCCACGCTTTGCCTGCCCATCCGCTGAGCGGGCCTGACCGTTTCCGTTCAAAACCTTCGCAAGGAAACGCCCCGTATGCGATTGGGTATTGCGCGCCACCTGCTCGGGAGTTCCTGTGGCAATAATCTTGCCGCCCTGATCGCCACCTTCTGGTCCCAGGTCGATCAGCCAATCCGCCGACTTGATAACGTCGAGATTGTGCTCGATGACCAGCAACGAGGCTCCGCCTTCAAGAAGTTTGCGGAACGCGCTGAGCAGCTTCGCGATGTCATCGAAATGCAAACCCGTCGTCGGTTCGTCGAGAATGTATAGAATGCCCTCATTGTCAGTGCGGCTCAGATGCGCGGCCAGCTTCAGTCGTTGCGCTTCTCCGCCTGAAAGCGTCGTTGCAGACTGCCCGAGGCGCAGATATCCCAGCCCGATTTCATTCAACACTCTAAGTTTTGAAATAATTTTTGGAACATTCACGAAAAATGCCAGCGCTTCACGCACCGTCAACTGCAACACCTCGTGGACATTTTTTCCGCGATACTTCACTTCCAGGACGCCGCTCTTGAAGCGTGTGCCCCGGCATTCTTCGCAGATCAATTCCACGTCCGCCAAAAACTGCATCTCCACGGTGACTGTGCCGTCGCCCTGGCACGTCTCGCAACGGCCTCCCGGTACGTTGAACGAGAAATGACCGGCAGCGTAGCCGCGGCGCTTGGCATCGGGTGTTTCCGCAAACACATCGCGAATGGCGTCGAATGCTTTGAGATAGGTGGCGGGATTCGAACGCGGCGTGCGCCCAATCGGCGATTGATCCACAATCACCACTTCCCGGATTTCCGAATCCCCTTCAATGCGCTCGCAGAATTCCTTGATGCTGCCGCCCACCCGCTGGGCCGCCAGCGCTTTATAAAGCACATCATGAACCAGCGTCGATTTGCCGGAGCCGCTGACGCCGGTAACCACCGTGAGCGTTTCGAGCGGAAACATCAGATCCAGATTCTGCAGATTGTGGAGGCTGGCACCGTAGAGGCGAAGAAATTTGCGCCCAGGCTTGTGGCGCACGTTGGGCACGGGAATCCGGAGATCTCCGCTGAGGTACCGGCCGGTCAACGATTTATGCTCTTCGAGCATCGCCGCATACGTACCGGCAAACAGCAGCTTTCCACCAAGTTCGCCCGCGCCCGGGCCGAGATCAATGACGCAGTCCGCCGCTTGGATGGTATCGGGGTCGTGCTCCACCACCAGCACGGTGTTCCCCAAGTCCCGCAGCGACTTGAGAATATCGATGAGCCTCTGGGTGTCGCGCGGATGCAGCCCGATGGAAGGTTCGTCAAGCACGTAGAGAGCACCGACAAGGTGCGAGCCCAACGACGTTGCCAGTTGAATTCGCTGTGATTCTCCGCCGGAGAGCGTGGAGGTCAAGCGGTCCAGGGTCAGGTAGTCCAGGCCGACTTCATCCAAGAACTGCAGGCGCGTTCGAATCTCCTCAAGAATTCTGTCCGCGATTTTCAGGTGCCCTTCGGAAAGTTGCAGCGTGGAAAAGAAAGCGCGCGCCTCTTTCACCGTGAGCTTGCAAACTTCCGTGATCGCTTTCCCGGCCACGCGCACGGCGCGCGCTTCGGCACGCAAACGTGTCCCAGCGCATTCCGGGCAAGTGGCATAACCGCGGAACCGGCTCAGAAAAACGCGCACGTGCAACTTATATTTCTTACGCTCCAGCCATTTGAAAAAGCCTTTTACGCCTTCGTAGTCGTTCTCTGGATCGCCTTCAAGAATCAGCCGGCGCTGCTCGGCGGTGAGTTGGCGCCACGGAACATTCGCCGGAATTCCGCGGCCGCGCGCCCATTTTTTTACGTCCTGGAAAAGCACCTTGTATCGGGGCTTGGTCCAGGGCTCGATCGCGCCGTCATCGAGCGACTTGCTCGGATCGGGCACCACCAGATTCAAATCGAAATCAATGGTATTTCCGAACCCCTGGCACCGCGGACACGCCCCGTACGGATTGTTAAACGAGAAAAGCCGCGGCTCCGGCTCCTGGTAGAGGGTGCCGTCCTTCTTGCATTCGAAGCGCTCATTGAAAGTGAGACGCTCGGCCGCATTCCCTGCCCCGTCGGCTGCAAATTCGAGAATCGCCTCACCTTGTCCTTCGCGGTAACAGATTTCAATGGAGTCCACCAGGCGCGCCCGCGATTCTGGATTTACCGCGAGACGATCGACAAGCACGTACACCGGTTTCGAAAAATCCACTTCCAGCAGCGTTTCCGGCGAAGAAAATTCATGAATTTTTCCTGCCTGGTAGAGCCGGTTGAATCCGCGTTTCTGCAGATCGAGCAGCGCCTGGCGGAGAAGTTCCGGAGGAGGAGCGCTGGCACTTTTCTTGGCGACACGCTTGGAAATCGCCGCCGCCGAGGGCGCCGCGATTCGAAACTGGTGCAAAACGTAAAATCGCCGCCCGGGCGTAAGCCCTAAAATGCTTGTGGCAATCTCGTCCGGACTGTCGCGCCGAACTTCCGTTCCGCACTTGATGCAAAACGTCTGCCCGCAGCGCGCAAAAAGCAGCCGCAAATAATCGTAAATCTCCGTCGCCGTCCCTACGTTCGAACGCGGGTTGCGCGTGGAGTTTTTCTGCCGGATGGCCACCGCGGGCGCAATCCCGGAGATTTCATCCACATCCGGTTTTTCCATGCGCTCCAGAAATTGCCGTGCGTATGCGGAGAGCGATTCCACGTAGCGGCGCTGCCCTTCCGCATAAATCGTATCGAACGCGAGCGAAGATTTTCCTGAGCCGCTCACCCCCGTCACCACGGTAATGGCGTTGTGCGGGATTTCGACGCTGATATTCTTGAGATTATGGACGCGGGCGCCGCGGACGCGGATGGACTCCTGCTCCGTTCGAACGTCCGTGGTTGCGTGTGTGGTCTCTTTCGTCGCCAAGGGGAAGCCCAGACAGCGCGTTTCAAGAGCACTGCCTAAACTTCAAATTATACGTCCGCTGTCAAAGCGGGGCAAACGGCGGGTTCTCGCACGCACATTTGCCTGCAAAGCTAGGGTTCCACGTTCAGCGTGATCTGGCCGATCCCGCCTTGCACCTTCAAATGAATCGTCGCTGGAGACTTCCCATAAGCGTCGTTGGTGTACGAATCTCCATCGTGCTTTAGGCCATGAACATCGATGGAGCCGATGCCGCCAGACGCATGCGCAATGACGCCGACATTTTTCGGGAGGCGAATGTTGGCTTGTCCCACGCCCCCTTCAATGTCGGCGGTCAAATCCGTTTTGCGGTCGCCGGTGAAGTCGACGTCCATCTGGCCCGCGCCAATATTCAGATCCAGGCGCGTGAGCGGAACGTCGCGAAAATGCAGGTCCCCCTGCCCCGCCCCCATATCCACCTTCAACTCCAGAGGAATCTCCTTGCTGAAGTGCAGGTTCCAGTCATTTTGGGAACGCCCGAAATGCATGGAGTGGGAGTCCTGCGAGACCTTCAATTCGCCAACGCCATCAGACACGCTGTAGTCGACGCGCGGCTCTTCGTACTGGTCACTGTACGTAAAGTCTGCGTCCAGGAGGTCCTTTCCGCCGCCATTGATCGTGAGCTGTCCCGCCCCCATTTCCAACCGGGCCTGAGCAGACTTTGCCCGCTGCGGTTCGACCACTCTGGTGCTGTGCTTGGTCCCGTAAAAGGAGTCGCGGTGGTTACGGGCGAAACTGCGCCCGTGCCAGAGAAGCAAAACCAGGACAATGACGAACGCAAGCATACCGATGGTGGCGCCCACGGAGACTCCCGGGGGGGAGTTCGGGTTGCGGCTTCGGTAGGTACTGTCCCAAATTTTTCCGAGGCCCACGAAAATAAGAATGAGCGGCCAGTAGGTCGCGAGAACCGGCCAGGGATCGAATGCCGGACGCCAGTTGTGGAAGAGAAAAAGAGCACCGATGGTGATGAGAATGATCGGGAAGACGAGGGAGACTCTCCTTGGCTGACCGTCGCTGGGCATGGCACACCTCCGCTACCTTGTACTACGCACGCGGAAGGAAAATAGTTCAGCGAGCGGGTGGCATCACTCTACATCAATCGAAGGCGCGGAGAAGAACGAGCGGAGCCGGCTGGCGGCCGGCGCTACGATGAACCAGCCTCAAGACCGGCCACTGGCGGCGACGAAAATCAGACAACAGCGTTGTACAACAACGGTGTGTGGTAGAGTTTCGCTGAAAGAGGTTTGAGGCGCGGAAACATGAGGGAATTCGAGAGAATTTTCTGGATTGTGCTGGATAGCGTGGGAATTGGAGAGCTTCCGGATGCGGCCGAATACGGCGATGTGGGCCGGAACACGCTGCGACACATCGCGGAATCGCGGCCGCTGGAGATTCCGAATTTAGTGCGGCTGGGGCTGGCAAATATCGCACCGCTGAAACATCAGACGCCGGCAGCGGCCCCGCTTGGAGCGTATGGAAAAGGCGCGACGCGTTCTCCGGGAAAAGACACTACGACGGGACACTGGGAAATGGCGGGAGTTTGGTTGGACCAGGCGTTCCCTGTTTACAAGAACGGCTTCCCGAAAGAGTTGATCGAAGAGTTCGAGAAGCAGATTGGCCGGAAGACGATTGGAAACAAGCCAGCGTCCGGTACGGAGATCATCAAGGAGCTTGGCGAAGAGCATGTGCGGACGGGCAAGCCGATCGTCTACACGTCGGGTGACAGCGTGTTTCAAATCGCCACGCATGAAGAGGTGATTCCCACCGTCGAGCTTTACCGCATGTGCGAAATAGCGCGGAAATTGCTGGATGGGCCGCATCGCGTCGGTCGCGTGATTGCGCGGCCCTTCGCGGGAACGGCGGGTAACTTCGTGCGGACCACGCGGCGGCACGATTATGCCGTGGATCCGCCGAAGCCCATGCTGATGGATGTTCTCGCGGAACGAAAAGTGCGCGTGTTCGGAGTTGGCAAGATTCATGACATCTACAATGGCCGCGGCGTCGAAGAATTCGTCACGACAAAAGGCAACGCCGATGGCATGGAGAAGATTACGGCGGCCGTTCGCGAACGCAAGGGCGGACTCATTTTTTGTAACCTGGTGGACTTTGACATGCTGTACGGCCACCGGAAAGATGTCGAAGGGTTCGCCAAATCACTGGAAGAATTTGACCACCTGCTTGCCATGTTCTTGCCGCTGCTGACTCTCTCTGACCTCCTGATGATCACCGCCGACCACGGCTGTGATCCCGATCCGCGCTGGCCGACTACGGACCATTCGCGGGAGTACGTGCCGATTTTGGCGTATTCACCGGGAGGCGGCGCGGGAGTGAACCTGGGGGTTCGGGACACGCTGGCGGACATGGGGCAGACAATAGCCGAGAATTTCGGCGGAACGATTCCGCACGGGAAGAGCTTCTTGAACGAGATGAGAAAGCAGCGAGGCACTGAAGCAGCGGGGTAAGCAGGGCAACTCGGATTCTCGCGTCAAAACCAGTCGCTGCGGTAGGCCAGCCACCAACTGAAGGCGCCTATCGGAATTGTAGCCAGCAGGGACCACATGATGGGCAACGTGAAGTCCGCGATCAGCCCGAGCGAAACGAAAGTGGCCCAGAAGACCTTGCGCCCCATTCCTCTATTCTAGCGCGCCCGACAATCCAGTGGCGGACGGTCACTGAGCGGATTTCGAGGAGAAACAAGTCTCCCGTGCAGAGAGTTACGGATAGAGTAGGGACGCAACAACGACAACCACTATGACGGATATGCGCAAAACACTCGGGCGAATCTTCGTGGCTATTTCCCTGGTCGTATTCGGGGTGCAACATTTTATTTATGGCGGGTTCGTGGCGACGCTGGTGCCGGCGTTCATGCCCGGGCGGCTGTTCTGGGCGTACTTTGTGGGCGTGGCGTTCGTGGCGGCGGCTGCCGGAATCTTCACAGGAATGCTGGCGCGGCCAGCGGCAACGATGCTGGGAGTGATGTTTTTTCTTTTTGTGCTGCTGCTGCACATCCCGAGGATCATAGGGAAATCGAGCGATGGGAACGAGTGGACCAGCGGCTTGGTGGCTTTGGCAATGTGCGGCGGCGCCTGGATTCTCGCGAGCGCCGCTCCTTTGGAAGAGCGCGAGAAGGCCGATCCATTCTTGGGGCTCGGACAGTATTTCTTTGCGCTGGCGTTTGTGGCTTTCGGGATTCAGCATTTTGTTTTTGGGCGTTACGCGGCAGGGTTGGGGCCGCCGTGGATTCCCGGGGGGCCGGTTTTGGCGTGTCTCTTCGGGGTAATCTTTGTTGCAGCGGGGGTGGTAATTATTATTGGGAGAAAGCAAGACTTGGCGGCTACGCTCCTGGGTTCGCTCACGATCTTGTACTTCCTGCTGCTTTATGTTCCTCGCATTGTCGGGAAACTGCATGATCCGGGTCCGTGGACGAGCGGATTCGAGATCCTGGCCATGTGCGGGAGCGCTTTGGTGCTGGCTGGCAGTATTCCAAGAGAAGAGAACGAACGGGTCTAAAGACTCGCCACTACAATTCGCCGGGCCCCGGTCGGGATAAATTCCGTCCGCCGCTACGAAACAGGTCGCGGATGCGTATGTTCAATAAGGGTGGAGGCCGCGACGACGCGGCGTTTGAAATGAGAAGGGACGGCCCCCTTCTGAAATTTGGGGCCATCGGCATCGGTGTAATTTTGTTGTTGCTAGTGCTGAGCGTTTTCCTGCTGCGCGTAACGCGCATCGAAGCGGGGCATGTGGGTGTGGAAATCAATCTGGCGGGCAAGCAGCGCGGGGCATCGGAAATTCCAGTGCGCACGGGCTGGGTGGTGTATTCGCCGCTGACCACACAGATCATCGAGTTTCCGACGTACGTGCAGACGGTGAAATGGACCAAGGATACGAGCGAGGGGCATCCAATCAACGAAGAAATGGGGTTTAACTCCAAGGAAGGAATGGAGATTTTCGTGGACGTGTCGCTTTCCTATGCCATCGAAGCAGCGAAGGCGCCGGACTTCTACGTGAAGTACCGCCTTGGGGACATGGAGTCGTTCACGCACGGGATTCTCCGCGACGTGGTGCGCAACTCGTTGAACGAAGTGGCTTCGACATACGTCGTCGAGGATATCTACGGCGAAAAAAAGGCGGAGTTTCTGAGCAAGGTACAGACCAAGATCGAACAGAAACTGTCGCCAGTGGGAGTAAGCGTGCAGCAGTTTGGTTTCATCGGAGCGCCACGTGTGCCGACGGTGATCGCGACTGCCATTACCGCGAAGGCGCAGGCGATCCAGCAAGCGGAACGCGCCCGAAACGAATTGGCGACCACACAAGCCGAAGCTGCGAAGAAAATCGCGGAGGCGGAGGGTGATGCCAAGTCGCTGGTGACCCGGGCGCAGGGCGAAGCCGATGCCAACCGCATCCGGCAGAATTCGTTGACGCCACAATTGCTGGAGTTGCGCCGGATTGAAAACAACCGCGCGATGATTGACAAGTGGAACGGGCAGATGCCGACGGTACAGACGGGGCAAGGCGGGGGGATGATTCTGCAATTGCCAAAGCCGCAGTAGACTGCCGGTTTTCAGTTGTTAGTTTTCAGCTCTAAGTCAGAAAAGAAGACTACACAATATGGTGTCGGTCTGGCTTAGCGAGTGTCGGAAGACTGACCTTCGGCTGAAGTAGGAGACCTGCTAAAGGCTTCAGCAAAGCGAAGCGGCCCGCCTCAGATGGCGGGCCCTACGAGGAGAAAGAAAGAAGAGTCAGTTTCCGGCGGCGGAGGGTTTATCCAAGGGCGCGTAGTAGCCGTTGCGGGTGCGGGCGACCAGCTTGCCGTGGCCACGCGGGGGAACTACCGCAACGGAGACGGCTCGGAAGGTCCCGTCGCGATTGGTGTTGGTGGGATAGTAAGCCAGAATGTATTGGTTGCGGATGTCGTGCGCGACTTGTTCGCAAATGCTGTGCACGTCATCCACGTTTTCCGGGAAGTAGGCGAGGCCGCCAGATGCTGCGGCAATTTGTTCGAGCGCCTTGCGAGCGCGCTTGGCTTCCTTTTTATTTTCCTGACCGAGCAGGCCGATGGTGTAGATCACCGTATCGGTCTTCTGCACTTCACGAATCATTTTTTCCAGGGAATTGCGGCTGGCGTTGTCTTCACCGTCGGTGACGACGAGCAGAACCTTCTTGTCCTTGGAGGCCTTTTTCAGGTGATCGAGAGAGCCCATGATGGCGTCGCGCAAAGCCGTGCTGCCGCGGGAATCGATGCGTTCGAGGGCTTCTTTCAGCTCGGGAACGCTATTGGTGAAATCCTTGTCGAGATCGAGATAGAAGTCGTCGTTGAAGTTGACGACAAAGGCTTCGTCATTGGGGTTGCTGGACTGGACGAGGGTGATGGCGGCTTCATTGACGCGCGGGCGCTTGTCGCGCATGCTGCCGCTATTGTCGATGACCAGCCCCATGCTGACAGGCACGTCCTCGCGCTTGAAGACGGAGAGTTTCTGCTCGACTTTGTCCTCAAAGACGCGAAAATTTTCCGGTTTGAGGCCGTCGGCGAAGCGCTGACGGTCGTCGACGACCGTAGTGTGCAGCACCACCAAGCTGACGTCCACCTTGAGGACGGAACCCTGCTTGCCGGCGTTGGAATTCTGGCCTGGAGGCGGCGGTGCGGAATTGGGAATGGGAATCTGAGCAAAAGCTGGTAGAGCCAGGACTGCGGCCGCGCAGACAAGCAAACCAAGACTGCGCAAAGAAGGAAAGAGACGCCGGGAAAACTCAGTGGCTGGGGGCGTAGTATCCAGTCTTGGAATAGACGCTGAGCGGCGGAAGTCCCTTGGGAGCGCGCAATTTGATTTTGAGCTTGCGCCAGCGCGCGTCGTGAGCCTTGTTGCTTGGTCGATAGCCGAGGACATATTGGTTTCGCAGCTCCATGCCGATTTTTGAGGCGATATCCGGAAGATCATCCAGCTTCTCCACGGCAAATACGCGGCCCCCGGTCATTTCAGTAACTTCGCTGAGCAGCGACGGGCCGCCCAGTTCTTCCGGGGTCCGGTTGCGATAGCCAAGCGGGTCAAAGATACCGACGGCATAGAGCTGGGTGTCCGCTTCTTTTACCAGCCGCTTGATATCGCTTTCGTTGTATCTACTATGATTATCGCCCCCATCGGATAGGATGAGCAAGGCGCGTTTGGCGTTGTGTGCACCCCGCATCTGGCTCAGGCCAAGATAGATGGCGTCGAGCAGCGCAGTGCGGCCCTTGGGCACCGTGAGCATCATGCGGCTCTGCAAGTCTTCCACGCTGTTGGTGAACTCGCTGGTCAGTTCGGCGCGCTCGTTAAAGCTCACCAGAAAAAACTCGTCCAGGGGATTGGCAGTCTTGAAGAACTGCACAGCGGCTTCGCGGGCCTTGCCGACCTTGTTGGACATGCTGCCGCTGTAATCAAAGATCACGCCGATGGAGATGGGGACGTCTTCGTCGGAGAAAGTGACGACTTCCTGCTCGACGTTGTCTTCGTAGATGCGAAAATTGTCGGTTTCGAGGCCGGTGACCAGGCGGTTGTAGGGGTCGGTGACAGTCACGTTGACGAGGGCGAGGTCGACATCAAATTTGATGGTCTTGCCGGGCTTGAAAGACGTACTCACGGTATCTTTCCGCACGTCACCTATGTTGACTTGCTTCACTTCCCCCTGTGGCGGAGTGTCTTTCGGCTTGGTTTCTTCGGCAGAAGATTGGGCGGCGGCGGGAAGTGCGGATTGCAACGCCAGCAGGCAAACGAACAGCGAAACTTGCAATAAGAAAGATAGAACGCGAAAACCAGGTAGATCGCGTTTCACGGCACCCCCGTCATCCCGGCCTACCGGGACGGCCGCGCGGTTCGGACTAATCGCGATTCTACCACTCGGATTCCCGAAAACAAGAGCAATTGCTGGATGTTCACTATTGAACAGTTTGATGGGCCGGACGGAGTGACGGGCGTGTGGTAGCATCGCCGAACGAGACTCTCCTGAGCATTCGTAGACTGTGTGCAGGGAGCTTTTATTCCGCCCCATTGGAGAAACGAAGGAGTTGCGCTTGGCTAAAGTGGTGGTGGTGATTCCCGCAAGATACGGCTCGACGCGGCTGCCGGGGAAGCCGCTGGTCATGCTCGCGGGCGCCTCCATGATTCAGCGCACCGGGACCGAACGCGTCGCCGAAGTGGCGGCGCATGAAGAGGGCGACGTTTTCGTGAATGTGCAGGGTGACGAGCCGCTGCTGGATCCGAATGCGATTGATGTGGCGGTCAATTCCCTGCTGGAAGAGCCCGTTGCTTCAATCAGCACGATGGCAACGCCCATCAAGACGCCGGGCGACATCATGGACCCCAATGTGGTGAAGGTGGTGCTGGACTTCGACGAGAATGCGATTTATTTTTCGCGTGCGCCGATCCCCTGGGTGCGGGATACGGCGAGCAAAATCGTGGTGCGGCATCTGAAACATCTTGGACTATATGTTTTTCAGCGCGATGCGCTGCTGGAATATCCAACACTGCCGCAGGGCGAACTGGAGCGCATCGAGCAACTCGAGCAACTGCGCTGGATGGAAAATGGATGGAAAATTCGCGTGGCGGAAGTGGAGCACGACGCGGTGAGCGTGGACGTGCCGGCGGACGTGGCACGAGTTGAGAAGCTACTGCAGAAATAATGAAAACGCCCGGCGGGGACTCCGCCGGGCGGCAGTGTTGAACAACGAAAAATCAGAAAAGCCTGAGTTACTGTTGCGTCTGCAAGATGCCCGCCACAGTGCGATTCGGGTCCTGATTGTTCATAAAGAAAGCCAATTGGGGATTCACAAAGTAAACGACGAAATTGACCGTCGTTGTGTTGCTCTTGACGAGTTTGACGGTCATGGTATTCCGGCTCGAACTGCCAGTGCTCGATGTTCCATCGCCGGCGATAGAGATGGAACCGCTGGTGACGAGATCGAAGACGGGCACGCCGCTCTGGAATTGGAAGATGTCGGCTGCGCCAGTCAAGTTCAGGCTGGCGACTGTCACCTGGCCGACGAGGTCTTCTTCATCTTGAACGGAAAATCCTCCGCCGTTCTGGAGACTCAGGCCGCTCCAATTGATTGCGTAGGTTCCCGTGATGTTGCTGCTGGCGAATGGTCCGCCCGTTTGGGCCGCGAGAGTGCCATCGGCGACGTCGACTGCGCCATTGTTGTTCGCGGTTTGTTCCTGAATAATGCCCTGCGTGGAAGAATTTAAATAAAAAACGAAGGTCGAGGGTGCGTTAGGGAAGTTCGGGTCGGTGAACGTGAAGGTGCCACGCCCAGGATTTGCGGCGTCCAGGCTGATGCTCGCGGCGGTCGTAGTGTCCGTCTTAATGAACTTGCCGTTGTCGTTGGTGTCCTCAAGAACATTGGTGACCGTCGCCCCGTTGGCGGTGAATCGGCCGATGCGGGTTATGCCGCCACTCCCGGAACTGCCAGCGACGATAAAGACAAAGCTGGAGTTAATGCTGCTGACGTTGGTGGGAACAGTGTTGTTCTGCGCCACTGCATCGCCGGAAAGCATCCCGCCATTGGTGCTGATGAACCGGACGCGGGTAGCATCGACGATATAGAACACGTAGTCTTGTCCGGCGATGAGTGCGATACCCCGGCCAAAACTAGTTAGCGTTGCGACTTGGAGGGGGTCTTGCGCGATGGTCCCGGTAAATGGCCCACTACTAAAGTTAGCGTTATCGTTGTCATCGAAAAAGCCGGAGGAAATCGTCCCATTGCTGGCATCGAATCGGCCGACAAAGGACTCCGGGCAAGGACACGGAAATGTTTGGTCCCCGTCCAGCCCTGGAAAATCGAAGACGTAGGAGCCAGAAATTCCCGAAACCTGGAAGGATCCCGCGTTTTGTTTAGTGAAGTTTCCGCTGCCCGTCGAGGATTGGTTGGCGTTCGACGTTTCATCGATCATCAGACCGTCATTCGTGGAGGTCAGCGTAATCCCAAAATCGATGGAGGCCTGCGCCAGTTGCAGCGTCAGAGTTCCGCGGCCATCGGCGTTGACGGTGTAACTGCCACCCGTGATGGGGAGTGCCAAGCTGGTCGTTCCCGCGGCGTTTACATCCTCGACCCCGGTTAGAATTTTGCCCGTTCCGTCCGCAGTGAAACTTCCCACGCGCGCAAGAGGAGTGGCATTCACGCCGCCACTAAAAGATTCGCCATTAGTCGCGAACGCATACTGGCCATTCAGACTCGCGACGCTGTATTTGCCGACAGGGGGCGGCGGATTGACGGTGCCATTCCCGCTGCAGGCGGCGCTCCAGAGAACAGCTGCCACCGAAAAGGCAAAGAGGAGGCGTTTCATCGCACACCTCGCAGCGCTTCCTTTTGTTCCCGTGTCATCAAGGATGCAGGAGTTGTCAGGAAACCTTTGGTGTTGCGAACGGCCACGGCCTGCGTGCCCTTCTGCACAATGCGGGCGGCAAAATAGGTGCTGTCCCCGAGAGCCAAAGGTTCGCCAGCAATGCGCACGCTGTCGCCAGGGTTCAATGTAAAATGCGCTGCCTGCAGGACTTTGGCATTGCCGAGATGAACGTCAACTTGCCCGGAAGCCGTCTGAAGGACTACGTGCGCGCCCATGGGCAGGGTCACGGAGGCAGAGTCGAATTTTACGACCGTGCCGAGAAGAAAAACTTCGCGGCTCATGCTATAGGAACGAAGTTGCTGAACATCGGGCTGGCTGGTTTGCTGGGATTGCGCCAGCGAACTGACACTCAGAACGATCCCAAGCGCCATAATTCCTGATCTGATTACTTTCGTGCTGATCATATCCCCTTTTCACCTGCAAGAATTCCACCCGGAACCTTTTTGCGTTGCGGGCACGAAACGGAAACCGCGCCGGAGCGCAGGTAAAGGTCCACTTCGTTAGATGGCGAATTCCCTCCCGGCGGTTTCCGTATGCCGTGAAATATTTCTTCAGCAGCAACGCTCATCAAGAGAAACCACCCTAGAGAGCATTCCCCAACAGTTGCAAACCCGTTGCCGATGAAAAAGTTTTGCGTTCGCTAAGAAAAATTAGCGATTTTTCGGCTCAAAGAGTTGCATTTGACAGAATCGCGAGTCCCGTCCATAATTATGCGTACGTCACTCCTGTGGAGGGCAAACAAGCCCGGCGTAGGAACGCGGGCTATTAAGGATGGCGCCAAAATATATTTTTGTAACGGGCGGAGTTGTATCCTCACTGGGAAAAGGCGTAGCTGCCTCCTCGATAGGCTGTCTCCTCGAAAGTCGCGGTTTCAAAGTCACCCTGCAAAAATGCGATCCGTACCTGAACGTCGATCCGGGTACGATGAGCCCGTTTCAGCATGGTGAAGTGTTTGTGACCGAAGACGGGGCCGAGACGGACCTCGATTTGGGCCACTACGAGCGGTTCACGCACGCCAAGCTATCCCGCGACAATAACTGGACTACCGGACGCATCTACGAAACGATCCTGACCAAAGAGCGGCGCGGGGATTACCTCGGCAAGACCGTGCAAGTGATTCCGCATGTCACCGATGAGATTAAAGCGACGATCAAAAAAGTTTCGGAAGGCGTTGATGTCGTGATTGTCGAAATTGGCGGCACGGTCGGCGACATCGAGTCACTTCCCTTCCTCGAAGCCATCCGCCAGATGCTTTGCCGCAGCGATCACCACATCCCCGCCGAGCTGAAGAAAAAAATCGCGTTGTTTTGCAACGTCGCGGAAGCTTGCGTGATTTCGATGGAAGACGTGGATACGATTTACGCGGTGCCCGCGGAACTCAGCAAAGAAGGCCTGGACGAGCAAATCTTGCGGCTATTGAAACTCGAGTCGCGGCCTTCGGACATGAAACCGTGGCTCGACCTCGTTTACCGCATGCATCACCCGACGGGTGAAGCGCGCATCGCGGTTGTCGGCAAGTACGTGCAGCTTGAAGATGCGTACAAGAGTTTGCGCGAAGCTCTTCTTCACGGCGGCTTGGCGCACAATCACAAGACCGTTCTCGAATGGATCGAAGCCGAAGAAATCGATTCGTTGGCGACTGCGACCGCGCGTTTGCACGGCTACGATGGCATTTTAGTTCCGGGCGGATTCGGCAAGCGCGGCATTCAGGGAATGATCCACACGATTCAGTACGCGCGCGAACACAAGGTGCCCTTCTTCGGGATTTGCCTGGGCATGCAGTGCGCCACTATCGAATATGCTCGCGACGTGGCTGGCATGAAGCAGGCGGACAGCACGGAATTTGATCCGCAATCGCCGCACCGCGTGATTTATTCGCGCACAAAGCCTACGGCAAACTCGAGATCAGCGAACGGCATCGCCACCGCTACGAATTCAACCGCGACTACGAAAAAACGCTGGTCGCCGCCGGCCTGAAAATTACGGGACGCACACCCGACGAGAATTACGTGGAAATTGTCGAAGCGCCGGACCATCCGTGGTTCCTCGGCTGCCAGTTTCATCCGGAATTCAAATCCAAGCCACTGGAGCCGCATCCGCTGTTTGCAGCCTTCATCGGCGCAGCGCTGGAGCACAAGAAACAGAAGCTCCGCCCGGCCGCATCGGTGAGTGAACAGAAACACGCGCCTGCGCTTCACGCCGCCCCACGCGCCACCGCCTAAGTTGCCTCGGTTCACGCTGGCGCGGCAACACGATGGCCATCGACTCCACCGTCGTCCTCCACCTCATCATCGGCGGCGTCCGCGAATAGGCGGCCAGCGCTCCTCGTCGACACCACTGGCTTCTCAATTGGTTCTGACTTTATCTTTCTGGTAATCCAGTTTACGATTTCTGGGCTACACTCGCCTTGAAGCGAACCGACTACTGATGCAAAAAAAGAAGAAATCTCGGCTGGCGCTCGCACTTCGCGACAAGTTGCTCGTGAGGTTTGCGAGTGCCTTGGACCGAGGGACGGTCAACGGCTATGTGCTCGATATCGGTCCGCAGTTTTTTCTTCTCGCACTGGTCTCAGACGGCATCCGATTCAACGGTTTCCAATGCTATCGCTTGTCAGACGTACGAAAACTGAGGGTGCCTGATAAATACGCTCCGTTCCACGAAGCGGTATTAAAAAAGCGCGGAGAGCGAATTCCGAAAAAGCCTCCTGTGGTTGTCAGCAGCCTCGCGGAACTATTGTTGACAGCCAACCATGCCTTTCCCTTGGTGACGATTCACCGAGAAAAGGTTGATGGGGGTGCTTGCTGGATTGGTCGGGTAGTAGACGTGGCTAAGGGTCGCGTGACACTTCTCGAGATCGGCCCCCGTGCGACCTGGCGCGATAGGCTGGAAGCGTATCGACTAAGCGAAATCACCCGAGTTGACTTTGGCGGCGATTATGAAGACGCATTGTACTTAATTGGGGCCAGTAAGTATGAACGTGCCGTGCGCTTGATTTGGGGACAATCGACTCCTCCCAAAACCGGATGACGCTGAAATCTGACCTGCCGCTCGAACCCTTCTGACGTTGCAAACGCGGCGCGGTCTGCGTAGCCTTATAAGCTTGCAATACGATTGACATCGCAAATGGCTCTGACACGTGAAATCGCGCTTGGTTCGCTGCGCCTTGGCGGCGGCAATCCTCTGTTCTTGATTGCCGGCCCTTGCGTCATCGAAAGCGAAGTGCACGCCATGCGGATGGCGGAACGGATCGCCAAAACCGCGGCTGACGCCGGGCTGCCCCTCATCTTCAAGGCCTCCTATGACAAGGCCAACCGGTCCTCGCTGAAGGCCTTCCGCGGCCCGGGCCTCAAGGAAGGCTTGCGCATCCTCGCCAAAATCAAGTCCGAACTGAAGCTCCCTATCCTCACCGATATTCACGATGTTTCGCAGGCCAAGCCCGCGGCGGAAATCTGCGACGTGCTGCAGATTCCGGCGTTCCTGGCGCGCCAAACAGATCTACTGCTTGAGGCCGGCAAGACCGGTCGCATCATCAACGTGAAAAAGCCGCAGTTCCTGTCGCCGTGGGACATGGGCAACGTCACGGAAAAATTAGAGAGCACCGGAAATAACAAGATCATTCTCACGGAGCGTGGCTCTTCGTTTGGCTATCAGAATCTCGTCGTGGATATGCGTTCGTTCCCGATCATGCAGCGGACGGGCTACCCAGTCGTCTTTGACGTGACTCATTCCGTGCAGCTTCCCGGCGGAAAAGGCCACGCCAGCGGAGGCCAGCCGCAGTTTATCGAACCGCTGGCGCGCGCGGGCGTGGCTGCTGGCGTGGACGGCATTTTCCTGGAGACCCACGACAATCCCGCCAAAGCGCTTTCCGACGGTCCCAACGCCCTGCCGCTGTCGGATCTCCTTGCGCTGCTCATGAAATTAAAGGGACTCAGTTCGGTGGTGCGGCGCTGGAGCGAGAAATGAGCCTGGAAACGGCGCGGCGCGTGCTCCGCATTGAGGCGCAGGCGATTCAGGACGTGCTCGCGCGCCTCGATGCCACTTTTGAAAGGGCTGTCGATGTGCTCTTTGCCTGCAAAGGCCGCGTGGTGGTTACCGGCATGGGAAAATCCGGCCTCATCGGCCGAAAAATTTCCGCAACGCTTTCGAGCACGGGAACTCCGTCGTTCTTTTTGCACGCGGCGGAGGCTCTGCACGGGGATATGGGTATGCTGGCGCGCGGAGATGCGCTGCTCGCCGTTTCCTATGGCGGCGAAACGGAAGAGATTATCCGGCTTCTGGAAGCGCTGAAGCGCCTGGAAATGCCCATGGTCACCTTGACCGGCAAAATTCATTCCACACTCGCTGAAACGAGCGACGTGGTGCTGGACGTCAGTGTGAAAGAAGAAGCCTGCTCCATGAATCTTGCGCCCACGGCGAGCACCACGGTCGCCATGGCGGTGGGTGACGCACTGGCCATCTCGCTGCTGGAACGCCGCGGATTCCGCCCCGATGATTTTGCCGCGCTGCATCCCGCCGGAAGCCTCGGCAAGAAACTCCTGCGCGTTGAGCACCTGATGCATGCCGGAGAAGCGCTCCCGCATGTTTCAAAAGATACGCCGATGCCGGACGTGTTCCACGAAATGTCGGCCAAGAAACTTGGCATGACTACCGTCCTCGAACCAGACGGCCGCCTAGCAGGAATTCTGACGGACGGCGACCTTCGCCGCTTGATGGAAAAGCATCGCGGTGCCGTCCTCGAAATGCGCGCAGCCGATGGCATGACGAAGGATCCGCAAACCATTGCTCCGCACGTGCTAGCCAGCGAAGCCTTGAATTTGATGGAGAAGCGCAAAATCACTTCGATCGTCGTTGTGGACGAAGCAAAAGGCGTCCTAGGAGTAGTGCATCTGCACGATCTCTGGACGTTAGAACTGATGTAGTGGCGGGTCTTTAGACCCGTTCCGATTGTCGTTGTAGGGGCGGGGGCTTGCCCCGCCTATGTGTGAGCAAATTATAAAGCAGGACAAGAAGATAGGAGACGCCATTGCCAAAGCGAGGAAAGAAGATTCCCAGAAAACTGGCAAAACGGGCCAAGCCCATCTTGGTCCTGCTGATGGACGTGGATGGCACCCTCACCGACGGCAGCGTCACGTTATTGTCGCAATCCGACGGCTCTGCGCTTGAAATCAAAACATTCAGCGCGCACGACGGACAGGGACTCACGCTCGCGGCTACAGCCGGTCTGCGCACCGGCGTCATCACCGGCCGTGGCAGCGCCGCTCTTCGCCGCCGCTGCAAAGAGCTGGATATCGAGTTCGTTTACGAAAAACAGGGCCACAAGATTGCCGCTTACGAAGACGTCTTACGCAAGACCGGCGCCAAAGAATCCGAAGTCGCCTACTTGGGCGATGATCTGCCCGATTTGACCGTCATGAAGCGCGTCGGCCTGGCCGTGGCCGTTGCTGACGCCCTTCCCGAGGTGAGACGCGCCGCTCATTACACCACCAAGGCTCCCGGCGGCAAAGGCGCCGCCCGCGAACTCGTCGAAGTCATCCTCAAGTCCAAAGGCATTTGGAATGAAATGATCGACAAAGCCCGCGCCTGAGCCAGTCCCCAGCCAGCTTAAATTGACTGGGAACTTTGTTCTCCGTGCCTGCGTACTGCATCCTGGGCACCCGTTCGTCCAAGATTTGGCAGGTTGCAATCTCCGCAAGGGAGGGTCGCCTATGGACGCATTTCTCCTCGACCTGAAATACGGCATCCGGTCTTTATGGCGCGACAAAGGCTTTGCCCTAACTGTCCTGCTCACCTTCTCCGTCTGCATCGCTGCCAACACCGCTCTCTTCGCCATCGTTAACTCCGTGATTCTGCGCCCTTTGCCAGTCGCGGAAGCTAATTCCATCTTGATCATGTCCAATGAATACCCGAAAGCCGGGGCCACTGGTGGCAACTACGCTGCCTCGGGCGACTATTTCGACCGGCTTCGGGAAATGACCGTTTTCGAGAGCCAGGCGATGTTCCGCCCGCGCAACCAAACCGTTGAGCTGAATGGTTCGCCGCAGCAGATTCGGGCGATGCTAGTTACGCCGTCGTGGTTCCGCTTGCTACGCGTCTCGCCGATGATCGGGCGGCCGTTCACAGAAGAAGAAGGCGAAATCGGGCGCGAGCAGGAAGTGATTCTTAGCCACGGGCTTTGGGAGCAGCTGTACGGCGGAGACAAATCGGTTCTAGGACGCGACCTGCGCATTAGCGGACGGCCCTTCACGATCGTCGGTGTGATGGCGCCCAATTTCAATTTTATTGAGCCTGAGGTGCGCCTGTGGATGCCACTCGCGTTTACCGCCGAAGAGAAAACCCTGCATCACAGTAACAACTGGTTCCACATCGGGCGTTTGAAGCCCGGGGGCACGCCCCAGCAGGCTCAGGCACAAGTCAACGCTTTGAACAACGAAAACCTCGAGCGCATGCCCGAGCTCAAGGAACTCCTGATCAATGCCGGATTCCACACCGTCGTCAAACCTCTCCAGGACATGCTGACCGCCGACGTCCAGAAGACTCTGTATCTCCTGTGGGGCGGCGCATTCGTAGTCCTTCTCATTGGCGGCCTCAATATCGCCAACCTCGCGCTCGCTCGGCTCGCTCTTCGCCGTAAGGAATTGGCCACCCGCATCGCTCTTGGCGCCGGCCGAGCGCAGCTTGTGCGCCAATTAGTTCTGGAGAACTTGGGATTGGCGCTACTTGGAGGCATCGGCGGCACCATTCTCGGCGCAGGTTTGCTGCGAACCCTGAATTCCATTGGCCTCGAGCATTTTCCCCGCGCTGGCGAAGTTCATATGGATAGCGCCGTCGTGCTCGTCTCCTTGGCCCTATCCTTGGCCGCCGGACTCTTTGTCGGGTTCTTTCCCATCGCCGGCATTTCAAGTATCAGCGTCAACGACGCGCTTCATGAGGACAGCCGAACTGGCACCACAGGAAAAAAATCTCGTGGCGTCCGTCAACTTCTTGTTGCTGGTCAAATTGGATTTGCATTCGCGCTGCTCATGGGCGCAGGCCTGCTTCTGGCTAGCTTTCGGTTGCTATTGCAAGTCGATCCGGGATTCAACCCGAACGGCGTGGTCACCGCTTCCGTCGCCCTGCCGCGCTCCAAATACGACAAGCCTGAGCTTTCGCGTAGCTTTATGAACCGCGCGCTCCCCTCCATCCGCGCTATTCCCGGTGTCTCCCTTGCCGGCGCCAGCGAAGCCGTTCCCCTTGGCGGCAATCACGATGACAGCGTGATTCTTGCCGAGGGCTACCAGATGAAGCCCGGCGAATCCTTGGTTTCTCCCCTGGCAATAGCAGTGACTCCCGGCTACTTCGAGGCGCTGCGCATTCCCATTCTTCGTGGTCGCGGATTTACGGACGGGGACAATGACACCGCTCTGCGTGTGATCGTCGTGGACGAACGCGTGGCCCAGCATTTCTGGCCAAACAGCGATCCGCTGGGGCGGCGCATGTACTTTCCTGGCGATCCGAAAGACCTGCTGAAAATTGATGAGCACACGCAGTGGATGACGGTGATTGGCGTTGCGCGCTCGCTTCGCTATGAAAACCTCGACGGCTCGGGCGCCGCCGTCGGGGCGTACTATATTCCAAACTCGCAGTCGCCTGCGAATAGTTTTACGTTTGCTCTGAAGGCTTCAGGCGATCCAAAGTCGGTGATCAGCGCGTTGCGCGGAGAGATTGCGCGGCTCGATCCGGATCTCGCCCTCTTTGACATTCACTCCATGTCCGAGCGCATCGACCTTTCCTTGGCTTCCCGCCGCACTTCCATGCTTCTGGCAAACGCCTTCGGTGCGATCGCCTTGTTCCTGGCCACCCTCGGCATTTACGGCGTGTTGGCGTACTTGGTCGCCCGGCGCACTCGTGAAATTGGAATTCGCGTCGCTCTAGGCAGCACCCAGGCCGGCGTTCTTAAGCTGGTTTTGCGGGAAGGATTCCAGCTCGTGGCCTTCGGCTTAATCTTTGGAGTTGTAGTCGCGATGTTCTTGCAAAAAGCGGTTGCCAGTGAAATCTACGGCGTCCGCCCGCTTGACCCTCTTGTCTTGGCAAGCGTCATGGCTCTGCTGGCGATCGTCGCCCTGGCTGCCTGCGCCGTCCCTGCCCGTCGCGCTATGCGCGTCGACCCCATGGTCGCCTTGCGATCTGAATAAACCTTCTCTCCGCGGAAGGAACGGGCCAATGACTCGTTTCTTCCGGCGCATTTCGTGAGGGGGGCGACGACAGACGCTATCTGTCGGGAAGCCCGGTTACTATACACGCCGGCGAGATGACGCTATGCCGTGAAGGGTCCAATTGCACCAAACTGGCGTTCGAAGGTAAGTACAAAATGACTCAGAAAGACCAAGGAGAGATCGTGCTGGACGTCTTCCCGGAAGCCGTTATGCGCTTCGCGCAGGGAGAAAAGGAGGAAGTTAAGCTTGCTTTGGACGGCAAGAATGACTTTCACGCCGTGGGAATAATGACGCACCTCGCCGAATCCGGGGCCCCGAAAGAAGCCATTCCAAAGCCACCGTTTCAGATGGCAGACAGATGAGTTGAAGGGCCCCGGCCACTGTATGGAACCAACCCGTGGCCTACAGCCGGAACGCTCCAACTAAAACATACGCTTTTGACTATCGCTCTGCGAATCCCTCTGCCCAGGATGCTGCCGTTTCCGCCAATTCCCGCAACACCTGTTCGTCCGTCTTTCCCGAACTCTTCAGCACGTGAAACGAATGATCTGCGCCTTCAATGCTATGCAGCGTCGCCCGCGAACTGAGCTTCGCGCAGATTGGGCGGAGCAGCTTTAGGTCCGCAAGCGCATCTCGCGTTCCCTGCAGAAACAGCATCGGTATCGTAACCTTCGCAAGGTGGTCGGCTCGTTTTGTTCCCTGCTGCTTCGGCGGGTGCAGCGGAAAACCAAAGAACACCAATCCTCGTACCCCCTCCAGTGGATGCTGTGCCGCCGCTTGCGAGGTCATTCGACCTCCCATCGACTTGCCACCCGCCAGCAACGGCAAGTCATGAGCCACGTCCGCCGCTGCTCGCACTGCCGCCACGACGGTCGCCGTCAGCACGGCCGGCGGGTCTGGAACCCGCCGCCGTTCTTCCATGTAGGAAAACTGGTATCGTAATGTTGCGACCTGCACGCTAGCCAATTCGTCCGACAACTTCTCCATGAACGGGTGACTCATCCCTGCCCCGGCTCCATGAGCCAGCACCAGGAGCCGTTGCGCCTTCGTCGGCCGACAAAGCAACGCCGACACTTCGCCTCTTTCACCCACCGCAAAGCGCAACTGTTCAACCGCCGTCATTTCGTCGCAATTCTAGCAGAACCTGCCACCCGGCAACGTTATCTCTGCTCCATCCCGCTGGTTCACCGGGAAGAACCTACCGATTGGCATAGAGCATTTCTTGGGCGCCAGCGATCGCCCTTAGCGGGCGGCGTGGTTCAAGGGTCTCAGAACTCCCAATCCTCCACTGGGCGGCCCGGGATTGGAAAAGTTTTTGTTAGTGGACGTGAGGATTGTGGAGAGAAACTCATTGCGGCACGTCTCGGGAAGCATAGGGAGGCTGGAAGGAAATGAGGAGGGGCTCAGACTTGATCCAAAGTCTTTGGAGCCTGAACCCGCTCCCCCATCTTACGAAACAGCGCTTAACTACTTCCCGATCTCTCTGACCGGAATCGTGAACACGTGCTCGGCGGTTTGAATCTTGCTGAGGAGATGCTGCTCCCCAACTTGCCGGAAGCTGAGGCTGGGTTGCTCGGAGTCGGTCTTCTCGGAAACCTCGCTTGAGAGGACCAACACCGCGGCATGGTTTTCAAAGCTGCTGATGGCCAGAGCCCCTTCGTCGTGACCGCTTATGCGATTGACTTTGTAAGTGCCTGCCGGAAGCGTCTTTCCCGCCACGACAAACTCGTAGGGGACGTTGACAACGATCTGATCTACGGCCTGACCCTTGGCGGTAATGGTTAACGCAGCCAACCCAAAAAACGCACCCAAAATTCGCACGCAATGTTTCTTCATCATTTCTCCTTTGTTACGTTTGGAATGTTGTTGACAACCGCCGCATTCCGGGTTGTTGCATTTACGGTTGCGCCAGACATCGTTTAAACAATCATCCGCAATACGTGTACATACTATGAGACGCGCCGCTCGCCTCAAAGTCACAGCCTTTTCGGCAATCGCCATGTCAATTTCTTGTCACCCGCGAAGCCCTTCTATTGATGTCGGTTAGCTACTGAGCTCAATCCCTATTTGTTCCCCAGGCCTGCCCAACACTCATTCGCACATACCAAGGCGTGCATCATTGCGCACTAGGTTCCGTCCTTCTGCAATCCCTTTTTGGTAAGATCGTATGGTTATGAAGCGCCGCAATCGCAAGCGCAAGTCGAAATCGGCACGCCCTTCCTCCATTTCCACCATTGTGGAAGAGCCCATCATCCGTTCCGAGTCTGCCCGGCCTGTGAAAGAGCCTGTTCACACGCCCAGCTTTGACGGCAAAGTGGAAATGCCACGGAGTCTTTCAGAGACTCCAGGTGAAGGGGAAAGTGTTGCAATCTATCTCGACTTCCCGACCAATTCGGAAATGGCTGCTGACTCCACCGAAATCTCCAGTGATGCCGAAACCGCAACAAGTCCCTCCGTGCCTGCGAGCAAGGCGGGAAATCCTGCTCCCACCTCCACCCCCCTTACCGGTGCAGACCGTCGCGTGTATCCGCGCTATGAGTTCACCGCCGCCGCCGAGGTAGTCCCCGCCGAATCCGGCTCCCGGATGGAGACTCGCGTCCGCGACTTGAGCCAGCAAGGCTGTTATGTGGACACTGGCGACGTTCTTCCTCTAGGAACTGTCACGGATGTCCGCATCAAAAAAGGGACGCAACTGTTTGCCGCCAACGCCAGAGTCGTCTACTCGCGCGCCGGCAAAGGCATGGGCTTGATATTCACTTCCATGGAGCCGGAGCGCGCCCAGATTCTTGATATCTGGCTCACCGAATCCCGCGAAACTTCCTGGCTCGCGGCCAACCGCCGCCGGAGCCAGCGAGTCCTGATGACCATCCCGGTCCGCGTCTCTGGAAAATCCGGCGCCGAATCGCCTTTTCAAGAAGAGGCTCATACGCGAGCAATAAGTGCTCACGGTGCTTTGCTTCTCATGGCAACCCAAGTACGCCGGGGACAACGGCTCACTCTGTCAAACCTCCAGACAAAGGCAGCCTTGGAATGCGTGGTCGCGCACATTGACCGGCGTCAGGCCAATCAACCTCAAGTGGGAGTCGAATTCAGTCTGCCCAATCCGATGTTCTGGCATGTTGCCTTCCCGCCAAAAGACTGGAGTCCCCGTCACCCCGACGCAAAATCCCACGGCAAAGCACGCTAATCAGCCTGAGTTACCTTCCCCCTGACTTGGCTCGATTTTCTGGCGTTGCGCCCCATTCCCCGTGAATCTCAAAGTGCTATCTCGCAGCATCTGAGGTTCTTTTCCGCTCCGTGTCTCCGAGCCTCTGCGGCCGGTTCACCTTTGCTCGTCTGGCACTTCGCGACGGGTCAGGTCATAATGTTACGCACTCATCGGCAGCCAAGGATCACTACAAATGCTCCATGCATGGCACGACGTTTCACCGGGAAACGATCTCCCGCGCGATTTCCAGGCGGTCATCGAGATTCCCCTCGGCTCCAATGTGAAGTACGAGTTGGACAAAGCCAGCGGCCTTTTGAAAGTGGATCGCATCATCCATTCGGCGGTGTTTTATCCGGCCAATTACGGCTTCATCCCGCAGACCTACGCCGACGACAACGATCCCCTCGATGTGCTCGTCCTATGCCAGGAACCGGTGCAGCCCCTTGCTCTCATCAAAGCTCGCGCTATCGGCTTGATGACCATGATCGATTCCGGTGCCAGCGACGACAAGGTCATCGCGGTGGCCACCAACGATCCCGAATTCAACAGCTATG
>WNFO01003628.1_pt1 | contig 25167 bp, 16 predicted proteins | sample 5400251 | NCBI WGS metagenome assembly WNFO01 (sample SAMN13153354, study PRJNA577476) | soil metagenome | isolation source: 100 cm saprolite under Madrone tree | place: USA:California | collected 2016-06-14
CGCGACGGCACCGACGGCACCGAGCCGATCTTGCTCAACGGCATTCCACAGCCCGCGCCCATTCGCTTGACGGTCGGCACCCGCTACCGCCTGCGCTTCATCAATATCACTCCCGTCGATTCTGACCTCACCTATTCCATCGTCGATGCCACCGGTAATCCCCTGCAGTGGCGCGCCATAGCCAAAGATGGTTGGGATTTTGCGGTGGATCAAACATTGCCCAAACCCGCTCGCGAAGACTATCTCTCCGTCGGCGAAACGCGCGATTACTTTTTCACTCCGGACAAGCCCGGTGAGTTCTATTTGCGCGCCGTCGCCTTGCAGCGCATGTGGGTCTCCGTCACTCTGATCGTTTCACCGCCGCAACCATAATCCGATCGACGTTCGCGCCCGGCGCGCGTGGCCTGATGTCTTGAAAGTTTCGTCCTACGATTGCGCTATAATCCGCGCCCATCATGGACCTGGCGGCCAGAAGCAGACTCGGCCCGTACGAAATCATCGCTGCCATCGGCGCAGGCGGCATGGGTGAAGTCTACCGGGCGCGCGACACCCGCCTCGACCGCTGCGTCGCCATCAAAATCCTTCCTTCCCACTTGTCCTGCAGCCCCGAACTCAAAGGCCGCTTTGAACGCGAAGCCCGCACTCTCTCCTCGGTTTCTCATCCCAATATCTGCCATCTCTATGACGTCGGCTCGCAGTCCGGCATCGACTTCCTGGTCATGGAACTCCTCGAAGGCGAAACGCTTTTCCATCGCCTGCAAAGAGGGCCGTTGCCGCTCAACGATCTCCTCAAGATCGCCGTCGAAATCACTGACGCCCTGGCGAAAGCTCACCGCCTCGGTCTGGTCCACCGTGATTTGAAACCTTCCAACATCATGCTGACCAAAACCGGCGCGAAACTCATGGACTTCGGCCTGGCCAAGCCGGCCATCGGCGAGCCATTCACCGGCGCGACCACCCTGCCGGCCGGAGAAACTCTCACCACCATGCAAAGTCCCGCGTCTCCGATCACTTCTGTAGGTGCCGTCGTGGGCACGCTGCAATACATGTCACCCGAACAAATCGAAGGAAAAGAAGCCGACGCCCGCAGCGACATCTTCGCGCTCGGCTCCGTGCTCTACGAAATGGCCACCGCTCAACGCGCCTTTGCAGGAAAATCCCGTGTCGCCGTCGCCTCGGCCATCCTTGAAAAAGAACCTCCGCACGTCACCACACTGCAGCCTTCCACGCCTCCTGCGCTCGCCTACATCATCGACACTTGCTTGGCCAAGGATCCCGGCGAGCGCTCTCAAACCGCCCACGACGTCGGCTTGCGACTCCGCTGGTTGTCGCAGCCCGGCGCAACGGACTCCGCCCCATTGCTAAGCAGGTCGCACTTCACTGGTGGCGACTCGCAATTCTTTTTGCCGTGGCAATCGTGCTCGCACTGGGTCTTCTACTCGCTAAACCCTCGAACCGCCCTGCGGCCAGCGATCGCGGAATTGTCCGCTTCAGCGTCCAGCTTCCTGCAAAGCAGGAACTGGCCGCAGACGTAACCCAGTCTGTGGCCATTTCCCCTGACGGCAAACGTCTCGCCTACGTCGCCGCCGGAAGCGGCCTCTCTCACCTCTACGTGCGCCGCCTGGACCAGCTCGAATCCATCGCCATACCGGATTCGGAGAGCGCAAACTTTCCGTTCTTTTCACCCAGCGGCGATTGGGTTGCATTCTTCAATGGCGGAAAGCTAAAGAAAGCTCCTTCCGATGGAGGCGTCCCCATTGCCCTCGGTGAAATGTCGGCGATTTTCGGGGGCGTCTGGACGCCGCGCGACGTCATTGTCGTCTCCATTCCTAATCAGGGCATGGCTACCGTGCCGGCAGCCGGCGGCGCATTGCACAAAGTTTCTGTCGCCTCAAACCAATCCATCTATCCTCAGGGCATGACCTGGCTCGCCGGTGGCGATTGGATCACCTTCACGGACTACTTGCAGCCTCGTCGAAGCATAATGGCTTTGAAATTGGAATCCGGCGAAGTGCGCACCCTTCTCGACAACGCGCAGAGCGCCTGCTATGCCGCGGGCAATCTGGTTTACTACCAGGGTGGAGCGTTGTGGGCCGTTCCATTTGATCAAGAAAAGCTGCAAGTCCTCGGAACTCCCACGCAAATCGTCAGCGGCGTGAATGAGACAAATTATATTCCTCAGGTTAGCGTTTCCCGCACCGGCGTCCTGGCCTACGCTCCTGGTCCCTTTGGCAATGCTTTTCGAAATCTGTTTCTCGTTAACCGCAAAGGAATCGAACAGAAGCTGGACCTGCCTCCCAAGGACTACATCGATCCCGCTTTTTCCCCCGATGGCAAACGCATCGCGCTGGTGATTCGCAGCGTGCAACAACTCGAAGTGTTGGAGCGCGATCGCGGAGCAGTCACCAATCTCGCCCCCAATTTTTCCAACTTTGCGCCAACATGGGCTCTCGACGGAAAAAATCTTTTGATCGACGCCTTCGATGCTTCCCGTCAACACGGCATCTATCGCGTTGCCGCTGATGGCTCTTCGGCACCTCAGCTCCTGCGCGCCATTCCCCAAACCAGCCACGTCACTTCCATCGCCGGAGATTACGCGGCGGTCATGGTCACCGACCCTGTCAATGCGATCGACCTCTGGCTTCTCAACACGCGCCCGCCCTATGACCTTCGCCCGTTCAAACGGACCCCAGCTGTCGAACGGCAGGGCAGTCTCTCGCCGGACGGCCACTGGATGGCCTATGCCTCGAATGAATCCGGCCGCTCCGAAATTTACGTTGAGCCTGTGCCCGGACCCGGCGGCGTCCGGCAGGTTTCCACCGACGGCGGCGATCAGCCGCGCTGGCCACGCAACGGCCGCGAAATTATCTATCGCAACGGAACCAAGGTCATGAGCGTTTCAGTGCAGCTTCGTCCGCAATTTCAGCCTGGCAAGCCAGTCGAACTCTTCGATCGAAAGTTCGACCCTGGCGCCGCCGTAGCCGGATACGATGTCTCGCCCGACGGCCAGACCTTTGTCATGACTCGCTCCGAGCGTGACAATCCTACCCAGATCAGAGTCGTCCTCGGCTGGCCGGAAGCCAAACCACCCCAAGAATAGCCGCTTCCTTGGAAGTGCGGCAGCCCGGTTCGCCCGAGCGTCTAAGGGCTGCCGTTTTTCTCTGTTAACTCCTCCCAAATTGCGCCCAGATTGCGCTAAAATGCGCCATCCGCATCCGACCGATCCGCATCGGAAGGAGGAATGCACCCGTGAAAACCATTCGTGTGTTAAGCGTGCTTTTCATAGCAGCCCTCTTGGTTCTGTCCGTGCATGCCCAGGATTCCGCAAAAAAACCGGCTTCGCCAAACTCGGGCGCCAGTCTGTCCGCTGGTTTGCTCAAACAGTGGAATGAAATCGGGCGCAAACTCATCGCCATGTCCGAGGATTTTCCGGAAGACAAGTACGACTTCAAAGCCGCACCGACCACGCGTTCCTTCGCCGAACGCCTGATCCACGCTGCCGCCGCGAACTACTACTTCACCAACCTCGCTCTCGGCCAGAAAGCACCCGGTGAGGAAGATCCTCCGCGCAAGCAGTTCAAAGACAAAGCCGCCATTGTTGCCTATGTGAAAAAATCCTTCGCCGACGGCGCCGCGGCCATCGAATCGAAGGGCGACAAAGGCATGTCCACGCTCGTGGTCGATCCCTTCGCACAAGACAACCCCGCAAACGCCGGCAAAGATCGGATTCGCCTCGAGGATTTGGCCTACAGCCTCGTCGAGCATTCCGGTGAAGCCTACGGCCAGCTCTCCGTCTACTATCGCGTCGCCGGCATGATTCCCCCGGAATCGCGACCCAAGAAATAATCGCCGGCGTGAGCTGCAGCTATTCAGGCGCGCCGCTTCGTTGACCGCAACGCGTCACCTGGATCCTCAAAGTGATTTACGAGCATTCGTAAGAGGAGGTTGACACTGCATATATAATCGAAAATTTTCAATTCCAATCAAAACAGCGCTCTGAATTATGGGTCCGCTGCTCTAAACGCTGAGCTACGAGCCGGCCACGAGGAGTAACTTCTTCATTCTATATTAGTTAACGGCTCTGAGCGAAAGATTCGCATGCACTGAAATGGTGCAGTGTTATGAAAGTGTCATGATTATCGGTTCAAATCAAAGCAAGAACAAACAGGACAAATCAACCTCGACCTGCTATTCAAGCTTTGTAATTCTGGCTTGACTTTGGCGCGGCCAGGCATATGGTATCGGTATTCTGCCGAGCTGATTTCAACCTCGCCGGATAAGGTTCACTAATCAGCTTTCGGCGACCTGAAACGACCAAGGTTTAGGTTGGACCTTTGGTTCAAAACTTCGGGCTCAGGAGTTCTTCAATGGCACAAACGCCGCTCGCAAACCCGGAACTAAAGCTCGAGACCGTGACAACGTCAGAAGAAACGCTTATCCGATGCATCGGCAAGATGACATATACAAGTTCCGAAGTGTTGCGGAGTACGGTACACGGTCTACTTCCTGAAACAAAGCGCCTGGTGTTGGACTTAAAAGACATGACCTACTTGGATAGTTTTGGCCTCGGAGTACTGGTGGGCGTCTATTTGTCCGCCAGACGGCAGGATTGTAAGCTGAGGCTCATCAATGTGAATCAGCAGGCGAAGGGCGTTCTACGAATTACGAACCTAACTTACCTCGTTGAGTGACAAGACGAATTCGTGAAGGGCCGATGATTGCGTTGGAACTACTCCAAATCCAACTTCACTTTGACTGTTCGAAACAAAGCAATCAACTACGGGGAACATCGTATGCACCGAAATGGTGCAGTGTCATAAAAGTGTCATAGTTCTTGGTTCAAAACCGCGCAGGACGAATCAGAACAAAGCAGTACGAACGTTCTAGCCTTTTGTAAGAAGTTTTGCACCAATGAGGCGCCTGCTTCTGTGTAGTTCTGCTGCTCGAAGTTAAGCGGCCAACGCTTCGCTGCTTCCGTGAGTAACTTCTTGCCGATACCCTTTCTCTGTCGTGGGTCAACGATGATACAGAAGTTTCCTGCTCGTTCAAGAAATCGGCTGTCTGGGTTTTCGACCGTGGCTAGCCAGTGTCCATCCGGCGCAGGGAAACTGGCGGGATAGAAGGGTCGAGCACGACGTCGAGAGGAGCCGGATCGTAACGGTACATGAACTGAAACGCCGCGCCCCGCCAGCGAAAAAGTGAAGAAGCTCGTTCGAATCACCGGTTACGCCCCAGGAGTAAACAGCCTCCGATGAACGAGAAGATACCCACGATCACAGCCATGGCAGTGGCCGCCCAAAAGACCGGACCGTGCATGCCATGAAATGCCTCAGTAGAAAAGTAATGGATCGCATGTGCGAAGTGCAGCGTAGTGAGGAGGACAGCAATTCCGCTGATGACCTTCAGGGTTCGCATCTTGGCTCCTATCTTCTATCCTATTTGCGACCAGGCTGTTTCTCGAACTATGTATTGGGCGCAACCAATATCCGTGAAGAAGAGTAGTCGCGAGGGTTACGATGAAGAACCTTAGCACGTCATTTCCGATGAGTCTGCTAGTCGCGTCGGTTGCGCCACAACAACCCACGATCGGAGCTGCAACGGTATAGCGGATTTGTCGGCAATCCAGAAACTGCGAATTTCTCTGGCGGTAAGTGCCTCTCTGGCGAGTAGGGGGGTCTTACTGGTGCGGTCAGCGTGTTATAGGCGCAGGTGAGCCGCGGACAGACTTTACCCATGCGAAGGCGACGACGTAAACTTCCACCGCGCACATGGCACAAAAACTGAGTGAGGGCGTTCTTCCGACCGCTGCATTTCGGTACCGGCGAGTCCTGACATGGGCCAGCGCAATATCTTTTGTATCCATCCTCCTGGCCTTCTGGGGATGGTTTCCGAAGGGCGAGAGTCGATTCCTTGGACTGCTCTTCCTGTTGCTCGTTTTGCTCCCCTACGCCTTCATCCCTTTGCGCCTGTACGGCCAGAAGCTTAGGAGCGGTCTCAATCTTGCGCTCGCCATGGGTTGCGCGTTATGTGTCCCAGGAATCTACTTGGTCCGTTTTGCTTTTACGTGGGACAGGCGTTGGTGGATCCTTGGCAATCTAATTTTGGCGTTGTCGATGCAGCCGATCCTGATCGTCACCGCTGGAAAGATACATATTCACCTGCCTCGTCTAAAGCATTCCCGTCTGAAGCTGTTGGTGAGTCTTGCGTACGGATTCTTGCTGTTCGTATTGTTCTGGCTTTTCTATTCGCCCGTCCCTTTCCAGATCAATAAAAACGAACACTCTGCGATGAAGTATTTAGCGGCCTCGGCAATGGCAGCTTTTGCGGACGCTTACCAACATGAAGGCCTCTATCCAGAGGCCCTTGATAACTTGGGACCGAACTCTAGTCCGAAGTGCACGTCAACTCCCCACGTAATAGACCACGGCAACCCAACAGGTTACCTTTTTGAGTACCGTGGTGTTCAACCGTCGACCACGTTGCAGGGTTGCAGTCGGTTCAAGGGCTTTGCAATGACAGCCCGCCCGGTTGTTTTCGGCAAGACGGGCATCCGGAGCTTCTGTGTAGATAGAAGCTTAAGCATCCACTTCACATCCGAGAACCGACCCGCCAACGTCAGCGATCCGGCGGACTTTACAGTGTGGCTGGAGCACAGGCCGCAATGAGAGTTCCTTCCTCTGCTTAGAACTTGTGCTAAGTCCGCATAAGTTCCGAATGATCAGCAAGCCGGAGTGCGACCTGTAAAGCTGCTGAAGGTGATGTCTGGAGAGGAGGAACTCGATCAGGCCGTGTGTCCCATCGCCCGTAGCCTACAAGGCGGAGCGGAGAAGTAACTAGGTTGGGGTCGAATCATCGGCAAAACGGAAGTAAATTCCCATTTCCGGAAATGGGTCACGAAGTCGGGAAGATTATGCGTGCGCCGCGACCGTGGCCGGCAGGGTGAACTGAAAAGTTGCACCCCGCGCGGAGGTCTCGCTAACCCACAAGCGGCCGCCATGCGATTCAATGATCGACCGACTGATGGGCAGCCCCATACCAGTGCCGTTATTCTTGGTCGTAAAGAATGCTCTGAAGACCTGGTCTGACTTCTCCGGGGGCAATCCCGCACCAGTATCGCTGACCGAGATCAGCAGTTGACCATCGCCAGCTTCCGACTTGATGGTAAGTTCATCTCCATCAGTCGTTTCCTTCATGGCATCGATGCCGTTGAGCATGAGGTTCATGAAAACCTGCTGCAGTTGGACACGGTCTGCCATGACCTTAGGAAGATCCTCAGCAAGCTCGGTGCGAATTGAAATCGAGTAGCGGTTCGCTTCGCTGCGCAGCAGCGCAATCATTTCGCGAATGAGTTCATTTACATCAACCAACTCCTGCTGCAACCCGCCCTTCTTGAACAGCAAGCTGATTCTGCCAATGATGTCAACTGCGCGCGTTACGTCTTTAACGAGTCTCGATGCGGCTTCGCGTGCCTCTGCCACGTCGGGGTTATCGCGACCAAGCCATCGCAGGCAGGTCTTAGCGTTTGTTACTGCTGCGGAAATCGGCTGCTTGATCTCGTGTGCCAGCGAAGCGGTCAGCTCGCCCATGGTGGTCACTCTATTTATGTGCGCCAGATCCGCCTGCGCCTGACGCAATCGTTCGCGCTCTTCCCGCGCCAGCTTCCGTTCAATGGCAATGCCGGCTAAATGCGTAGCCATTTCCAGGGCGCGCGTCTCAGCTGGGCTCGGACCGCGCGGTTCGCGGTAATACATTGCAAACGAGCCCAGCGCCATGCCCGAATGCGCGAGTATGGGAGTGGACCAGCACGCGCGGAACCCATAGGGCTCGGCCACGGCTCGGTACGGCTCCCAGAGCGGATCCTGGAGAATGTCGGTGACGACAACTGGTTCTCTGCGGTACATGGCCGTGCCGCATGATCCTGCTTTCGGTCCGATGCAAAGCCCGTCGATGGCCTTGCTGTAGGCCTCAGGAAGGTTGGGGGCGGCGCCGTGCCGCACACGCTGCCCGTCTTCGTCGAGGAGCAGGACAGAGCAAAGCAAACCGGGAAATTGGGCCTCCACAACGCGCACCAGGTTCTCCAGTATTTCCTCCAGCGGAGCATCGCGCGCTATCATCTCCAAGATATGACTCTCGCCGTCGCGCAGCGCCTCCGCCCGCTTGCGTTCGGTGACGTCAATCGAGCTACCCACGAATTGCACCAAATTCCCGGATGCGCTTACAACCGGATGTCCAACGGTGTGGATGTATCTGACGGTGCCGGCCGGAAGAAGGATTCGGTATTCCACTTCGTAATGCGACTTTTCACCTATGGCTCGATCGATTGTTGTTTGCCATATGGCTCGATCCTCCGGATGGACGCGCTGCCGCCGTTCCTCCCAAGCCGGCACACCCGCTTCCGGATCGAAGCCGAATATCCGATACCATTCCTCGGATAGATGCAAGGCGTCTCGTCCCTGTACCCGCCAGACCCAACTACCCGTATGTGTGAGCCTCTGCGCTTCGGCCAGATAACCCTCGCTCCGGCGCAGCGATTCTTCCGCTCGCTTGCTCTCGGTGATATCCGTCACCGCCCCCACGAATTCAAAGTTGCCCGATTCATCGTTTGTTGAGGGATGACCCACAACTCGAACGTACTTCACCGAGCCATCCGGCGTCAGTAGCCGATGTTCAAACTCAAAAGCCTTCCTATCCCGTGCTACTTGATCGAGCGTTTCTTGGACGAAGGCTCTGTCCTCCGGATGTGTTCGCTGCACTATGACTTCCACGGTAGGTTTGTTGCCGGGGTCGTATTCAAGAATTCGAAACGTTTCGTCTGACCAGACGATATGCCCACTCGAAACACTCCAGCCGAAACTGCCGGTGTGGCTCGCTCTCTGTGCTTCCGCTAAATAAGCCTCACTCCGCAGCAGCGCCTCCTCGGTGCGCTGACGTTGGAGAACTTCCTTTGTCAGCTCGCTGTTGACGGCCGATAATTGACTGGTCCGTTCTATGACACGTTGTTCGAGTCCCTCATCCAGGCGTTTGATTTCCGCCTTAGCTTGTTTGTGCCCGGCGGTCTCGATAACGTCCCAACTTCCGCGCCGCCTTGTCACTGCAAATTGATGTGTTCGCACTACATCTAGGATTTCTGCAGCTCCGCATGCGGCAAGCGGGTACGTGCATAGTACCGCCAGACGCTGATTGGCGACCGCCAGGTTGAGTGACTCTTCGTATTCACAGAAATCCTTCCAGTCCTTCTTTTCGAGCCAGGCAGTATCTCCTGTCACTCTTACGCCGGCGTAGCCTCTGGCCGATGCGTTCGCAAGCTTCTCGTTCCAACCGTTAATCACTCTGTTGAGATCAAACGTACCATCCTGGAAATACCATTCGCGAGCCGTGACAATCTCTATGCTGCGATCCGCGAGGTATTGATCCAGGTCAGGAACAACTCGTTTTAATGCATGTCTGGCGTCTTCCCACGAAAGCGGTTCGGCAACCACCCACAGGCAGAACTCCCGGTTCTCCAATCCAGTTTTGCAGTAGGAGACCACTGTTTCGAGGAGATCCGCTGTGGTCTCGTAGAACAGACAAAAGTGTGTACCCCAAGCTATGTCGCCGACGGCGTCGACTCCGGTCTTCCGCATCTCGGTCACCATCGCGGTTACCTCCGATACTTCATCTTGGAAAACTTGCTTTTGCGGGTGCGCTCGGCGACGGACAAAACTGCAAAACTGCGGCGTATTAGCGGTAGTAACGTCGGGGATGCAGCGTTCCACTGCGCCATGGCTTACCTCACCTGGATCGCGCAGATCGTAACCTTCGGATGATAGCGCGGTTGTTCCAGCTTGACAAACCCAAGCTGTGCTTGGAAGAGCTGTGCTCTTTCAGTTTTGATGGAAATGTGATGGCGGCTTCCATCGAGGAATCCGGCGGAAGTTTCGCCATCGCTGGTGTACGCCCGCTTTCGCTGCCCTTTTCTGAACAGTCGCTTGCGCACGAAAGACGGCCAACGCTTTATCGGTAGTGCCGCGGTTGACACCAGCGCGCTGCCCCTCAACGTCATCACGAACTGGACGGCAGAACTCCCCCCCGGGAAATGACCTCGGGGAAACAGGACTGGAAGCTCGTGCTGGGTAGGGTATACCACGGGCGGGATACGCGACTCGACCGTACCGTCGCCATCAAAATTCTGTCCCGAGAAGGCGAAAGTTGGCGCTTAATCGTGCAGGACAACACTTAGGAGCGAATTGTGGACCTGAAATCCGCCGTTGTAGTGAATGAAACCTAGTTTCCTGAATTTATTCATGAAAAAACTGACTCGCGAGCGCGTCGTGCCAATCATTCCCGCCAGCATCTCTTGGGAAACTTTAGGAAGCGTCTTTTGCGGTTGGTCTTGCTTGCCGTAGCGAGCGAGCAGCAAAAGAGTCCGAGCCAGCCGTTTCTCGCTGGAGTTAAAAAGCTGATCGATCAAATCCTCCTCGATTCGCATATTCCGTGAAAGCATATAAAACAAAAAGCGGTCGGAGAGGGCATGTTCAGCGTGGAGCACGCGCAGCATCTCTTTTTTCTCAATGACCAATACAGCTGTCGGTGTAATCGCCGTGGCCGTCCCCATGCAAACACGCTGACCTGCCAGACACCCCTCACCAAAGAAGTCGCCCGGCTCCAGTATTCCCAAGACCGCTTCTTTGCCGACCGCATTGACAACGGAGAGCTTTACACCGCCTTTTTGAATGTACATCACACTCGTAGCCGGATCACCTTGAGCAAAGATCTTCTGTGATCTTCGATACTCCACGATTTTTCGCGACGCCCCAGCCGAATCGAGAAAGGCTTGGACATCGAAAGCGCACCTTTCCTTGAGTTTTATTTTGGATTTGGTTTTGCTTGAACTCACGATCTCTTTCATGACTGCACCGCTTAAAGCAAATAGTAGTGGAATCGTGCGAACCATACAAGTTCTTCATCTACAGGTTATTGGCGCACCACTGATGTGCAGTAACGGTTAACTTAAAATCAAAAACTGTATAATATTGAACAGACGCGAATTACCTTGTAAGCATAACTTTTACATACTTAGAATGTACACATGTTCGGGGGCCAGCACAGTAAAGGGGAGGACTGGCCCCCGCGAATTTTTTCTAGCTTCCAATGGTTTCGACCCCACAACCCCGCCTCAAGCGAGACGCCCCGAGCGGATCAGAAGGCAGACATCCGCCTTTGCACATCCTTTTTGTTCATAGTCAGGTAGCGGAAGTTGAGCGCTGCCTGCAGGAGCTCGGCAAGGTGCATTCCACGGTCAGCGCGGAGATAGTTGAAACTCCCGAGGAGTTTAGCGAACGGCTGGGCTCGCACGCCTATGACCTTGTTGTCGCCGAGTATCCCGTCCACGACTGGCGGGAAACGCAAGCACTGGAGCTCCTACAGATGTCGAAAAGGCGGATCCCGTTAATCTTCATCGGTGGCACCCTGCAACGTGAGACGGTGGCGGAGTTCATCACAAGAGGCGCCTACGATTGTATTGAAATGAGTCACATTGGTCATCTTCCCGTAGCCGTTCATCGGGCTCTGAATGAGCAAGCATTGCGCGATGAACGCGACCAAGCCCAAAACGGCTTGCGGCACTCGGAAGCACGTTACCGCGCCTTGGCAGGAAATCTAAGCTACGGAATTTGCCGCTGCGACCTCGACGGCAAATTTCTCGAAGTGAACGATGCCATGGTGAAAATGCTCGGCTATGCGTCAAAACAGGAACTGTTGGGGGTAAATCTTGCGAGTGACCTGATGCAAGATCCTGTCAAACGAGCGCAATTGTTGGGGCAACCAGACCCGCAAGGTTCAGTCGACCCCGTCGAAATAGCATGGCAACGGAAAGACGGCACCATCCTGAAGGTCCGGGTCAGCGGACAAGAAGTGCTGGGTGAGCAGGGCAAGTTGGACGCATACGAGGTCATCACGGAGGATGTCACCAAACAGCGCCAACTGGAGGATCATCTGCGTCATCAGGCGGCTCGCGACCCACTGACAGGACTGGCCAACTACCGCCACCTTGCGGAAGTGCTGGATACGGAAATCAAGCGTTCCGAGCGCACGGGACGGGAGGACGGGAAGCCATGCACTCTGCCGTGTGGCTGATGTTTTGAGCTTCTGCCGGGACACCGATACGGCGGCCCGCTACGGCGGAGACGAGTTTGCGGTTGTTTTACCGGAAACAGGCGCAGAGGCAGCCGACCAGGTGGCGCAACGCATCTGCGCCGGCATCGCCAATGACGGGATGGGACCGAAGCTTTCCGCCAGCATAGGCGTTGCAGTTTATCCCCATGACGGTGAAAGTATCGAAGCCCTCTTACGGAAGGCTGACGCGGCTATGTACTCGATGAAGGCCAAAAAACGCGAGCTTTTGACGCGAGGTGACGCGTTGCCTGCCAAATATGGCCCGCACCCATAGCCGAACGGTAGGCTATTACACATAAAATCTAAGTCCAAGCTCCGACAGCGAAAAGGAGCTTGCCGATTTGCTCCGTGTCGCACGGAATTCCGGGCTTGTTCTCAGTGGTCCGTTCTTAAGAGGTAATGGAGGTTTTGTTTTCGGCTTCGCAGATGCAGTTACCGGGCGACGGAACATGTGGGGAAGCGCGCTCACCTCGATTTTAGCTTGCACGGTTGGGATCACAGGCCCAGCTTCATAACTCTGAGCAGAGTCTCCTGCAGCTTAATGAGGTCTCTTTCACGCTCATGCTCTTCCTTGGTGCGATCATTCAACGCCTCTTTCAAGAGCATCAAGTTACGCCGAAACTCGAGTTGAGCCAGAACCAGACGACTGAGAGCCTTGAGCGCCGCCTGTTGGTCGGGGCCAAACTCGCGCGGGATCCGATCGATCACGCAAATTGTGCCCAGCGCATTGCCCTCCCCGTCGATCAGCGGGGCTCCTGCGTAAAACCGGACCTTTGGTTCCGACACAACGAGTGGATTATTTCGAAATCGTTCATCGTCCAGAGTGTCCGGTACGACAAAAACGTCGGGTTGCTGAATGGCAGTGGCGCAAAAGGCGATTTCGCGAGTAGTTTCCAAAATGGAGATTCCGACTTTCGACTTAAACCATTGCCGATCTTCATCAACGAGCGAGATCAGGGCAATCGGCGTCTTGCAGATGATGGAGGCTAACAGAACAAGGTCATCAAAGGCCTGTTCTGGCTCAGAGTCGAGGATAGCGTAATTATGGAGAGCCGCGACCCGAGCGGCTTCGTTCTTCATCGGCTTGGGAGTTACCATCGTTGATCCCCCGCCCGACCCAATGACAACGTGCTTCTTTCAAGTGGAACACAAGAGCTTTAAAGCTTCAGGCCTGTTGCAGTTTTTCTCGCCGTTCTGGCGTTAGAGTCTTTCGCAACCCATGGACCGGATCCCTAGGATGGTCAGATGGCCGTGGCGGCTCTCTTGAAAGATGCGACCGCGTCTTCTGTCCTGCCGAATATCTCAAACACTGTAACAAGCTTGGTAATCTGCAGCACTTCTTTTGCGTGACTACCGAGGTTGGCAAGCTTGATGTCAGCGCCGATTTTCCTGGCCGAAGCGTAGAGAGCCACAAGAGTACCCAGTCCGCCGCTATCGATGCGGGTGACAAGCGCTAGATCCAACACGATTTGGCGGGAGTGATCCAACAAGTCCTTCACGCGAAGGCGCAGTGACCGTGACTCCTCGCCAAAGTAAATGACACCGCTGAGACGCACGACGATAACCTCATCTATCTTGCTGGTGGTGATGCTAAGGGCCATGACACCCTCCCGCCACAACCGCGTAACGGCGCGGATGTGACCGTCGGTTGATCCCTAAGGGAGGGCTGCTGGTCCCAACGTATTCTCTTTGGATGCGGATAACAAGCCCCCGATAATCTGTTGGGGGGCGTGAGTTCCACACGAGCGAGCTGTTTAGCGTCATCGGAAAGATGATGCAGGACCGCCGCAAGACTGAATCTGTCGAAGTCGCAAAACCTGGAGCCGCTATGATCAATACTTGGTGTTGCCCCGGTATCGCGCAGAGCGAGAACTGGCCATATCACTGCAACGGTTTTTGTTCGTGCGCTCGCAGATCCGCAGTCGTGGCGTCTAGTTTCTTCAGCATTGTCTGAACCTCGGGATTGGACTGGAAGCGTTTCCACACCAGACCAGTTCGGTAGTTTTCGGCCATCACGGTGATCGGCGCCTGGTTCAAACCCATATAGATTGGCGACCACCAATCATCATCAAGATTGTAGGCGTCGATTGGACCATAGATGCCCCACACACGATCGCCGAGATCGCGATAGAAATGTTTGAACGCTGCCATGGAGGCGTCCGGCGTATACGGGAATGACGCCAGCGCGCCAGTAGGAGCCAGCGTTCCTTTATCGTCCTGCGCATCCGGTGCCTCGGGGACATAGCCTCGTGGTCCATCGCTCGCGGTGATGCCCCATGCATCAGCGCCGTAAGTCTTATGTTTGCCCGGATTGTCGATGGCGTAAGCGCGATTGATCAGCGCGAGGTTCCGATTGTTCTCAAAATAATTGGTGTAAAGATCGGTAAGCGAATGCGGATCGAAGCCCAGGTACGAATAGTGAGCGAAAAATAGCGGTCCGCCGCTGCCAACTCCCACATCGAGCTTGATTCCGTAATACTTGGTCCCGTTTGCGTAGTGCTCGCCTGCTGACGAGCCCGACCATCCTTTGCGGTAAAGCTTGGCCGCTTCCGATTGGCCCGCCCAGCCGGTGTAATAAAGTTCCGGCGCAACGCCATGTGTAGGCGACGCCATCGCAAGGAGATAGACAATCATCGTTTCATTGAAGCCAGTCAGCCGATGATTGATGAACCAGCTCCACTCTGGCGTCCAATGCCAGTACAACGCGTCGCCGTCCTGCGACTTGCGGTACCAGTCCCACTCCACCGTTTCCCACAGATGGGTGATGCGCTTTGCCAGCGCGCTCTCCTCTTCGGTCGAGCGGTTGAAATACTGACGCGCAGCGAGAAGTCCTTCTATCAGAAACGCGGTTTCGACCAGATCGCCGCCGCTATCGATTACATCGAACACAGGAAGGGACTGACCGGTTCTGCCATCCATGAAGTGAGACCATGCGCCGTGGTAGCGCCGTGCTCTTTCGAGAAACGTCGTGATGCTGTTGAGCCGCTCGACACCCTGTTCACGCGTGATGAAGCCGCGCTCCACCCCCACGACCAGAGCCATGATGCCGAATCCGCTTGCGCCGGTTGCGACGACGCGATCGTTGCCGGGGAGATTTTCGCGAATCATGCCAGAGTCAGGATGCGCTCCTTCCCAGTAATAACGGAAACACGCTTCCTCGAGCATCGTAAGAAGTTCGTCGTCGGTCATGCTGTGCGTTGCAACAGAGGTGATCGCTGACGGCCGGGACTCGCGATAGTTCGCGTCAGATGCGACAACCTTGTAATAAGCCTTCTGGCCAACTTTGCCGAGAAAATCCGTGTAACGATACACGCCCGGAGTCTGCATCCCGATCGGCTGGAAGTTCGCGCCGTCGAATGAACGGTAAACGATGAATCGGCCAAGAGCAGCCTCGTTTTGCGAATGGGAGGCAGGAGCATCCCAGGTCAAATCAATGTGGCGCTCGTATCCGTGGGCCCGAAGATTCATCGGGGCCTGAGGGGCAGACTTGGTGTCCGCCGTCGAAGAAGAAGCATTTTCAATTCGGACTTCATCAATAAACAAGGTATGCGAAGCCGAGTCAGCTACTCCCTGCTCGAAAATCAGCGAGTTGAGTCGATGTGGATCGAACGAAGTTACGGATCCGGCTTTAATTCTGGCGAAGGGAATACGAACTCGCGTCCAGGTCTTTGCCGGAAGGTTACCGGAGAACTCGCCCACTCGGATTGCCTCGGAAAATCCACGATTGGTGTCATGTAAACGAAGCCCGGGAAGCGCCGCGGCCGCAATTTTTTCCTCAGAGTACAGCCAAAACAAGAGCGTGTTCCCTTCGAACAGAATTTCCCGGTCACGGAACTCCAGCACCTTGATCTGCGCGGCCCAAGAACCACCGGATTTGGACTGCCAGGAGACGCGAAGCGAATTAGGCGGCGTGAAGAATACTTCAGAACTCAGCGGGAGTTTCTGATCGAGAACCTCGAGCGTGCTTGGCTCGACCGCTTTACCGGAAGAGTAGAAATACGACGATGTGCGGGGCCCGTTGTCAAAAAAGATATGGCGATAGTAGGAAGTCTGTGCGGAACTGCGAGGAGCCGAGGTCAGGAGAAACGCGGCAAGAACTATAGCGCTGACTACCGACCTGCGGCGCGTGCCAGCGCACCCCAATCGCCTTCGCAACCGATTCATTTGAAGTGCCGAATGCAGGAGAAGCATTTTGCGCATGGACCCGGTTGTTCTCCAGTATCGCCTTAGCTCACTTCGAATCGGTTTAAATCGCGTATCCAAAGCCGAATCTCAGGCCCGCCTTGCTGTCGAGCCTTGGGTTCGGTTTGAGTCCTACACACTGTTACGGATAGACAGGCCCCAGTATCGAATTTAACTATCGTTGACAACCGGATTTTACATGACTATATTCTCAAATTGTAGTACTTAACCGATTTAGTAGGAAGTTGGCATGGGCAAGGGGGCCTGGCCAGCGACTTTTCTTAAGGGGTGGCAAAATGAAAATGGGGAAAATAGTGATCAGGGGAATGCTGTCTCTGATCTGGTTGAGTGTTTTCCTTCCTGGAGCCTCGGCTCAATATCGCGCCGGCATTCAGGGAGTCATTCTTGATGCACAAGGGGAGGCAGTACCCGCTGCGACGGTCACGTTAACTAACCTGGAGACGAACAAGACTTCTGAGGTCTCCAGCGAGGACACTGGAATATATAACTTTCTCAGCCTGCCGCCGGGACATTACCGGCTCGAAGTCGAAAAAGCAGGTTTCAAGAAGCAAACTTTAGAAGACATTGAAGTTGCTGGCGAGCGAACCCAGGGCGTTAATATCACGCTGGAAGTAGGAGATGTCACGCAGTCGGTGACCGTCAGCGGCGACACCGTCCCTGCCTTGGAAACAGAAAACGGCAACATCTCCGGCACACTGAACAGCAACGATATTCAGAATCTTCCCTCGCTCGGCCGCGATCCTTTTCAACTCTTGCGTCTAGCGCCCGGTGTCTTCGGAGACGGCGGGCACTCCGCCAACGGCGGCTCGCAAAATCTTCCCGGTAGCCAGGGACCAGGCGGCACGGGTGCCAACGCTTCCATCTTTCAAACGGAAAATCAGGTGCAGGTCAACGCCAATGGACAACGCAACACTGCCAACAGCTTTCAGGTAGACGGCGTTTCCGTGAACAGTCTTGACTGGGGCGGCGCCGCCACCATCACTCCCAACGAAGAATCCATCAAGGAAGTTCGCGTGACTGCAAACTCCTACGATGCGCAGTATGGTCGCACCAGTGGCGCCCAGGTCGAATTGGTTTCGCAAAACGGCACCAACGACATTCACGGTAGTCTTTTTCTGAAAATCGACCGTCCCGGTCTGAACGCCAAACAGCGCGAATTCGGCCAGGGCATTGGCGCAGTCACACGCGTCACGGACCGTTTTAATCAATACGGCGGCAGCGTCGGCGGCCCAATCATCAAAAATCGCGTATTCGCGTTCTTCTCTTACGAAACGCTCCGGCTGAATTCGGTAGCGATCAATACCAACTGGGCCGAGACGCCGCAATTCCTCAGCCAAGGCACACCAGGGAGCATCGCCGCCAGTCTATTGAGTTTCCCCGGTGAGGGCACTGCCATTAATAGCATCATTCCCAAGACGTGCGAGTCTGCAGGCTTTGCCACCGGTGTGAACTGCAATCCCATCGGCGCGCAGGGCCTGGATATTGGTTCGCCCCTCGTGGGCCAGCCGTTAGGAACACAAGATCCAACCTTTGGTGGTGCAACCACACCGTTCGGCGTCGGCGGCGGCCTGGATGGTGTTCCCGATATCGCCTTCGTCCAAACTACAAATCCGAATCAGGTTACGGCGACCCAGTACAACGGCCGCTTAGATTTTCAGGTCACGCATAAGGATCTCATTACCTTCAGTATCTATTGGGTCCCGAATGATAAGACTTCTTTCAACGGCAACCCTCGTCCTGCGAATCTTTGGCACTCCGACCGGCTCAACGAGAGCGGCGCTCTCCTGTGGCAACACACCTTCGGGCCTACTCTGATAAACGAGGCGCGCTTCAACGTATCTCGCTGGTGGTTCAACGAACTGCAATCGAATCCCCAGAACCCTTTCGGTCTGACTCAAGACGTTCTCAACACATTGGGAAACATCAGTGGCTTTACGTTTGTCTTCGGTGCCAACGGACCGGGGATATTCTATAAGACCTCCTACAACTTTCATGATGGTGTGACCAAGGTATTCGGCCGTCACACTCTGAAAGTTGGCTTCGATCTCTATCGCGATCAGAACACCGACGCCAATGCCGGTGGCGCTTTGCCCCAATATTTTTTCCAAAATCTTTGGGACTTCGCTAACGACGCTCCCCTCCAGGAGCACGCCACTTTCAATCCCCTCACCGGCGCTCTGACCCAAACCCGTCATTACATTCGTTCCAACAGCTATGCCGGCTATGTTCAGGATGATTTCAAGGTTCGTCCCAACTTCACGCTCAACGTCGGCCTTCGCTACGAGTACTTCGGCCCGATTTACGAAAAGTTCGGCAATCTCGATGTCGCTCAAGTCGGCCCGGCCAGCGCACCTCTCACCGGCGCCTCCGTCCGCGTCGGCGGTGATCTCTATAACCCCAGCCACAACAACTGGGGACCGCAGATTGGTTTCGCCTGGAGCCCCGGCTCGCTTCCGTTGACACATCAACAGATGAATAATCGCCTGGTAATTCGTGGCGGATTTGGCATCGGGTATAGCCGCTCGGAACAGGCCATCTTCTTGAACGGTCGCGGCAATCCTCCGCTCGTCGCCACCGATGACTTGTTCGGTTCGAACATCCTTTATGCTCCTTCCGGCGATCCTCATAACTTAAATGGGTATCCCGCGAATCCTAACACCATCGTGACCTTCAACTCCGCCAATTTACCGGCGAGTGGTGCACCGGTCAGCCTGGTCGCTTTTGACCGTAATTTGCCTACGCCCGTGACATATCGGTATTCGCTTGGCACTCAATATGACCTCGGCCACAACTGGATCTTTACAGTGGGATATCAGGGCAGCCTGAGCCGCCATTACACGCGGAATCAGAACCTTAATCTGGTCTTCTTCCAGGACCTTAACCCGCAAATCCAGAATTTCCAGCGCTTCACCAATGACTCGAATGGATCCTATAACGCGCTGTTAACAGAGCTACAGCATAGATTTTCGAACACTTTTTCGATCGACGCCCAGTACACGTTCTCCAAGGCGGAAGACAACCAGTCCGGGGATTTCCATGGGGACTTCGACAACGGGGTGGATCCATTTGACCGCCGGGCTGAGTTTGCTCCTGCCGATTTCGATGTCAGGCACAATTTCAAACTCTATGGGATCTGGACCCCTCGCATTTTCCGAGGCTCTAACAGCTGGCTCGAAAAGATCGTAGGAGGCTGGACGGTCACCGGCATACTCAACGCCCATACCGGTTTCCCCTTTACTCCATTCTACAATGTCCAGGTTGAGGGCGGCTCTGGCGGAACATGCAGCCTCGTTTACGTGAACAGTAACTTCTGTACCGTCCGTCCAGCCGCTTTCCTTGGCGGAGCACACTCTGACATGAGCAACGCGGGATTTGAGCAGGGCAGCAGCAACTTCCCAAATCCTTCGACTTCCTACTTCTCGCCACCCGACCTCACTGCAGGCGGGATTCCGCCAGCGCCTGGCGTAGCCCGCAACTCCTTCCGCGGTCCGCGCTATTCCTCGATTGATGCTACGCTCGGCAAGGCTTTCGGATTGCCACACATGCGCATTTTGGGTGAAAATGCGAAAATAGATATTCGCGCTAACTTCTACAATCTTTTCAATCAACTCAACCTAGCCCCACTTCCCAGTCAGAACATTGGCACGATTCAAGTCAATCCGACGCTGGGTACGCAAACGGTAACCGGCGCCAACGGCAGTTTCGGTGTCGCCACCAACGCCCTGGCCGGGCGCGTGATCGAAGCGCAAGCTCGTTTCAGCTTTTAACCCAGTGAAGCACTCCGGCGACTAACCCCTGCCGGGTTCTTCACCACCCCTGGAAGCTGTTAGCCGTGGACGCGAATCACGTCCCAGTTGACAGCTTCTTTTTTTGACCACGCCCCACCGAATCCGCAATTTGGCGTCGACGTTCAGGAATCCCGCCTGTTGAGCACGAGAACGGGCGCGCAAGCTGTTGCGTTGTCGCTTTATTTTCTTGCTGGCTGCGGTGGGAACATACCTCGCGATTTTTCCTAAGTGACAGCTAACGAATAAATGTGGCAAAGTCAGCGGCGCAATGATTCGCCATTCACAGTGAGAGTGGCCGTGATCCGCTCCTCACCATTCATTCGAATTGGAACTGCCTTGGGGCTGGCGTGGACTGCGGCTGCCTTCGCACACCCTGCCCAGGCTGACAGCCTGACCATCGCCTACGCCGTAAGCCAAAATCAAACCGCCATTGTCAGCCTTGGATTTACTGTGGTGGATTTCACCGGTTCAGTCACAAATAACTCCGGCGCCGCCATAACCTTTCAATTGACCGGAGTTCTCCATAATTTCGAACCCTACGTGGCATCGTTTGGGGATGGAATCCCATTCCCTGGGATCACGCTGGGACCGGGCGCAAGCACCGGAGTCATCGATTTGGCGATGGTCACGCTGCAGCCGTTCGATGCGACCCTGCCCTATCCCGGCCATGTCGGAATTGCGCTCCAAGCCATCAATCCAATGTCGGGGTCTATTTTCACGGAAAACGATGTCTCCATAAACGTGGTCACAGCCACGCCGGAGCCGTCCGCGATCATGCTTTTGCTTTCTGCGTTGGGTGGACTGCTGTTTGTCTGCAGCACCCCCGGCAAACTGAAATTACCGGTGCGTATCAGCAATTTCTAGCGTCGTGCTCTCGCCTGCGGTGCTGTCCGGCGCAATCCAAATGGTCACGTGCGCAGGTTCCACGCCGAACTTATTTTCCACGCCCCAGAATGCGAAGGCATCGGCGCCCACCTCGAAAGTCACTTTGCGCGTTTCGCCTGGCGCCAGTGCAGCCTTCTGAAAGCCTTTTAACATCCGCACCGGCATGGCTACGCTGGTCCCTTCGAGTCGAATGTAGAGTTGCGCTAGAGTTTCGCCCGAGCGTGCGCCGCGATTCGTAATTTCGGCGCTCACCGATAGAACAGTCGACTGGCGCGCTGGATCTGCAAGCGCATTCTGCAAAGTCGCAAGCATAAGCTGCTTGGCGCTGGTTTGCGTAGCCCCGTAACTAAACGTGGTGTACGTCAGGCCATATGCAAACGGAAATTGCGGTGTATTCGGCTCGTCGATGTAGCGCGAAATATATTTCGTCTCGCCCTTCTCCGCTGGATGCTCTGGGTCCGCCATGGGGCGTCCGGTGTTAAGCGCGTTGTAGTAGAGCGGCTCCTGCGCGACGTCGCGCGGCCAACTCAGTGGCAGATGCCCGGTTGGTGCGGCGGCGCCGAACAGTACGTCTGTGATGGCATAGCCGGCTTGCACTCCCGGAAACCACGCGGCAAACACTGCTGGCACGTGTTCGAAGGCCCAGGGAAGAGTAAGTGGCCGCCCGCTGAACAAAATCAGCACCACTGGCTTTCCCGTAGCGACAACTTTTTCAAGCAACTCCTCCTGCCGGCCCGGCAGGCCCAGGCGGGTACGAGAAGCGGCCTCGCCGGTCATTGTCGGCGCATCTTCGCCCAGCGCCAGAATCGCAACATCGGAGTTCTGCGCCGCTTCGACAGCAGCCGCTATGTCGCTGTCCGTTCCATCCAGAATGCCGGCGCCTTTCGAATAATGTAGATTCGAATCGCCAAGCTTTTCAGTTAACGCGCGGCGCAACGTCACCGCATCCGCGGCCCGTCCCAATGCTCCCCACGAACCGATCATGTTCCCGGCATCGTCGCCCAGCGGCCCGATCAGCGCCAGCGAAGAAATCTTCGCTGAAAGCGGCAGGATTGGCGAACCGGAAACCGCTTCGTTGCGCAGCAGTACCAGCGAGTGCATCGCAGCAATCTTGGCGATGGCCACACTCTCCGGACGAAGCATCGCGGATGACTCCTTGCTCTCGTCGGTGTAGGGATGGTCGAACAATCCCATCGCATATTTCACGCGCAGCACGTTGCGCACCGCTTCATCAGTGTCGCGCTGCGCAATCTGGCCGGACTCCAACAACTGCATCAGGTGACGGTGATAAACATTGCTGACCATGTCCATGTCCACGCCCGCCTGGAACGCTTTGCGCGCCGCCGTTGCGCCATCATTGGCAATACCGTGTGCTTGAAGTTCTCCAACCGAATTCCAGTCGCTCACCACAAAACCCCGGAATCCCCATTCTTTTCGCAGCACCTGCTTCAACGTGAATGCATTTGCCGTCGTCGGAATTCCATTCAGGGCGTTGAACCCGGACATGAACGTGCCCGCCCCCGCTTCCTCGGCGGCGTGGAACGGCGGCAAATAAAATTGCCGCAGGGTATGTTCGGAAATTTCCGTCGAGTTGTAGTCTCGCCCGCCTTCCGCGGCTCCATATCCCACGTAATGTTTCGGGCAGGCCACAATGCTGTCCGCGGCGTCCAGCCGTTCGCCTTGATACCCGCGTACATACGCGCGCGCCATCGCCGCTCCCAGATAGGGATCTTCCCCCGCGCCTTCCGAGATGCGGCCCCAGCGCGCGTCCCGCGCGATGTCCACCATCGGAGAAAACGCCCAGCGCACTCCGCTCGCCGACGCTTCCAGCCCCGCAACGCGTGCTGCTTTTTCAACAATTTCCGGTTCCCAGGTCGCGGCAAGTCCGAGCGGAATCGGAAATGTCGTGCGATACCCGTGAATCACATCCAGCCCGAAAATCAGGGGAATTTTCAAGCGCGAATTCTCGACCGCGATCCGCTGCAGCGCATTTGTTTCTCGCGCGCTGGTCACGTTGAACAGAGAACCGACTTGGCCCTTGCGAACCATGTCTCTGTCGTCAGTCCGTCCGGAAGTCGGCCCGGTAGCCTGCCCGGCGGAATACTGGACCAGCTGACCGATTTTTTCTTCCAGCGTCATCTTCTGCAGCAGCGCTTCCACTTTTTCATCAAGGCCCGGAGCATTCAGTGGATTGGCTTTTCCAACGTCGCTCTTGATTTGCGGCGCCGCCGTCTGTGCGCAGGAAATCTGCGCCGCGAACGACAGAACGCATAAGGAGAAAACAAGTGCAAGCAAAGAAGTACCGCCGCGAACGTAACCGTTGTGGTCGGCGTGTTTGCGCCGGTGAAGTTTTATGTGTGAGATGATCGCACCTTCGTTTGAAAGAGTGTTTGCAACGGAGAAGTGGCGGTCTCTTCGCCAAGCGGATCAACTGGACTGGTAGACCGGGCTTTTCCGCAAAACTATGCCAGCAGCTTACTCCATGATTTACCCCAGGTAAATCGATTTATCAATAGCGTCCGGTGGATCCGGCCAGGGCCGCCCGGCTGCACCAATGGTGGCGATCGGGATGGCTTGCGGCACGCTTTGACCTGTGCCAGACTACGCAGCCATTACCGCCATGGCGCGCCCCAAATCCCATAAAAGCGGCGTTCCGCAGGAACCCTCGGAACAAAAGGTCAATCTCCGCGAACTGGCTGACCATTTGGCGTTGTCGGTCGCAACCGTATCGCTGGTGATGAACCGCTCGCCCGCAGCCAAGTCCATTCCTCACCACACGCAGGCCCGGGTTCGTGCCGCCGCGCGCGAATTGAACTACCGCCCCAACGTGATGGCGCGCATGTTGCGTCAGCAGCGCAGCTTCACCGTCGGCGTAATCGTTCCGGAAATCAGCGAAGGCTACGCCGCGCTCGTTCTTTCCGGAATCGAAGACCACCTTTTGCAGGAAGGCTACTTTTATTTCGTCGTCAGTCATCGCCACCGCAACGATCTGATCGAGGAATATCCGCGTTTGCTCCAGCAGCGCGCCGTGGAAGGCCTGATTCTTGTGGACACTCTCTGCCAGTCCGGAATTGGCGTGCCCATCGTTGCCGTTTCGGGCCACAAGCACCTTCCCGGCGTGACCAATATTTCCCTGAACCACAGCAAGGCAGCCCGTCTCGCGCTCGATCATCTGAGAAATCTTGGCCATCGCAAAATTGCTTTTATCAAGGGACAAGCCTTCAGTTCCGACACCGAGATACGTTGGAAGGCCATGCGCGCCGCGGCACAGGAACTAAACATTACTGTGAACGACAACTTGACCGTCCAGTTGGACAGCGAATCGCCGACGCCGCAGCCTGGTTACGACATGGTCTGCAAACTGTTGCGGACAGCGCTGCCCTTCACCGCGCTCTTTGCGTTCAACGACATCTCAGCTTTGGGCGCAATTCGCGCGCTAAGAGAAGCGGGGAAAAGAGTCCCGGAAGATGTCTCGGTTATCGGATTTGACGATATTCAAAGTGCGGCGTTTCAGAATCCCGGCCTCACAACCATTCGCCAGCCTCTGCGCGAAATGGGAATGACCGCGGCGGAAACTCTGGTTCGGCGCATTAGTTCGCCAAAAAATTCGGAATACCCAAAGAGCATCGTCGTTGAACCGGAATTAATCGTCCGGGGCAGCACCGCCCCGGCATCATAAGTAGACCATTGAACCCGATGATCTGGGACTCTGCGCTTGGGGCGCGGCACGCGCTTGCCCGGGCGCAAGATTTTAAGCCGCCATTTTTTTCCCTAACATTTCGCAGTTTTTCGGCCGCTCCACATCGTTTCGCGTATCATTCGTCTGTGCGAGTCCTGATTGCAGAAGACGATCCCGGCGTGCAGCGCTTTGTCGCCAAGGGCCTGAAAGAACAGGCCTACGCCGTCGATACCGTGGCTACCGGCCCGGAAGCTCTCGAACAAGCTGAAATCAATTCCTATGACGTGATTATTCTGGACGTCATGCTCCCCGGTCTCAGCGGTTTCGAGGTTTGCCGCCGCCTGCGCCAGGCCGGACTTAAAATTCCCGTGCTCATGCTCACCGCGCGCGATGCCATCGAAGATCGCATCGCCGGACTCGATCACGGCGCTGACGATTATTTAACCAAGCCGTTTGAAT
>WNFO01006596.1_pt1 | contig 25160 bp, 31 predicted proteins | sample 5400251 | NCBI WGS metagenome assembly WNFO01 (sample SAMN13153354, study PRJNA577476) | soil metagenome | isolation source: 100 cm saprolite under Madrone tree | place: USA:California | collected 2016-06-14
GCGGGAGAAGATCGCGTCGTGGCCCGAGCGCATGGTGTTCGGCCTCGCCCGCCGGCTCATGACCTCGTCCTCTCTCTTCGCGCTCGGAGCGGTGCTGGGGCGGATCGCGCAGAGGCCTTTCATCAGGAACGGCAGGGTCAAAGGCTTACCGCTCTTCTTCGGGAAGTGGACGCGCACGCGGGATCTGCCGCCGGTCGCGGCCCGCACCTTCAGCGAGAGATGGCCGGAGATCCGGGACACGAAGGAGCTCGAGCGCCCGTGACCTCCCGCGCCGAGTTCCTCGGGAGCATACGCCGGGAGATGGACAAGACCCGGGGTCTCTTCGAGACGCGCCCCGTGCCGCGACCGGCCGATGCCGGGCAGGCGGCCGAGGTGGTGAGGCGCCAGATGCTCGAGCGCTGGCCGCAGGCCCTCGCGCGCTTTCGCGAGGAGTTCGAGCGCGTGGCCGGCGTGTTCCACAGCGTGGCCGGCATGGACGAGGTTCCGCGAGTCATCGGTGGCATCGCCAGGGAGCGCCAGGCCAAGAGCATCCTGTCGTGGCACCCTGGAGCGCTCGGCGTGGATCTTCGCCAGAGCCTGGGCCGGGAGGGACTCGCCGTCACCATAGCCCCGGACGCCGACCCCGACGCGGCAGCGCGCGAGAGACACCGGGACGCCGCGGCCCGTGCAGAGATCGGCGTGACCGGCGTGGACTGGGCGCTCGCGGAGACCGGGACGCTCGTGCTCGTGTCGGGACGCGGACGGCCGCGCTCCACATCTCTCTTGCCCGCGACGCACGTGGCCGTCTTCGGACGCGACCGGCTCGTCGAGTCTCTCGAGCAGATGGGGATCGTGCTGGAGGCGCTGCACGCCGACCCCGCGCGGACCATGTCGGGGGCCGTGATCAACTTCATCACGGGGCCCTCGCGCACGGCGGACATCGAGCTGACCCTTACCCGAGGGGTCCACGGTCCCAAGGAAGTCCATGCGATCTTCGTGGAGGAGCGATGAACGCGCGCCTTTTCACGGTGGCCGAGGTCAACGCGCTGATCCCCAGGCTCAGCGAGCTCATGCGCCAGGCGATGGAGCTCCATCGCCGCGCGAGCGCGCTCCAGGAGGCGCTCAGCGAGGAGCGGGACCGGATCCGGGCCTCGGGCGGCGCCATGGTGGACCAGCACGACTGGAAGGCCAAGGCCGAGAGGCTCGACGGCTTCACGATCGAGGTCAAGCAGGTGCTGCAGCAGGTTCTGGAGCTGGGGGGCGTCACCAAGGACCTCGAGACGGGTCTGGTGGACTTCCCCGGCCTGGTGCCGCAGACGGCAGGGCCCCAGCCCGTCAACCTCTGCTGGCGGTACGGCGAGGAGGCGGTGCGCTTCTGGCACGGCTTTGACGAGGGCTATGCGCAGAGAAAGCCGCTGCCGTGACCACGTCGGCCGTCATTTTCGACCTCTTCGACACCCTCGTCCTCCTCGATCGCGAGAGGCTGCCCGAGGTGCAGGTCAACGGCAAGACGCGGCGCACCACGGCCGGGCACCTCCACCAGGCCTTCCAGCCGTTCGCCCCCGGCCTCGGCCTCGAAGGCTTCGTCGACGCGCTGTTCTGGAGCTGGCAGGAAGCGGAGCGCCTCCGCAGCGAGTCGCACCGGGAGGTGACGGCGCCCGAGCGCTTCGGCCTGATGTTCGGGCGCCTGGGTCTGGGCGACGGACGGGTGCCGCCCGAGGCGCTCCAGATCCTGCTGGCGACCCACATGAGGGAGCTTTCGAAGGCCGTCGCTACATCCTCGAGCGTGAAGGCGTGGCCGATCTCTTCGAGACGGTGGTGGTCTCCGACGAGGTCGGATGGCGTAAGCCCAAGCCCGTGATCTTCGAGCTGGCTCTGCGGCGACTTGGCCTTCCCGCCGGCGAGGCGCTCTTCGTCGGCGATCGCGCCGACATCGATGTCGTGGGAGCTCAGGGGGTGGGCATGCCCGTGGCCTGGATCAACCGGGACTCGAGCCCATTGCCCGAGGAGGTCCGGGCGCCGGAGTTCGAGATACGGGATCTTGTCGAGCTTGAGCGCATTCTGAGCATCTAGAATGGCATTCGGAGCATCCTAAGGGCGATGGACCCAAAGGAGAAGACATGGCGCCGACACGGAAGGTTGTCATCATCGGCTCGGGCCCTGCCGGCTATACCGCGGCCATTTACGCGGCGAGGGCCAATCTGTCTCCCATGATGTTCACCGGCATCCAGCCGGGCGGCCAGCTCATGTTGACGACACTGGTGGAGAACTATCCCGGCTTCGTGGATGGCATCGACGGGCCGCCCCTCATGGAGACCTTCAAGGCCCAGGCGGCTCGCTTCGGGACCGAGATGATCGCCGACGACGTGACGGAAGTGGATTTCCGCAGCCGGCCGTTCAAGATCAAGGCGGACGAGGTGGCCGTGGAGGCCGACACGGTCATCATCGCCACCGGCGCCACGGCCAAGCTCATAGGCCTGCCGAACGAGGCCAAGCTCATGGGACGCGGCGTCAGCACCTGCGCCACCTGTGACGGCTTCTTCTTCAAGGACCAGAACATCATGGTCGTGGGCGGCGGTGATTCGGCGATGGAGGAGGCGAATTACCTCTCGCGCCTCGGCCGCCAGGTGCAGGTGGTCCACCGCCGGGACGCGCTCCGCGCCTCGAAGATCATGCAGGAACGGGCCTTGAAGAACCCCAAGATCGAGTTCATCTGGGACACGGGCGTCGAGGACGTCCTCGACCCGTCCAAGGGCAAGGTGACGGCGGTGCGCCTCAAGAACCTCAAGACGGGTGCCCAGTCGGAGATGCCGGTCGACGGGCTCTTCATCGCCATCGGCCATCTGCCGAACACGGCGCTCTTCAAGGGCCAGATCGACCTGCACCCGAACGAATACATCAAGGTCACGCCCGGGACGACCGAGACCTCCGTGCCCGGAGTCTTCGCGGCGGGCGACGTCGCCGACTTCACCTACCGGCAGGCGGTCACCGCCGCCGGCACCGGCTGCATGGCCGCGCTCGAGGCCGAGCGCTACCTGGAGGCGCACCACTCCGGGCACTGAGAGTGACCTGGAGGCGCACCACTCCGGGCACTGAGAGTGGCTCAGGCCTTCTCGTAGCGCGCGTAGACGTCGGCGATCTTCTTGTGGCACTCGTCGAGGGCCTTGGTAGGCTCCCAGTTGTCGACGAGGACGCGCTGCACCATCTTGGGGATCAGGTGCGTGTTGAGCACCTCGCCCGCCGCCGGCGTTGGAGAGCCCGCATAGCTGACCGGCACGCCGGTCTCGGCCATCTGGATGAAGTGCTTGAAGGCGGGCTTCTCCTTCCAGAAAGGACTGTCGAAGAGCCGCTTGTAGACGGGGACCCAGCGGCCGCCGGTGGACTGGATGATCTTGTCGTAGTTGGCGGGCTGCATCAGGTAGTCGATCAGCCCCTTGGCGAGCTCGGGGTAGGGCGTCTTCTTGAAGGCGGCGTACGACCACGTGTCGATCTGGTTCACCGTGCCCTTGGGGCCGGCGGGGACGGGGAAGAGACCGGTGACCTTCTGGAGGTCCTTGTCGTTGCCATCCAGATAGGCGTACACGCTCGTGGGGTTCATGATGAAGGCGGCCTGCTTCGACTGGTACGCCTTGTTGTTGCCGGAGTTATCCCACGAGATCGCGCCGGGCGGGATGATCTTGTGGGTCTTGAACATCGCCTCGATGACCTTCATGCCCGCGACGTTCTCCGGCGAGCTCATCACGACGGTCTTGTTGTCGGCCTGCACCATCTTGCCGCCATAGCACCACAGGAGGTTCATCACGTTGTCGGTGGTGTCCTCAACGAGGCCCAGGCACATGCCGAAGGCGAATAGGCGCGGCGGCGACTGGATCTTCTTGCTCGTCTCGATGAACTCGTCCCACGTCTTCGGGTACTCGAGCCGGGCCTGCTCGAGCAGATCGAGGCGCGCGTGAACGGGCCAGGGATTCACCGCCAGCGGCGCGCCCATGGCGCGGCCCTTGTACATGACGGCGGTGAGGGAGGACTCGAAGATGCCCTTCGGCTCCCGGCGCATCTTCTGGACGAGGTCGTGGAGGTCCAGGAGATGCCCTCCAGCGGCGTAGAACTGCACGTTGGACTCGTAGAGACGGATCACGTCCGGGGGATTGCCCGCCTCGATGCCCGCCGTGAGCTTGGCCATCGCCTGCTCGCCGGCGACCGTCGAGTACTCCACTTCCGTGTCCTTGAGGCCCGCGGACTTCGCGAACTCGTACACCTGCTGCTTCTGAAGCTCGTCGGCCAGGGGCGTGAAGTTCGGCAAGTGCCAGAACACGAGCTTCTTCGCCCGCTGGGCGTGGCTGCTCTTCACCATCCACCAGGGTGAAGTCACTGCCGCCGCCGTCACCCCCGCCGCCTTCAGGACCTGCCGCCGCGTCACTGTCCGCTCCATGGCCATTCTCCTGTCGGTGAGCGTCTGTCGGTGATCGCCGTCTTCAGCCCTTGACGGCGCCCAGCGTGAGGCCCTTGACCACCCAGCGCTGGAAGATCAGGTAGATGAGGACGGGGGGGATGGTGGCCAGGCAGGCCGCTCCCATCATCGGCCCCCAGAAGAAGACGTCCTCCACCACGAAGAGCGTGAGGCCGGTGGTGATGGTCCGGACGTCCACGCTGTTGACGAACACGTTCGCATAGAGGAACTCGTTCCACGCCTGGGTGAACGAGAAGAACGCCACCACCGCGAGGGCGGGCAGCGACATGGGCAGGATGATCCGTACGAGCGCGCTCATGCGCGAGCAGCCATCCACGAGGGCGGCCTCCTCCAGCTCGAGGGGGACCGAGCGGAAGTAGCCGAGGAGAAGCCACGTGCAGAAGGGCAGGGTGAAGCTGAGATAGACGAGGGTAAGGCCGTGGCGCGTGTCGATCAGGTTCAGCGTGGACATCACCGTGAAGAGCGGGATGAACAGCAGCGCAGGCGGCACGAGATAGCTGAAGATGAGGCCGCGGGCGATGAGTCTCCGGCCAGGGAAGCGCAGCCGCGCGAGGGCGTAGGCGCCGAGACACCCGAGCACGAGCGATGCCACGGTGGTGCTGACCGCGATGATCGTGCTGTTGACGAGGTACTTGACGAACGGGGTCTGTGCGAAGAGCCGCCGGTACGCATCGAGGTTCGGCTGCCGCGGGACGAGGGTGGCCTCGAAGCCGTAGATCTCCTTGTCCTTCTTGAGGGACGTGACCAGCATCCAGTAGAAGGGCACGAGCGTCCACACGAGAAAAACGACGAGCAGCATGTTCCCCGTCCACCTGAGCACCCGCCGCGTCCGCGTCACCGAGCGCACGCCTACTCCTCGCCCTGGCGGAGCAGGCGGCGGGTCAGGAGGACGATGATGATCACGAGCACGGGGAAGAAAACGAGGGAGATCGCCGCGCCCATGCCGAGGCGCCGGGCGCCGAGAGCGATCTGATAGGCGAGGTGGGGGAAGATCTCCGTCCGGCTCGCCGGGCCCCCCTTGGTGAGGATGAGGACGAACTGGAGGTTGGTCGCCGTCCAGATTGTCGACAGCAAGACGGTGGTCACGAAGATGGTCTTGAGGCGCGGCACCGTGATGAAGGAGAATTGCTGAAGCACGGACGCGCCGTCCACCTCGGCCGCCTCGTAGAGCTCCTTCGGGATGGCCTGGAGCCCGGCCAGGAACGACATCGCGTAGAACGGCGTGCCCGCCCACACCACGACGGCGATCACACAGCCCATGGCGAGATGCGGGTTGGACAGCCACGAGATGATGTCGCGCGTGATGTGGAAAGTGATGAGGAAGTTGTTCAGGAAGCCGCTCAGGTCGTCGTAGATCCAGCGCCAGTTGAGCGAGACGATGACCACCGGCACCGCCCACGGCACGAAGAGGAGCGTCCGGAAGAGGTTGTTCCAGCGCCGCTCCTGGTCGAGCACCAGCGCCATCGTCAAGCCGACCACGAACTTGATCCCGACTGCCACCACGGTGTAGACGACGCTGTTCCAGGCCGTGCGGAGAAACACCTCGTCCCGGAACAGCTCGCCGTAGTTCTCGAGACCCACGAAGCGGCCGGGCGACCCGACCATCTTGTCCTGGAGGGAGAGGTAGATGGCCGAGACGAACGGATAGGCGACGAGGAAAAGGACGACGAGGAGCGACGGAGCCAGGATGGCGTAGGCGAGCCGAGCCTCGTCGCGGAGGGCGCGCGAGCGCCGTGGGCGCGCGGGCAGCATCGGGGCTTCGACGGCGAGCCTGGCCTCGTACGACCGCGCTGGTTCGGTCCTGAGCGCCACTGGGCGATACTGCGCCTGCGTCTGTGGCAGCGTCAAGACAGAAGCTGGACCACGCGAGAGTCTCGGGTAGTTCCATCCAGGCATGAACCACTAACACGCGCTGCGAAAGACCAACCCAGTCAAGACGTCTCCGCTGTACACGAGGTGCCCCTGGCAGTTGCAGTCCTGACCGCGGTACACGAGCTCGCGGCTCCCCGGGGTCGGACCAGCCAGCCTGCCCGGAGATGTTTTCCACGCAATGGAGCAGCCCTTCTCGCCGAAGGCCCATCTCTCGGTGCGCTGAAGCAGGGTCATGGCGGCCTTGTTCCCCAACCCTCTCTCGCTCAGGCGTTGCTCGGTGAGTTCGATCGTTGGATCGCGAAGCGCCTCGAGCTTGGCGCCCTTGGGGGATTCATACGTGAGCAGGATCGAACCGTCGTCGGCGCGAGCTTCGCACGAGACGGGACGGCCCAGGTGCCGGGCGAACGGACTCGCCTCGACACTCCGCTTGAACTCGGCATATGCCCGCTGCCGCTCGGGGTCCGACGTGCTGATCGTCTCGGGGCATGACGCCAGGTTGACCGGCGACCCGGAGGCGCCCGCTGCAACGGTTATCGCCAGAACTGCGATCGGCCAAGCGACGCCTGGCCTCATCTGAACTCCGCGTGCCACCGGACCAGGCCGCCTTCCCTGTCCAGGAAAAGGCCCAGCCCTTCGAGTCCGCGTATCGAGGCCTTGATGGCTTCGGCATCCCTGTCGGGAGGGTGAATGTCAAAGGCGTTGCCGGACAGATGCTTGCTCAGCCTGCCCAGCTGATCGTCCGCGAGCTCGTTGAACACGATCACCAGACCGTCCTGGATCTGAGCCTGAGTGGTCGCCGCGGGATGCTCGTCGACCCATTTTTGACAGGCAGCTCTGGCGTCTGACTCCTTGTAAGTCTGCACGATCCACTTCCGGTTGTTCACCACGTTGCTCGCCATCGCCCGTGCCTGCCCGACTTTGTCGCGGCGTCCGCTGGTGAAGACCACGCCCGGATGCAGCCGCTTCAGCTTGCAGGCGGCGGCTTTCGCAACGGGTGCGAGATCCAGTGCCTCGATAGCGCTATCGACGGCCTGCCCTGCGTTTTTTCCGGTCTCCGTCATGTCAACCCCCTCGCCAGCCCCGCACGTCGGGAGCGGTTACTCGTACACGATGACGCTGCGCTTCACCTCGCCCTGCGTCATGAGGTCGAAGGCGTGATTCAGCTCGGAGAGCGGCAGGCGGCGGCTGACGAGCTCCTTGAGCTGGTACTTGCCGTCCATGAAGAGGTCGAGGAGCAGCGGCACATCCGTGCGCTGGTGCCCGCCTCCGAACGACGAGCCGGTGAGCACGCGCTGCTGGAGGAGCATGCCGGGGTCGACGGACAGTCGCGTTCCGGCCGGGCTCACGCCTACCACCACGCAGGTGCCGCCACGATGGGTCGAGGCGAGCGCCTGCTCGATGGTCTTCTGCGTTCCCACGACCTCGAAGGCAAAGTCGACGCCGCCCATGCCGCTGATCGCATGCACGCGCGCGACGGGGTCCTCCTTCGAGGCGTCGACGGCGTGGGTCGCCCCGAACTCCTCCGCCCAGGTGAGCTTCTGCGTGTTGACGTCGACGGCGATGATCTTGCCCGCGCCCACCATCCTCGCGGCCTGGATGGTATTGAGCCCGACGCCCCCGCAGCCGAACACGGCCACGCTGGCTCCCGGCGGCACCTTGGCGCGGTTGAACACGGGCCCGGCGCCCGCGAGCACGCCGCAGCTCACGAGGCAGGCGAGGTCGAGCGGCGCGTCTTTCCGGATGGGAATCACGCTCTGCTCGGGCAACACGGTATGCGTCGCATAGCCGGCGACCTGGAGAAAGTGATGGAGCGGCTGGCCGCTCTTGCGAAAACGCGACGTGCCGTCCAGCATGAACCAGCGCGGCTTGTCCCTGAGCGCGCACATGGTCGGCTGGCCGCTGATGCAGTACCAGCATCCCCCGCACGAGGGGATATAGCTCGAGCAGACGTGATCACCGGACTTCACCGTCTCCACGCCCGCCCCGATCTTCTCGACCACCCCCGCCGCCTCGTGTCCGAGGATGACGGGAAGGGGATGCGGGTAGTCGCCGGTCATCACGTGCAGGTCGCTGTGGCAGACGCCGTTGGCGGCCCAGCGCACCTGTACCTCGTGAGGGCCGGGCTCGAGCAGCTCGACGTCTTCCACCACCAGGGGCTTCTTCACTTCGTAGAGCACGGCCGCGTTCGCTTGCATGGCTGCCTCCGGACGATGGCGTGGCGGCCGCTAGGTTGCCGCCGCGGCGAGCAGGATGATTTCGACCTGGCACTTCCCGGCGAGTGTCGCGCCGACACACGCTCGTTGCGGCCAGTGGGCCGGGTCAGGGCCGATCCAGGGATTCCAGACGGCGTCGAACCGGGCCTTGGTGTTCATGTCGGAGAGGAATACCTGCGCGGAGAGCAGCCGCGTCTTGTCCGTGCCGGCTGCGGCGAGGCTTTCATCGAGGAGCTCGAGGCAGCGTCGCGCCTGCGCCTGCACGTCGCCGGCCTCGTCATCGGATGTCGCGACCGCCCACACCATGCCCTGGTAGGCGACGGCCCGGCTCCGCCCCTGCGCCGGCCCGCGCCAGCGTTGGATGGGAAGCATCAGGCGGCTCCGGGAGCGGTGAGCATGGACGGGATTATGAATGGTCCCGGACGAAATGCAAGCCTGGCGCGGAGTCAGTCCGGCGGCTCACGCGTGTGCCTGCGCCCTCGCGGGCCGACCGGCCGAGCGAGTGGGCGAACGGCATCGCCCGCTACTCGGCGAAGTGGGCCGCGCGCCAGCGCAGCGCCGCGCCGAGCCCTTCCCTCTCGCGGATCTCGTCGAACTTCACGCCCACCTCGGTGCGCGCCGCGTAGAGGGCCGCGAGGACGTCGACCCCGGCGTGCATGGCGTTGAGGAAGCCGGCGCACTCTGCGCCGCGGTTGACGGCGAGCTTGGTGGCGGCGAGCGCCTCGGGCGACATCAGCGCCATGCGCCGCGCGACCTTCAGCGTGGCCGCCACGAGCCCGGCGCTCGGCACGACACGGTTGACCATCCCGAAGGCGAGCGCCGTCGGCGCGTCGATCGGATCGCCGAGGTAGAGAAGCTCGCGGGCGCGCTTGAGGCCGATCACCCACGGCATGACCATCACCGGGCCGACGTTGGAGAAGCGGATCTCCGGCTCGCCGAAGAGCGCGTCGTCGGCGGCGATGGTGAGGTCGCACAGCATGGCCAGCTCGCAGCCGCCGCCCAGGCAGTGGCCCTGCACGGAGGCGATCACCGGCTTCTTCATCGTCCACGGCGTCAGCTCGAGCGCGGCGTCGTCGCTGAGCGAGGTGTGCCACGCGAGCGCGTTGCCGCGCCGTGCCGCGCGCGCCGGGTTCGGCGAGATGTCGTAGCCCGCGGAGAAGCTGCGGCCCTCTGCGCGCAGGATCACCACGCTCGTGGCCGGGTCGCGGTCCGCCTCGTGGAAGCGCTCGACGAGCGTCTTCTTGAGCTCGGGGCTGATGGCGTTGAGCTTGTCGGGGCGGTTGAGGGTGACGACGCCAACGCGGCCGTCGACTTCGTAGGTGACGAGGCTCATCGTGTCCTCCAGGGCTGGGTTGAAGCCAGCCGCGCGCCCTCGCGCGGTCCGGGGCCGGCCTCACTCGTGGCCGGCATGGTGTCGCGATCCTGCCAGAGTCCGGGGGCGCGAGCAACCAGGGAGTAGCGAAGTACTGACTACTCCGGCTTTCCGACCGCGTCCGCGCCCCCGCTCCAGAGCGCCTCGAAGACGCGACGGTATATGACGCGCATCTCGTCTTCGCTCAGCCCCTGGTTGTAGGCCGGCGAGATGAGTGGCAGCGCGCGCGCGACGGTCACCAGCGCAACCGCTCGCATCGGGTTCTGAGCGCCCCGCTCGCGGCGCGACGCCAGGACCTGCTCGAACACGGGCCCTGTGTCGAGCACTTCGGCCGTGCCCTTGAAGCGATAGCCCTTCCGCACGAGCTGGTCGACGACATTGATCTCGATCGCCGGGTTCTGGCGCAGGTTGGCCATGGTGCCCGGGGAGCAGATGTCGACGAAGATCAGGTGGTCGTCGTCCCAGACCTCCGTCGTTCCCTTGGGCGAGAGATTGGGCGTGCCATCCGGGCAGACGGTGGCGATGAAGCCGAGCTTTTGTTCCCTCACTACGCGCTTCATGTCGTCCGTGAGGATCCCCATCTCCACCCCCTCGGCGCGCCGGAGCGCGCCCGTAGAGACACGCCGGGTCAGGCTGGACGGCTCGCCCCGATGGCGGCGGCGATGAACCGGGGCGCAAGGTCGTGGACCCGTACGATGTCCGGCAGGAAACGGATGTCCAGGAAGCCGGCTGCCTCCAGGGCGCCTGTCCACTGGGCGGGCGTGAGGAAGCCGCCGCTCGGGCGGTAGTGCGGATGAAGCCGCGGAGACCGGAAGGTCTCCGTCAGGTTGAAGACGAACTCCGATTCGATCGGCTGGCGCGCGTGGGAGCGCACGCACTCGGACAGGATGAGTCGGCCGCCGGGCTCGAGGGCCCGGAGCACTTCCCCAAGCGTGAACGCCAGGTCGTGGGCCACGTGGAGCGTGTTGACGGCATAGACGACCGAGACACTCCCGGGCGCGACCCCCTGATCCTCGAAACCGCGGTTCATATCGAGAGCCCCGAAGGAGGCGCGCGGTAGCCGTGCCCGCACCGCCTGCTCGCCGCGGCGCAGGAACGCCGGGATGAACTCAGTGAAGCGGTATTCCGCGATCTCACCGAGCCGGCCGGTTGCCTCCAGCCGCTCCAGGAGAGCCAGGGCGCCGCTGCCGAGCCCGCCACCCATCTCGAGGACCGTCCCGCCTGACCGGGGCAGCCACTGCTCGACGGCGAGCGCTCCGATGCGGTTGTTGACGACATAGAGGCCGTTGTCGTTGGAGAAGTAGTCGACCCAGAGCCGGAGCCGCCGGGGCGAGAAGAGGACTTCTTCACCGGTGACCTCGCCTCGAAGAAATGCCGGGTAGTCCCGCGTGACGGTCTCCGCGAGGGCATACGCGGGAATCCACGACGGTGCTAACCTGAGCTGCTCTTCCCGCACGGGGGCTGGGTCGAGAGACGGGAAGGGACCGAGGGAACGGTACCGGGAAGCTGCGCCCTCCGGCAGCTCCTCGATCAGCCCGTGGGCGGCAAGAAGCCGGAGCATCCAGTCGAGCGGCACGAGAGCCCGTCCGGCCTCGAGCCCGGCGCGGGCCGCGATCTCCTGCGCAGTCCCCGGCTCCCGCGTCGCCCGCTCGAGTCCCGTCTCCGCGACCACCCGCAGCACGAGCCGGTAAATGAACTCGTCGTACAGAAGGTGCATGCGGACGTACGACTCGTCGAAGAGGGGCACGAGCTCGGGCGGAAGCAGCCGTTCGAGCAGCGCCGCCGCGGCGGGCGCTTCGGCGTGCCCGATGCTGCCGGCCGTCTCCGTGCCCGAATCCCGGGTCATGCGGGGACCGGGTTCCAGATGTCGAAGAAATTGAACCACTGTGTCGGATGCTCGCGCACGACGCCCTCCAGCACTGTGACCCAGGCGCGCGCGGCCTCCTCCTCGCCGCCGCGGGGCACCCTCATGGGCTCGAGCACCTTGATCATGTACCGATAGTCCGCGCCGAGAAGGCAGAACGCCGGCACCATCGGCACGCCGACGGCGCTGGCGAGGAGAAATGGCCCGAGCGGGAATGGCGCGGGCTTCCCGAAGAAGGGGATCAGCACGTCGCCACGAGTGCCGAGCGCCCGGTCGCCCTGAACAGCGACCACCTCGCCGCGCCGGAGAGCGGCGACCAGCTCCAGCGAGATGGTCGGCCGGGAGCGGGTGACGAAGCGCACGCCGTTGCCATCCCGGCGCACCCACTGCTCCAGCTCGCGAGCTTCCTCTTCGGCCACGACGACGTGCGTGGTCCGCGCGGCGCGTCCCGCCAGGAGGCGGCCCGCCAGCTCCCAGTTGCCCACATGGGCGCTGGGCGAGATGAACCCGCCAGTCGGGCTCATGATGCGCTCCAGGTCGTCCGCGATAGTGACGTGGGACACGAGGCGCGCCATCGGCTGCCTGTTCGTGGAGACGAGATCGCTGAAGCACATCGCGAAGTCGGTGAACGTGGCCACCGTCAGCGCCTCCAGCCGGGATCCCATCGCTCCCGTCACGCGCGCCAGCGTGTTCCGGACTGCCGCGCGCTCCCGCGGCATCCGCCGCGGCGCGAAGCGGCCAACCCGGCGCGCGAGCGCGAGTCTCGCCGGTCGGGGGAGCCAGCCGAGCCCCGCCGCCAGACGGTAGAAATCCGCCCGGTTGTAGGCGTGGGAGTACCAGCGCGGCCTCCGGGCGGGCCGGTCGGACGTCAGCGATAGGGGCATGCCGGCGCGTCGCGCTCCGGCGCTACTGCCAGTGGATCAGCGCCTTGATCTTGGGGAACTCCGGGGCCTTCCCCTCGATGTCGACGACCCGCATGATCCCGTCCGGCGTCTCGAGCAGGAGGTTGTTGTTGCTGAACCCCACGAACTTGCCCCAGGCCTTCGGCACGGTGACCTCGTACTTGGGGGCCGTGGTCTGGGCCTGTGCCGAATGGGGAAGGACGACGCTGGTCCATCCAGCCTCCGGGAGCCACGGGCGCGCGGCGATCACGAGCAGCGCCACGGCGATCACGGTGAGCATGGCCTTGGTATAACGGTCGGCGATCATGGCTTTCCTCCTGGTAAGCGGTGCACGGCGCGTTTCTACGTCACCCCGCCATCGACGGCCAGGACCTGGCCCGTGATGTAGCTGGCTTCGTCCGAGGCAAGGAAGGCCACGGCGTTCGCCACCTCTTCCGGCGTTCCGGCCCGGCCATACGCGGTCATCTTGATGATTCCCTCGGTGATCTCCTGCGGCAGCCCGTTCGTCAGGTCGGTCGGAATATAGCCGGGGGCGACGGCGTTCACCCCGATATTCCTCCCGCCGTACTCTTTTGCCATCGCCTTCGTGAAGCCGATGATCCCGGCCTTCGCGGCGGAATAATTCGTCTGCCCGGCGCCGCCTATGACTCCCACGACCGACGTGATGTTGACGATGCGGCCGTACCGCTGCTTCATCATCTGGCGGACGGCGGCCCTGCTGCAATTGAACACGCTCTTCAGGTTTTGCTGGATGATCACGTCGAAGTCTTCTTCCTTCATCGAGGCGAGCAGGCCGTCGCGGGTCGATCCCGCGTTGTTGACCAGGATGTCGAGGCGGCCGTAGACGTCGATGGCGGCCTTGACGACCTCTTGCGCGGTCGCGAAACGGCTTACGTCACCCTGGACCGCGGTCGCTTCACCGCCGCCCGCTTTGATCAGGGCGATCACGTCGTCCGCCGCCGTGGCGCTCTTGTTGAAGTTCACGATGACCCGGGCGCCCAGCGCCCCGAGCCTGATCGCACACGCCCGGCCGATGCCGCGCGAGGCGCCGGTCACGAGCGCCACTCTTCCGTCGAGGGTCTTCACCGCGGGATCATCCTGACGCCGCGCCGGCGGACCTAGTTACCGACCTGGACCGGGGCGCCGAGCTCGCGCAGCATGGCGATCGCGGAGAGGTAGGAGAGCTTACCGGTGCGCGGGTTCTCCGAGGGCTCGTTCTCGATCTCGATGCTGAGGCGGCCGAACTCGCCCTCGACCGTGATGCGGTGCTGGTTGCGCTTTTGCCCGGGGACGGCGTAGATCCTGATGCGTGTCTTCTCGGGCCCGATGCTCGCCAGGGAGACGGCCGCTACGACGTTGACGTTGGCGGGGAAGGCCTTGACCGCCTCGGTCGCCGGCCCCTCGAAGACGAGCGTTTCTTCCGTGATGGCGTCGAGGTCGATCTTGTGCTCCACGATCCACGGCGCGCCGGCGAGGCCGCGCGGCGGCTTGCGGGTCTCCATGGTCACGGCGGTGATGCCGCCCTCGCGCGCCCCTTTCATGCCGTCGAGGCCGGCGATGGCGCCCGAGGGGACGAGGATGCGGCAGCCGTGCTTCTCGGCCAGGCGCGTCCACTCGTCCAGCACGCCGACGAGGCCGCCCACCGAGAGGACCATGAGGTGCTTGCCCGCCGCCAGGACGGAAGGGCCGAACTCGCGGAGGGCGGCCTGGGTCGCGGCCTCGACGACCAGGTCCGACTCGCGAATCAGGAGCTCCAGCCCGAGCGCCCGGTGTTCGCCCGCCGTCGCGGGGTCGCGTACCGTCACGCCCGCCAACGCGACGCCGGGGAGTCCCGTCGTGATGGCGCGGGCGATGTGAGTGCCGATGACTCCCATGCCGACGATGCCGACCTTGATCATGGCGCGAGCTCCTCTCGTCACCGAGGATAGCAATGCGTCGGTGGGGCGGCAAGCGGCGTTCTAGAATCCGGCCCAAGGACGCGATACAGTTCCCCCTCCGCTACACGGATCCCGCCGACATCGAGCTGGCCGGGCTCTTCGCTTCGTGCATGGCCTACGGCCGCGTGGACCTCTTCGGCGCGCAGGTGAGCCTGGTGCTCGAGCGGATGGGAGAGTCGCCGGCCCGCTTCGTCTGGGGCTTCGACCTCGAGAAGCACCGGCAGGTGTTCGCCGGCTTCGGCTATCGCTTCAACCGGGAGCGCGACGTGCTGGCCTTCTGCCTGGCCGCCCAGCGCATCGTCGTCCGCCACGGCTCGCTCAAGGCGTTCTTCCTCGAGGGCTATGCCTCCGGGCACGATCACGTCGGCCCGGCCGTCGAGCATTTTGCGGCGGGTTTTCGGCAGCAGGACCTCTCGGCCGTCTTTTCGCGAAACCGGCTTTCCTACGGCTTCAAGCACTGGTTCCCGCTGCCCTCCACGGGAGGGGCGTGCAAGCGTCTGCATCTCTACCTCCGGGGTCCATGGTCGAAGAGATCACCGCGGGGCTCAGGCAGCTCGATCCGGAAGACCCCGTGAAGTACGACTTCGCGCTCTGCCACAAGCGCATGTCGGGCCAGTGCCTCAACCGTCGCGACGCGGAGGTCTGCACGCCGTGCGGGCTCAAGCCGGTCTGCGTCCACTGGCGGGGGAGGAAGACGCGGTAATGCCCGGGTGGAGCATGGTTCTGCTGGCTGTGCTCGTGCTTGCCGTCGGCCTGGCCGCCTGGGCGCTCTCCCGCGTCGCGGCCCGGCTCGGCGAGATGGAGGCGCGCCGCGGCCAGCCCGACCAGTCCCTGCTTCTCCTGCAGCGGGAAGTCGAGGCCGCACGGAACGAGGGACAGAAGGGGCTGGCCGAGACGGCCGCTTCCCTCCGGACCGAGCTCGCGCAGTTCTCGGCCCACATGTCGGCGCAGATGGGGCAGGTGGGGGCCAGCGTCCAGCAGCAGCTCCAGCACGTGGGGCGCGTGGTCGGCGACGTCCAAGGCAGCCTCGGCAAGCTCGGCGAGACCAACCAGCGCATCTTCGAGGTGGGCAAGAGCATCGCTGGCCTCGAGCAGATCCTCAAATCGCCCAAGGTCCGCGGAGGCCTCGGGGAGACCTTCCTCGAAAACCTCCTGTCCCAGATGCTGTTGGGGCACTTCGAGCTCCAGTACCAGTTCTCGACGGGCGATCGCGTGGACGCCGTCGTGCGCATCGGCGACCGCATGGTGCCGGTGGACGCCAAGTTCCCCCTCGAGAACTTCCAGCGCATGGTCCAGGAGACCGATGACGGCCTCCGCAGGCAGTGGCGCCGCGCCTTCGTCCGCGACATCAAGGCGCGGGTGGACGAGATCGCCAAGAAATACATCCTGCCCGACGAGGGCACGTACGACTTTGCCTTGATGTACATCCCGGCCGAGAACGTCTACTTCGAGGCGATCACGAGGGACGAGTCGCTCGACGAGGACGCGCCTGGGGTCTACGCCACCTCCAAGCGCGTCATCCCTGTGTCGCCGAACAGTCTGTACGCCTACCTGCAGGTGATCGTGCTCGGCCTGAAGGGGCTTCAGATCGAGCGGAGCGCCCAGGAGATCCAGGAGCGCCTCACGCGGCTGGGGGGCGACCTCGAGAAGTTCAGGGAAGCCTTCGACGTGGTCGGCCGTCACCTGACGAACGCCCGCAACAAGTACGACGAGGCGGGCGCCGCGCTGAACCGCGTCGAGGCCAAGCTCGAGGGAATCGAGAAGCCCCCGGACCAACGCTCGCTTCCGGGCTTGTGATACGATGACTTCCATGAACCCGATACCCTTCCAGGTCTTCGGAATCAATCTGCTCGTGCGCCTCATGCCGGAGCCGCCCGCCGACGTGCGCGTCCACTGTCCCAAGGGCTCGCCCATCCGCTACGGCGAGGTGGTCGGGCGTGGCGACGGATTCGACGAGGGCGCCAACGCGTTCCGCGAGATGCCGGCCATCAAGAGCGTGGTCGCCTTCGAGGAGAATCCCGAGGAAATCGAGGGGCACTTCTTTTATCTCGCCGGCGAGGAGCACCGCGTGATCCGCCTCGACGCGATCATCCTCTCCTTCCCCCTGGAGTAGCCCCGCCCCGCTGTGAGCCTGCTCTCGCGCGTCTTCGAGCACATCGGCGCCGAAGAGGTGGTGGAGCTCACTCGCGCCCTCGTCCGTATCCCGAGCGTCTACCGCCCCGGCGAGCCCGGCGCCAACGAGGCCGAGGTCGCCGCCTTCGTCGAGTCCTGGTTCAGGCGCGAGGGTCTCCCGGTGGACGTGCAGCCGGTTGCTCCCGGCCGCCCGAACGTCCTCGCCTGGGTCGGTGAGAAGGGGCCGGGAGGGCGCTGCCTGCTCCTCGAGGGTCATACCGACGTCGTGACCGAGGGCGACCCCAAGGACTGGACGCGACCACCCTTCGCCGCCGAGATGATCGACGGCCGCATCTACGGGCGGGGCGCCGCCGACATGAAGAGCGGGCTCGCGGCCGCCATGGTCGCGCTCGCGGCTTTCCGGCGCGCGGACGTCACGCCCAAGGGCAAGCTGGTGGTGGGCGCGCTCGTGGACGAGGAGGATGCCATGCTCGGCGTCCGCCACCTCGTCACGACGGCGGCCGGCCGGGAGCTGGACGCGGCCATCATCTGCGAGCCCGAGCAGAACGAGCTCTGCCTCGAGCAGCGCGGCGTGGTGTGGGCGCGCATCCGGGCCCGCGGCAAGATGGCCCACGGCGCCATGCCCGAAGCGGGGGCCAATCCCATCACGGCCCTCGGCGCCATCCTCGCCCGCGTGTCCGCGCTCGAGAAGCGGCTGCGCAAGCAGTGCGAAAAGAGCCGCCATCTCAAGCCGCCGACCGTGACGCCCACCATCATCCAGGGCCCGCCGCGTGGCGTGGGAGCGCCCCAGTCCAATGTCATCCCCGCCACGGCCGAGCTGACCCTCGACGTGCGGATCACGCCGGGCATCGGGTCCGAGGGCATCCAGGCCGAGCTCGAGGGGCTTTGCCGCGCGGCCGAGGCTGCCGTGCCCGGCGTCAAGGTCGAGTGGGAGGCGGTCAATGCCTTCAGGCTCGCGACCAAGGTGGAGAAATCGGAAGCTTTGGTCCAGGCCATGATCCACGGGGTGAGAAAGGCGACAGGGTCCGCCCCCAGGTATGGCGGCGTCCCGGGCTCGACAGACGGAACCATCTTGAGGATGGAGCTCGGAATTCCCATCGTGACCTGCGGCCCGGGCAACCGCCTGATCCCGCACCAGGTTGACGAGTATGTCGAGGCGAAGGAAGTCGCTGATGCGGCAAGGATTTACGCCGCAGCGGCTCTGAAGTACCTCGAAGCGTAGATCCCCTCATGGACAGCGAGCATCGCCCGCGTCTCCGGCCGCTCGAGGCGTTCCCGGTGGAGCAGGACGGCGAGCGGCTCATCGCGCTCCGCGACCCTTCGAGCTTCACCGAGCAAATCGTGCTCCTGCCCATTCCAGCGCTCGACGTCGTCTCGCTCTTCGACGGCGAGCATTCCATGGCCGAGATCCACCGGGTCGTCTCGGTCCGCCATGGCGAGCAGGCGCCCGGGATCGAAGACATCGCCGCCTTCGCGGCGCGGCTCGACGACGCGGGCTTCCTCGACAGCCCTCGATTCGCGGCGCGTCGGCGCCGGATCGAGGAATCGTGGCTCGCGGGTCCCTCGAGGCCCGCCGCTCATGCGGGCGGCGCGTACGCCGCCGATCCCGATGCTCTCCGCAGCCAGATCGACGGCTTCTTCGTGCATCCTGAAGGGCCGGGGCTTCCCACGTTGCGCCTGGCGCCACCGCGCCTCCGGGGGCTCATCGCTCCCCATATCGACTTCCATCGAGGCGGGCCGACCTATGCCTGGGCCTACCGGGAGCTCCTCGAGCGCTCGGCCGCCGATCTCTTCGTCATCCTCGGCACCTGCCACGCAGGCATGGCGGATCCCTTCACGGTGACGCTCAAGCCGTACGACACGCCGCTCGGCGCCACTGAGGCGGATCGCACGTTCTTCGAGGCGCTCCAGCGTCGTTACGGCCACGACCTCCTGGCCTCGGAGACGGCCCACCGGAGCGAGCACTCCATAGAATTCCAGGCCGTGATGCTGCGCCGGCTGCTGGGCGACCGATCCTTCACCGTGCTGCCCGTGCTGGCGTCCTTTCTCCATGAGGCGGTATGGAACGGCGGCGAAGCCGAAGAGGACCCGCGCGTTCCACGCTTTCTCGACGCCCTCGCGGAAAGCATCGCCGGGTCGGACCGGAAGGTATGCGTCATCGCGGGAGTGGACCTGGCCCACGTCGGCCCGCGCTTCGGCGACGCCATGCCCAACACCGAGGCCGTGCTCGAGCGCGTGGCCCGCGAGGACAGGGAGATGCTGGAGACCGTGAAGGCGGGGGATGCGGCGGCCTTCTATGGATCCGTCGCAGCGGATGGCGACAGCCGTCGCATCTGCGGACTCTCGCCCATCTACGCGTTCCTGCGCGCGCTACCGGGGGCGCGCGGCGACGTTCTCCGCTACAGCCAGGCGCCCGATTCCCAGGGAGCGGTGAGCTTTTGCGCCGCGGCGTTCTCCTGATGGCCTCGAGCGATCCCTCGACGTGGAAGCTGCCGCGGCTCCGGATCGACCGCGACGGGGATTGGTTCCACGAGGGCGAAGAGGTGAGCCACGAGGGCATACTCGCGAGCCTCCGCCAGGGCCTCCAGGTCGACCCGGCCGGGCACTTCCTCCAGATCGGCTCGGTGCGGGTGCCGGTCGAGGTCGAGGACGCGCCGTTCGTCGTTGTCCGTTTCGAGACGGAGGGGGAGGGTTGGGCCCTCTGGCTGAGTGACGGAAGCCGCGAAGTCCTCGACCCCGCGAGCCTCGTGCTGCGGCAAGGGGACGTGCCCTACTGCCGGGTGAAGGACGGCCGCTTCGAAGCGCGCTTCAGCCGCGCTGCGGCGTGGCAACTGCTCCAGCGTCTCGACACACCGCCGGGCGGCACTCCGACGCTCGCCGCCGGCGGACGGCGTTACCCGCTGGGCGCTTGACCGCGGACCTCTTTGAGGGTCGACAGGATCTCGTCGTGAATTCTGCCATTGGACGCGACGACGGACGGCGCGCCAAGGTCGACCGGGCCTCCATCGGGGGTCGTCACGCGGCCTCCCGCCTCCTCGACCATGAGACACCCAGCGGCCACGTCCCACGGCCCGAGCTTCAGCTCCCAGAACGCGTCGAGCCGTCCGGCGGCGACCAGCGCCAGGTTGATCGCGGCCGAGCCCATCTCGCGCACGCTCCGGCACCGCACCATGAAGGCCGCGTGCTCGGCCAGGTTGTTGTCGCGAACCTTGCGGATGTCGTAGGGATAGCCGGTGGAGAGCAGGCTCTCGTCGAGTGTCGGCGTCTCGGATACGCGCATGCGCTCGCCGTTGAGGAACGCCCCGTGCCCGCGTCGCGCCGTAAAGCACTCGTCGCGGTTGGGGTCGTAGACGACGCCCAGGACCACGGCGCCCTCGATCTCGAGCGCGATGGAGACGGCGAAGAAGGGCATCCCGTGAGCGTAGTTGGTCGTGCCGTCGAGCGGATCCACGATCCAGCGATGCGAGGCGCTCCCCGCGCGGGCTCCGCCTTCTTCCGCCAGCACCGCGTGGTCGGGGAAGCGCTCCGCTATGCATCCGACGATGAGCGATTCGGCCTGGCGATCCATCTCGGTGACTATGTTGCTCGGGCTGCCCTTGTAGTCGATGGTGCGCAGCGTGCCGAGGCGGCCGAGAAGGAGAGTGCCCGCGCGCCTCGCGGCGTCCACGGCGACCTCGAGGAAGGGATCGGCCATGACTTTTCAAAGCGTAGCACACGCGTGGATTGACAGCCGTGCGACGCTTCCACGGGGAGGAATCCGATGCGCATCGTCGTGATGGGATCGGGCGGGACCGGCGGATACTTCGGCGCCAAGCTCGCGCGGGCGGGTGAGGATGTCACCTTCGTCGCGCGCGGCGCGCACCTCGAGGCCATCCGGACGCATGGGCTCCGCGTGAAGTCGGCCGTCGACGGCGAGTGGGTGGTCCGCGCGCCTGTCGTCGAGCGCCTGGATGGCCTGCCGCCTGCTGACCTCGTCCTCTTCTGCGTCAAATCGTTCGACACGGACAGCGCCGGCGAAGCCATCAAACCCGTCGTTGGGCAGGGCACGGGCGTGCTGCCGGTCCAGAACGGCGTGGAGAACGAGGAGAAGCTCGAGCGCATCCTGGGGCGCGGGCACGTGATGGGAGGCGTGGCCCAGGTGCTGGCGACTATCGAGGCGCCGGGCGTCGTCAGCCACAGGTTCCTGGGTCGCCTCGTCTTCGGCGAGATGGACGGCCGCCCGAGCGAGCGCGGGCGGGCCTTCCTCGAGGCCTGCGAGCGCGCCGGAATTCAAGCGGAGATCTCCTCCACCATGCTTCGCGCCCTGTGGGAGAAGTACGCGCTGATCGCGGCACAGGCCGGCATGACGGCGCTGACGCGCTGCCCGGCCGGCGTCGTCCGGTCCGTGCCCGAGACGCGGCGGATGTACCGCGCCATTCTCGACGAGATGGTGGCGCTGGGGAACGCGGCGGGGGCTGGGCTCGACGCGGGCCTGCCGGAGCGGACCATGGCCATGCTCGACGGCATGGGCGCCGCCTTCACGTCCTCGCTTCACCACGACCTGGCGCAGGGCAAGCGCCTCGAGCTGGAGGCGCTGCACGGTCACGCCGTGCGGCTCGGTGAACGTTACGGGATCCCGACGCCGATGCTCTTCGCCGTCTACGCGGCGCTCAAGCCCTACGCCGACGGGCCTCCGCCGGCGGTCACGGCCTAGGGTTCGCTCCCGGCTAAAGTGGGGGCATAGGGGAAGCGCCATGCCCCAGTCGAGCATCGAGGCGGCCGTTGCCGCGGCGGAACAGGACGGGCTCCGCTTCCTTCTGCGCGTCCGGCTCGTGGTCTTAGCATCCGTGGCCCTCTGGCTGATCGTGAACTACGCGCCCGTTCGCATGGCGCTGGGGCTCCTCACCGTCGCCGCTTTCGCCCTGTCTGGCGTGCTCCAGTACTGGCTCGGCCGGCGATGGGGGCGCCCCGTCTTCTGGGCCGGTGTGTTCACCGTCTTCGAGGTGGCGCTCCTGGTCGTCGTGGTGCTCGCGCCGCTTACGTTCCCCCAGGACTGGCCTCCCCAGATGCAGCTCCGCCTCGTCACCGTGTTCTACCTCTTCATCTATGTCGCGGGTGCGGTGCTGTCGTACTCTCCGAGCCTCGTGGTCTGGACCGGCGCGCTCACGGCCATAGCTTGGGGCGTGGGCCACTACGTCATGCTGCACCTGCCTGGCACGGTTACGGTCCAAGGGCCCCTCATCGACAGGCGGGGGGTGAGCCCGACGGGCTTGCTCGCCCTGTATCTCGACCCGCGCTTCGTGAGCGATACGGCCTGGCGCACCCAAACGGTGTTGCTGCTGCTCCTCACCCTGGTCCTGGCCGCCGCAGTGTCGCGCTCGCGGAGCTTGTTGAAGCGGCAGGTGGCGGACCATCTGGCCCGCGCGAATCTCGCCCGATACTTCTCTCCGAACGTCGTCGACGTGCTGGCGAGCGCTGGGCCGACCGAGACAGCGGCACGACAGCAGCGGGTCGCCGTGCTCTTCGCCGACATCAGGGGGTTCACGAGGATCAGCGAGACTATCGGAGCCGCGCGCACGATGGCGTTCGTGCAGGGGTTTCACGAGCGCGTGACGCGCGTCATCTTCGAGCATGGCGGCACGCTCGAGAAGTACATTGGTGACGCCGTCATGGCGACCTTTGGTACTCCGTCCCCGGGGCCGGACGATGCCACACGGGCCCTCCGCTGTGCCGTGAGGCTGGCCGCCGAGACGAGCCGCTGGAGCGCCGAGCGCGCTGCGCGCGGAGAGCTGCCGGTGGAGATCGGCATCGGAGTCCACTACGGAAATGCCGTCGTGGGCAGCATCGGCGACAGGCAGCGGCTCGACTACCTCGTGATCGGCGACACGGTCAACGTGACGAGCCGGCTGGAACGACTCACCCGCGAGATCGACGCCCAGATCGTAATCACCGACGAGCTCGTGACCCAGATTCGTGCCGAGGGCATGTCGGCCGACGGGCTGCTCGATCCCTTCACGCGCCACGGAGAAGTCCGCGTGGCGGGTCGGGACCAGCCGGTCACGATCTGGACTGTCAGGCGGGGTCTTCTCGGTCCGGCCGCCCCGTGAGCGCTGCCGGGGCTACCGTCGTGCCCAGAGCGCGCGCCAGACGTGCCCTTGCCCGGCCGGCCGTCGGCCGCCGCGAAGAGGTGGTAGCCCAGGAAGGCCAGGCCGACGCAGAGCACCTTGGCCAGGATGAGGCTCCCATCCCGCTTCTCCCGGATCGCCGTGATCGCGCTCGCGAGCCCGTCGTGCTCCCGGTAGGCATGAAGGAGCTTTTCGCTGGTGACGACCACGAACGCCACGGCCGTGTAGGTGATGGTCTTGTAGAGCGCGGCCAGTCCGGGTCTGTGGTCGGCGGCGAAGCGATGGCCGGGCGGCGTGTGGTCGAGGATCACCACGAGCTTGTCGGCGACGAGGCAGGCGACGATTACTCCCGAAAGCGCGTAGAACTCGATCTGGTACTCGGCGAGGAAGAGCTTCTTCAGGGTCAGGACGATGGGCTTTCCCGCGCCGATCCTGTCAAAAGCCACGTGACAAGTCAAATTGGCTCCCGTACACTCACCGCGAGCAAAAGCCAGCGCAAGCCAGTCAAGCCAGCGCAAGCTCAGTCAGGGAGGAAGCGTCATGAAATACGGGGTGGTGTTTCCGCAGATCGAGTTCGGGAACGATGTCCAGGCCATCAAGGATTACGCGCAGACGGTCGAAGGGCTCGGCTATGACTACCTGCTCGTCTACGACCACGTGCTGGGCGCCCACCCGAACCGTGAGCCGAAGCTGACGGGGCCCTACACCTACGAGCATCCGTTTCACGAGCCGATGGTGTTCTTCGGGTTCCTGGCGGCGGTCAGCACGAGGCTCCAGCTCGTCACGGGCATTCTCATCCTGCCGCAGCGCCAGACGGCCCTCGTGGCCAAGCAGACCGCGGAGGTCGACGTGCTCAGCGGCGGCCGCCTGCGCCTCGGCATCGGGATCGGCTGGAACTACGTCGAATACGATGCGCTCGGCGAGTTGTTCAAGACACGCGGGCGCCGCGTGGAGGAGCAGATCGAAGTCCTCCGCAAGCTCTGGACCCAGCCGCTCGTCACCTACAAGGGCGCCTACCACGTGATCGACAACGCCGGGATCAACCCGCTGCCCGTTCAGCGTCCCATCCCCATCTGGTTCGGGGGCGCCGCGGAGCCCGTGCTCAAGCGCGCCGCGCGTATCGGCGACGGCTGGATGCCGGCGGGGAGACCTCCGGACGACCGCATGAAGGGCTACGTGGGCCAGCTCCAGCGGTATCTGGCGGAGGCCGGCCGCGATCCCAAGCAATTCGGCATCGATCCGTGGATCAGCATCGCGGGGCTGGAGAAAGACGAGTGGCGCCGCCGTGTGGAAGCGTGGCGCGCGCTGGGGGCTACCCACCTGGCAGTGGATACCATGCGCGCCGGCTTCGGTTCGCCGAAGGCGCACATGGACGCGATCCGGTCCTTCCGTGAGGTGCTGGGCTAGCCCCGCCTAGCGCGCGAGCCCTGGGCTTCCGGGCGGCGCGGCGTAGAAGTTCATCGTCAGCGAGACCGCCGTGTAGTAGCCCATGAGGACGATCATGTCGGTCACGCTCTCGTGCCCTAGCGCCTTGACGGCGCGATCGTAGAGGCCCTGGGGCACGAGGCGCCCGGCGGCCAGAGCCATCGCCACCTCGTAGACCACTTGCTCACGGGTATCGGAGAACGACACTGGCAGACCCGCGACGATTGCTTCCACCGTGCCGGCTGGCAGGCCGACCTCCACGCCGCGCTTCTCGTGCGCCGCCGTGGGGTAGGCCGAGTGCCATCGGCTGGTGATGACGAGGACAGCGATTTCCCGCTCTCGCTCGGAGAGCGAGGACTGGCCCGGCGTGAAGTGCTGACCGAGCGGTCCGGCTGCATGGATCAGCTTCGGATTGTGCACCCACACCTTGTAGGGCCCGGGCAGCCGGCCGCGCGGGCCTTCCACGAGGAAACGATAGCCCTCCCGCTGCGCCGGCGTCATCCGGTCGACGGGAATCTCGGCGTAGCGTCCGAACGTCGGCGCGTCGCTCATGCGTGTGTCTCCCTTTCGGCTAGCTCCGTTCGGGCCATCAGGTAGAGCTCTTCCCTGATCCTGCGCATCGGATGTGAGCGGCCCGGCCAGGATGAGGAGGAGAGCGAGCAGTCGGAACATGAATCAGTCTAGGCAGGGGTGGCTGGCCGTGTCGAAAGAAGCGAGACGGGAACGCTCGCTCGCAGGCGGCGCAGGGCCGGCCTCGGTATACTGTGCGGGTGTCTCCCGCCCGGCGCGTCCTAAGTTACCTCCGTCCTTACGCCGCCCGCTACGGCGCGGGCTTCGCCTGCCTGGCGCTCGCCACGGGCCTGTCGCTGGGAATCCCGTGGCAGGTCAAGG
>WNFO01000671.1_pt1 | contig 25150 bp, 35 predicted proteins | sample 5400251 | NCBI WGS metagenome assembly WNFO01 (sample SAMN13153354, study PRJNA577476) | soil metagenome | isolation source: 100 cm saprolite under Madrone tree | place: USA:California | collected 2016-06-14
GCCAGTCCGATCGCTTCGTGCAAGCGAGCGACGCTGCAAATTCCAGCTATCAGCACAATAGGGCGCTACCCGTAAGAACCTAGACTCACTCTTCGAGAGCCTCGAACGCGTTCCAAAAGTTCCGCACTAGCCAAGACCTCCGCCCTTCCTCCTCTCTCCCCCTCGCCACTTGCTCTTCTTCTTGACCACTTGCTTTCTCCGATTCTGAAACACCCCAGCGTCCGGAGGCACGCCACACGCGCCCACCTCCAAACCATTCCCCGCCATTTCGCGCACCATCAGCTTCAATTTCGATCCTCACACCCGTGGCAGCATCCAAGAGTGCGTTTAGCGCATCCACGGCATCAGCAGCAGATATCGGCTGCATATGATAGCCGTAGCAGCGCACGAAAGAAGGGTAGGTGAGCTCGATCATGCCGTACTCTGGGGCAATCGCGTCAAGTTTGTCACGGAGCTGGTGCTTCAAGTCCATGTCCATATGCGCGTACAATTGTTGAGTTTGGGGCACAGAAAATCTGTGACCATTGTTAGTGGGACGGGGACGCACTGGCAAGCGTGTCCTACCCCATTTTTGCAAGAAGACCCGCTAGTCGTTTCCGACCCTGTTCCTTCCAGAGCCCCAGTTTTCCCGCGACATAACGGGAGTGAAACATTGCATCGTAGAGCGTCCAATGCCGAAAAAGCTCAAAGCGGAGTTCATCTGTTGTGCGCAGTGACATATCGTCTGCGCTCAATGCAGCTAGGCCATGAGCATCGTTCGTGGGTGCAGGAGGATTGAGACGGGAAACCTCGTCGTAATAGATGGAATGGAATTTATCGTACTCAGCACGTGATATTCGACAACGAGTATACTGGTTGGTAAAGCCAAGGATTGCGAGCCTTGGTTAGTGAGTATCGCGAAAGAATGGAGAGGGTCATTTCGGGACGTACCAAAGGAGATCATTGTCTACGCGCTCTAGTGCAGTAGCGAGAATGTAGACGATGCCAGCGGCACTCTGTCCGCACCATGTCCCGGACATATAGTACTTGTCCAACAAGGCGAAGTATTCGTCGCGCTGCTCTCTCGATGCGCGAGGGGGCCGCTGAAATTACAATAAGGGTTTGAAGATGCCAGTCAGAGAAGACGCCCTTACCTCGACGTCTAAGCGTTTGCGTTTGCTCGGGGTCCTACTGCCATCGCTGAGAGATCTCCGTTTACGGGAAGGAATTTGTACGCCTTCTTCTTCGGAATCTTCTGGCAAATCTTCCGACAAGTCGTCATCAGAGCTCGCGTCTGAGTCGGGCTCCGGTTCATTCTTTAGAAGAAAAACAATTACTGCACGCAAAGCTGGCTGGTCCACAGATCACTCACATTTAGTGTCTCCCATGCTTTCCTTTCTTTGTCAAGATCTTCCGCTCCTCCGTCATCCCATACGATAACCCGTTCTGACCCTTCACCCTCACCAAACAGACTGGACAAGTTCTGCGGCCGGCCTGAGTCGATGACGTGCACATGAACTCTAGGAGGGAAGTCACCAAACCACTCTGATGAAGGCAAGTCTAGAATAGAGCCAATATTTAAAAGAATGAGGGTATGGAGCTGGTAACGCATCGATCAGCTCGTGTCAAAGAAGGGTAACGATGTGACACACTTCTGAATATGTTATAAGCTCATCACGCATGCGTTCCAGATCTGCAATTCCGGACAAGGGTGTGATACGATGCATAACATCGTCCTGTTTAAATAACTCTGCAAACATCTTAGCAGCGCAGAGCGCGTCGACATCTGGCGCGACGAGGATGATAACTGAGGAAGCAGCCGAAAGCGGGGATCTTCTGTGCGCTGCGAGGATATTGTTGTATGTTTCGGCATATGATGGACGAGAGGCGGATGCCAGGTGAGGCGGTGGAATGAAGACCATTGAGAACACACGGAAAGCAGACTGGCAGACTGAAGCGACGCGACGCGAGTCTCACGTAATCAATGTACTCAAAGCTCACGAACATCCCTTCGCTTGCCACGGATACCCCATATCCCCCAATTCGTCTTCACCATCACCCTCGGGTCAAAGTCAGCTACTTCCCATTTCTCACTTCCAAATGCATTTTCCCCTGGCGTGATCACCCAATCAAATTCACCCGCTACTCCCGGCGCAAGTGACATTGACTTGATATCGCGCTCAACATCCGCGGGTGAGAACCCAGTCACGAAAATAGGGCATTTCGTAGCCAACAGAAGCGGGAGGACTGGCCCCCATTCAGTTGGAGACTCAATCTGTAGGAGAGGTTCCCCAGTGACGTCGGACGTCGAAGTCGGTGACGGAAACCCAAAGCCCGGAGAGAACATGAAGAAGAGGTCGGTATAGGGATCAAATGTATCCTGGAATTGCGCATGTACTTCGTCATAGTTGCACTGCATGCCGGTGATCGTCAATTGTGGGGTGTATGGCACCGTATAGGACGGTACACCATAGCGTTCGATCGAAGACCGTGTACGCTTATGTCGCGAAATGGGAGCAGGTGTTGGAGGTTCGTACACATTAGGCAGATAGACTGGCTTTCCCTCGTCGGACTTGGCAGGCGGGGCAGAGGCCGAGGCTTCTGCCTGCGGGCTCGAGGGAGTGCTAGCTGAATGTGACCCTACTTCTGACGTGGAGTCACTGGACGCAGTAGCTGGAGGCCTTGGCAGAGAAACCTGCGGCCCGATGAAGTAGAGATGAAACAGCGCCGCCGGGAACAAAAGTGTGAGCTGTTCCCAAACGTGGGGAGGTAAGGAAGATTCCGCCCGTGCACCAAGGATGAATATTCGCATTTGAGGTTTGTCAGTTGAGGCTTCTTCGGTCTCGGGCGTTCCCGTAGCACCGTGTAAGGTCAATCGCAGAGCTGATGGCGTACTCGTAAGTTATGGACGTGTTTATAAATATTAGTGCACCCACCAGCTAATGACCGACTGCCTTCTGGAGTGAGCCTTTGATTCCCAAGCGCCAAGGCGCTGTATTGGTGTATGACGGAACCGATGGTAACGGGATATGTGAGTAATTTGCTAGCGTGTCTCCGTGACCGATCCGTTTCCATCGATGGGAAGTTACGTGTATACCAGAACACGTCCCAGTTCGAAAAGGATATGGCAGCTTCCGTATCCTGTGGGCCTGGACTTGCGGAACGAATTGTTTGCAACAAAGTCCTGAGACGCAGGGGGGGACGCACCTGGCAACTCAAACTCTCGCAGTCTCCGACCACTGCGGAGATCATGTTCGTCTTCATTCACTTCACGAAGACGTGAACAGTATTTTGCGTGGTTCTTGTCGGCAAGCCAGTGTTCCTTGGTACAGTGAGTAGGCCACCCACAGTCCGGGCATTCGAAAGCGATTGGTCGAGATTGGGGATTCGTGTGGTCATGCGTGTGGTCATGATGAGACACACAAACAGGGCATGGTGCCAACGACTTGATAGCCTCCCCTCGACCAACTAACGCAGGGAAAGGAGACGCGGAGAAAGGATGGAATAGGTTGTCTTGTGAGAGGACGGGTGTAGATTCTGGCTTCGAGGACGCCTTTTTAAAGAGATTAAATAATGACCTAGAGGGAAGCAGGGGTATCGTGCGACGAGTAGGGTACTGCAAGTGGATGCGACCCACCGCACGGTTGAGTGTGCGTAACATCGACCAACCTCTGAGTGAGAGCAGCCACGCGTCTGGGGCAGATCTACCGGACCGGACCGTGTCCGTCAGTCGCGCGTCCTCCACAAGCGGAACACGCGTTGCTCGTTCACTAATCTCTTTGCACCAGGACTCTCGCCATGTCGCAGAGACAGGCAAGAGTATCTACGGATGAAGGTGAACAACCTGTCTCTGGCTCTTGGTATCGAGCTTAGCATTCTTCCTCGCATCCAGAGTCTGCCCCCCTCCTTCAAGATAGCCCCGGGGATGCTCCTACTCCGTCCATAACCGACAGACTCGGCTCGATTCTTCAAGATCCGCTCACTCCCCTCAACAAGATTTTACTCATTCTACTTTTGTTCTTCCTACTACTCTGTTCAATCTTCATTGGCCTGTTCTTTGGCTCCCAGCACAAGCTTAAAGATGTGCCAGATACCCCAGGAGGAGAGAAGCCCCCCACCACTTTCACGAGCGTTATCACTGCCCCCATCACATTCACGAGTGTCATCACTGCCCCATGGACTACCACAGCTGTATTTACGACTACCGTGGCTCTACCTGTCCCTTCGATGCCCCCGGAGAGGGTGAGTACCCATACTATCTTTTTAAATCCCAAATTTGTTTGACAAGCTTACAGAAAGAAAGAGAATGTTTCTCTTCGGAATGCGTTGTGCTTTCGGCAACCATCCTTTCTTCATTGGACACTACACAGGACCCCTGTGAGAACTTCTACGAATATGCCAGTGAGCTTTATTCCGTCTCACAACCTTCAGCGTACTTAGCTCATGCCTACAAGCCGGAGGTTGGCGCAAGGCACATCCTCTTCCCTCGGATAAGGGTCGGCTCGGCAGCTTCGGTTTTCTTTTCCAAGAAAATCAGCAGATTGTGAAAGACATTCTCGATATGGACGGTTCCATATCTATTGCTTCCTTAAGAGAATCCGCTGATCAGCGACTCCTTATGAAATTGCGCAATCTATACTACTCATGTATGGATGAGAGCACCCTGGATCAATTGGGCGAGGGTCCCCTCAAGGATTTTGTTGCTCAAGTTAAAAAGCTCTACCGTGGCGAATCTACTGGGATTGCCGATAGTAATGGTGACGACAATGGGCGAGAGGGGTTGACAGCCGCCCTAGCGTTCTTACACTCAAGAGGTGACAGATATTTACGAGAACCAGTGGCATCGTATCCACTCACATCCCATACAGGTATTCCTGCTCTCTTTGAATTCGGTGTCGAGGGTGATGCCGGATTTGACCCTAATTTCATGACCCTTTGGTTCCAACAACCCAGCCTTGGGCTTCCCTCAAAGGTCTGTACATATTCGCCAATTATAACACTGCTTTTAAATAAGCGCTAGGAGTACTTTGAGGACAAGACAATGCGAGAGGTCTACGCAAGCGTTTTGGAGCGCCTTCTCACTACCCATTATGACGCCGAGAACGGTAACCCTTCTCGGGCTTTGGTAATAAACGAGGATCCCACGAACACTTGGCCTCCCTTTCCTTGGCCCCCATGGGGTGACGACGACGACGACGATCATGACGATGACCCGAAGGACCGTCCAAAGAATGCGACGATACTCGCTGAAGAAGTGGTCAAATTCGAAAGGAAACTTGCACAGGCGAGCCTAGACTTGTCAGAACGTTTCGAAATGGAACAATTCAGATGCTGACCATTGTGCAGAGACATTTTATACCAGGATCCTCTATACACGTACAATAAGGTCCCTATATGCAACATTACTGAGACCATAACCCAAGTCAATTTTCCGGATTACTTTGCAACATTTACGCCTCGCAATTACCCTAACGAAGTCGTCGTGACCTATCCACCGTATCCTCTCTCGCTTACCATCATTCTCAACCAAACTGAGACAGATGTACTCGAAGCATATCTCGTCACTCGCGCCGCCCTAGTATTAGCACCCCGGCTAGGAACCTCCACGGAATCGTGGAAGGCGGTAAGACATTTACAAGAGGTTCTGCAAGGCATAAAGCCTGGTGCTGTCAGCGACCGCGCGGAGTACTGTATCAATAGTGTGGATCAGGCCCTGGGATTCGCAACTGGAAGATACTTCGTGAATGAGACTTTCGCAGGTGACTCCAAGGAGAAGGGTACCAAAGTGATAACTGGTGTGTGATTGATTGTTGGATGTGGTTTCGAACTCATTTTGCGCAGATATTGTGAATGCTTTCAAAAAGTCACTTTCATCTATATCTTGGATGGATAAAGAATCTGCTACAGCTGCCGCTGAAAAGGTCACCCGCTCCCATTTGGATGTGTCGTGCATCTTTGTGACCACCCTTCTTAGGCTGATGCAATTCGCGTGAAAGTTGGTTACCCTATTTCCCCTGATACCCAGAGCGCCGAGTCCCTCTTGCGGTACTATGCTCTCGTCGAAATAAGCAAGTTCGGCTACTTCAAGAATATGCTCAGTGCGAGGTATGACATTAACTTTCTGTCATTATACGCGACTAAAGAATACGATACAGTTCAAGCGACACTTACAAGCAGTGGCAGCAGCTGGGAAAACGGCGTGATCTTGACGAGTGGGAGATGACACCAGCGACTGTAAATGCGTATTTCAATCCCCCGGCGAATGAAGTAGGTTTACCAGTACGTGCACTTTATGTCTACTTACGAAAATCTTCCAGATCGTGTTTCCAGCGGGCATTCTCCGTCCGCCATTCTTCAAAAAAGATTGGCCTGGCTACCTCAAGTATGGGGCGTTCGGTCAAGTCGCTTCACACGAATTAACTGTAGGTCCCAATTTTCGCTCTTTTACGGGCAACGGGCTCATTTTATTCAATTTCATTAGCATGCTTTCGATTCAGCCGGGCGTTTGTATAACCAGGAAGGCAAGCTAGAAGAGTGGTGGACTAATGCAACAAGCGAGAGGTTCGAGGAGAAACAGAGTTGCCTTGAGAAACAATTCTCCTGTGCGTAGAATCCGCCTCATTGGTACTTCCGTCACTCACATCGATGGGCTATACCTTAGCTTATACCGTTGATGACGGGCACGGTGGCAAGGTCCATGTGAACGTAAGCTTCTCGCGTCTTATTACAGTACACCTCCACTGAAACACGTTTTTCGCAGGGTAACCTGTATGCAAATGTTGGACTTGTAATGGACCACGCTTAACCAACTTTCAGGACATCCGGGGAGAATATTGGCGACTCGGGCATTATTCAAGCGTATCGTGCATGGAAAACACAATACAATGCCTCGTTAAAGGCTGGAAACGAATATCTGCTACCTGGTCTTAACCACACGAGGTGCGACATAGCTGACCTGCTGACCTGCATCAACTCATACAACCATGCTCAGGGATCAACTTTTCTTCATTGCCTTCGGTCGTATTTGGGCAGAGAACATCAAACCCGAGGCTTTGGTTCAACGGGTTCGCACAGATCCGCATTCTCCCAACCAATATCGCGTGGACGGGACTTTGCACAACGTCCCAGAATTCGCAAAGGCTTTCAACTGCTCTTCAAAGGCGAAGGTCCGTTTATCAGTCGGCCCTACTGAATGACCTTCTCATCAGCTTTTCAGCTTAATCCTCCTCCAGAGAAACGATGCCTTCTCTGGTCGTAATCCTAGAAGGGTACGAGTAACGTGTACTCTAATAATATATATTTATTCCCTTAGGTCATGCTTGGCATACGGAGTGTGCCGGACCACAGCTGCTCTGCGGATCCTGTGAATTGACTGCAAAGCCTCTTACCCTATAATACACCCTTAGTACTGGGTACCTCATTCCCTCCTGTCCGCTCAATGGCCTGGCGAATGGCCAGGGCGAGGGCCTTGAAAGCAGATTCTGCTCTGTAAATGGCAATGAGTAACCTCTCGCCTCGAAGAGATTAGCATACCTGTGGTGGTCGTTCTGACCGCGCAAGACGTCTACATGCAGCGTGCACCCAGATGCCATGGCGAAAGAATAAAATATGTGCGGGAACATCTCTGTCGAGAGATCACCGATCTTTTCGCGCTTGATACCCAGGTCAGTCACGCAATAGGGACGTGAGCAAATGTCGATAACTGCGCGCGAAAGAGCCTGTGCATCAATTATCGATACGACGTGAGGGATTCGTGGTCTGTTAAAAAGTGGGAACAACGCAGACTTGCCTCGTCGAGCGGAGCGAAGCCCGTACCGTATCGACGGATTCCTTTGACTTCGCCTAACGCCTGTTTGAACGCGGTGCCAAGGGCGATCGCTGTGTCCTGTGTGAGCGCGGAAAGAGGTAAGCATGGCAACGTGTTCATGTTGTGATCAGGATCAGGGAATGGGGGAGTGGGACTTGACTTATCAGCTGTGTGGTGGTCATCGATCCAGAGATCACCTTTGGCCTTGAGCGTGAGAGACATTCCGCTGTGCTTGGCAAGGGCGTGGTACATCTACATACACGCACGCATGTGAATCGTGCATCCATGTCGATCTCTAGGGCGTAGTGCGTAGGGTTTTTCTGCGGAAAGGAGAAACGTACATGATCGAGGAAACCGATTCCGGTCGAGATGTTGATGATCTGCTGCGATGCTGAGCCTGGCTGGCAATCAAGATTGATGTACACTTCGATCTCTGTCTCGTTTGTATTGCGAGAGATGTTCGCGGTGCGATCACTACTCATGGCGGTAGAGCGTTGTGTGGTGCTTGGAGCCTAGCTTGCGTCGAACGTAAAAACAGGCAGACAGTACAGCCTCAGTGTAGTAAAGTCCTAAATTCAAATTTCTAACCGGCTGATAGATCTGACGCGAATGGCCCCCGGCCCTCCGCTTTCACGTCCATCACCTTCCAAAATCCACACCCTCTTCCCTCGTTCTGATCTCCAGCCGTGCATGTCCACCAGTAACCGGTAGCACGCTCCCCACTGGAGTCGGGACTCCTACCAGCAGCACTCCTGTCACTCGCTGCCCCTTCTGATCCACGCTGTCGTCCTTTCATGTCGGGTCGCAGTGCCGTCATCTCACCACACTTGCAACGTGGAATGGTATCAGGGTGAAAATCAGGGCGGAAGAATCGGAATGTGATGTTTATTCTGCAGTTTCCTGGGTCAAATGAGAGTTCGGGTAGGTCGGGCGGAGGAGGGTATGGAGGGTGGAAGCGGTCAATTGTCCTCCGTGAGGGTATTGAGTGCTTGAATCTCTCCTGGGTCGATGCGTGCATTATACAAAGCTGTGAGGGACCCGCACTGTTAGATTGGCGGAGTCCAGACCATGTAAACTGCATAGACAGACCGAGTTATGTGGTAGAGGGATGTCGAATGTTTGAGCAGATCTTTTCCCAACCTCGTCGAGAGGGACAACCTCCCGAAGACGAAATACTCTCCGTGTCCCTGCAATATTCGTCACACTGTCAATCGAGAAGGGCCATCAAAGCACCACGTACCTAGACTCAAACTCGCAATAGTTGGATAGGGACCTATGCTGGTCAAGCGATCCGAATGGAACCCGACAGCTTCTTTAGCACCCTCATAACAATTCGCCGCAGCAAAGTTGGCCCTCCAGGTCAGACCCCGACCATCAACATCTCTGGGATCGCCGCCCCATTCGAGCGGAAACCGTTTGCGCTTGGACATCTCAACATTGACAATCTTCTCAACGATCTTACAAGCTTCCTCCAAGGCCGAGGGAAACCGTTTCGTTTCCTCGCTCTGTCTACCGTTATACCTAATAGCGAAAAGTATGAGCGTAAGAGAAGGAGAAGGAGTGTCGCAATGGCTCACCATGCACGTGTTATGCCCTGCCAAGCAGCCTCGTCCTTCCCTCCGACAGGATGACGAGTGTACAGAGAAGACCGATGCGGGCTTTCGACCAACCGGTCGACCAGCCACCACTTGTTTCTCGGCCAATCCTCCGCTTCGTGGAGCATAGTATAGAAAAGACGACATGCAAGTTCGGCAGGCAGAATGCCCAGATGATGCGTGCATGGTGTGTGCTGCGCCACGAGCGACGGATTGCTGAGCGTCAGCGGGGGAAGACGTGGGATACTCGTGCCAGTGGCGACACGGGTGGGCTGGCGGAGGACATCCAGCAGATTTTCCACAGGTTTGACTGGTCTCGACAAGGGCAGCGCGTCCGAGTCAATCTTCATGGTGGTGGACATACCACTTGCAGAACGTGGCTTCTTGTTAGATGTTTCGGACACCAGCCGACTCTGTAGAGGTGAGGGTTGGCTGTTGGCATCGTTTGATAAAGCGGTCGTGGGTATCAGCCAGCTATCCAAGCCAACATTTCTCTTGCGCTTGCTATTTGGACGCTGCTTTGATATGATTTCAGCCGCCTTTTCGACGTCCCCATCTGTCTGAAGTAGTGCATCAAGGAGGCTCTCCTGCGAAATTGTGATATTGTCTGGAAGAAGACTGCATATTAAAGCAAGAAGCGTGTCTGTGTCCTCTAGGCCATCCATCGAACACAGGAATGTCTAGATTCAACGAAGGACTATACACAACCAAATAATATAATTTAGTGCTACAGACAAACTATACATTTACGTGGTCTTTGCTCGCAGACAACAAACTATCCTCGAACTCTTCGAGCCCCTCTACTATATATTAAATTTGTCGAGCGCTCTGTGAGCGTGCCCATAGTGGGAACATCAGAACCTGCCTTTCCCATCTTTGCCTTTGTGGCTGGATTAGAAACCGCCGCAGGCAATACTATAGGCCGAATGACTGATGGAGCTAGTGACAGGGGCAGATTAGATGGCGGTAGTCGTTCGGGGTCGGCCTCGAGGTAAGGTGGGGGCAACGGATCCTGTAGCTCTAAGATGTCTTCGGGCTGGGCGGCAACGCTTGGCGAAAGAGGCTGTTTCAAACCGACTGGAGAGCGTTCTCGAGGAATACGTCGCCGAGAGGAGGATGACTCGGAGTCGGATCCGCTGTCTTGCGACTGTACACCCCTCCGCTTCCAACCTTGAATGGTGGTTTCACGATCCTTGGTCAACTCCCAATTATCGGTGTATTGCCACACGCGCTTTCGGGGTGTGCTGCCGGTGGGCAAATCCTCCCTACTGCCTTGGTCGACGAGCGAGTTGGTCATTTCCCGCATAGAAGCTAAGCGTTCCGAGGCAGATTTCTGATAGACTTGAGCTGATCTAGCATATTTTGAAGTCTACAACGGTGATTAGTTGGAGGTATAGACGAAATGATATGTGGAGTGCGTACCTCTGTCGTCACCTTGGAAGCATTTGCCTCCACGGACTTTGACATGACAGCGATGGCATGTTGAAGATGGTGAGATTCAGCTTGGATATCCGCACCAAGGCCATCGGTAGCATCGATCCTAGCTCTCTTTGCGCGAGCATGGCGTTCAAATGCTGGTGAGGTGTCAGCGAGACAGTCCATGTTCATGAGTGACGCCTACCATCTGCAGTTGTTGAGTTCAGCGCATGAGTTTGTCGTGTTACCTCGGCGGAGTACGTTGATAGGGATGTCGTGACAAGGCTCTGCATACTTGACAGACCTTCCAGGACAGTGTCGCTGACACTGCTAAGAGACTGCGTAAATGGTCAATTGCTGTGAAAAAAGGTGAGACCGCCCAGAATCACCTTGTATGCGCCATCTCGGAGGCGTTTGCATTGTTCACCCTTTTTCTCAAGGGAGGTACTCAACTCTTGATTCCGCGTCGTTACCTCGTCAGCCTTCCGTGAATACTCTTCGGTAAAGCTATTCAAATTGCTTTCCACTCGGCCATTCTCTTGTTTCAACTTTGTGAAAGCGTCCTCTAATGACCTATCCCTTTCGGCAACGAATTCATTGAGGAGGCCTGATACACGTCCAACAAGATCGTTCTTCATGCGTTCTGATTTCAACTTTTCCTGTTGCAAGAGACGAGTCAAGTGGGCATTCTGCTCCTTGAGGTAACGAATTTGTTCCTCCGCCTGGCTCTCTGCAAGTGATTTGACTTCTGTGCTGTGCTTGCGTTCCATGGTTATGTACTCCTGGCTGTCGTGGATTACACTTTGGATAAGGACTGCTATCGAGTTCAGGGCTTTTTCCACCTGAACTCACGTCATCACGCGTGTTACTGAGACAGTTAAAATTATACGCACTGCTTGAAAGCCGTCAATTGAAGATCTCTCCAAGTCGACACGTAGAGACAGGCCAGATTTCTCGAATCTTTCAGACCAGGAGGAAAACACCGAGCGGAGGCTGTCGTGGGCCTCCTTCACCGCCGTCTGCGCACTGCCTAAAGCTTCTGCGGACACCCCTTCCTTTGCTTGAATCAACGCCATCACATCTTGCGCACGCTGGATCTGGTCATTGACACGACTTCTGAGGCCAGCGAGATTCTCGAGTTCCTTGGCTTGATATTGGTCTTCGTCGGAACGCAGCTTTGCCAAGCCTTGGGTGGTGTTTTTGATAAAAACGTCCAACTCGGCTGAGAATCTCTGCGTTTCTGACGTTAGATCCTTTCCAAAGTTGAGGACCGAATCCACATTCGAGCTGAGCACTGAGGTTTTCCGCGCTATACGGCATCATGAGACATCGTAAAGTGAATAGATAAAACATTCGTACATAGCTTGGCAAACATTGCAGTCAGGTCTCCTACGCTTTCTTGGGTTGTGTGCTTAAGCCCCCGTGCGATCTCATGCAAGGTGGCCTCAGTAGTCTGATAGGACTCTCGGACGACGACCTCCTCCTCCAATGAGTTCTTTGTAGCTTGTAACTCGTCGCTCGTCGTTGTCAGGACGCGAATGGTTTCCGAGAGTTCCTCTTTGGCATCTTTGAGTTCGCCATCCCGCTTTGTAAGTAGGTTCATACTCTCCTGGTACTCTTCTTGAACGTTCTTGAGCTGTCTTGCGACAATCTCAACTTGACGCTTGGTCTCCTCCAGGGTTGTCCGCGCGAGTTCCTGTTCCACATTCATCTGATTCCACGTGTCCTCGGAGAAGAAAATGCCATTCTTCTCGCGCGCCGCAAGGAGGTCCGCCTTTAGGCGCTCAATTTCCCCGATATATTCTTTCAGTAAAGCGTTTCGTGTCATACGCTGGTTGATTTCTGGACGATTACGGATGGACTTTGCTCGAATAGCATAGTCGAGGGTCGACAGTGTTTCTTCCATATTTGAGCGAGCAGGTGAAATAGTGGCAATAATGCAGGTCTTCGTTCGACCTCCAAGAGAATCTTGCAAGAGCCTGGTTAATTTGGACTCCCTAAAGAAATCAGCATGTCGTACGTATTGGATGGGCGGAAAGGCACACACCGGTATGGAATGTGAGGTGACTTCTCCACAAGGCCATTGATGACGCGGCCGAGAGTCAACAAACTCTGATTGATCATTCCAGCCTCGCGAGCCCTCTTGTTCTCGGCACCCGATCGACCTATATTTTCAGAACCTGCAAGGTCCACAAGGTTAAGCTTTCCGACTCGAAGCAGGTCATCCCCCATCGTCGAGACCTCCTTGGTGTGCACGGTAATAGAAAAAATCGAGTGGGAGCGGCTCGAATGGTCATTGAATTTGGTGGCGGCGATCTGGCGGCGGTCGCTGCCCTTGAAGAGGAGAGCCAGTGCATCAGGCGCGCTTTTAACAGAAATCTCCTCTAATCCCTGGATCAGCACCCCACGTTTGCTGGAGTCATCGAATATTTTGAGTCCGCCAGCTGCAGCGTCTCGGGAGCTGCCTGACCCCATGCTCATTGGCTGATTGCTCCCAATTGGTGCCGGGAGATCTAGCGCAAGGAGGTCGCGAAGCTCTTCGTTGTAGAGTTCAATATAGGATATTTTGACGCTGTAGTCGGCCCCGGACTCTTCGAGATGATTGAAAAGACGGAAAAGTACCCGAGGGATCATCCCTGCACCGGCCACCGGATTGCCCAGGGGAGTAGTTCCAAGGTCACCTTGCATGGTATACCTGAACAAACAATGACCTTTCCATTCCAGCGACCAACATGATGAAACCTACGTTTTCCCGGTTCCAGTTTGACCATAGGCAAAGAGTGTACAATTGTACCCCAGTAAAACTTCCTCGAGCATTGGATGCACGACGTCTTGGTAGATCATGGACTGGTCTGCCTCTGGTCCGAAGACGAGATCGAATGGATACGTCCTCGTTGGAGGAAGAGTGACAACGCCCAAACTTGATACAGGAGCCGCAGTTTCTATTGACACCGCATGGCTACGGGCCCCTTCGGTATTGACAATAATGGGGGAGCTCTCCTGCACTTCTCTTTCCGAGCGCCGCCTACAGCGAACCACGACTTGAATATTTATCTCACATTCTTCTTGGGATTGAAAGGGTGCTTGGGCTTTCGCAACTGGCCTAGACTGCGCGAGGGAGGAAGTCGAAGGAGGTACCAAAGGAGGTTCGGATGCTTCGACTCGCGAAGTGGTGGTTGCTGGTACAGATCGCTGGATCCTGGCCATGACGGATTTTGGCCGAGAGAACGGCAGAGGGGGGGCATTTTCACGCCCGGTCTGGGAGCGACTGCGACTTGTTACGATGTGACGAGGAGCCATTCAGATGAAAGATCTCGCGAAGCAGGTGCACTTTCCCAATTGTCGCGGTTCAAATGTAACACGCGTCAAATCACGTGCACACTCGAGCCATTGTCACATGACCGTGCGGCACTTGGGGCTCTGAACTGGCACTGGTACTGACCGTGGCGACCCTGTCATCCCTTGACGGCCATGGGGAAACGTAAAAAATCATCCAGGAAACCTGGCCCAAAGAAAAAGAGGGATCCTCTAGGTAGTGTCAATCGCTTATTCTCTGCACCTCACGTTCCCATGGATGATTTGCCAGAGACCAGTTTTACCTGCCTATTCTGCCACCATGATAATTCGGTGACTGTCAAACTCGACCGAAAGGAGGGAATCGCTCAGCTTATGTGCAAAATCTGTGGTCAGAGTTTTCAGAGTAAAGTCAATCGTACGTATTGCGCTCGGATGTAACATCCTCCCTGGCTAAGAAACCTATTGCGATGTGACTTTCAGACTTAACAGAGCCCATTGATATATACTCCGAATGGATAGATGCGGCAGATTACGCTGCGAAAGAAGAGGAGCGGCGAGTACTGCGGCGCCCTACGGCATCGTCAAGCCGAGCGAGGCCTGCTGGCCCACCCTCGGTTGGGAGCGACGAAGAGTGATGGCATCAATGAGCTCTTTTGTCGATGGCCCATAGAATTTTTGTACTATTACCTACTTAACTTATTGTATACTAGATGCCCTGATTGTCCTACACAATGCGGTCGCGCATGATAATCAGAAGGTCAATCCGTGAATTGCCAATTGTGGTCGCGACCGCTGCGCTGCCTGCAACGCGTGCACGCTTAGATTCTCGTGTCTCACGTCGGCTCGTCACCCACGCGCTCTTTTTTCTCTCTCATTAGCTCTCCCTTGATCATGTCTTCAAACAACATCAAGGTCATCTGTCGGTGCGTTTTCCTCCGTCTGCTCCGCGCTCTCTGTATCTATTTATAACCTCATCGTGAACCCGATCTACCCGTCAACAGGTTTCGACCACCAAACACCTTAGAATTAAGAGAAGGAAGCGACATTATTGTCTCCTTCGATGACAACCTGCAGACCGTTCAGCTTCGATCTGTGCAAGTCAGCTCAGGGCCGGAGAAGGATGGTTTCTCTTTCGACAGAGTATTCCCTATGATCACGAAACAGCACGAAGTGTTTGATTATGGTGTGAAAGAGTGAGCCGTGCGCTCCTGATCTCCCGCGTATAGTTAACGTCCCCGGGTTTTAGCATTGTCAAGGGTATGTATGACTGGCCTGATATGTGTCGTGGTGCCACGCTTTCTCACACCAAGCTAACCACGTCTGCCAGATGTGCTTGATGGCTATAATGGAACAGTTTTTGCGTATGGACAAACGGGTAGTGGGAAAACGTTTACCATGATGGTACGCTCCTTGTTACATTTGACTTGAAGTATGTAACTAAAAGCTTTCAGGGGGCTGACATAGATTCAGAAGAGCTCAAAGGAATTATACCTCGTATCACCGAACAGATATTCCAGTCCATCGTAGAGTCAGACGCGCACCTAGAATATTTCGTAAAGGTATCGTACATGGAGATATACCTGGAACGTATTAGAGACCTACTTCAACGTGAGTCTGAAAATGATATACTTTCTTTCTCCGCTGAATTTCTTCGATTCAGCACAAAACGATAATCTTCAAATACACGAGGAGAAGTCAAAAGGCGTATACGTGAAAAACCTGACCGACTACTACGTCAGTAGTGCTCGCGAGGTCTACGAAATAATGCGGCAAGGAGGGGCTGCTCGTGTTGTTACCTCTACCAGTAAGCTGCCGCCCCTCTCGTTTCTGCATAAATTTGTCAAAGTCGTCTCTTTTAGACATGAACGCTGAAAGTTCTCGTTCTCATTCCATTTTCCTCATCACGATCAGTCAAAGGAACACGGAAACTGGTGCACAAAAGACTGGTAACCTATACCTGGTGGACCTGGCAGGCTCTGAGAAGGTCGGTAAGACTGGTGCTTCCGGCCAGACTCTGGAAGAAGCAAAGAAGATCAACAAGTCTCTTTCTGCGCTTGGGATGGTGATAAATGCCCTTACCGAAAAGGTCAGCTCTCTCTTGTGACCTCGAAGCTTTCGTTAAATTTTGGGAATTTCTACAAGGCGAAACATATACCTTACCGCGATTCTAAACTGACCCGCATCTTGCAAGAGTCTCTTGGTGGTAACTCACGTACCACGCTAATTATCAACTGCTCACCAGCCTCCTTTAATGAGGCTGAGACTCTATCCACACTTCGCTTCGGTATTCGCGCGAAGTCGATCAAGAATACGGCCCGTGTCAATGCGGAGCTTTCACCACTCGAACTCAAGAATCTCCTCCAGAAATCTCAAATTTCAAACGCATCTTATCAAAGGCAGATTTCCGCCCTTGAAGCGGAACTTGCCATATGGCGTGCTGGAGGAGCCGTTGATCCATCAGAGTGGGTTTCAACTACCGGAGACAGGGTGGGGGCGACCGGGATGCCCAGGAAGACGCCCACTTCACCAACACCTACTCCACGTAGTGCTACACCCGTTAACCCTGCTTTGGAAGGTCTGAAGGACTCGGATAGTCGTCCGCAGACTCCGACTGTGATAGGACTAGACAAGGACGAGAGAGAAGAATTCTTGAAGCGCGAGAACGAGCTTAGTGATCAACTAGCCGAGCGCGAGGGAGCTCTAGTGGCTGCTGAGAAACTTGTCAAAGAACTGAAGGAGGAGTTGGCCTTCCTTAAAGAGCAAGAAGCAGCGTCTTCAAAAGTAAAATTTCTATAAGCAGCGCCACACCACGCACTAACCGATCTGGGTTGCGTTACAGGAAAACAAGGCAATGTCTGTCCAGCTAAACGAGCTCCGTCTTCAGGTCGAGAAACTCGAGTTCGACAACAAAGAGAGCGTCATCACTGTTGATATTCTCAAAGAACAGAATACAGATGCCAGGAATGAGCTCGAGGAACTCAAACGTACCATCACTGAGTTGAAATCTTCTCAGAAGGATCCTTCCGCTGAAGATAAGGAGAAGAAGAAGCAGGAGAAGATGGCTCTGATGATGGCGCAGTTTGATATGGCAAGGATTATGTCATCCCTGATCCGTAGTTTGGCGACTGACAACCGTCGATATATTTCGTTGCTTGTAGCAAGGGACCTTCTCTGAGAAGGACGAAAAAATGCGTCAAATTATTGCTAAGCTTGATGCGATCGAGTCGGACCCAGAAGCCCCATCTCTAACGACTGAGGAGGTCACACAACTCCGCCGGCAGCTAGCGGAGGGCCAGTCTCTTGTCCGAGAAACAGTCGATCGTCTTCGCCAGAAACAAGAGGAGAGTGACCTCCTCACACGACGGAAGGACGAGTTAGAGAGTCGCCTCGGTACTCTGGAGACAGAATACGAAGAACTACTAGGTACTTGTCGCTGGTTCCGCTCCGTGCATATCAACTAATTCATTTAAAAAGAGAAAGTAATCCATGACGAGGAGGCCAGCAATGCAGACATTGTGCGGTCGACCGCCGAGTTGAAGGTGAGGGTACTGCCCTTGCCGTTTTTATACCCCGAATCTACGAATATTTTCGCAGAACAAATTGGAAACTCAGTACGCCGCAAAGCGTGACGCTCAGCAAAGTGAGGTCACGGATCTAAAGCAGCAATTAGAAATGAAGAATAATGAGGTCCGGAGTTTGAACGTGTCTATTGACAGTCTGAAGAGCCTCAATGAGGAACTCAAAGTAGACTTTTATTCCCTATACCTGAACTCCTCGCTGATTTCTTACCAGCGTGCCTTCGCTGTTACATCCGATGGCATTGAGGGTGGGAAGAACTTGGCAGAGAGTGCCCAAGACCTTGAACGGACACGCAAGGCTATCAATGTCCAACTTGCGGAATTTGATGGCGTCAAGAAATCTCTCATGCGTGATCTGCAGAATCGCTGTGAAAAGGTTGTGGAGCTCGAGATACAGCTGGACGAGATCAAGGAGCAATACAATAACGTGATCAGGAACAGTAATTCGAAAGCACAACAGAAGAAGATGGCATTCTTGGAGCGAAATCTTGAGCAACTAACCCTGGTCCAGAAACAGGTACACCTATGTTTCTCGTGGCCAACGGTGCTTCTCTCTCACATATTTTGCGACAGCTTGTCGATCAGAACTCTGCGCTCAAGAAAGAGGCCGGCATTGCCGAACGTAAGCTGCTCGCAAGAAACGAGCGGATACAGAATCTCGAAGCGCTACTTCAAGATGCCGACCGCCGGCTTGCCTTGCAGAATCAGAAGTTCGAAGCTCAGCTTCAGGCCGTCAAGGACCGACTAGATCAAGCGAGAGGTACAATATTTTTCACGAGTCAGGTTCCGCCTCTAAATTCTGAGTTCTTTCAGCGCAAAAAGGCCCAGTTTCCTCCCCACTCAGTTTCGCAGGCCGAATCGCGAAACCTCTGCGTGGCGGTGGCGGTGGCGGTATTGTGCCGAGTGCGGCGACCGAGACACCCGCTGCTACAGTCGTCTCCGCTAACCCACTTACCAGGGTCCAGAATGAGGAAAGGTTCGCTATTGTTTTCTTTTATCATCGTGGCGTCGCTTGATTAATGTTGATCTCCTTGCAGTGGCGGTAAGTTCCCTAAGTGCCGTATCTCCCTTGGCCATATGGTGACTCATTGCGTTGACAGCCAAGCGCGCATCATGGTTTTTCCAGTCTCGATCATGAACGACTTGTATTATATGCTTGTTTCTGCTTTAGTATTATACCTGACGCTAGTTGTACGCTCTATCGGTCGTCATAATTATATCTACAGACTCGTACACACTCATCCTCCAATGCATGTGCATACAATGAATCTGAAAGCAACATCAAGAGAGGTAGTCGACGTCCGGACATTCCGCGGGGTTAAATTTTTTTAGTATTCAACTCCAAACGGCTAGGCTGAACCCGAGTTACGGATCCCTGATTATAGTGGCAAACCTGACAGCGGCAAAGTGATTGAGTTGGCCTTCCCTTGACTATTGCCCGCGGGGGCCGGAAGGCAGATACTCTTTTTCTTTCCAGTCAGATGTTGGGGCCTCAGGAGTAGAGCATTTGCATGACAGCCATATTTTAAGCTTTAAAGCTCTGAGAACGGGTGCCTTAGGATGTAAGGACGGTGCAAAGTTACGCCCCTCCGCTTCGCCCAGCTTGACAAACTCCGGACCATCCGGTTCGGGCAGATGCGCGCGTTTCTGAATCCGGAAGGAGCCAGCTACTTGGGCTCGCTTCTTTTAGGTGTGATTGAAGGTAAATTTGCACCCTCTTTATAACCGGGTAGTCTTCAATATTGACGAGGCAGTCCATGATGCGTGAGGGCCCAGGACTGAGGATGGCCTTCATTCCAACGAGAATGCAAGCAGTGCCGTCAAAGCCTGTGCGTTGACACCGCAGGGGCCAGAGGCCGTTCCGCTCCGTGCGTTTCATCTTTCTACCCGTTGTTCTGTCAGTCAGTTTAATTTCATGCGGGGACCAAATAGTACTGGTCGCCGAAAGCGTCATCTGTATCCGTCATTTTGTCCCGAAATTCAATTTCCCCCGTTGCTTCGAGCGCCGGGACCAATTCCCGTTCCCCGTCCGCAGGCCCGTCGCGTCCTAGAGGGCGTCTGTCCTCCTTGGCTCTTCAACATCCCGCTTGTGCTGACTTGAACACCGTTGGCAGTAGCAAACCATCCGCTCTCGATCCAGGCGACGTGAGTATCATCTCGTCTCATTTCCCCCTCTTCGTTAGCATCCATCTCCTACGTACTAGTGCCTTTCTTACCGTCCGTGGACCACCAGCGACTGCTTGGCCCGGAACTCAGACTCGAACGCCGCTAACTGTGCTACCTGCAACTTTCTTCTTTAGGCTCAGGTTGCTTGTAAAGATCGTGATATTACTCTTCCTTCCTCATTTAGTGAGCTTTCAATGACATTTCTTGTCATATACGTGCTCTGCTGAAACGTCATGTTCTTCCGCGGCAGGATTTTCACCCGTTTCATGTCCCAAAACACCAATGATGCCCCCAGAAAACCCTCAGGCTCTTCGTCGCTGTCCGGCCCCCACTCGCCCATGGGCTCTCCAGGCAATGTATGTCGTCCCTTAATGTTAGAAGTCGTCCATCCGTGAATAATGTATCTTCTCATTACCTAGGTCCAATCCCAGCGGAGAGTGCCACATCCTACGACAAGCAGTACATTTGGAGTTGGCGTGGGTACACCCGGGACCTTAACAAATCCAGGCCTCAGCTCCGGGTGGCAAGTAGGTGGACATCACAGCCTCCCTTTCCGTCCATTCACCTGGGTCCAGGTGTGGGGGGGTGCTGCACCATCTCCCCAGCGCAATGTGTCGGCGAGCTCAGCTCCCGCGACCATTGATCCACTCGCAAGTCAAGGCGAAATGCCATTCCGCTCCAATATGACCGACGGATGGCGGTCCAACAGCGGAACATGGGCGGATGGTGATGCGAGCGAGTTTGCGTTGGTAAGTCTTTCGAAGAGACGGCTTGAAATTGCTTGCCTCATGCCCACTTCCCGACCCAATGTTAACGTCTCTATCAGGGCCGGCCAAGACAGGTCAGCGTCGCGCAAGGTGTCACCTTTTCTCCCCGTACTGTGAGTCAACAAAATATGTATTGAGTTTTATGACATAATAACATCCGCATATTTAGGACGATCAACCTCCTGGGGGGTCTAAGCCTAGCTTTTCTCCTCAACGGTTTGACATACATTTGAACAAGGATTCTGCCACCACCCCACGATATTCGTCTCCACAGCCCCCTACTTTTTCTGCGCCCCAATTTCCTTCGCAGCAAGTTGCCCCGATCCATCCCATGGGATATGAACCGAGTCGTAGTCCGTCTGTCGTGGACAACTTGGCTTTGGGTATTCGTAACATTACTGTAGAGGACGATGCCTCGCTTTCACAGCAAGGTTCTCCCTACCGTAATGGAAATCATGCTTCTACCGGTGTTCCCAATACCTTACCTCATGTCCATGGTGCTCCGCTGCAGCCTCGGGGACCTTATACCGCCTTTCCGCCACCTGAGTATGGTCCATATTACCCAGGCACCCCTGCAGGTCAGCGTCCTCGCTTGTTGTGGTACGTGACTTGGGTTCATGGTCTTTCAGATCCATCCATGTACACCCCGTCACCGGTCACCCCATCTGCTGTGCCAGCGAGTGTGTATCCCCCGGTAGGCTTACTTTCATGTCATTTTAACGCAAACTAACATGGTTATAGCAGCACGGCATGTTTTATGACTTTTCGGGCCCTTCAAGACCTCCCGGTTCTCAGTTCTATTATCCTTCGCAACCAACCTTATATCATCCTAGTCATTCTCCGTTGCTTTCCCCTCACATAGCTGTTCACGTGCCTCCAATAATAAGTGACCATAAAAGAGATATGCAAGTACGTTTGTTTCTTCCCTGTACATTGATGCGATGCTTGGTTAAACGCATTATTCCCGACAGATTCCTCCACATGGGTTAGGCTATGGTACTATCAGGTCGCCACCATCGCCTCACCAGTATACCGCTTCTCCCCATCTGTATGCATCACATATGGAGTATGGTACCCCTCATCCTGGTGTCCATCCAGGGACACCAGGTGCCATTTACGGCAGTCTGGGTCCACACACGATGCACTTCTATAATCACGGCACTCAATTTCCCCGCCGCCGGGACGGTGACGCAATTGCGCTTCGTAGTCCGATATTAGAAGAATTCCGCACTAATCGGTCCCGCAAGTGGGAACTTTGCGTTAGTGCCTCTATCACCACATACATTCATTGAATTTCACCTTTATACTATCTGATAGGACATTTATGGTCATGTCGTGGAGTTTAGCGGTGACCAGCATGGTTCACGATTTATTCAGCAAAAGATTGAAACTGCTTCAAGCGAAGAGAAGCAGATAATTTTCGATGAGATCGTTCCGGACAATACATTACAGCTTGTGCAAGATGTTTTCGGCAATTATGTCTGTCGATCGCACCTTCGCCTTACATTATTTTCCTGACTTCGTCATTAGGTTATCCAAAAGCTCTTTGAACACGGTACTCAAGTCCACAAAACGATATTGGCTAATGCGATTGAACCGCATATCGCACAGTTATCCGTGCAGATGTACGCGTGTCGCGTCGTTCAAAAGGTGATATTATTAGCTGGTGTGTCATCTCGGCTCCTTATCGCTCTACAGGCAATCGAATATATCCTACCCGAGCAACAAATCGCTATTGTGAAAGAATTGGAGCCGCATGTGCTTAAATGCGTCAAGGACGCAAATGGCAACCATGTCGGTCATGCATTATATACGATGTCATCCCCTGTATCTGACTACAAAGCCAGGTTGTGCAAAAACTCATCGAACGTGTACCCGCTGAGCGTCTGAGTTTCATACCAGCTTTCAAGGGCAGCGTTTTTGAACTTTCAACCCATCCTTATGGTTGTCGCGTCCTCCAAAGATGTTTCGAGCACTTGAGTGAAGAGCAGACTAGGCCGCTTATGGATGAACTTCATAAGTACATTATCAACCTCATGCAAGACCAGTTTGGGGTGCGTAGGATGTTTATGCCAGCCCTTCAGATTTTACTGGGGACTGACTAACTTGCTTTACAGAACTACGTCGTTCAGTATGTTCTCGAATATGGCAAGCAGCATGATAGAGCACTTGTTATATCGAAGCTTCGAGGCCAAATGCTCCATATGTCTCGTCACAAATTTGCGTCGAACGTCTGTGAAAAGGCCCTCATCACCGCTGACTCTGAAAGCCGTCGAGCTCTCATACAAGAAATGATGACATCCAAGCAAGATGGGATCAGCACAATTGCTACCATGATGAAGGACCAGTATGCAAGTAAGTCATCCCTGGTCATCCGTTGACTGCCTGCCCACTCACTCATTACCCTGAGATTATGTTTTGCAACGTGCTGTTTCTGTTGCAGACCAGGAACAGAAGCACGAATTGATCAGCCGGATCAAACCCCAGCTGGTTAGCATGCGGAGGTATTCGAGTGCCTACAGCAAACACCTACTCTCTAGTGAGTTAAACCCCTGAAACTCTCATCTGCTTCAGTCCTGACGTGCTTTCATATTTCCCGTGTGCGTAGTCGAACGTCTGTTGACACAAGCGGGCGAAAGTCTCCCTTGAAATCACCGGATGTTCCTCATCAACAGCCATTGTTCTATTTGATTCATCGTTCTGAGTTCATTTTGCAACGCACCTGTCGACTCACTCTATACAACTCACGCGCATTGCTTTGCATATTAATCAGCATTTCGTTGGATATACTATTGATCATCTTCCATATTTCAACGGATATTAGCAACTTGACCTTTACTACATTTGCTACTAAACCTCGTTCCGTTGCCCTTCATGGGGCCTGTTACTATATCCAAGTATGATCTAATCATCCACTACGCCTTCATTGCTTCGCCTCAGTCGCGCATCACAATCTAGCATTTGTTTTCAAGTTCTTGGCAGTGTCGGACCCGAGCCACTGAGATAAAGTGCCGGACAAATCGGGACAAACAAATTCTGCGAAAAGGGATACAGGAGACCGACGTGGAGCCGGAACGCCGCGTTCGCAGTTTCGTGCTTGTCGCACGTCTGTCAGCAAACCATTTCCCAAAACCCGCCATGGAGGAAGCTGCCTCTCTCTTTGGCCCACCAGACTCGGCTTCTGATCCGTTTGGAAGCATCGTAACCAACCGTAGTGACGACCACGCTGCAAGTTCCGCTTCACCTCACAGTGACCACCCACTCCCGGAGACGCAGAAAGTCGATGCCGGGAATAGTTGGTTTGATGGCTCGTCCGGCCACTTTCAAGCTGAAGCTTCATTATATCCCGAATATGAGTGGCGGAGCAGTGACAACGCTGGCGGTCATTACAACACTCAGCCACGTTACGAGGGATCGACACCGAGTGGCTTCTACCAGCAGTCATTGAATGCACATAGCGGTGATAATTTTCAATATACGACGTCGCACGACGGTGAGTGGCATTCGCTCTGGAGAGATTTCGGTCTTACCGTATGCATGAATCTGAATTCAGCTGGTCATGTCCATGGGGCGCAGCAGCGATATGATCTGAGTGCCACGCAATTATCATCCGAACAATCCTCGTTTCCGCAATCCAGTGACGTTTCGTCAGGCGATCCCACGTCATCCGCCTTGCATACTTATGCTGCCCACGTGCAGCCCACGACATCGGACCCTGCAACGCACTTATCATCCAACAGCAGCACCTCATCTATGTATCCGAACCCTCCTCCCTTGTCCTCTCCCTACGACCGTGCTGCCACGTATTCAGCGTACCAGTCGCTGACTAACAATGGTCATTCAGTTCCTCAGCCCGGGTATCAATCATATTCGGCTCGGCCTGGCCCCCTGCCTCAATTGGGTACCACAGACAAACCGCCTGACCCTTCTCAGACTACGGCGCCATATCGTCCCAAAACCTCCAATGCGTATGACCCCCCTATACCTCCTCCAAAACCTTTGAGGCACGTTTCTAGTGCTCTAGGACCCCTTCAGGTTTTTTCTCCCTCTAATGCAACTCATACATCTATTGTACAAGATCCGAGGCACGTCACGTATCACACCAACCCCCGCCAGCTACCTCAACCAAACAGATACACCCCCCAGACCCATGTGCCTGCCTCGGTTTCTACCCATCCTCCATCCAATGGCCAGCTAGCTACCGATGTATCATCGCCTCGTCGTGAGCACGTTTCAGGTACAGTTCCCGGATCGTCGATCCCCAGGGAGTCTTCTATTGGCAATCCACCCTATTCAGCGCAACTGAGATCAGAGTCACCCTATGTTCCCCGTAATACCTTTGACCGCGCCTGGCCACAGCACAGGCCCATGGTTGCAGAGAGTACACCATCTAGCAAGCTGGGGTATCCGGCCGCCGTTTCGCGTGGAGATGAAGTCCCTACCTCGATCCAAGGAGACAGTCGCCAGCCCGGACAGCGGGGGGAGTTCCCCGCACATATACATGCCCCGGATACATCGTCGCCCGGGAATCAATACCACTACCCG
>WNFO01000673.1_pt1 | contig 25146 bp, 21 predicted proteins | sample 5400251 | NCBI WGS metagenome assembly WNFO01 (sample SAMN13153354, study PRJNA577476) | soil metagenome | isolation source: 100 cm saprolite under Madrone tree | place: USA:California | collected 2016-06-14
AGCCTGTTCTTTACGACCGGTGCGATCGATCCAGCGCACATCACCTCAATCCAAGAAGCGGCACCTAAGGAAGCTGATTTCGCGGATCTTTTGCGGCGCATCAGCCTGGGTTTCACAGCGACTTCGGACGGCATTCTCGGTCAGCTCAAACGCCAAAACGAACGAGTAGTCAGGTGCTATCCCGATTCGCCGCGTTTAACGATCATAGATGTCACACCATCGAACGACGCTCTCCGACTCACAATCGATCTGCGCCACGCTCATGTTCGCGCGCAGGCAGCAACGGCCACAGATGCGTTTTCGGCGCAGCTTCTGCACGGCGTTATCGAGGGAACGCTCGAACGATTTGTGCTCGATTATCTAACGGCCGCTCCGCATGGAAACAGTTGGTCGCCGGTGATCAGTACCAGTCTTATCTTTGAGGTGGCAAAAGCCGACGCGAAAAGCGTAGTCCTGCTTCCTCGCGACGGCTCGGACTTCGATCAAACGCTGGCTGCTGACGTGATCGCTTTGCTGCGGGAGCAAACCGTGCCGCCGTGGTTGGCGGTTGCTCCCGTGCGTCCAGTCACGATCAACGGTGTGCCGCATTACGCATGGTGGCGCGTGGATTCGCGCTCTGGCGAGACGATTCCCGTTACCGATCAAGGACTTCATCAGACGACGACTGAGTACCGCATCGAGGTGGAGAAGAATGGCGTTAGAGTCGTTCAGCGGAGCTACAACCCGCTGACCGGGTACAGTGCTCCTACCGAAGCGACTTACACGAACCTATCCAATTTTCTGGAGGCGATTCAGAACCTCATCGACAATGGCGCCACTTTGGCGGAGGGCAGATTTTGGTAACTGCGGTGGTCATAGCGCGAACTCGTGCCGCGTTGCACCCAGCGTGATCCGACATGAAAATGTCCGAACGTAGATTTCATCACCTTGCGACACGGTATGGGCTTGTCGCAACCATCGTCATGTGCCTAACGCAGAGGTTCGCAAAGGCGGATGAGTTCGCACCGTCGCCCGAGGGCTACTACGAAGGATCGGTAGTTTACAGTTGCAACTATCTTAAAGGAATTGGCTATGCCTCAATGATCCTAAAAGATAAAGCCGACTTTTGGCTCACACTCACGCGCAGCGGACACGGCACCTACATCGTGAATGGGCAAGGCACCGCGATTTTCGATTTCAGTTACGCAATTGATTGGACGATGGGAGTCAAGGCCGGCGTGTCGATGATGAATGTGCTCGGAGCGAAGATCGATCCGAAGGTAACGCTCAGCCTCGATCCGAAAACGTCCGTGCAGAAATTCTATCTCACCGGTGAGGTTGCGGCGGAGGACGCGAAGGACGGCGGCGTAAAGTTGAAGGACGTGACGATTTCCTGGACCCCGCCTAACGATGACAAGGCACAAAAGCCTAAACTGAAACTTCAATTGATCGGCAGCGTCAGTATGGACGTGAGCGGCGGCGCGAGCATGGACAAAGATTTCGGCAAAGGCCCTGGCGGCAAACCGCTTGGCAAGGCCAACGCAGAAGGCGCGATCGGAGGCGGAAAATTCAGCCCGGGAACCGTCGCGCAAACGATCGAGTTCGATCCGCCGTCACCCTTCGGCAGCGAGAAGTTCACCGTGGTGCTGAAGAAGCGGAGTCGTTACGGGCCGTTTGCCGACGAGTACGACATCACTGCGCCGGGCCAGTCGCCGAGCGTCGAGGTGAGTGTACACTGGAACGCCGTGCAAAAGATTGATTTCGGCTGGTATAAGCATCGGGCTCAGTCGGCCGCGACTGACTCGGCCGGGCCGCCAGGGAAAAACGGCAGGAATGGAATTGATGGCCAGTCCGGTTCGACCGGCCAGCCGGGCAGTAACGGGGCAAACGGCAGGGACGGTCAGAAAGGTGACCCCGGCCAGAAGGGGCAGGGCAGTGGCAGTGCTCAACCAAATTGGCGGTCCGGCAGCGTAACGGTGAAGGCCGGACAGGACACGCCCGTCACTTTTAGTTCTCCCATGAACACAGCCGACTACGTCGTCACGCTTGCTCCGGCTCAGAATCCCGGCTTATGGATTGGTAGCTATTCACGAAAAACTCCTCAAGGTTTTATGCTGCGCGCCGAACCGGCAAAGCAGGTGGACGCGATTAGCGGCACAACGATCGACTGGATGGCAGTGCCAGCGCGATGAGAACCGTACAACCGTTGCTTTTCGCGGTGCGGCAGCCTCTATTCATAACAAAAAAATGATATGAAAAAAGGATGCCTCATCGCTATCGGCGCCGCGCTCCTGTTCATCGTGATCATCATTCTCCTGGCCTTCGGATTGACGCGCGGCGCTGTAAAAGCGGGAGACGAGTTTCTGGGACTGATCGGTTCGGGAAAAGTCGCGGCCGCGTACGAAAGCGCGTCAGCGACTTTGAAGTCGGAACAGAGCGTTGCGTCCTTCGAGCAAAACGTCAAAAAACTTGGTCTAACTGATTTTGCTTCCGCCTCCTGGTCCAGTCGCGAGACGAAAAATGATCGTGCACGTCTGGAAGGCTCGGTCACCACGCGCTCGGGCGGGAAAATTCCGCTCACGATGGAGTTGGTTAAGGAATCGGGAACGTGGAAGGTGATTTACCTCTCTGCGCCTCAGGCCGGCGTGTCCGTTGAGCAAAGAGGCAAACAATTGCCATCCGATGAGAAATCGAAGGCCTTAGCTCTCGACTCGCTGCTCGCTTTCAACAAAGCCGTCCAGGACAAAAGCTTTGTTGGCTTCCACCAACAGGTCTCGAGGCAGTGGCAGGAGCAAATTACTCCCGACAAACTCAAGGAGGTATTCAACCAATTCATCGAGACACATCTCGACATTTCTTCGATCAAAGAAGTGCAACCGGTTCTGAGCGCGGCGCCTGAGATTAACTCAGACGGACTCCTGATCCTGGAAGGTTATTATCCAACGCATCCAAACAAAGTGTATTTCCGGCTGAAATACATCTACGAGCATCCCGCCTGGAAGCTCTTCGGCATTCAAGTAAACGTGAATCAGTAGCCGCGCTTGATGGCAACGGCTCGCGTGTTAGATTTATCTCGTACAACATCGACAACGGAGCCGGCGGGAGCCGAGCGACGTGGACGGGCGGCGCGAAAGCGTTGGCGAGCGGGAAGCGAGGCAATCAATGAGCGCAAATACTCTCTGCTGGACTGACATTCCTGTCACTAATCTCGATCGCGCGATCAAATTTTATTCCGCCGTTTTAGGTAACGAGGTGAGCAAAATGTCAGAGGCAGGATTTGAATACGGACTTTTGCCGCACGAGGAACAGAATTCATCGGGTTGTCTCTGCATCGGCAGTGATAGCGCGGGCAGTAAGAATAAGCCGTCACAAACTGGGCCGCTCATTTATCTTTCGGTGGAAGGCCGTCTTAACGATGCCGTGAAAGCCGCGCGCGCAAACGGCGGAAAAGTTTTGCAAGACAAACATCAGATCGGACCGCACGGTTTTCGTGCCATCGTTGTCGATACGGAAGGAAATCGCATCGCACTTCACTCATCCGCGGTTTAATATTTGATCTATGGGAGATCCACGGAACGTCGCGCACGCCAAAAAAGTTATCCAAGAGAAGTATCACAAGGGTAACGACCGGACTGCCACTCGTGCGGCCCAGCCGGGCAAGAAAGCGGAACTGACCAAGCAAAAGCAGACTGTCGTTAAAGAGACTCCGACCGTTAAGAGTAATGAAGTTGCGAAACCGGCGACAAAACCAGACCCCACGCAGCTGGAGAAATCACTTGCGATCCTAGCCAAACTCAGAGAGATGGAATTTCACTCACGCGGCAATATCGAAAAGCTCGCTCAGTTGAGCTTAACGATCGAAGATGAGCTTAAACAAAAGGCCTTCGTTGAACCAATCGGGGCTGTCTACTCCGCGCAGGACGCGTTTCATTCCAAGATCTCAGCGTTGATTGAAGCTTACCAAGCGGAGTGCGAGCGTCTAAAACCGGCTGGATAAGAATCAATGACAGCGCCCCGGAATCGCGCTGCACTCGAGCTAGATCTATTTCTGGGAGCGCACGCGGCCTCGCGTGCTGGCGACAACGGCTTGTCGTCGCGAACGTTTTCTAGTTTTCTAAAAAGAGAAGATTGTTTTGGCGAGCCGCCAAAACCAGCACGCGGGCCGCGTGCGCTCCCCGGAAATCGATGCTGCGTTGATTATGCGCCGCCGAGCGAAAATTTGTAAGCCAACCCGAGCAATCCGCTGCCGAGTACGACGGGAATGACGTCCCATTTCCAGCGGAGCATTCCGACAAACGCGACTGCGCTGATGATGCACGCAAACCAATCGATCGCGGCGCGGCCCGGAAAAAGTGCGTTGATCGCGAACCACACGGCCAAATTCATCACCACCCCAACGACGGCCGCGGTGATCGCGGAAAGCGCCGTCGTCAGTTTAACATTGCCGCGTAATTGCTCGATGTGCGGTCCGCCCAGAAAAATCCAGAGGAAACACGGCACAAATGTTGTCCACGTTGTGATGAGCGCGCCGAGGCTGCCGGCCAAAAGCGGAGATAAACCTTCCGGATGTTGCCACGCTCCGATGAACCCGACGAATTGTAAAACCATGATGAGCGGACCGGGTGTTGTTTCGGCCAGAGCCAAGCCATCCATCATTTGGCCGGGTTTCAGCCAGCCGAAATGAAAAAGCGCCTGTTGCGCTACATACGGCAGCACGGCATACGCTCCGCCAAACGTCACCACCGCTGCCTTGCTGAAAAATAATCCCTCGTGAAAGAGCGTGCTTTGCCAACCTTTCCACAAACCGACCGCCACCGTCGGCGCCGCCCACAAAGTGAGCCAAATTAAGATCAATTTGATTGCTCGCGCCAACGACGGCCGCGTGTGTTCGGGCGATTCCGCCGCGTCGCTCAGCACTGATTCGTCAACAACGCCGTTGTGACTGCCCACAACATCAAACTTCGCTTTCCAGAACCCGCCGCCGATTAATCCAATTACGCCTGCGCTCAGGATAATGATGGGGAAAGGAACATGAAAAAAGAAGATCGCGACGAACGCGAGAGCGGCGAGCATCCACATGATTTCATTCCGGAGCGCCTCGCGCCCGATACGAATGACGGCAACGGCGACGATAGCCATGACTGCGGGCTTCAATCCGTAAAAGATCGCCGCGATCCACGGGATGTTGCCGAAGGCGGCGTAAATGTAACTCAGTGCCCAAAGAATGAAGACTGATGGAATCAGGAAAAACGCGCCGGCGACAATGCCGCCCCAAGTTTTATGCAGAAGCCAGCCGATGTAGATTGCGAGCTGGATCGCTTCAGGCCCGGGAAGGAGCATGCAAAAATTGAGCGCATGAAGAAAACGTGATTGGCCGATCCATTTCTTCTTCTCTACCAGCTCGGTTTGCATAATCGCGATCTGGCCGGTCGGTCCGCCGAAGGAGATGAATCCCAGCTTGAGCCAAAAGCGGAACGCTTCTCGAAATGTAGGAAGCCGCGTCTGTCGCGATGTCTCTGCCGTTGTTTGCTGTGACGAAATCGCCTTCATCGCCGTTGCAAAAACGCGTAGAGCGCGTCGAAGCACTCAAAGCCTCGGTGCAGAATTTCATCATCGGGCACTCCTTCTTTTGCCCAACCCTTGAACACGCGGTCGATTCCCACGCAGTCGACCCGCTGAAATTTGGCGTCGTCCAAATCGGCGTCGTGAATCATTTCGCCAATTTTCGCGACAGCCTTATCCGAGATGGCGAAACGCTTTGTGAGCGTCTCAAACGTGCAGCAGTTGCCATGATGCGAGAATTCCGCATCCAGCATGTCGAAAGCAATCGCTCCCGGAACAGCTTGAGCGGTTGGCGCGAAGACGAATTTGGCTTTGGGATCGATAAATTTGGAAATCAACCATGCTGACCCCACACGGTCGATCTCCGGCCGAGGGCGAGTCAGCCAGATTTTGCCGTGATATTGCTTCGCATCGAGGGTTTGAAGTTTCGGCGAGCGCTTCGGTCCCTCGGCGCGACGGAGCAACATTGCCACATCGTGTCCGCGGGGACTGTCGAAGAAATCGATCTGACGAAGCTCGCGAAACTGTTTAGTTAGTCGCTCGAGCTCGGCTGCGGCAAAGTTCGCGTCCGATTTCCTGCGACGCAAAATGAAACTTTGCAATGCTTTTCTTAGGCCGACGTATTCTTTGTCACGTGCCGCGTTGAAGAGAGAAACCACTTTCTCTCTGGTCAGGCCTTCGATTTCCTGGGCTCGAACCAATGTCGAATCGCCGCCGTAGTCGCGAATCTGTTTCGCGAGCCATTGGAATTGCTCATATTGGGCCGGCTCATCTGGCAGCAGATAGGTCGAGGTCTTGAGTGGCACCGCCCCCATTTTTTTCAACCGGCGCCAGACCGCGACGCGCTCGGTGTTGCGGTTGGTCGGCAGGCTATAGAGAAGCAGGAGCCACGAGGTCGCCTTCATCACATCGCACGCTGTGCAATGAAATACGTATTGCAAATAGTATTTGCGCTTACATCCGAGCGATGTTTCGTACGCGAAAGAAACTATAACACAACAATCAACCCAGGAGGTTTAAGAAGGAAACAATGAAAAAAACAATCGCAGCAATATCAATTGCCATAATCGGCAGTTTGACCTGTCCGGTTTTTCTCACGGCCGCAGAGGAGAAAGAGGAAACCGTCAAAATGTCCGATCTGCCCGCCGCGGTGCAGACGACAATCAAAGACAAAGCCGGCAGCAACGAGATCGTGAAGATCGAGAAGAAGACAGAAGAGGGCAAAACAGTTTACGAAGCCGTCGTAAACAAAAACGGCAAGGAGTGGAGCATCGAAGTTGATGCAAACGGCAAGTTCCTGAAGCAGTACAAGGAGAGCGAGGAAAAGGGAGAGAAGGGCGAGAAGTATTAATTAGGACGAGGTGGATCGAGCAGTCGTCGCCGCGGCGACCTCGGTGCTACATTTGGCCCCGAAGCGTTTCGGGGCATGATTAATAGCATCGCCCCCGAAAGCGTTCGGGGCCGATCCACCTTCGCATTCGCGATGAAAAAACTTTTTATACTGGCGGCGATTTTTGCCGCGATGAGCAACAGCGCGCTGGCCGCGCTCGATACCGCGAAGATCGACCATCTGACCGGTCTCAAAGGGAAGCTGAATGAGAAGGAAGGCGTTTACAAAGTCACCTTCCCGCGCGACGACGTGAAAGTTAGGATCAGTGGCTGGGCGATGCCGCCATTCATGGGACTCGGCACCTGGGCGGCGTTCACTGAAACAAAAAATGGCGCGATGGTGATGGGCGACACGATCTTGTTTGAAGATGAAGTGAATCCAGTGATGTCGATCGCGCTCGACAATGGTCTCAGCGTGACCGCGCTGCATAACCACTTTTTCTTCGACGAGCCAAAGGTTTACTTCATGCACATCGAAGGCGAGGGCAGCGTTGATAAATTGGCCGGCGCCATAAGGAAAATATACGATACAATCAAAACGATCCGCGGTCCGAACGCAAAACCGGCGAACACATTTGAGGAAGGAGTGCTGGGACAGGAATCGTTGCCGGAAAAGAATTCGATCAACGCCGCTCCTCTTAACGAGATATTCGGAATGCAGGGCGAATCGAAGGACGGCATGGTCAAATTCACGATCGGACGCCCAGCAAAAATGCACGGCGTCAAGATCGACAAGGAGATGGGCGTGAACACCTGGGCGGCCTTCGCGGGCAGCGACGACAACGCGGTTGTCGATGGAGACTACGCCGTTACCGAAGATGAACTCCAACCGGCGCTCAAAGCCCTTCGGGTCGGAGGAATTAATATCGTGGCAATCCATTCGCACATGACGCACGAAAATCCGCGCATCCTGTTTCTGCATTACTGGGGCAGAGGTTCATCCAAAAAATTAGCGCAAGCAGTCAAAGGCGCGCTGCTGGTGACTGGATTGTCAGGTGTCACCACGCCGTTGGTGCACTGAAGCCGTGGGGACACGCTGAAAGCGTCAAATGAAAATCTTATTTCTTACATCACTGGCTTTCACTGCGATTGCGGCGTCATCATCGGCCGACACCGTGACCTTTGATAATTTTAAAACGCGAGCAACGCCTCCCGGATGGACGGCGACGCAAACTGGCAGCGGCTCGGCGAAATGGTCTGTGGAGAAAGATGACTCGGCGCCGAGCAAACCGAATGTGTTAAAGCAATCCGGCCAGGCGACGTTCCCCGTCTGCATCAAGAACGACACCAACCTGAAGGACGGTTTCGTTGAAGTGAAGTTCAAGCTGGTCGCAGGAAAGGAAGATCAAGCCGGCGGCGTCATCTGGCGGGTACAAGACGCGAACAATTACTACATCGCGCGCGCGAACGCGCTCGAGGACAACGTGACGATTTATCACACGATCAACGGCAAGCGCGTAGCGTTCAAAAGCATCAACACGAAGGTGACGTCCGGCGTCTGGCACACGTTGCGGGTGGAATTCCACGGCAATCAATTCGCGGTCATCTTTGACGGCAACAAAGTAATCGATGCCACTGATGAGAGCTTCGCGAACGCTGGCAAAGTTGGCGTCTGGACGAAAGCCGACAGCGTGACGGAGTTTGACAATTTCACTTACGGAGCCAAGTGAAAGGTTTAGCCCTTGTTATTGTCATCGCAGTCGTCTGCCATTCTCTCGCCGCCGCGGAATCAGGTGATGCGAGCCTTCAATTGAAACAGACAATCGCGCTGCCTGGAGTGGAAGGACGCATAGACCACTTCGCGCTCGATCCTGCGGGTGACAGATTGTTCGTCTGCGCGTTGGGCAACAATACCGTCGAAGTCCTCGACTTACGCAAAGGGCGGCGAATTCATTCCATCACGGGCCTCGGCGCGCCTCAGGGAATCGCCTATATCCCTGAACCGGATCGTCTCTTTGTTGCCAATGACAAAGGCGGCATTTGCAAGATCTACGACGCAAAATCATATCAGGCGGTTGGAGAAATAAATTTTAAAGACGACGCCGACAATGTCCGGTACGACGATGTATCGAAGCGGATTTACGTGGGCTTTGGCACTGGAGGAATCGGAATCATCAGCGCGTCAGAGGGCAAAATCATTGGAGCAATAAAACTCCCAGAACATCCGGAATCGTTCGAGCTGGAAAAACAGGGGCATTGTATTTTCGTGAATGTCCCTAATGCGCGGCAAGTAGCGGTGATTGATCGTGAAAAAAGCGAAGTGATTGCAACTTGGAAAACCGACGGCGCGCTTGGAAATTTTCCGATGGCATTCGATGAAGCCAATCACCGATTATTTATCGGATGCCGCGCGCCACCAAAGCTCGTTGTGCTTAACACGGAATCAGGCAACGTGGTCGCGAGCATCGACATCTCCGGCGATCCCGATGATGTCTTTTACGACAGGAAGCGCCATCGCATCTACGCGATATGTGGCGCGGGCAAGATCGGCATTATCGAGCAGGCAGATGCAAACACCTATAAGGAGTTTGCGAAGATCGACACGGCGACTGGTGCTCGCACTGGACTTTTTGTGCCGGAGCGAGATAGCCTGTTTGTTGGTGTTCCACATCGCGGCAGTCAGGCAGCCGAGATTCGCTGTTACCAAATCAAATAATCTAGCGGAAGCCGTCGGTTGATTTTATGCGGGCCATTGAAGCCTTCAGATCCTCCGGTTACTCCTCAGCCGCTTTGCGGGGAACGACGAAGGGAATGTCATTTACTTGAAACATCGCGAGTAATGCCGGCAACACGATGAGCACAAGCGGCAGCGAAAAAATCAGCCCAGCAATAATGGCAATGGCCAGCGGCTGTTGCATTGCCGAACCTTGACCGATCCCTAGCGCGAGCGGCAATAAAGCCAGAATTGCCGCGAACGTTGTCATCGAGATCGCGCGCATGCGGTTGATTCCGGCGAGGATGAAACGGTCGTCGCTCGCAGGCAGATCGCGGAACTCCGAGTAATAGAAAATCGCGATTTCGGTAACGATGCCGACAATCATGGTCATGCCCATGCGCGAAGTGATGTTGAATTCGGTGCCGGTGACCCAGAGCCCGATGAAAACTCCGGCAACCGAGAACAGCGGGATGAGCAACATCGCAACTGCGACGCGGAAACTTTCGTAGAGAAAGAGTAGGAGCAGAAACACGAGGAGGATGGCGGCCAGTAAAATGATGGTGAGGCCGCGAAAAGCGATCTGCTGTTGTTCGTAAAGTCCGCCAAAAGTGTAGCGCACGTTGTTTGGAATGACTCCGGATTTGGCGAGCGTCTTTTTTACATCACTAACCGTCGAGCCGAGATCGCGGCCGCTGATGCGGGCCGTCACCGCAATCATGCGTTTAAGATCATCGCGCATGATCTCGGGCTCACCACTGAGTGGGAGAAGCGTGGCCACGCGTTTCAGCGGAAAGAGGTGGCCGTCTGGCGCGCGCAAAAGAAGATTGTTGATGTTACGCATCGTTTCGCGCGCATCGCGCGGAATCCAAACGCGAACGCCAACCAGTTTCGGCCCCTGTTGGATGCGCGTGGTGACGTTGCCGGTCAGGAAATCGTCCAGCGCCTTTGTCACGGCTTCCGGGTCCATTCCTTCGAGCGCGACCTTCACGCGGTCCACCTGGATGTTGAGCGCGTCGCCTGCCGGCACGATGCCGCTTTTCACCTCAACCACGCCACGAACTTTCGAAATCGTATCCGCGACTCGCGGCGGCAGCGTCCGCAAGAGCTGGTCGTCATCCGAATAAAGTTTAATCTCGATCGGCTGCGGGACGCTGGTGAGGTCGCCGATTAAATCTTCCATTAACTGCAATGTTTCGATCTGAAGACCGGGGATGTGTTTTTCGATGTCGGTGCGGACATCGTCCATCACTTCTTCGATCCCCCGGCGCGGAAATGGTTTTAAACGAATAAAAAAATCGCCGGTATTCGCTTCGGTGATACCGCCACCGAGCTGCAGGCCGGTCCGGCGCGAATAGGTCTGTACTTCCGGAATTTCTTGCAAAACCGATTCCGCCTGGCGAAGCAGGCGATCAGTCTCCGCGAGCGAGGTGCCGGGTGGAGAAATGTAATCGAGAACGAAACCGCCTTCGTCCATCACCGGCATAAAACCGGAGCCAACACTTTTGAACGCGACCAATCCGAACAATAAAAGCGGGACCAGAAACACGATCACGAACCGCGGTTGACGGAGAAGGCGCTGCATCTTCTCGTGATAAATCTCATGCACGCGACGCGCGAGACGTCCGTGCTCCTCAATCTCAGCGTCTTTCTTTTTCAACAATTTCGCGCAGAGGATCGGCACCGCGAGCCATGCGATCATGAACGAAATGATGAGACTCGCTGCCATCGTCAGAGAGAGCGCTTTGAAAAACGCGCCAGTGACTCCGGAGAGAAATGCCAGAGGCGTGAAAATGATAATTGTGGCCGCGGAGGAACCCGCTAGCGGGTTCGTGAATTCGTTGGCCGCACTCAGTACGCGCAAATGAGGATCGTCTCCCCGCGCGCCGCGCACGCGACGAACGATCTGTTCTACCATCACAATCGCATCATCAATGATAAGCCCGACCGCAGCGGCCATTCCGCCGAGCGTCATGATGTTGAAGCTCATTTTCAGCACGTAAAGAAGCAAGATGGTCGCGGTGAGCACGGCCGGCACAGTCAACGTCGCGATCAAAGTGACTTTCCAGTCGCGCAGAAAAACGAGCAGGACGAACGCGGCGAGAACCATGCCGATCAGGATTGCGTCCCGTGTGCTGTGTTCTGACGCGATGATGAGATCGCTCTGATCGTACCAGTCAGCGATCTTCACGCCTTCGGGAATCTGCTTCCTGATTTCGCGCAGCTTCGTTTTAATTCCGGCCGCAATCTCCACGGTGTTTCCAGACGGTTGCTGATAAACCTGGAAAAGCACAGCATCGTGACCATCAGCCGTGACGCGAACCCATTGAGGCTCGGTTGAATGCTCGACTGTGGCCACGTCATCAAGCAAAACGACGCCGTCGGGGTTCGAGCGGAGCACGGTGTGCTCGATCTCGCCGAACTTTTTGAAATTCGTATCCGAAACGACGAGATAAAGTTTGTCGTATTGCTCGAGGCGACCGACCGTGACGAGCACATTGGAAGCCGAGAGTGCGCTCGCAACCTCGGCTATCGTCATCTTGAACGATTGCAATTTGTCCGGATCGACGGTGACCCGGTATTCTTCGATGCGACCGCCTTGCACACCTACGCGCGCGACTCCGGCAACAGTGGAGAGCGCCGGGCGCAAAGTGTAAAGCGCGAGATCGCGCAGCTCGACCAAAGAGTGCGAATTCGAGGTGAGGCTGTAAGCGATCACAGGAAATACCGTCGGGTCCATGCGCTCAACTTCGAACGACGTGCCGGGGGGCAGGCTCGGCAGAGCCTTATTCACCTGCGATTGGCACTGGAGCATGGCCGAAACCATTTCTTCGCCCCAATCGAAGTTTACGGAAACCTCTGCGCTGCCGCGACTGGTTGCCGATCTTATACTGCGAACTCCAGGAATTGCGCGCACTGCTTCCTCTACTGGCGTGGTAACTTCCACCGTCATCCGTTCGGCCGGGCGATCACCGGCATCGAGAGTGATGCGGACGCGCGGAAAACTCACCCGCGGAAAAAGTGCGACCGGCAGAGAAAAACTCGCGACCGCGCCGGCGAGTGCGAGAGCGCCGAGCAAAAACAGGATGGAACCCACATGGCTGTGCGCCCGCGCGCTGAAGCTCATTTCTTTATCTCGACAGCCATGCCGTCTCCTAGCTCGTAATTGCCCACGGTCACGACCGGATCACCAGGATGCAGATCGTCCGCGATCACCTGCATTTCGTTTGGATTTTCCGCGCCGATTTTAACTGTATGCTTCACCGAATGATTATTTGCCACCGTGAAGACTTCGAATCCGCGAGATTCGTTAGGCAAAACCGCCGATCGCGGCACGACTAGCGCGTTTTTCTCGGTGCGCTCGATTTCGCCGCGCACATATTGATCGAGCAATAGTTTTGTTCCCTCCGGGAGTGCAACGTAAACATCGACAAGTCGCGTGGTGGGATCGATGCGGCGCGTAACCAGCCGGATCGAGCCTTCCACTTTGGGCGCTGTAGGATCGTTCACCGGAAAAATCGTGATGGGCGCGCCTTCTTGCACAGCGGAAAGATCCTCCGGCTCCACGCCCAGTTTCACTGCAATTTCACTTTCGGCAACGATTTCAACCAACGGCCCGCCGGGCGAAACAATCTGCCCATCTTGAACATCGACCTTGGCAATCACGCCGGCCATGTCGGAGTGAATGCGGTTATCGCCTCCAGCGCCAGCGCGTTGTAAGCTGGCAAGCTGCACTTCGGCGTCACGCGCCGTTTTTTCCACCGCGCTCAAATCCTGATTTGTGGCGAGCTTCAAATTGAAACGTTCTTGCGTTTGCTTGAGTTCCTTGCGCGCAGCTTCCGCGGCGTTTTTAGCTTGTTGAAATTGCACTTGTGCCCCGGGACTGAGCTCAATCTCAATCAAGGGATCGTTCTCTTGCACGAATTGGCCGGGCGCGACCAGGATGTGTCGCACGCGCGTCTCAAACGCGACCGAAACGGAATGCGTTTTGCCCGGCTGCGCGACAACGCTTCCGTAAACAGTCACTTTTTCAGCGATCGTTTTTCTTTCCACTTTCGCGACCTGCACTTGCGCAATTGGGCCGGCGCCCTTTTCCTCTTTCCCCGCGCCAAATCGCTGCAGGATCCAAACGAACGCAGTGATACTGATGATGAGTACGAGCGTGCCGATGATGATTCGTTTCTTTTTCATCTGGTCTGCAGGGTCGCATTCATTGGCAGATAACGGCCGGAGGCGATCTCGAGCGCGGTGTGTGCTTCGAGTAATTGCTCCTGCAGTTTGATTAACTGAATTCGTTTTTGGAGCAAGTTGCTCCGGGCCGTGTAATAGCTGAGGACATCGGCGTTGCGTTGCTCGATAGCAGTTTGGGCAGTAGTGACAAGCTTTTCAAGCAGCGGCAACGCTTCTTCCGCGGCGGCTATCTGTAGTCCTAACGAACGAATGTCGGCAATTGCCGTGGCAATATCGGAGCGCGCTTCGAATACGCGCTGATAATATTCGTCAAGCAATCTTTGGCGGGTGGCGCGCTCCGTCGCGATAACTCCTTGATTCCGATCGAAGAAGGGTACATCAACGGCGACAGTAAAGCCGGTCGTGTGCACATTGGTTGTGTCGCTCGCTTTCGAAAACCCCACCGACATTTTTGGAAACTGGGCAAGGATGGCTGCGCGCACGGTCGCGTCCTGGCTCTCATACCCTTGGCGCAATCCAAGAAGATCGAGCCGGCGCGATTCGACGCCGTCGAGCAAGTCACGCTCGTCTGGCGCGGCAAGCCGCGTCGGCAAACTCAGGCCTTTACGCAAAGCCACCTTCGTTTCCGGTTCCACGCCCAAAATCTTGTTCAAGCCGAGATGCTGTTTCTCGAGTTCTTGTTCCAGCGCAAGCATGGTTGCGCGGGAATCCTGACTAGCCGATTCGACCGCCGCCAAATCGAGCACAGTTTTCTCGTGCGCCTCCGTGGCTTTGCGCACAGCATTCGTGCTTTGTTGCAAGCCCTCGGTCGCTTCACGCGCACGCGCGACCTGCGCATCCAAACCGAGCACTCGGTAAACCGCTGTGCGCGCATTCACCGCGATTTGCCACTCCTGCCAGGCGACATCCAAATCGACTGAACGGAAATTTTTTCGCGCTGCGGTTTGCTTCGGCAAAAACGGAATCAACGCAGTGAATTCCCAAGCTGCAGTGAAATTGTATGCCGTGATTGTTCCTACCGTGTTCCCGCCTGTGACAAAATCGCGCGCATACAAAACCAGCGGGTTCGGCAAAATTCCTGCCTGGATCAATTGCGCTGCCGCAAGTCCACGCCGATTGCGAATGGCCCGCAACGCCGGATTCGAATAGAGCGCGATCGCTGCCGCTTCATCTGGTCCGACGCCAACCCGCGAATTAACGACGACCGGATCAGGCACTGCACTGTCAATGCGCGAAGCGGGAATCCGCAAAAGATGCGCCGCTCCCGATTCCAGCGGCTGCTCGGCCAGCGCTAAGCCCGTCGCCCAACCGATGATGGCAGAGCAGACAATCACGAACATATTTGTTTGTCTGCGACACACGTTGGGAGCCACCATACGATGCAATTTGCAGCCCGGCGACATTAGCTGGCAAAATTCGAACCTCCACGGTTAAAAAATCACCTTCCCAGAATGAGATGGGTCACTCGCGAGAAAATTAAAGTGGACCGGGTTGCTTGTCCGTGGCTGATCAAAAACTTCGTCGATCCGCAGGCGGAATTTGTTTTTCTTCCGCGCGACACCGATTGGGCAAAGATTGACAACGGAATTGTATTCGACGTGCCGAATTGCGAGCTTGGCCACCATGGCGAAGACGTTTCGTTCAATTCGATCTTGAAAAAATACAAACTCGCCGATCCCGCGCTCGTTCTGCTGGGCGAAATTGTGCGCGCGGCCGATTCGCATCCGAGCAATCCACATGCAGCCGGTGAAGGGCTGCGCTGGATTGCCGGGGGCTTCGGCAAGCTGGGCCTGAGCGATCACGAAATTCTCGAGCGCGAATTCGTCGTTTACGACGCGCTTTACGCCGAATGCAAACGCCAGGTCACCAAAGCGTAAACGGGGAAGATGGCTTTAGCTGTAGCGGCAGTCTCTGACTGTCGCACTGATTCGGCGGTCGGAGAGCCCGCCACAGCAGAATCAAAAGCGCGCGTTGTGAAATTCGAGATCAAATATCTCGCCAAGGTACGGCCATTCCTGCCAACACGTTGCCAAGCCAGCTCGGACAGGGTTCTCGCGCACGTAGTTCCATTTTTGGGAATACGAGTCGCTGGTGCGAAGCAGGTGATCGAAGAATCCTCTCTGCCAATACGGGGAAGCAATGGCCTGCTCGCGCAGCTTAGAAGAGAGCGTCCCTTTTAGCGATTTCATCCAAACAGACAAACTTAGCTGCTCGTCATCAATCGCTACAAAGAAATGGACATGATCAGGCATGAATACGTACGCTCCGACCCACGCACCGCAATTTTGAGCGCAATTAGCGAATGCTTTGAACGCGCCGTGAATTGCTTCATTTGCCAATAGCTTTCGCCGCTTCGCCGCACACGCTGTGACGAAGTAGATCGGCCGGTGTTGATAAACAATATCAAGCCGCTTCAGGCGTTCTGGCATGAGAAAAGACCTTAGCACGCTGCCACCATTCATGAGAGCATCCATGCGACGGTCAGAGACCGCCGCTACAGCAAGCACGCGATCAAAAGTTGCTTTCCACGTTGATAAACCACGGCTTATGAATTGCGAATGCAGACGCCGGACCCGCAAAACGTAAGTCGCGCCCGGAAGTTTGCCGATTTTTTCGGTCTGCGGCGCAATCTCGTCGTTTTGCTCGTCGCCATTTTCGTAATTGGCGCGGGCGAAGAACTGTGGATGCGTTTTGTACCGAAATATCTGCAGGCGCTCGGCGCGGGGGTTTTTGTCATCGGTCTCTACGACGCGCTGAGGACGTTACTCGGCGCGATTTACGCTTATCCCGGCGGAGTACTTGTCGATCTTTGGGGACATCGGCGCGTGTTCATCATTTTTAATTTGGTTTCAATCGCTGGCTACGCGCTCGTTCTGCTCGTTCCGCATTGGGGCGCCGTCATCGCCGGAATGTTTCTCTTTCTTTCATGGACTTGCTTTTCGTTGCCCGCGACGTTTTCACTGGTCGGCGCGACTCTGGCTGCAAATCGCCACTCGATGGGCATCGGCGTCCAGTCGGTGATCAAACGGTTGCCGATCATGATCGCGCCTTTCTTCGGCGGAATATTGATCGACCACTTCGGCGTCATCGTCGGCGTGCGGATCGCGCTCCTCATCTCAATCTTGCTCTCCGCGGCCACAATTTTCGTGCAATGGCAGTTGCGCGAAGAGCCAAAGGATGAAGTTAAGAAAATCGAGCGCTGGAATTTCTGGCGAAGCTTGGGCGAATTCAATCGGCCGATGCGGCAATTGCTTTTGAGCGATATCCTGATCCGCTTTTGTGAGCGAATTCCCTATGCCTGGGTGGTGATCTTTGCGATGGATTATATCGGCATGAGCGGGAAGGAAATCGGGATGCTCACGACCGTGGAGATGACGGCGGCCGCATTGTGCATCATGCCCGCTTCTTACTTTGCCGATAAGTTCCAACGCGAACCATTCGTCGTCATCACGTTTATCTTGTTCGCACTCTTCCCCATCAGCCTGCTGCGCGCGCACGGTTTCACGACGCTGGCGGTCGCGTTCGCCATCCGCGGATTAAAGGAATTTGGCGACACGTCGCGCAAAGCACTCATCATCGGCTACTGCCAACCGGAACGACGCGGACAAATGGTCGGCGCGTATTATCTGGTGCGCGATCTGATCGTCAGCGCAGCAGCAATCGTGGGTGCATGTCTTTGGAAACTTGGTCCGAGGCTTAATTTCCTCGCTGCAGCGGCTCTCGGTGTGGCCGGAACGCTCTTCTATATTCGCAGCATCCGCCAAGCGCGTGCCATGGCGTCGCCGATTATGTTGTACGGTCGGAAGCGATCGCGCTCGGCGGACGAAAACAGTTAGAGATGTGAATTCATTCGCTCCCGCTCATTCGCTCTGCGGCTTGATCATCCATGCCGCGGCGACTCCGCTCGCTCCATTCTCGGCTCCGCGCGACATGACAAAGAGGCGTTCGACATGACATATTATAACGAGATGCCGGTCATGCTTTTTCGTCTTGCCGCAGCTCTTTGTTTTCTGGCGGTCGCGCTCGGCGCGTTTGGCGCACACAGCCTGAGATCGATAATCGAAAGTCACGGTATGATCGAGGTCTGGAACAAGGCGGTGCTTTATCACTTCCTGCACGCGGTCGCGCTGTTCGTGCTCGCGCTTTACGGCGCGGCCAATCGCGGCGCGTGGTGGCTGCTTTTCGCCGGCATTTTTCTTTTTAGCGGGAGCTTGTACATGATGGCGCTGACGAATCTTCGCTGGCTCGGCGCAATCACGCCGCTCGGCGGTTTGTGTTTCCTCGCCGGCTGGGCCTGGCTCGTCATCGCGCCGCGAGTGTAGAGGCGCTCGCCGCGGCGAGCGCCTTGGTTTTGGTTCCGGTGCTTGACACAAGCACGGCTACAACGTTTCGCGTCCATAGGCGCTACAGGAGAGAACTTGTTTCGGGGCCTGTTTCTTTGATATAATCGCAGCAGATGTTTAGCGCTTTGCTCGAGACCCGAAATGCGGCCGTCACGGTGGCCGTGTTCACTGGGACATTTTTCGCCGCGCTGGCAATCGGCCGTTTGCTGAAGCGGCGCGCCGGCGTGCGGCTCGGTCTGCTTTTCCGGCTCTTCTGCCTCGCGCTTGCTTTTTACGCGGCGATATGGGCCTACGGAGTGCCGCTCCAATTGCGTACGCATATCGGCTCGGCCGCCGCGCTGTTGAGCACTGCCTTCATCGTCGCGCTGGTTAATCGTTACGTTTGGGATTTCTATTTCGAAAGAAAACGGCAGACGCCGATCCCACATTTTCTCCGTGAAGTTGTCGCGGGCGTCATTTTCCTGGTCGCGCTTCTGCTCGTTCTTTGGTACGGCTATCACGCCGAGCGTTGGCTGACCGGGTTGCTGGCCGGCTCCGGTGTGGCCGCGATCATTCTCGGATTCGCCGGTCAAAATCTTTTCGGCGGGATCATCGCCGGCATATCGCTTCAGATCAACCGGCCCTATCGGGTGGGTGACTGGTTACAGCTCGGCGAGCGCTTCGCCGAAGTGATGGAGATCAACTGGCGCTCGACCCGGCTGCGCACGAACGATGCCATTTATCTCGACATTCCAAACAACGAGATCGTTAAACAGACGATCGTCAATCTCCATTACCCGACTGAAGTCCACGCTATGCGTATCCGTGTCGGGCTCGAGTATCGGGTGCCGCCCAATCTGGTAAAGGACGTACTGGCCCGCGCGGCTTCGAGCGCCAACGGAGTCCTGGCTCATCCGCCGGTAAAAGTCTTTCTGGTCGATTTCAGCGAGTACGCCGTCATTTACGAGATCAAGTTTTACATGGGTAATCACGCCCGAATCAACGAGATCAACGACGCTGTGCGCACCAACGTTTGGTACGAGCTTAAGCGGCAACGGCTCACCGTCCCTTTCCCCATCCGTACGCTGCAGTTGGAGCGCCATGCCGGGCCACTGGTGCAAGAAGGTTACGCAGAGGCCCGCGCCATTTTGCGTGGCGACCGGCTCTTTCAATGCTTACCGGACAGTCATCTCGAAAATTTGTTAAAGAATTCGAAGATGGATTACTTTGGACGCGGCGAGGCCGTGATCGAAGAAGGCGCGGAGGGCGAGTCGCTGTTTATTCTGTTGCGCGGCATGGCCCACGTGACGGTCGTGAAACAGGGAACGAACGTCAGGGTAGGCGGTTTGCGCCCGGGCGATTGTTTTGGGGAGATGTCGCTCCTTACTGGTGAACGTCGTAGCGCGACCGTGCGCGCGGAAGGCGATTGCTACGTCATGGAAATCAGCAAGCCAGTGATGGCCGAAGTGCTGCGCGATTTTCCGCAATGTCTGGAGCAAATGAGCGAGCTGCTCGCCCGGCGTAAAATGGAAAACGAAGGCATCCTGAAAGACGCAGCTATCTCGGCTGACCAGGCGGGGAAAGCCCGTGAGTACAAGGCGTCATTCTTGAAGCGGCTGCGAACGGTTTTCGAATTATAACCGCCAAGCTCGCCGCAGCGAGCGCGGCGCAAGGCGTTCGAGAAACATCTGCGTCGCATCGCCCAAAGAGCGACGGCTACAATAGCCTTTGCCAGCGAGTCAATTCTTCATAAAGTCGTGCGCTTCATCGCGAAACGGTCATGATACTGGTTGCCTTAAGCCTTCTCAATTCCGGCGTGCCATTGTCGATGTTGTGCGCGGTCATCGGGCTCGCCTTCGCTTTCTTTTTGATCGCGACCGTCATTCGCAAGTCGGCGGGCAACGAGCGCATGCGCCAGATTTCGGCCGCGGTGCAGGAAGGCGCGAAAGCTTACCTGAATCGACAGGTAGTCACGATCAGCGCGATCGCGGTTGTCATTTTTCTTCTTCTTTTCTTTTTTAGAGATCATCCGACGGCAATTGGTTTTGTGATCGGCGCGTTCTGCTCGCTCTCGGCCGGTTTCATCGGCATGCGCATCGCGGTGATCGCAAATGTGCGCACGACGCAAGCGGCAAGTCAGTCGCGCACCGCAGCGTTGCGCATCGCGTTCAACGGCGGAGCGGTCACCGGTTTGCTCGTGGTGGGGCTCGCTTTACTAGCGGTCGCAATTTTTTATACCGTTGCCGGAAAGATGATTGGGCATGATAAAGCCGTGCCCAGCCTAGTCGGACTGGCACTGGGCGCGAGCTTGATCAGCGTTTTCGCGCGACTCGGCGGCGGCATTTACACGAAAGCGGCGGATGTGGGCGCCGATCTCGTGGGCAAGCTCGAGTTCGGCTTCGAGGAAGATGATCCGCGCAATCCGGCAACGATCGCCGATAACGTGGGCGACAACGTCGGCGATTGCGCAGGCATGGCGGCGGACGTTTTTGAAACTTACGCCGTGAGTTTGATCGGCGCGATTTTGGTCGGCGCGCTGACTCTGGCAGCGGAGCCGGCGGCGATCATTTATCCGTTCGTGCTCGGCGGCATTTCCGTGCTGGGCGCAATCTGCGGCGTTCTGTTTGTCAATCTGGCCCGCGGCAAACCGTCTGCGGTTCTCATGGGCGCCGTCATTACCAGCGCGATCGTTTCGGCGATTCTGTTTTGGCCGGCCACGCATCAACTTTTTCCAAACGGACTCACCATCGCCGGAGTCGCGCGTTCCCCCACGCAACTTTATTTCGCCTCACTGATCGGCTTGGTCATGACTGCCGTCGTCGTGGTGATCACGAATTATTATACGTCGATGCGCTATGGGCCGGTGCAAAAAATTGCGCACGCCTCCGAAACCGGTCCCGCCACGAACATCATCGCCGGACTGGCGGTCGGGCAACATGCCACCGCGTTGCCCGTTGGTTTCATCGGCATCGCCATTCTGCTCAGCTTTCATTTTGCCGGTCTCTATGGAATCGCTATTGCCGTGATGTCGATGTTATCGATGGCTGGAATCATCATCTCGCTCGATTCTTTCGGTCCAATTACCGACAACGCGGGCGGAATAGCGGTGATGAGCAACCTGCCCAAGGAAGTCCGCAAGGTCACCGACGAACTTGATGCCGTCGGCAACACCATGAAAGCAGTGACCAAAGGATATGCAATCGCCTCGGCCGGATTGGCCGCGCTGGTTCTGTTTGGATCGTATGTCAAAGAGTTGCGCGCACATCTCGTCGACTCGGGCAAATTGGCGGCCGATCAATTTTTCCAATTCTCACTGGAGGATCCGAAAGTGATCATCGGACTGTTTATCGGCGGACTATTGCCCTTCATTTTCACCGCATTCAGTATGGACGCAGTCGGCAAAGCAGCCGGCGCCGTCGTGCGCGAAGTGCGCCGGCAAATTCAAGCCAAGCCGGGGATTTTGACCGGGCAAGACACGCCTGATTACGGGACGTGCGTTGATATCGTGACGAAAGCGGCGCTGCGCGAAATGATTGTGCCGGCGCTGCTGCCGCTGATTTTTGTGGTCGCGGTTGCAGTCATCCCACAGCTCGGGCCGGTCGTGCTCGGCGGTCTTTTGGTCGGAACAATTGTCACCGGTTTGTTTGTGGCCATTGCCATGACCAGCGGCGGCGGCGCGTGGGACAACGCGAAGAAATTTATCGAGGAAGGAAACCTCGGCGGCAAAGGTTCATTCGCGCACGCCGCGGCGGTGACGGGCGACACGGTGGGCGATCCCTACAAAGACACCGCCGGGCCCGCGATCAATCCGATGATCAAAGTCGTGAACATCGTCGCCATCTTGATCATTCCTATTTTCTTTTAAGGAAGGTCGACCAGTAGTAAGATCGACAATCGATCTCTCGCCTGACGAGTGATTGAGACCAGGTATGGAAAAAAATCGCGATTTCCAGATTGTGGCGGCGGACAAAAAGAGCTTGAGCAAACGAAGCCTGGCCAAGCCCGACCACGCTGCCACTCCATTCAAGATTGTGATCGATCCGAAGATGCGAATGGATTTGCGCCGCGCGCTGATCGATCTCATCGATTATCACGATGAGGCGCTGGCCGAGCATTTTGCCGAAGGCAAGCTCGCGCTCGAATCGTACAAAGAGTACATCGAGCTCTTCGCGCGCAGTCTGAAAGAAACGATGGAAAGTCGCGAAGGCGTTTCGTATTTGCTGCGTTCGGTCGGTTTCGACGTGCCAGCTCATGAAATCAATCTGGAGCCGAAACTGCGCTGGAAAAAAGGGCCGGGGGCATTTGGCGCAAGTTTGTTGTAGAAAACTGTAGCGGCGGGCGTGCCGCCCGCAAACGTGCAGCCGGCACGGCTGCCTCAACAGTTCACCGAGCTTCTTGAGACGGCTCGAGCAGCGCTCGCTCTTCCGGACTTAAGCGGTCGAGCGGAATGGTGGCGATCATTTCGCGCGCTTCGTCATTTCGATCGTTAGCTAGAAGAACCGCGGCGTAAACGGCACGCCAAGCGGGTTGAGCGCGCTTCCAGTCAATCGGCGCCGGCGCTTTGAACTGAGCAAGCGCCGAGCCGGCATCGTGGTGTCTGAGATAACCCAACGCAGCGGTCACGCGAAACGAAAGCCGGTTCGGGTACTTTTCCGCCAGCTTCTTTGCCGTCGCGAGATTTGCTTCGACATCGGTCTCGAGCAGGAGGTTGAGATAAGCGAGCTGGGCGGCGGCATCTGGGTCGTCGGGCGCGAGCGCAGAAATTTTTTCGGCGGCAGCAAGTTGCGCCGAGACTTCGCCGGTTTGCTGGCTTTGTCGCTGGATTCCGCGATAAGCAAAAGCTGCGTGCTCGGGAAACCTGGCCAGTTGTTCGAAGGCTTTGAGGGCCGCGGCGGTGGCATGGCTGTGTTCCGCAAAATTGGCGACGAAGCGCAATTTGAACGGGTCGCCCGCGGCAAGCGCGACGGCGTGGCTCCAATGTAGCTCAGCATCGAGCGTCGCATTGCGCTCCTGGGCGGTGCGAGCACGAAAGCTTTCCACGACCGAGGGATCAAACGACAGATCGGAGCGAGTCAAAAGCTCATCTATTTCGTTCCAGCGCTGCAAAATTCCCAGGGCGTCGAGTCGTGTCAGGAAAAGTTTGTTGTTTTTGAGCGCCCGTTCGACCGAGAACAGGGCGAGCACACGTTCGGGTTGTTGGTGGACATTGAGCCATCGGGCGAGCTGGATCGAATCTGCCATTTCGCCCCGGCTCCAGCGCGCGATCGTCTCGTCATAGATTCGGTCCGCATCTTCGGGATGAACTTGGATGCGCAAGTCGGACGCGAGCAAAGCGTCCGTTATATTCGGAGGAGAAAGAGTGTTGAGAGCTTCCAGGACACGATTTCGTTCGTCGCCAGATAACTCTGGCGCGCGGGCGAGCGCCTCGATGGCCGGTCTTTTGTAAATGCCGTCCGTGCCCGCGAGTTCCCAAAGGAGCTTGCGCGCTTCCGCTCGCTGAGCCAAATCCGTCATTTGCGCGAGCAGATCGGCCAGCTGGAAACGGGCCGCATCATCCTTAGGCGAGCGCTTGACCGCCAGGCTGGCGAACTCGATCGCTTTGGCGCTATCGCCCATTTTGTGGGAGTAGCGCGAGGCGAGGTCGAGCGTCCGAGTGTCTGGATCGCTCTCGAGCAATCGCTCGATGATCCTTTGAGCGACATTCAATCGATCCAGTTTTACGAGAAGCTCGCCATACTCCTGCCGATCGGCGGTCGTGCACTGCGGCAGCTTGTAAACCTGCTCCCAAAGATCGACAGCTTCCGGGTGGCCAAGGAGCGTAGCGAGGCGCGCGCCGCCTTCTAGTCCGCGGTAACCGACCGGATCCAGTTGCAGCGCGGCGCGATATTTTTGCGCGGCGTCATCCCATTTGCCAGCCTGGGCGAGCGCGTCGCCGGCGGCGGCAAATTGCTCTGCGCGTCGAGCTTTCAGCCAGTAGTAAACAGGTTTTGCCCCAAAGGCAACGATGAGCACCGCGACAAGAATTAAACTCCAGACAATGGCCCGCCTTGTGCGCGATGAAGGAGGTAGCCGGCGCTCTTGGCGCAGGGGTGACGCACTCGATGCTTTTTCGCTCATTGAGCCTTATATTGGAAGACTGATTGCAGAAGTGCCACCGCTATCTCCGGCGGCGGCGCAGTCCCGTCGGCGATCACGCTGCAGGCTATGATCTCGGTAGCTGAGCGTCTCTTGCCTTCGAGGTGGAGCGACGGCGGAGGAACGGCCGCGCCGAGAACCTGAGCGGGTTGGTAGTCGAGCGGGACCGCTTCGCCGTTGCGCCACACGCCCCAAAGTTCCAAAGCATGGGCATTGCCGCGCTGAAATCGAAAGATGTAGCAGCGAATGGAGCGACCATTGAGCACGACGTCGAACGGCTCAGCCTTCCCATCCAGCTTCCACCCCACGCCCGGCATGCAGATATCTGGGCGATGCACCAGTGCAAAACGGTTCCATGCCGACGGTTTCCAGAAAAAATGAAAGCAATCCGCGCCACCACGCGGCAGTTCCGGGCTCTCCCGTCGAACATATTCCCCGCTCGTCGGACGCAACTCGTTCCAGATGTCGCGCGGGATGGGTGCCTGCCGGTTTCCACTGGAATTGTCGATCCGCGCAGTAAAAAAGGGCGCAGTCTGCGTTTGATCCTGCGCTTCGAGCCGGGCGTAAAGGGCGCGCGCGCAAATGATCCCGGCGACAAAACAAAGCAGAAGAAGACCGAAGACAGGCCGCGCTTCGGTTCGCAACTTAGCGAGAAGGCGCTGCACCTGTCCCGCAATTTCCGTGGCCGACGGGAGAGGCCACCGCTTCGCGCGGGGCGCGAGAAGTTTCCCGGTTACCCAAATTCCAGCGATCAGCGCCGTAATCGTGGTATTGCCGATAAAATCATGGACGCGGTCGAGTGAATCGACACCGTGCCATTCCGCTTGCAGCGAGAGGGCCAACGTCCTCGCGAGATTGGTCGTGAGAGCCAGAACGATCGCCAGCACCAACAAAACGACGCGGCGCACCGGCCGG
>WNFO01000676.1_pt1 | contig 25123 bp, 10 predicted proteins | sample 5400251 | NCBI WGS metagenome assembly WNFO01 (sample SAMN13153354, study PRJNA577476) | soil metagenome | isolation source: 100 cm saprolite under Madrone tree | place: USA:California | collected 2016-06-14
GCACGGTCACCCTTTCCGCAGCCGCTCCAACCGGCGGAGCTGTCATCACCCTTTCCAGCAGCAACTCCGCGGTGGCTTCGGTCCCCGCCAGCATTACCATTCCCGCCGGCAACACCACCGGAACCTTTGCCGTTTCTACCACGACGGTCAACGCCGGCACCAGCGTTACGCTTACCGGCGCCTACGGTGGCGTTTCTCAATCGGCGATTCTTAATGTCGAAAAACTGAACTCGATCGCTGTGACTCCGGTCAATATCAGTCTGCCCGCCGGAACCACGCAACAATATACGGCGACCGGAACGTTGGGAAATAACAGCACCCAAAATCTCACAAGCAACGTAACGTGGAGTTCTTCGGCGTCCGGTTCGGCAAAGATAAACTCGGCTGGATTGGCAACGGCCGTGGCAGCAGGAAGCACGACGATTTCGGCCGTCACGCAGGGTGTGACTGGCTCGACCACTCTGACCATTTCCAGCGCTACGAATATCAGTGTGAGCGTGTCGCCGAAACGTGGGGGATTGACGATCGGACAAACGCTATCGTTAACGGCGAGCGTTGCTAACGACTCGCAGAATCGCGGGGCAAACTGGACTGGAACAGGCGGCTCATTCTCCGCGTCCACAACCGCATCCGGAGTCTCTACGACTTATACCGCGCCGTTGACAGCGGGGGTGTATACGCTGACCGCGACCAGCGTCAGCGATGGAACTAAGAGCGCCAGCATAACAATAGGCGTAACCGACCTCGCAGGCGTGTTTACGTATCACAACGATCTTTCGCGAGACGGCAGCAACACCAGCGAATATGCTTTGAGCACTTCGAACGTGACCAGCGGCACTTTCGGCAAACTGTTTTCCTGCACGGTGGACGGCGCCATTTATGCACAACCGTTGTGGGTGGCCAACCTGACGATCAGCGGCGTTAAACGGAATGTGGTTTTTGTTGCAACGCAGCATGAGAGTCTGTATGCGTTCGACGCGGACGTGAATACGACGCCATGCACACCGCTCTGGCACGCAAACCTCATCGATGCGGCACATGGCGGCAGTAGTTCAGAGAGTTCTGTTCCTTCCGGTATCGGTGGGTTGGTCGGAGCTGGGGTCGGTGACATTATGCCGGAGGTGGGCATAACCGGCACGCCGGTAATCGATCCGGCGGCCAAAACACTTTATGTTGTGGCGAAATCCGTGAACGCTTCCGGAACAACATTCTTCCAACGGCTGCACGCCATTGACATCACTACAGGCAGTGAGAGATCAGGAAGTCCGGTGCTGATTCAAGCGACGTATCCCGGGACCGGGGATGGCGCTAAAACAGTGACTTTCAATCCGCGCCAACAAAACCAACGAGCAGGGCTCGCCCTGGTTAACGGAATTATTTATATCGGTTGGGGTTCTCACGAAGACGCTGCTCCGTTTTACGGTTGGATCATGGCTTACAATGCCTCGACCCTTTCGCAAACTGGGGCTCTGAACATCACGCCAAACGCCGGATATGGCGGAGTCTGGATGGGAGGCGCGGCTTTTGCTGCCGATTCCAACAACAACATTTACGCCTTAACGGGCAACGGAACTTTTGACGTTACCAATGCAACCGGACCCACCAATGATTATGGGGACTCATTCCTGAAACTGACGTCCGGCCTGTCAGTATTGCAGTATTTCACGCCGTCAGATCAGGCGAGCGACAATACGAATGACCTCGATCTTGGATCGGGCGGAGCGGCAATCCTGCTAGACCAGCCGACGGGACCCGTACAGCATCTGGTCATTGGCGGCGGGAAAGACGGTTATCTATATTTATTGAATCGCGACGCGCTGGGAGGATACGGAGACGCGAATGCCTGGCAGCGCTTCAATTTTGGCAATCAGATTTTTACGACTGGGGCATTCTGGAACAATACTTTCTTCATGGCGGGCGTGGCCGGCCCGCTGCAAGCTTATAGTTTTAATACCTCGACTGGAAAATTCAACACTTCAAACGTTTCTCAGTCTTCGGCTACCTTCGGCTTCCCTGGCAGTACGCCGTCAGTATCCTCGCGTGGAAACACGAACGGAATCGTTTGGGCCCTGAACAACGGCAACTACTGTACGAATCAATCCACTGGATGCGGCTCGACAGTGCTCCATGCGTACGACAGTTCGATCCTGGCTACCGAGTTGTGGAACAGCGCTGCAGTAGCCAGCGACGCGGCTGGAAATGCCGTAAAATTTGCCGTCCCCGCCGTGACGAACGGCAAAGTTTATGTCGGCACCCGCGGCAATAATGTCGGCGGAACGACCTCATCCACAACGATTCCCGGCGAACTAGACGTATACGGCCTGCTTCCTAATTAGGAGAGCATCAACCCCTCTGACGGAGGGCACGGGCTAGCCTCAGAGCATATGCATTTCAATTGCGCATGTAGAATCGCCGGATCGTGTAAACGGTGAGTGGCCTTCGCACCGTCTGGCATCTGGTGTAAAGTAGTCGTTCCGCCGGTCCTTAGTAGCCAACGTGACAGAACCTCCAAAATCAATCGCGGGTCAGAATTTCAGTCTTGATTCGATAGCCAAAAATGGAACCTCATGATTCCTGAACGAAGGCGGGCGCGACCCGATCATGCAAACGATTGAACCTCGCACCCGGATGCTTAAGACGGTTTTAGTGACCTTCTGCACGGTCGTGATGGGCATTACGCTAAGCGCCGGGTTATGGCCATTTTCCTTCCATGCGAAAAATCAAGTGTGGTGGAAACCGGAACAGGGCGGACTGTACTTAGGCGCTCACGGCATGCTTGTCAGTAGCGGAGAATTTTCTGCGATGCCAACGAATAGGTCATCCGGTTGTAGCATCGAACTTTGGTTGCAGCCCGCTTTTACGTACGACTCCAGCACGATTTTGTCGTTTTATGACTCGCAGAGCGGCGGTCGAATGCAGTTGATGCAGAGCGGAAACGACCTGGCGTACGTTGCCGCGTTTGGACCAGAAAACAACCACCTGAAGCAACGGATAATCTATCTGGACAATGCGTTCGAGCAGGGCCAGAGCACTCAAATTACCTTGGTTTCGAAAAATGATGGTCTTGGGATCTATTCGAATGGAGCTCTAAAGAAATCCGCAAACAATCTGGCAATGCGACAGCTAGATGCTGCCGGAACGCTGATCGTAGGAAACACGCCCTACGGAAATTTGAGTTGGACCGGAACAATTCGCGGGCTGGCCTTTTATGCTCGCGCGCTAACCCCGGACGAGATCAGGGTGGATTACGCGTTATGGCAACACCATAGAGAGCTGATCGCGCATAAAGCGCAGCCACCGTACGGGTTATATCTGTTTAATGAGCGGCAAGGAACGCGCGTGCAGAACATGGCAAAGATGGGCCCAGATCTGATCATTCCGAAGAACTATTTTATTTTGCAGCCGGGCTTTTTGGTCCCTTTTTGGCAAGAGTACCGTTCAGACTTTGCTTACGCGAAAGATGTGGCGATAAATATTTTTGGTTTAGTGCCGTTGGGATTTTGTTTCGCAGCTCTCTTTGCATGGTTGATCGGAGCGAAACGAACATTGCTGTATACGACGCTGCTTGGGTTTTGCGTGAGTTTGACGATCGAGATTCTGCAAGCGTATATGCCAACTCGCGTCTCAGGCACCACAGACCTCATAACGAATACTTCCGGCACAGCTCTGGGAGCATGGCTGTATTTGAACGCGCATGTGCAGGGATGGTTCCGGCGGCTACGGCTGGTTCGAACAGCGTAAGTCACGCGGTTCACAGATCATTTCAGGGGATGTCTGCGTTTGCTCGTTCGATGGCCTGTTGCAGCGCCTCGGCGAGGTCTTTCACAAATGGCTCCAGCAGCATGCCAGCCGGATAAACCGGCAGGTAGTGAACGTCCAGCGGTCCGAGCGCAATACCGTCCCAGTCGACGCCCGGCTCCAGGTAGAGGGCGTACTGACTCTTCGGGCGGAAATCAGCGATGCGTCCGAGATAAGGTTTTGAGATGTAAGCGAGTGAAGCTTCGTCATTTACCTTCCAGAGCCGGGAGAGTAATTGCGACTCAGAAGTGTTGTTGACGGTATTTCCGCTAAAGCGTGAAAGTAGCGAGCCTTTCCAGACGGTGGTGCGGCTATGTAAGACTTTCCATTTCTCCAGGAGAAAACGGCGCATGCCGCGGAAATCCAGAAGCAAGAAATTCTTGAAGTGAAAATAAATGCGCTCAACGTGATAGCGCAAGAGGTCGATGGAATTGCGCTTACGCAGACGTATCCAGTTCACAGTGTCAAAAAGCGCCACCATGGCAACTTCCTGGCCGCTGGCGCGCAGCTGCTGAGCCATCTCAAGAGCGATAGTGCCACCGAGGCAATATCCCCCGAGATAATAGGGGCCGCGCGGCTGAACCTTCTTGATTTCATCAACGTAAAGGGAGGCCATCGCCTCGATCCTTGGCAAGAGATCGCGCTTTCCATCCAGGCCCTGGGATTGCAAACCGTAAAAAGGCTGGTCCGAGCCGAGATGGCGAGAGAGGTCGCGATAAATCAGAACGTTGCCACCGCCTCCATGCACGCAAAAGAATGGAATGCGCGAGCCGTTCGGCTGGATGGGAACCAGCGATGACCAGGAGTCTCCGGAATGCTGCTTCTCGATGAGGGCGGCAAATTCGGCGATGGTCTTAGCGTAAAATAAAGTGGAAATTGGGAGGTGTAGATGAAAGACGCGCTCGATCTCAGCGAAAAGACGAGTGGCGAGGAGCGAGTTTCCGCCCAGTTCGAAATAGTCCTGATCGCGGCCAATCGGGCGCGCGGAAAGTACGTCTTCCCAGATCGTCGCCATTGTTTTTTCCGTTTCGCTTTGAGGAGCGGCAAATTCATATTGAGGAGGAAGATTTTCCGGGGATAGAGGCGTTTGCGCAACGCGGGAAACGTGGATTTCATCCAGCTTGGTTTCAGGATGCGAAACGAAAATTTCGAGAATCTGGAGATAGTCGGCAAGTATGTGCCGGATGGATTGTGCATCGTAAATATCCGGATTGTATTCGAGTTGGGCGCGAATGCCTTCTTTGCGCTCAATCATACCGAGCTGCAATTCGAAAGGAATGCCTAGACTGATGGTTGGGAGCGGCGTGATTGTCAGCGAGCCTTCCTGGCGCGGCTGGAGAAAAGCATTCTGGTAAAGGAAATAAAACTGGAAGATTGGCTTGCGACCGTTGATGGTGCGCATTTTGACGCGATCAACAAGGACTTCGAACGGTAGTTCGGCGTGGCTTAAGGCGCTGAGGTTGCCTTCGTTGACGCGCGTTAAGACTTCACTGAGAGTGGGCGCGCCGGAAAAATCCAGGCGCAAACAGAGCGGGCCAGCAAAAGGTCCGATCAAGCGCTCGGTTTCCTGGCGACGATTGGCGAAAGGCGAACCGACAATGATGTCGTGCTGATTGGAAGAGCTAGCGAGCAAAGTGCCAAAGCCTGCGAGAAGCGTGGTAAATAGGGTGGAATTGCGAGATTGCGAAAGCTTTTTGAGCGCCTGGGTGAGATCCTCGGGGAGAAGTAAGGTCTCCAAAGCGCCATGCGAGGCGGGACGAAGAGTGGGAGGGCGGTCCGTCGGAAAATTTACTACTGGGAGATCGCCTTCGAGGTGTTTGGTCCAAAATTCGAGGTGTTCCCTGGCGTCGCTAGAATCCAGCCACTCTTTGAGCCACGCGGTGTAATCGCTGTATTGGATGGGAAGCGGTAGCAGCTCCGGAGGTTTGTCGTTTGCAAGCCGAGAATACGCAGACCAAAGATCTTCCTGCAAAATTCGATTAGACCACCCATCAGCAAGAACATGGTGGATATTCGTCAGCAACACAAAGTCGCCAAGACCAAGAACAAATAGAACAGCGCGAAAGAGCGGTCCGGTCGTCAAGTCCAGCGGCTTTAACGACTCTTCGCGAATCAAACCGTTCAGGTACTCTTCCTTTTGCATCTCCAGAATATTTTGCAGGTCCGTCACGGGAAGGACGAAGGGCTTGGCCGGCGATACGATCTGAACGACTTCCTTATCGATTTCCTCAAAGGTGGTGCGCAGTGTTTCGTGCCGCTGAATCACGGCTTGAAAGCTTTTTTCGAGGGCCGGAACATCAAGAGGGCCGGAAATCCGGACGATCGCCGGCATATGAAACGCGGCATTACTACGTTCGATTTGAGAGAGCAGCCAAAAGCGCTCCTGAACCGGGCTTGCGGGCATGGCATAAACCTCCGATTCGCCGGAGGAGACGGGGCGTGTGGGTGCCTGTAAATGAGGAGGAAGATTCTCGAGAGTCAAGTTGGAGAGCTTGTCCTGGGGAATCTCCGCAACAGCTTCCAACACTCGTTTGAAATTATCGAGGAGCGCGTTGGCGGTGGCGGCGCTGTAAAGGCGAGTTTTATATTCGAGGGAAAGCCGCCATCCGGCTTCGCGCTCGACCAGAAAAAAATTCAGGTCGTACAAAGCACCCTGTGATTTCGAGGGCATGGTGGACATTCGAATGCCCGCAAAATCAAAGTTGAATGTGGCGGCGCGACCGTATTCACGCTGGCAGATAAAGTTGATGCGAAAGAAGGAATCCTGAACAACATCCGCGCCGGGCCGCAAGCTCTTTACGACGTTTTCGAACGCCACATCCTGATTGGAAAAAGCTTCCCACACCGCGTCACGGACTTGCGGAAGAAATTCCTCGAATGTCGGATCGCCGTCAATCTCGGCACGAAAGACAATGTGATTTACAAACTGGCCGATCAGGCTCTCGAGCTCGGTGCGGTTGCGCCCGGCAAGGGGAGAACCCACGCACAAATCTTTTTCTCCCGTTATTCGGTGCAGAAAAGCCAGAAAGGCGGCGAGCGTAGTGATGAAAAAAGTGCCGCCTTGCGAATTGCTGTAGTCCCGCAAACGATCCGTAAGGGCGCGGGGCAGCAGATGAGAAATAATTTGAGCTTCGGTGGACGCGCGATCAGCATCCGCAAAATCCGGAATTATTTCCAGACGGCGATGACGGCGGAGCTTCTTTTTCCAATAAGCGAGTTGTTGCTCGATTTCAGGACGACGCGCCATCTCCTGCTGCCAGACCACGTAGTCGGCAAAGTGCACGGAAATGGGAGGAAGAGGATCGGATAATCCCTGCGAAAATGCTGCGTAGAGCTGCTGCAGTTCCTCCATGATCAGTCCGATCGACCATCCATCGCAAATAATCTGGTGAATCGTGAGGGTCAGGACGTAGCGCTGATCCTCCATGCGAATTAAGCCGACACGAATCAGAGGATCACGGGAGAGATCGAACGTGCGTTGCGCTTCTTCGAGTGACAAACGGTCCAACTCGGCTTCGCGGCGCTCACCAGGAATTTTTCGCAAGTCCGTTTGCTTAAGGGAAACCGTCAAAGACGCCGCGATCACTTGGAGCGGGTGGCCATCAATTTCCTCGACGTTGGCGCGAAGAATTTCATGGCGAAGAATAATTTCGTTCATCGATTTTTCGAGGATGAGCGGCTCGACTGAGCCAGCCAGGTTCATGCGAAAAGACCCGTTATAGATGGTGGAGAGCGGTTGGGCCCTACAAGTCTGCCAGATTCGCTCCTGAGCAGGAGAAAGAGGAAAAGCATACGTATCAGGCGAAGGATGCGAATTCCCGTCAGGAGAACCCGCGCCAACTTCGGACAAATCCAGTTCCCGGGGATCGTGCAACGGGGTCAAAGGTCAGTTACTCCGGGCGTTAGCGAACCAGCCGATATCTGGAGCGTGAAACCGGAGCCAGAACCGGCGCCTGCGACGCTACGCTACGCGTTTTCTCAAGCTCAGCCAAGATGCCGCTAATGGTGCGGAATTGCAATATCTGGCGAGGCTTGACATCAAGACCGGCTTTGTTGGCGCGAGCAACGATTTGGAAAACGTGCAGCGAGTCCGCGCCGAGTTCGAAGAGATTGTCGTTTATGCCGACTTTTTCGAGTCGCAGAACTTCCGCCCAGATGTCTGCCATTTGTTTTTCTGTGGCGCTGCGAGGCTCGGTGTAGGAAGTCGCGCGAGACTGATTGGCCCAATCAGGAGCTGGAAGCGCTTTGCGATCCACTTTCCCGTTGGGAGTGAGCGGAATAGCTGGAATGGTGATGAAGCCCGCAGGAACCATATAGTCCGGCAAAGTTGTGAGCAAAAAGGTACGCAGCTGACCAGCGGCCGGAATTCCACCAGCATTCGGAAGCAGATAAGCCACAAGGCGTTTATCGCCTGGCACATCTTCGCGCACCACGACGATGGCCTGCTTTACCGACGGATGCAGGGCAAGCGCGCTTTCAATTTCGCCAAGCTCGATACGGAAGCCGCGCAGTTTGATCTGGCCATCCAGGCGGCCGAGGAATTCCAAATCGCCTGACGGCAGACGCCGAACGAGGTCGCCTGTGCGATACGTGCGCGCGCCGGTCGAATCGCGGAATGGATCGGGCAAGAAGCGTTCAGTGGTCAGGTCCGGACGCTTGTAATAACCGCGCGCGACTCCCTCTCCACCAATGTAAAGTTCGCCGGGAACTCCCATAGGGACCGGTTGTGCATTGCAATCGAGAACATAGAACTGGGTGTTGTCTATTGGCGGGCCGACAGTTACTGGGCCGGTGCCAGGAACAACCTGAGAAGTTGCCGACCAAATTGTAGTTTCGGTGGGACCGTACATATTCCAGAGAGGAACATCGCGGGCAAGAATGCGATCAGCAAGATCGCGCGACAGCGCTTCTCCGCCGCAGAGAGCCGTAAATTTCGGAGTCCCCTTCCAGCCAGCCTCCAGCAGAAGATGGAAAGTGATGGGAGTTGCCTGCATAACAGTGGCATTGGTGCGAGTTAAGAGGCTAAGGAGTTGACGGCCATCACTTGCCGTCAAACGACTGGCGAAAACAAGTTTTGCTCCGGTGATGAGAGGCAGATAAACTTCGAGCGCTGCAATGTCAAAAGAAATGGTTGTGACCGCGACCAGAACATCGTTTTCCGTCAAGCCAGGCTTTTTCGCCATGGAATTGAGCAGGTTCACTACATTCTGCTGCGTGACGACGACACCTTTCGGCTTACCAGTCGAGCCGGAAGTGTAAATGGTGTACGCCGCACGAGAAGGATCGGCATCCAATCGGGGATTTGTGGCGCTCTCTTTCTCGATGGAATTCGAATCGCGGTCCAGACAGACGATGCGAGCGTCTGAAGCGGGAAGATCGGGCAGCAGTCTGGCTTGAGTGAGAATCAGAGGGACCGCCGTGTCTTCGAACACAAACGCGAGACGTTCGCGCGGAAATGTCGGGTCCAAAGGTACGTAAGCGGCGCCGGCCTTCCATGAGCCGAGCAGCGCGACGATCATTTCGATCGATCGCTCCATGTAAATTCCGACAAGATCGCCCGGCTGCACACCCAATTTCCGCAGGAAATTCGCCAGCTGATTGCTACGCTCATTCAATTGCTGATAGGTGAGCGACTGTTCCTCAAATTCGAGAGCAACTTTGCCTGGAGTTCTGGCGGCTTGCTCTTCGAAAAGCTGGTGCACGCATTTATCGCGCGGATAGTCAGCATCGGTTTGATTGAGCCCGTGAAGAAGAAGTTGGCGATCGCCGGGTGAAAGGATGGACAGGCGAGAAACTTTTTCCGACTCGTTCGCGGAAAAGCTCATCAGCAGCGATTCATAGCAATCAAGCCAACCGGCAACGGTCGATTCGTCCAGAAGAGCTGTGTTGTAGTCAAGATCGAGCGTGAGGCCGTCTTGACTCTCGACAACGTTCAAGAACAGATCGAAGTTGACGAAACTCTTTGGATTGGAATCCACTTCGGCGCGCAAGCCGGAAAATTGCACGCCCGCCCCTACTTTTTCCAAATTGAATTGGACTTCCATGAGCGGAAGGCGGCTGGGATCACGAGGGATGGCCAATTTACGGACCAGCCGACCATAGGTGTAATTCTGATGGTCATAGGCGTCGAGAAGCGTCTGGCGCATTTGTTGCAGGAATTCAGACATTGCCGGATCGCCTGAAAGGTCGCCGCGTAGTGGAACGAAATTCACGCAATGGCCAACCAGCGTACGATCATCGATCAGCGTCTGGCCCGCCGCGGGAATTCCGACCACGATGTCGTCCTGACCGGAAAGGCGGCTGAGCAAAGCGTGAAAACCGGAAAGCAGCGTAACGAAAAGAGTGCACTTCTGATGAGCGCCCGCCTTCTGGATGGTCTTGTACGTTGCGGCAGGAATCCTTTTGCGGAACGTAGCGCCACTGAAGCTCTTTAGAGCCGGGCGGGGCCGGTCAATCGGAAGATTCAAGAGCGGCGGAAGTTGCGCGAATTGCTTTGTCCAGTAAACCTCGTTCTCGGCGCCTTCCTGGCCGCGGAAGTGGCGCTCCTGGTCGCAAGCGTACTCGCTAAAACTCATGTGCGAATCGAGTTGCGCGGGAGTTCCGGAGATTTCCGCGCTGTAGAGCCGCGACAGCTCATCAAGAAAAACATTTGTTGACCAACCATCGAAGACGATGTGATGAGAGGTAAAGACTAGAACGTGATGAAGCGGTCCGAAGCGGAAAACAGTGGCGCGAACCAGTGGGCCCTTGGCGAGGTCGAACGGATCGCGCGCATCCTTCGCAATCCAATCATCGAAGCGCTTCTGACGTTCGGTAGATCCGAGTTGCGACAAATCTATGAGCGGCAAATCAAGCGAGAGTACGGGAGCGAAAAATTGTTTATCGCCGTCAAGCCCGAACGTCACTCGCAAGCTGTCGTGGCGCGCGATAAATGTGTTCAGGCTCCTTCGAAAAGCCGATTCATTCAGCTCGCCGTGCAAGTGCAGGGAGAACGATTCATTGAAGCTGCAGTTCGCCTCAGTGCTGAGCTGGGCTGCCAAGAGGATTTCGAGTTGTGATTCTGTTAACGGAGCCGCAGTAAGGCGAGCTTGAACCACTGCCACAGGTTCGGCCTCCAATTCGGGTATCGGACCAGGCTCCTGTGGTTGGGGCAGAACGCCGCCGTCCTGCATTTCAGCGACGGTCTCTTCGAAGGCGCGGACGATGCGATCGAGGTCGGCGTCCGTATGTTCGGTCGTCAAAAAGCACGGGAAGTTCTCCAGGACGTGGATGCCTTTCTCGCGCAAGCTGTAAAAAAAGAGGCTGCCGAAGCGGAAATCCGGCGGGAAGCTGAAATAAAGGATGCTAGCGAATTGTTCGACGTGAGTCGGAACCTGATTTTGTTGCAGAAGCGCGTTCAGGCGTGCAGCGAGCGAAGCGGTCTGCGCCGTCAATTTTTCCTGAAGCGCGGGACCGGATTGTTTGAGATGCAATAAGACAGCTTTGCACGCGGCCATCGCCAGCGGATGCCGCACGAAAGTGCCAGCCATGAACGTGACGCCGACTTCGGGATAAGAATCGTCGCCATACTGCCACATGCCGCCGTCGAGCGCGTCCATGTATTTGGCTTTCCCTGCGAGGACGCCGATGGGCATTCCTCCGGCAAGGACTTTTCCGTAGGTGGCGAGGTCCGCGCGAATATTAAACAGCGCCTGGCAACCTGCAGGATGCACGCGGAAGCCAGTAACAACTTCATCGAATACAAAGCAAGTATCGGAGGCCTCGGTAATTCTGCGAAGCTCTTTCAGAAATGCGACAGGCTGCAGATTTGGATGGCGGCTCTGCACTGGTTCAACGATCACTGCTGCGAGGTCTTTCGCGTTTTTGCGAATCCACGCGAGGGAGTCGTCGGTTCCGTATTCGAGCACCACCACATTGGCGGCTTTTTCGCGGGGAATGCCAGGGGCACTCGGGACGGAAAACGGTTGGCCGTTTTTCTTGAAGCCTTTCACCAGCACTTCGTCGAACATACCGTGGTAATCGCCAGCGAAAAAAACAATCTTGTTGCGGCCCGTGACGGTGCGAGCCACGCGCAGCGCAGCAGTCACGGCCTCGGAACCAGTGTTGCAAAAAGTCGCCCGCTCGTTACCCGTCATTTCGCAAAGAGCGGCGGCTACTTCGCCGGCAAGGATGGTTTGTGGTCCAATTTCGAAGCCCTCATGCAATTGCTTTTCGATCGCGGCTTCCACAAAGTCCGGACGGTGACCGAGCATGATGGGTCCAAAGCCATTCAGGATGTCTATGTATTCATTTCCGTCGATGTCCCACAGGCGCGAACCTTTCGATTTCGTGGTAATGATCGGATAGACCATCTCTTTCCACTGCACGCGGAAACCGGAGACGACGCGAGGATCGGCAAGAACGCCGCGGTACTGCTGGGTCTTGCTTTTTGAACTCGGCGTCTTGGCCGTGTACCGCGTAATCAAGTTGCGAATATATTTTTGTTGGCGCTCCGTAAGTTCATCGGTCGCACTTTTTTGCAAGGGTTTAAACGGTACGTAGCCTTTGAGTTCTTTCGCGTCTTCACTGAGCTTTTCAGCGCTCGAAGAAACATTCTTTGGTTGCGCTGGTGGTTGGACGGGAATAACGTCGGCGGGGTTCGGAGGAGCGACCATCGGAATCGGAGCGTTGCCCTGCACCGCGGCAAGCTGTTGCGTAAAGAGCTGATTCATCGCGCGCAACTGATCGCGGAGCAATTGCTCAATCGCGCTGGATGCTGCGGGCGGCGACGCGGCGGATATTGACGGTTGCGAAGGATTGGCAAGCACAGAAGGCACTGAAATCGCAGGAGGCGGCGGAATGGCGCGCGACACCGGAGCGGGCGCGGATTCCTGAAAAGCTTCGGATGGCAGCTTCTCGTCCAGGAAATTTCCGAGTTCTTCGATGGTTGAGAGATCGCCTAGCAATTGCCGGAAAGTAACCTTGATATTGAATTTTGCCTGCAGGGCTTGGGTAACTTGCGTGAGGAAGAGCGAATCGAATCCCAGGTCAAGAAATGTGGCGGCGTATTCGTTCGCGGAAATAGAAACGCCGGAAAGATCCTGAAAAAGTTCACTGAGCATTCCGCAAATTCTTACAGCGCGCGGCACCGACGGGTTGGGGGATTGAGGCACAGGACTCACGGTTGAACTTTCCTCCGTTTGAAAAATTTCCGCCGCATTGTTCATCGCGGCCTGCGATGGCTGATACTCGCTGACAGCGTCACTGATTTGCGGCTCGAGCTCGGGGGATGCGAGCCAGAAGCGCTTACGTTCAAAAGGATAAGTTGGCAGCGATGCCCGGAGCCGTTTTTCACCGGAATGCACCGCGGCCCAGTTCAGAGGGACGCCCGCGAGCCACATTGCGCCGAGCGCAGAAGCCAGGCTGAGCGCATCGCCTTCGCCAGAAAAACCATCGCAGAGAGAAGAGATGATGCTGGTGTTTTGCGCGTTTAGTTTTTGCTGACGGGCAAGTGTCGCAAGCACGTTGCCGGGACCGATTTCAAGAAGCACGCCAGGGCTCTTCAGCAGTTCCGAAACGCCTGCGGAAAATTGCACGGGACGGCGGAAGTGGCGGGCCCAGTAGCCAGGATCAGTGGTTTCAGCAGCCGTCGCCCAAGTGCCCGTCACTCCTGAAATGTAAGGTATGCGAGGAGCATTCAGTTTGGCGCCGCGAAGTCTTTCTGTGAACGGCGCGACGATCGGTTCCATAATCTTGGAATGGAAGGCGTGCGAAGTTACAAGTCGCCGCGAGACAATCCCTGCGGCCGTCAACTTTTTCTCAAACTGTTCCAAAGCCGAGTGCGCTCCCGCAACGACAGAAAGTGACGGACCATTGATCGCTGCGAGGTCTAGCTGGGGTTCAGCCGCGAGACGGGCGCTTACTTCTTCCGCGGGCAATCTTACAGAAAGCATTCCGCCTGACGGCAAAGCCTGCATCATACGGCCGCGCGTTGCGACGATTGCGAGCGCATCTTCGAGAGTGAAGACTCCAGCCAGGCAGGCGGCCACGAATTCGCCAATGCTGTGGCCGAGCATCGCTTTAGGCTGCACGCCAAAGCTCATCCAGAGCTGTGCAAGCGCGTATTCGACTGAGAAAATCGCCGGCTGAGCGACGATCGTATCGGTCACACGGCGGCGTGCCTCTTCTGAAACAGCCTCCGCAGGATAGAGCAGCGCGCGAAGATCTTCGCCAAGCTGCGGTGCAAGAATTGCCGCACAGCGATCGATGGCTTCGCGAAAGACGGACTCTGAATCGTAGAGTTCGCGGCCCATGTTGGGGTATTGCGAGCCTTGCCCCGGAAAAAGAAAACTGATTTCCGGCGCAGCTCCCGAGTGGACACGATTTTGGACGCGCTTCGGATCGGGCTTAATGAGCGCGCGGACTGCGTCATGAATATCGCTTGCAGATATGGCGCGGCGATAAGGGAACGACCGGCGCCCGGTTTGCAGGGTCCATGCGGCATCGGCGAAATTGGTCTCGGGATGGTCAGTAAAAAAATGCGCAAGATTTGCTGTGGCTTTATCGAGTGCGGCCGCCGAACGAGCCGAAAGTAATAGCACTTGCGCGGGGCGAGCAGGCCTCTTCGGCTGAACGGCCGGTGCCTCTTGCAAAATTACGTGTGCGTTTGTTCCGCCGACGCCGAAGGCGCTCACGCCTGCACGGCGCGGAATGCCATTCGAGTTCCAGTCGGAGAGCCGTGTGTTCACACGGAACGGACTATTGGCTAAATCAAAATTGGGATTCGGTTTGCGAAAATGCAGCGTGGGCGGGAGCTTCCCTGTTTTTACGACGTGAGCGGCGTGAATCAGGCCGGTAACGCCGGCGGCAACGTCAAGGTGTCCGACATTGGTCTTGGCGGAACCAACCACGCAAAACTGTTTTGCGCTTGTGTGAGCGCGAAATGCCTGTGTTAGCGCCGTGAGTTCGATCGGGTCGCCTAGAGGAGTGGCTGTCCCGTGCGCTTCAACGTAGCCGATGGTGGACGGATCGACTCCAGAAGCAGCATGGGCCAAAGCAATAACCTGGGCTTGTCCCTCGACGCTGGGCGCGGCATAACCCACTTTAGCGGAGCCGTCATTGTTGACGCCGAAGCCGCGAATCACCGCGTAGATATGATCGCCGTCGGTGAGCGCATCATCCAAACGCTTTAGCAACACAACTCCGCAGCCGCTTCCGAAAACAGTTCCCTGCGCGTCGGCATCGAAAGTTCGGCAATGTCCATCGGCGGAAACCATTCCACCTTCCTGATAGAGATAGCCCCGCTTCTGCGGTAGGGAAATGGAAACAGCTCCGGCCAGCGCCATATCACTTTGGTAAGTGAGCAGACTTTGGCAGGCTTGAGTAACCGCGAGGAGCGACGTCGCGCAGCCGGCCTGCATGGTGAACGCCGGCCCGCGCAGATTTAGTTTGTAGGAAACGCGCGTGGCCAGAAAATCGAGACTATTGCCCATCATCGCCAGGTAATTGCCAACCTGGTAGTCGCCCGTGAATTGTTCAATGAATCCCGGAGTGGCGCATAACTTGGCAAGGAAATAGGTCGACATGCTCATGCCAGCGTAAACGCCGATGGCACCGGAATACGCGGCGGGATCGTAGCCGGCGTCTTCAAGCGCTTGCCAACAGGATTCGAGCATGAGGCGGTGTTGCGGATCCATTAATTCGGCTTCGCGAGGATAGATGCCGAAGAATTCTGCGTCGAAGAGATCGACATCATCGAGAATGGAGCGCGAACGGACGTAATTGGGCTGCTGCGCGAGCTGCGCAGCGTTTGGAATTTCAAGTTCCTCAACACGGAAGTGCGAGATGGCTTCGACGCCATTGAGTTGGTTCTGCCAGAACTCCGCGATGTTCTGCGCGCCGGGTAAGCGGCCCGCCATTCCGATGATTGCCACGCCGTCAAGGCGCGGTTCTTGTGATTCGGGCGCGCTCATGACGTCATTTCTCTCACCAGGCGCTTTTTCGAGAGCGCCGCGCGCTGCTTTTTGGCTTGTTCTTGCGCAGCGGTGAATGTCTCAATTTTGCAGGCTGATTCGCCTAGGTGGCGGGCCAATGAACGAACGGTGGCGTATTCAAAGAGATCGGTCACCTGAATTTCGCGCTGCAAGATTTTTTGCAATTGCGAGTGGACGGCAACAATCAGCAGTGAGTCTCCGCCCAAATCAAAAAAGTTTTCGTCCAGTCCGATGCGCTGGGTACCCAAAACTTCTTTCCACAAACTAGCAAGTCTTTCCTCAAGGTCTGTTCCCTTTCCGTGTTGCGAAGGAGATTCTTTCGCTTCGCTGAATGCAGGAAGCGCGCCGCGGTCGACTTTTCCATTTGGCGTGAGCGGAAACGCGTTCATGAATACGAAAGATGTGGGGAGCATGTATGCCGGAAGCTTTGCAGACAGGAATGCTTTCAGCTCCTCCGCGGACGTCGAGCGCTCAGGATCGGAAACGTAATAGGCATGCAAACGCTTATTTCCGGCGGCATCGGTTTGCACTTTAACGCATGCCTGGCGCACCGCCGGATGCTGCAAAAGAACCGTCTCGATTTCGCCCAGCTCAATGCGGTGGCCGAGAATCTTTACTTGCGTGTCACTGCGGCCGAGAAATTCAAGCGTACCGTCGGGTTGCCAGCGCGCCAGATCGCCCGTGCGATAGAGACGCGCACCCGGACTACTGGAGAACGGATCAGCCGCAAACTTTTCCGCAGTCAGCTCTGGTGAATTCAAGTAGCCACGGGCAACGCCGTCGCCCCCGGCGCACAGCTCGCCAACTTCGCCGACTGGAACCAACTGAAACTCATTGTTCAGCAGATAGACGAAAGTGTTTGAAATTGGACGGCCGATTGAGACCGAGTCGGGAATTACATCTCCGTGTCGCATCGGGTGGCAACAAGTGAATGTCGTGTTTTCAGTCGGGCCATAGCCGTTTATAAGAGTTAGATGAGGCAGATTTTCTAAAACTCGTCGAACGTGAGTGGAAGAGAGTGAATCGCCTCCCGCAAGCAGTTGGCGCAGTGGCCGCAAATCTTCCAGCCGCTGATCAACGAAAAGATGAAAGAGACCGGCCGTAAGCCACATCGCCGTCACTCTGTGCTTGCGGATGTGATCGCCAATTTCCTGCAGCGAAGGCGGTTGCGGCGGCATGAGCACGAGCTTCGCGCCGTGCAAAAGCACTCCCCAGATTTCAAAAGTCGAGGCATCGAACGAAATCGGAGCCAGTTGCAAAAATACTTCATCCGGACCGAAGTGGCAATAATTGCTGTTGAATACCAGACGGGTAATGGAACGATTCTCGACCATCACACCTTTCGGACGCCCAGTCGATCCCGAGGTATACATCACATAAGCAAGGCCGGAAGCTGTAGCGGAAGTTTGCGGATTCTGGTCGTCACCGTTGCGACCCTCAGACGGCAATTCGTCGAGCAAAATCGCGGATAGATTGCGATTCCCGGCGATCGAGGGCGCAAAAGCTTTCTGCGTCAACACGATCGAAACGTTTGTGTCGGCGATCATGAATTCGATACGTTCAGCGGGATAGGTCGCATCAAACGGAACGTAAGCGGCGCCAGCCTTTAGGATTGCGAGCATCCCAATAATCATTTCAGGTGAACGTTCCGCACAAAGACCGACCAGCGACTCTGCACCAGCGCCCATGCGGAGCAGGCGATGTGCCAGCAGATTGGCGCGTCGATTGAGTTCGCCGTAGCTGACAGCTACGCCGCCAAAGCTCAGAGCAACTCTGTCGGGAAATTCCGCGCTTACTTGTTCGAACAGAGCTGCAACGGTTTTTTCCCGGGGATAGTCGGTGCGCGCACCTGCCCACTGATCGAACGGAGGCGTCAGCCTTTGCGTCGCAGGTTGTTCCGTCGCGATGAGACGGTTATCAGTCATCGCGGCTGGCCCGCCAGTTCCGCAGGCCGTCGTTGCGGCAAAAGGATTTCCTTTTCACCGAAGAGCCGCTCGGCAATGATTCCCCGGCTCTGGCAATCTTCGATCAGGCGATTCGATTCGACGATGGGCTTGGATGTTTCCGTGTATTTCACGCTCATCACGTAGTTCAGCCAGGGTTCCTGGCCCATCGCGTAGACATATACCTCCTTGCAATGGAATTGATCGACCATCGCTTTTGCGCGTTCGAAATCGGAACCAGCCAAGCGCCGCGAATGGTCTTTTTGGCGCTCGATGCGCTGTGTGACCAATGGGCCATAAATCCAGCTCATCGGCGCACCGTTACATTCCATCCCGACAAACAAAACGTCCACGTCTCCAGTTTGTTCGTGCACATGTTTGTAGAGTTGCGGTTCGATGTTGCAGGAATCCGCAGCGAAGAGCAGGCAGTTGCCGTTGGCTTCCACACGCCATGCCGCTTTTGTCTGGACGTTCAGGTCGCCATGCTCTCCCAGGAAAGGCAGCGCCATGATGGAACCCTTTTCGAATGGAATGTCTTCCATCTCGCCAAGCTCAATCACGTTGTGGAAACCACACTGCTTGAGCAACAGGCGCAGCGAGGGATCTTGAAGGGCGCCACCTCCATTGCGTGGAACCACTATGTTGCGAATGCGATGGCGCAACTGCAACAGCGTTTCAAAGAGAATGTGGTCCTGGTGATTGTGTGTGATGAGAACGTAATCGATTACCGGCGGCAAATCCTCGTAGGCATAACGGGAGATATCGCTCTCATAGGTGTAGCTCAAAACGGGATCAAGAAGAATGCTGACTCCCCCGGTTTCCAGCAAAATGCAGGCGTGCCCGAAATATCTCCAGCGCGCGCCCGGACCTGCATACTTGGCGTAGGGTTTCGGAGGCTCGGAAGTAAAGAAACCTCGAAATCGTTGTGCCGCTTCGCCTTCAAGAGCAAAGGCGTCTCTGATTTCCTCGAACCGTGCAGGCGTGCTCTTCATCTGAAAGAGTTGATCGTACTTTTCGCTGGCAAACGGGAAATTGAGTTGCACCGAATTTCCATTGCTGAGCCGAGGTGTACTTAAAACGAAGGGCCTGTCATCCCCTGAAATTTCCGAGAGCACCACGCTCTGCATCGAAGAGTCGTAAAAAGGGCTACGGTAGAGCAGGGGCTCAATCAGGCGAAACGATGGTTGATTGTTAAGGTCGTACACCAACTCAACGTATCCTTGCAGCGCGTTTGGGACTTCGGCATATAAACTTTCAAGACTGAAACCCGCAGCTTTCCGCCGGAGCATTTCATCGAGTTCACTGAGGGCGCTAGAAAGCTCCAGTAACTTGCTGCGATCTCGCAGGGTACGGTCGCGAAGTTGTTTGACGCCTTCGACGGCATCGCCGCCGACGTCCATAAATGGACCGCCGAGTAGAGCGGGATTCTTGACCGCTGCGGCGTGGGTCTCCGGCGCGGCGATATAGGAATCCATAATGCGAAGGTGGCGTTCGGTAAGATTACGCGCGGCCGTAGCTGGTGGAATCAAATGCGCCCAGGCGTACCAACCGTCCACCAATGGCTCGGCCATTACATTTGTGCGTAAGAATAAATTGTCGCTCTTCATGTCGCTGCGCCAACCTGCCCCAAGGGTCGACCTTAAATCTGAGCTAGCTTCAGCGAAAGCGTCGAACCAGACTAGGTTTGAACTCGACCAGAACACTCAAAAAGGTGCAAGTCGTGGGCCACTTCATTACCGTCCTATGTCACTGAAAATAGGGTTCTTGTGCGATAATTTGGGCATTTTTTGCTGGGTGACATAGCCTATCAAGTGGATGTGGGGAAACTTTTTTCCTACATTTCCCCAACTCAACAGAGTACCGCTTGGTCAGAATGTCATTTTCGAGCGATGTTACGATCTTGTTCGGCCATGCCAAAGGGAACCCGATTATTATATCTAGTTGATAATACAAGACTTGGTCGCCGAAACGGAAGTCCCTTATGGAACACGCACCCCGCTTTTGGACCCAGCGTGGGAACCTTTTGAGTTAGACTGCCCTGCAGAGGTAGCTACAGGATGGAATGGATACCTACGAAAGTGAATCCTCTTCTTGCAGCAGGCGAACTCCACGTCTGGCGCATCCATCTTGCAAACCTCGTGGCCAAATCTCACGAGCTGCGTGCAATTCTAAGTGTGGAGGAAAAGTCTCGCGGCGATAGATATATTCGTCCCGCAGATGGTGCCAAATTTGTAACGAGCCGGGCCGCGCTGCGCCTAATTTTGGCTGGGTACCTCGGTCAAAGGGCCGATCGAGTGGTCATCAAGACCGGCGAATTTGGAAAGCCATACGTCCCTAAGCCAATGAATTATAACGGTTTACAGTTCAACTTGTCGCATTCCGGAGAGCTTTGTCTGGTAGCGGTAAGTTATGCCAGAGAGATCGGTGTTGATGCAGAGAAAATTCGGAACGACGTGGCCGTGCAGGATTTGGCGACAAGGTATTTTGCCCCGCCGGAAATTGCTGAACTGGAGGCACTGCCCAACGAATTGCGTGTACTAGGTTTCTTTCTTTGCTGGACTCGCAAGGAAGCCTACGTCAAGGCCAAGGCGGCTGGACTTCAAATACCCTTGGACCAATTTTCAGTATCGCTAACGCCCGGTCGACCAGCGGAGATCCAAGGTGCCGAAACAAATGGATGGACAATCCGATCGCTTGATCCCGGAGATGGTTACGTTGCAGCGCTGGTGACTGAGACTGGCATAGATTCCGTAAGATACTGTGATTACATGGGTTAACAGAAGCGTATCACATCTCCTCGGATCTCAAGATGCACGGCATGAAAAATGAGCTGGTCTATACGGCAGTACAGGTATAGAAAATACTCCGGCAATCTGTGCGTTTCCTTCGGTAAGACTTTTGTTTACAGCGCGTTAAGATCTTTCCAGGGGCCGGAAGAAAACTTCCCTATAAGTCCGGAACGGGTTTGCAACAATAGGGCAGGGGTTTTCTCTCGTCACCAGAATTCGGCCATGATCAATTGGCAAAATACGAGACCCATTCCAGTAAACATAACATTTTCAGCAGGATACGTAAAGTAGCAATCGCGCTCCGATGAGAATTTGGCGCCGACCGTTCTGGCAGGTGAATTGCCCATACGATGAGGGTCCTCGTACCAATGGGGGTTTTGTGGCGGTAGCCCATCGCGGGATTGAATTGTAAGGCATTCTTGGAGAAGGCATTGAATCTGGAGACTTCTTCGGCACATTCAGTTAGAGGGCTGCCTTGGTATGCGCTGCAATGCTGGGTTCGCAAGGAATCCTTGATTGTGGCTCAGTTGGAGGCGCAGGGCTTTGAATGCTTTCTGCCGAAATATAAGAGCCTGCGTGAATGGTCTGACCGAAAAAAGGAAGTCGAGCAACCGCTTTTTCCGGGCTACGTGTTTTGCCGATTTGAATATTCGCAGCGCCGCCCAATTGTAATTACTCCGGGCGTTTTGCAGGTCGTGGGATGTGGACGTACGCCGACGCCCGTGGAAGAGCGCGAGATCGAAGCGATCCAGTTTGCGATTGCCTCGGAAGTGCCTAGCCAGCCCTGGCCGTATCTTGCGATCGGAGAACGGGTGAGGATCCATACCGGAAGGTTAAGTGGTCTGGAAGGAATTTTGGTTAACTTCAAGGGTAATCACCGGGTTGTTCTATCTGTGTCGTTGCTGCAGCGTTCGGTAGCACTTGAAGTGGACCTGGCGTGGGTCGCTTCTCTGGAAAAGAGAAACGAATTGCAAGCTCAGCCAATCACGACCGGGGCCAGTGTCCGAGTCACTGGATAAGAACCTGCGAGTTTGAACGAGCACTAGAGGATAGTGAAAGACAGGTCCATGAGTGTACTGAGAACAGATTTACAGGCAAAAGAAAGCATCAGGCGACTCAATACCGACACGCACATGACGCTTGAAAAGGGCAGCGTGTCTTCTGGTCGTATCGTTCTTCATGAGGATGCGTTTGTGTCCATGTTGTACCTTGAGCGCCGGCGCGCGGAACGCGCACAAAAACGGTTTGTGCTGATGCTGGTCGATGTAAAAACCGCAATCTCAGACGGACAGAAAAACCGCACGTTGGCCAAGGTGACGAACGCCCTCCTGAGCGTTACCCGGGAAACGGACATTGTAGGCTGGTATCTTGAGGATCATCTGATCGGAGTTATCGGCACGGAAGTCGGGACTGCAAAGCCAAAGACCGTACAAAGCAGAATGTTGGAGAAAGTAAGAGCAGCGTTCATCGAAGCCCTGACACCGGAAAAGGTATCTCAGATCACGGTGTCGTTCCATTTCTTCCCAGAGGAATGGGAAGAGAATGGCACGGATCATTCCGCGAATATCACGCTGTACCCGGATTTGTCGCGCAAGCAGGAATCCCGCAAATTTGCGTTAGGCGTGAAGCGTGCAATGGATGTGATTGGCAGTACGGCTGCACTTGTGCTGCTCTCGCCAGTTTTTGGCGCCGTAGCGCTTGCCATTAAGCTTACATCGAAGGGTCCAGTGCTCTTCAAACAGGAGCGTTTGGGCCAGTACGGAAAAAAGTTTACAGTTCTGAAATTCCGTTCGATGCACACCGACTGTGACGCCAAAATTCACGAAGAGTACGTCAGCCAGTTCATTGCCGGGCAAGTAAAAGGAACTGCCAATGACAGTGAAAAACCGGTGTTCAAGATCCAAGAAGATCCAAGAGTGACGCCAGTGGGACACTTCTTGCGAAAGACAAGCATCGACGAGTTTCCACAATTCTGGAATGTTCTCGTCGGCAACATGTCGCTGGTTGGGCCACGTCCGCCGGTTGCGTATGAATATAAAGCTTATGACCTGTGGCATCGCCGCCGCGTCCTGGAAATCAAGCCTGGGATCACCGGGCTGTGGCAGGTGGAAGGACGCAGCCGCACGCGATTCGACGAAATGGTGCGCCTGGATCTGAAATATGCGCGCGGCTGGTCTATCTGGCTGGACATCAAAATTCTTCTGCAAACACCCGGCGCAGTTTTGACGGGTGAGGGCGCTCACTAAAGTCGTCTACTCCTTTCCGCTGAATAAATTCATCGAACGCCCATGGAAGCAAGCTGCTAGTAGCAGTAACTGCCGATTTGAACAGCGCCCTCTTTCCCCGGAGAGGACGTAACTGAACGGTGGACGAAGCTGCCTCGTGAACACTGCGGATTTGACGACTGAATCCCGCAAACAAACCTGGCTAGCGCGCCGTTCAAACCTCAAGGAGCCTTATGATCAGGATTGGTGTGATCGGGTACGGATATTGGGGACCGAATATCGTCCGCAATTTTCACGCGCACGAAGGATCGGAAGTGGTCCTGGTTTGCGACAAGAGCACCAAGTGCCAGGAACGGCTCCACAAAGCGCACCCATCCATCAAATTTACGAAGGACGCGAATGACGTCCTAAAATCGCCGGACATTGATCTCGTCGCTGTTGTAACTCCGGTGTGGACGCACTACGAGCTGGCGAAAGCGGCGCTGGAAAATGGCAAGCACATTTTCGTAGAAAAACCCTTCACCTGCAGCACCCTGCAGGCGGAAGAACTGGTTGAGCTGGCGGACCGCAAGAATTTGAAAATTATGGTGGATCACACGTTCCTGTTTACCGGAGCGGTCAAGAAGATTCGCCAGATGGTGGACGACGGCGAGCTCGGCGATCTGTACTACTACGATTCACTGCGGGTGAATCTGGGATTGTTTCAGCACGACGTGAACGTCATCTGGGATCTGGCGCCGCACGATCTTTCAATCATGGACCATGTGATCAAGGAAAAGGCCGAGGCGGTTGTGGCCACAGGCGAAAAACACTTGAACGGTGTGGAAGATATCGCTTTCATTACGGTTTATTTTCCTAAGCGCATTATCGCCCACATCAATGTGAACTGGCTTTCGCCCGTAAAAGTGCGCACCACGCTGATTGGCGGGGAAAAGAAAATGCTGGTTTGGAACGATTTGGAAGCTGACGAAAAAATCAAGATCTACGACAAGGGTGTGAGCATGGCCACAAACCCAAGCAACTTGCACCAGTTGCTGGTCAGCTACCGCTCGGGCGATATGTGGGCGCCGCAAGTCGAACAGATCGAAGCTTTGCGCGCCGAAACGGGGTATTTCCTAAAATGCATCGAAGGAAATAAAACACCATTCAATGACGGTGTAAACGGATTGCGAGTCGTCCGACTACTGGAAGCGGCGGAAAAATCTGTCAGCCAACGAGGAGAGTTGGTGACGCTGTGAACGAGTTCGTTTCGATCGCTCCTACCGTAAAATTGGGCAAAGACGTAAAGCTCTCGAAATTTATCAATCTTTACGGATGCGAAATCGGCGATGAGACCAAGATTGGCGCCTTTGTCGAAATCCAGAAAAATGCCAGCGTGGGCAAGCGCTGCAAAATCTCCAGCCACACCTTCGTCTGTGAAGGGGTCGAGATTCAGGACAATGTGTTCATAGGCCATGGCGTAACTTTCATCAACGATTCCTATCCACGCGCCACCTCTGCTTCGGGCGAATTGCAAACGGAAGCCGACTGGAAAGTGGAAAAGACCGTCATCAGCAAAGGCGCATCCATCGGTTCCGGCTCAACGATTCTGAGCAATATCACTGTCGGCGAAAATGCAATTGTGGGCGCGGGCAGTGTGGTGACCAAGGACGTCCCGGCAAGCGCAATCGTCGCGGGCAATCCGGCAAAAGTTTTGCGATACATGACACGGGAGAAAAAATAACTGCAATGACGCGCGCACGAAAGTCCCATTTCTCGACTTGGTAACGCCACACCACGTGCTGAAGCCCGAGCTTATGCTGGTGGTGAGATCGTTACAAAGTTAGTCTAGGCGCCTGTCCCAAGAATAATCGCCGACCGATCGCGAAAAGGACTTGCGTGTCAATCGCAATCAAATCGACGCTCCGTTGCATTTCTGCAGGGTTGCACCTCGAGAAGCTGTCGCCGATCTTAGAGCGCGTAGCATACTGGATGCGTTTCTCTCGCTGGTATGCCGATAACAGGACGGAATCGTTCGAGCCCTACATCTACGAAAGGCGCTACGAGCTCTATGAAAAACTTATCGAAAGCGAACAACTCAATCGCGTGCCGCTCGATTATCTCGAATTCGGTGTCTATAAGGGAGAATCGATCGAATGGTGGACCAGACACATCAGTGATCGGCAGTCGCGCTTTTTCGGATTTGACACCTTTGAAGGTCTTCCCCGAGATTGGAATTCAAACGCCAAGGCCGGAACGTTCGCCACTGGAAAAATCCCGCAAATAAGTGATGTCCGCTGCCAAATGATCGTCGGGCGCTTTGCGAAGACCGTGCATCAATTCCTGTCGAGTTATCAGCGGCGCGAACGGATTCTTGCCCACCTCGACGCCGACATCTATAGCTCCACAATCGTCGC
>WNFO01003117.1_pt1 | contig 25102 bp, 17 predicted proteins | sample 5400251 | NCBI WGS metagenome assembly WNFO01 (sample SAMN13153354, study PRJNA577476) | soil metagenome | isolation source: 100 cm saprolite under Madrone tree | place: USA:California | collected 2016-06-14
GGACAGGCTGGTAGCGCTGTGGACAGTGAGTGCCGTGAGGGACAAGCCGGGGCCGAAATCCACCTGCGTCGCGCCCTGAGCAAAGTGGGTGAACTGGCCCGTGACTGCTACCGTAACCGTATCGCCCTGTTTGCCCGTATTCGGACTGACTGCCGTGATTACGGGTGTTCCCGGCGTCACGCTGAAGGCGTTGCTCAGCGTCGGCGCCTCACCGTCCGTGGTGACGGTCAGCGTTCGAGAACCCACAGCGGCAGTTGCCGGGACTGTCAGGTGTGCAGTCAGCGAGGTGGGGTCGGTTACGGTGACGCTGCTGACGGTGACGCCGTCCATGCTGACCTGGGTCGTACCCTGAGCGAAGTGTGTAAACTGACCCGTTACGGCCAGCGTCACGTTCTGCCCCTGTTGACCGCTATTGGGCGTAGCTATCGTGAGAACGGGTAGTCCCGACGTCACCGTGAAGGCGTTGTTCAAGGTTACCGCTTCTGAGCCTGTCGTCACCGTTAAGGTTCGAGAGCCCGGCGCGGCAATATTGGCGATTTCCAACTGTGCTGTCAGGGATGTTGCACTGGCGACCGTCACATTCACCACCGTCACGTCGGCTCCGAACGTGACCTGAGTGCTTCCCTGGACGAATCCGGTGAACAGCCCCGTTACGGTGACGGCCAGGTTCTGGCCCTGATGACCGGCGCTCGGATTCACCGTTGTGATGGCCGGTGTGCCCGGAGCCACCGTAAATGCGTTGTCAAGCGTGACGACTTCGGCGGCGGTCGTCACCGTCACACGACGAGAACCCACGGCGGCAGTGCTCGAGATGGCCAACTGAGCCGACAAGTTTGTGGCGCTGTTGACGGTGAGTGCCGTGACGGAGAAGCCGGGACCGAAATCCAGTTGCGTCGTTCCCTGAACAAAGTGGGTGAACTGCCCGGTGACTGACGCTGTGGCCGTATCGGCCTGCTTGCCCGTGGTCGGACTCACGGCCGCGATCACGGGTGTTCCGGGCGTCACGCTGAAGGCGTTGCTCAGGGTCGCTGTTTCACTGCCCGTGGTAACCGTTAGCGTTCGAGAACCCACGACGGCTGCTGCCGGGATCGTCAGGTGTGCGGTCAGCGCAGTGGCGTCTGTCACTGTGACGCTGTCTACGCTGATGCCGTCGATACTGACCTGGGTCGTGCCTTGGGCGAAGTGCGTAAACTGACCCGTCACTGCCAGCGTCACGCTCTGCCCTTGTTGACCGCTATTGGGCGTGGCTGCTGTGATGCCCGGTGGTCCTGCCGTCACCGTGAAGCTATTGTTCAGGGTGACTACCTGTGCGCCTGTAGTTACCGTCACGTTGCGGGGGCCGATAGCTGCAGTCGGTAACACGCTCGCTTGAGCGGTCAGGCCAGTCGAGTTTGAAACGCTGACGCTGTTGACGGTGACACCATCACCAAGGCTCATCTGCGTTGTACCCTGAACAAAACTGGTGAACTGGCCCGTGATGTTCACTGTGACAGAATCACCTTGCCTGGCGCTGACTGGATCGACCGATGCCAGCGCCGCAGTGCCTGGCGCGACTGTAAACGCGATGTCGAGAGTAGCCACCTCAGCACTCGTCGTGACGGTCAACGTCCGCGTTCCGGGCGTTGCGTTGCCGGCAATATTCAGGCGTGCCGTCAGAGACGTCGGATTGGCCACAACAACATTAGTAATGGTCAGATCGGCGCCTAAGCTAAGTTGTGTCGTTGCCTGATCGAAGTGCGTGGATCGCCCGGTGACCGAGATCGTCAAGTTGCGGCCCTGCTCGCCGGTGCTGGGATTAACGGTGGTGATTGCCGGTGTTCCTGCCAGGGCAGCGGAGAGGACATCGATGCGTCCGGTTCCTAACTGCTGCGCGTAAATTGGATTTTGGCCATCGATATTGACAGACCCGCCGGCAATGGAATCCGCCACGCCAGTCGTTCGCATGGAACGTACAACTGCCGCCGTCGCCGCAACCGCGGCCGCACTGAAGGATGTACCCGAAACGATGCTGTAGTAGCCCAGCGGGTAAGCCGAAAATATGTCAACTCCGGGCGCAGTCACAAAGACATGACTGCCATAGCTTGAAAAATAACCCTTTGTGTCTGAAAGGTCCGTCGCAGCCACAGCCAGTACTCCGGTAAAGGCGGATGGATACTCCGGTTGAGACGTTTTGCCGTTCCCGGCGGCTGCCACGAGCAGGACATTGGAAGCCTCCGCAAACTGCACGGCTTTATTGATAGCCAGTGAAGGGGTAAAACTGCCGAAGATCAGATTAATGACCTGTGCTCCGTGATCCACGGCGAATCGTATCGCCTTTGCAAGCGTGAACAGGTCGGTGTGCCCATCATCATCAAAAGCGCGTAGCGGCATGATCATACTGCCCGGCGCTATGGCAGCGATGATGCCCGCGGAGGCCGTGCCGTGTGAATAAGACGGTGTCAGACTGGCTAAGATGGGGTTGGATAGGTCCATGAAGCCGGCATCAGCCTGGTCCATGAAGCCGGCATCAGCCTGGTCCATAAAACCGGCGTCAGCCTGGTCCATGAAACCGGCGTCAGCCTGGTCCAGGAATGGCGATCCAGGCGGTCTGGTCGCGACGAAGTCGTACCCGCTCGTCAGATGGCCGACCAGCGCCGGGTGGGCATAGTCCAAGTTCGAGTTGATGTCGGCTACAACCACTCCGCTGCCGGTCGAATAGGACCTTGCACTTCCAGCCTTTATCAGTTGCATCGAAGGCTGGTTTTTGTACCAATCCGCTGCCGTAGAAGCGGGCACCTGCACCACGCCACGTATACCAAAGCGTGGCAATGTCACGGATTTGTTGAGTTCCATCCACTGAATTCCGAGCAGCGACATTGTCCCGGGCGACGGAAGGAACGGTACGTTCACCAAGTACGTATCTGCACCGGGGATGCTGTCGACGACGGTGCCACCCAGGGTGATAGCGATGGGTGTAATACTCGCGGCAGGTGGAATCTGGACGATGAGCGGAAAGGACGCAGCAACAGCCTGAGCGCTCAGGCCAAAAATCGAAATGCAAAGGATGAGGAAGAACCGACGTCCTGCCATAGACTTTCAGGGAACCCAGATCACTGAGTTGCCTTTAAACATTCAGCGCACCGATAATGGTGAGATTGGGAAGGTCGACCTGCAAACTCAAAGCACCTTCGGGCAGGTCGCTGAAATGGAATTCTCCCAATTCGTCGGCGGCCATACTTTCCATTCTCTTGCCGTTACGCAACAGATGAAACCAGGCGGTAGCACTCAAATGTTCGGGGTTTCGGGGAAGCATTTGCCCCAACATTTGTTTCTGGCCCGCTTCGTCCCAAATCTGGACATGAATGTCGAACTCTTCCGCCTGCAGGATGAGTTGTCTCATGTCCGTTGAAGCGCCTCGAGCGCCCGCCAGGTCGGGTTCAAGGAAACTGTCGAATATCACGGCGGCAAGAACGCAGCGGAGTCCTGGAACGAGCTCCTCCGACTCAGGCGGGTAGATATGGACCGCCCTTTCCAGGGTTCGCTCGGTAGGACTCTTCAAATGAGACCGCTTGATCGTCGTCAGAAATTGCTTCCACCCACTAAGGTACGCTAAGCAGCGGCCACAAACCTCCACGTGCTGCTTCCACGATGTTTCCTGGCCGTTCTCCAATCGCCCCTCCAGGAAATCGAGGGCCGTTTCCGGACTCAAATGCATTGTTGGCTTTCCTCCAGCGATAAAGAGTTAAGGAAGGGACTACAAAATACGCCGGATTTCAAAAAAACGCTATGGATTTCCTACAAGTAAGAAAGGTGCCCAGTAAAAAGGATGCGGATGCTCGTGCCGGACGGCGAGCATCGCGGACCTGAAAGCGATCGATTTGGCAACGCCTTTTTGCCATTCCTGATAAAAATGGACCATCAGCGCCGCCGTGGACTCATCGTTCACATTCCAAAGGCTTAAAAGGAGAGACCGGGCGCCGGCATATAAAAACCCCCGCATAAAGCCGAGCAGGTCGTCGCTGCCCGTTACTTCGCTCAGACCGGACTGACACCCGCTCAGGGTCACCAGGTTGGTCTGACAGACCATCGAGAACAGGTCGAGGGCTGTGAACCAGCCATCAGCCAGCTTGAAGCTGGAGAACATGGGATTGTCTCGGCGGAAAATCGCGTGAGTGGCGATGTGAAGAAACGACGACACTTTGCAGCTTTCGATGAACGTTGCGCGATTGGCCTGATCGTCCCGCAGGACCTCTGCATTGGGAAAGAGCCGACTTAACCTGGACAGCTCTTCTCCTATAAGCGGAGCTTTCTCGTCCGCTACCCCAACGAGCACAGGCGATTTTCCCGGAACATCTTTCTTTTCAAGGCAGTACTTCAGGACCGAGGCGCTGGGCGCGTAGGAAATTTCATATTTGTCAATGAGGTACTTCTCTCCGTCAAATAAGGCATGGAAGGGCAGAAAGTGCAGGGCACCGTGCGGCACGACCGCGATGTGGGGTGTGCGGATTTCGCTGATGAACGGCGCCAGCAGTTGCTCGTAGATCTCCTGCAACCGGTGGCGCACCGATTCGAGAAGTTTTTCGGAATGAACGGCGACGTAATCGCGGCCCAGCTGGAATTTCTCGAACTGAAATCCCAGACGCCTTTGCAGTTTGAGAACGCCACTCGCCGAACAAAGCCGGCGAACAACCTTTACATCCCTTCGCGAAACGATGAATGCCAGCACCTCATCTCCGGTCGCGAAATATTCCACCAGCGTCGTCCGTTCGGGAAGCGCTGCGCGAACCGATTCGATCGTTGCAATCGAGACATCCTGCAACGACGCATATTCCGGATCCACCTGCGACACTTCGCGCAAACTTCGCGCCAGTTCCTGCTCTTTAAGCGAGATGCTCTCGTAATTCGTTCGTGAAGTCACGGGGCGCGTTTCGGACTGAGAGTGGGCATACTGCACATTCAGCTCTTCCCGCAATCGATTGATCTTCGCCAGCATCGACTGCTCTGCCTGCCCGTGGATTGATGGCATACTGTGCGACAAGAGTTCGACCAATCCGCGTGAGCGTGCCCGTTCGCACCAGGCGTATGCCGACGCGAGTCCTTCCGATGAATCCATCCGATCCAATGAAAGCCGGACAAGAGCGTCGTATGCCTGCTGCCGGCCTTTGAAGAAAGTCACGCGAAGTTCGTCATGATAGAGTCCAGCCTGATGCTTCTCCAACTCCTCTGCCGCGAGTTCGTAATGACTTCGGGCTTCGTCCCAACTCTGCATCCGTTCGGCGATCGCAGCGCACAGTACGTGGTAGGGATAGAGCACCAGCGGCACTCTTGTGGTCTGAACCAGCGCCGATATCTCTTTCGTTGAGGCTTCAGCGGCCACGAGATCATTGAGGGCCATCGCCGCCCGGCCCAGGAGCACCAGGCTGAAGATGCGTTTCGAGGGAATCGCCAGCTGCTCAAAGGTCAGCTTAGCCTGTATACCCAAAGCGTGAGCTTCCCCGATACGCTGCGTAGACAGGTATATCTCCGCGCGATAAAGATTCAGCAAGCCGATCCAATAGAGATTGCCCTCTTCCTCGAATATTTTTTGAGCTGCGAGGAACGCGTCGAGCGCCTCGGCAAAGCGGCGCATCTGCATTAGCGCTACACCGTAGAATCCGGTAGCCTTGGCCTGTTCGTATCGCATGCCGATTTCCTTGAACTCTTCGGCTGCTCGTTCCGCCAGGATTGACGCATCTTTTGAAAGGCTGAGTTCCAGATAAATCTCCGCTTCGTCAAGATCACAAAGGGCGCGGTACCGCTGGCTACCCGTACGGTCAAAGCGCTGGCGGAGCCGGCTGAAGGATTGAAGAGCATCGCTGTAACGGCCGCGTAAATAGTAAAGGTAGGCGCGATTGTAACTGGCCTGCGCCGAGAGTTCGACCATGCCCAGTTCATCGCTCAATTTATCGGCTTGCTCGTACAGCTCATCGGCTCGTTCGACTTGATCAATCATCGAAAGCACGTTGGCCAGATTGTTGTACGCCAGCGCGAGGCCCCGCTTATCGCCCAGCTTTTCGAAAATCTCGGCGGCCGTCGTGTGATATTCCGCGCCTTGTGTATGTTCATCGAGACGATGATGCAGGATGCCGAGATTCGTGAAGAGGCGCGCCCGGCCTTCTTCGTCGTGGTTTTGGACGAACCATTTCTCAGCGACGCTTGCGATATCCAGCGCTTCCTGGCGCCTTCCCGCGTGCGCGAGAGCCACCACCCATCCGATCCGGTTCCGCGCCGCCTGCCGGTGTTCGCCGATCCCTTCCAGTTTCTCGACGAGGCTTTTGTAATACGGAATGGCTTCCAGGTACTGCTCGTTCGCCAGGAAACTGTACCCGAGCATTCTCCACGCCTCGAGCATGAAGCGCTCGTTACCTGAGTCGGTGGCCAGCTGAAGAGCATGCCACGCAAGCGACACGCTTTGGGCCGACGCCTCGTTGCGGGGCTGCCCTGCAAACAGATTCGCGCTGCGAATCTCGCCCCAAATGCGGTCGAACGTCTGTTGAAGTGTTTCCTCCGGAACCATCTCAGCCCAGCAATTTTTTCAGCTTTTCCAGACAACGTGCGCGGGTCGGGCCAATGCTGGCGACAGGCATCCCCATTTCTTCAGCAATTTCGGCATAGGTGGGTTCTTCTGATGTGAAATAAAGCAGCTCGATCAGCCGCCGGCATCGGTCAGGCAAACGTCCCAGGGCTTGCTCGAGTGCATGTTCACTTTCAATCAGTGCAAGCCGGTGAGAAAGATCCGGAGGGTCTTCATTGAGATGCTCTTCGGCCAGACGCCGTGATTTCCGGAGCGCCAGGGCGGTGCGGCGGGTAACAGTGATGAGCCACACCGGCAAAGCTCCCACATCGCGCAAATCGGACAGGTGCTTGTAGAGCTCCATCCATACCTGTTGGAAGACATCGGACGCGTCTTCCGGGTCGGGACAAAGCGTGTATGCAATCGAATAAACCAGGCGCCGATACCGGAACACGAGATCCTTCCAGGCCGCCTGGTCGTCCTTAACGCAACGCTCGATCAATTCAATATCGACCCGACTCTTCACTAGGTTCCCTTACGGCAGAGCCGTTCCCACTGCATTACGCCCAAAATACGGGCCGCCAAGGATACCACCGAAACGGTGAGCCGTGGCAGTGGCCCCCAATACGGATATCCTTGTAGAGTTTCCGCCTACATCCGCATTGTGACAAACACAACCTGCACTGTAATGGAGAATATTACTCGTCGAGTTGATAATTGGGGGCTTCTTTAGTGATGAACACGTCGTGGACGTGGCTTTCACGCAGAGAGGCTTCGCTGACCTTCACGAAGCGCGTTTTTGCCTGGAGTTCGGGGATCGTGCCGACGCCGCAGTAACCCATACCGGCTCTCAATCCACCGACCAATTGAATAACCATTGACGACAGCGGCCCTTTGTAGGGAACACGCCCTTCGATGCCTTCCGGGACCAGCTTGCCCGGTGTCTCCTGGTCTTCCTGGGCGTAACGATCTTTGCTGCCCTGCTGCATCGCGCCAATCGAACCCATTCCGCGGTAGGACTTGAAAGTCCGGCCCTGATACAGGATCGTCTCGCCCGGGCTTTCGTCAGTGCCCGCGAAAAGCGATCCGATCATCACCGCCTCGGCTCCTGCGGCCAGCGCCTTCGTAACATCGCCGGAAAACTTGATCCCGCCATCGGCAATCAACGGAATGTTTCCTTCATGGGTGGCGCGGGCGCATGAAAGGATTGCCGTGATCTGCGGCATTCCTACTCCGCTGATGACGCGTGTCGTACAAATCGAGCCTGGACCCATGCCGACCTTCACGGCATCCACGCCGGCGCTAACCAGATCCCGCGCGGCCTCTTCTGTAGCGATGTTGCCCGCGATAATCTCCATGTCCGGGAATCGCCGTTTCGTTTCCTTCACCGCCTGGAGCACCCGCGACGAGTGTCCATGTGCCGTGTCGATGACAATCACATCGACCTTGGCGCGCACGAGTTCAGCCATGCGTTCCATGTAGTCGCCGGTCGCGCCGATCGCCGCACCGACACGCAGCCTGCCCTGAGGGTCCTTGGCGGCGAGCGGGTACTTGATCTTCTTGGTGATGTCCTTCACCGTGATCAGCCCCTTCAGGTTTTGATCCTTGTCCACGACGAGCAGTTTCTCGATCCGATGTTTGTGCAACAGACGCTGCGCTTCCTCCAGGGTCGTGCCAACCGCGACCGTCACGAGGTCCTCCTTCGTCATCACTTCGCGAATCGGGAGGTGGAACCGCGTTTCAAACCGCAGATCGCGGTTTGTCAGAATTCCCACCAGCCGGCCGTTTTCCGTGATCGGCACACCGGATATCTTGTAATGTGCCATGAGCTTCACGGCATCTTCGATCTTCTCATTCGGAGACATGGTGATCGGATCGACGATCATCCCGCTTTCCGACCGTTTCACCTTGTCCACTTCCGCAGCCTGTTTATCGATCGACATGTTCTTGTGAACGATCCCGATGCCGCCCTGCTGCGCAAGTGCGATCGCCAGCCTCGATTCGGTAACCGTGTCCATCGCGGAGCTCACGATCGGCACGTTCAATTCGATTCGGCTGGTCAGTCTGGTGTTGATTCGAACTTCGGAAGGAAGGACATCTGACTTCAGAGGAACGATCAGAACATCGTCAAAAGTCAGCGCGTCGCCGGCAAGTTTTTTCTCACTCAAACAGTCACCCCATGACATTTTTTGAATTTCTTACCGCTGCCGCACGGGCAGGGATCATTTCTCCCGACCTTGGGAGCATCGCGTTTTACCTGGCGACCCGCTCCGTCGCCGCCGTTGTTCTGGCTCGACATCACGAATTCCTGCCGTCGCCGCCTTTTTTCGATCTGCTCGGCCTGCTTTTTTTCTTCAACGGGCTGGAGCAGGAAGAGGAACCGGAGGGTGTCTTCTTCGATCCGGCCCATCAGTTCTTCAAAGAGGGTGTAGGATTCCTTTTTATACTCCACCAGCGGGTCGCGCTGTCCGTAGCCGCGCAATCCGATGCCTTCCTTGAGGTGGTCCATTGCCAGAAGGTGATCCTTCCACTGGGCATCCACGATCTGCAGCATGAGCATCCGTTCGTGGTAACGCATCGGAGCTGCACCGATGATGGCTTCCTTCTGGTCGTACTTCTCGTGCGCCTTCGCCAGAAGCGCTTCCTCGAGTTGCTTCGAGCCGAGCTGGCTGGGATCGATGCCTTCTTTTTGGTAATCGAAACCGAACTGGCGCTGGACGGCAATGGCCAACCCGTCGAGATCCCATTCGTCCGGATGCGTCTCGGAATTTGCGTATTGGGAGACGAAATCGATCATGATGTCGTCGGCGATGCCCATCAGGTATTCCTTCTGGTCTTCGCCCTCGAGAAGCTGCTTCCGAAGACCATAGACGGCCTCGCGCTGCTTGTTCATCACGTCGTCATATTCGAGGACGTGTTTCCGGTATCCGAAGTTCTGGCCCTCAACCCGTTTCTGCGCGTTCTCAATCTGCTTCGACACGAAACGCGATTCGATCGGAACGCCTTCTTCCATTCCGAGCCGCTGCATGATGTTCGAGATCCGGTCCGCCGCGAAGATGCGCATCAGATCATCTTCGAGCGAAACGTAGAAGCGGGATGATCCAGGATCGCCCTGCCGTCCGGATCGTCCGCGAAGCTGGTTATCGATGCGCCGCGCTTCATGACGTTCCGTGCCCATAATATGAAGGCCGCCGAGTTGAACGACTTCTTCGTGTTCCTTGTCGATTTCGGGTTTCACCTTCGCGATGGCCTCATTCCATTGCTCCGGCGTCGCCGCACCCGGATCGATCTCTTTCTTGCGCAATACGTCGCGCGCCATGAAATCGGCATTACCGCCAAGCAGGATGTCGGTGCCGCGGCCGGCCATGTTGGTCGCGATGGTGACGGCGCCTTTGCGGCCGGCTTGCGCCACGATCTCAGCTTCCTTTTCGTGATACTTCGCGTTCAGGACCACGTGTTTGACGCCAGCACGCTTCAGCATCGAACTCAGCTTTTCCGAACGGTCGATCGAGATCGTGCCGACCAGCGCCGGCTGGCCTTTCTCGTTCAGCTGTTTGATCTCCTTGACAACGGCCTCGAACTTTTCGCGCTCAGTCCGGTAGATCACATCGGGATTCTCGATGCGGCGCAGAGTCTGATTGGTCGGAATGGCAAGCACGTCGAGCTTGTAGATCTTCATGAATTCTTCCGCTTCGGTTTCCGCTGTACCGGTCATGCCGGCCAGCTTTTTGTACATGCGGAAGTAATTCTGGAATGTGATCGTGGCGAGTGTCTGGTTCTCCTGCTGGATGCGAAGTCCCTCTTTGGCTTCAACGGCCTGGTGCAGGCCGTCGCTCCAGCGGCGGCCGGGCATGAGGCGTCCGGTGAACTCGTCGACGATCATCACTTCGCCTTCCTTCACCACGTACTCCACGTCGCGCTTGAAAAGCGTGTGCGCCTTCAGCGCCTGGTTGATGTGGTGAAGGATCTCCATGTTCGACGGATCGAAGAGGTTGTCTACGCTGAGCAGGCTCTCGGAACGGCCGACGCCTTCTTCAGTCAACGTCACGGTGCGATGCTTCTCGTCAACCTGGTAATCGACATCGCGGCGGAGCTTGGGAATGATTTTGTCGATGCGGTAGTACTTGTCGGTGGATTCTTCGCTCGGACCGGAAATGATGAGGGGCGTTCTGGCTTCGTCAATCAGGATCGAGTCCACTTCGTCGACGATCGCGTAATGATGCGCGCGCTGGACACAGTGCGCGAGATCGAATTTCATGTTGTCGCGCAGATAATCGAAGCCGAACTCGTTATTCGTCCCGTAGGCAATGTCCGACCCGTAGGAGTCGCGCCGCTGCTGGTCATCGAGACCATGCTGGATCACCCCGACACTCAGCCCGAGAAACTTGTAGAGCCGGCCCATCCATTCCGAATCGCGGCGGGCCAGGTAATCGTTGACCGTGACAACGTGGACGCCCTTGCCCGCCAGCGCGTTCAGGTACGCCGGCAGCGTCGCGACCAGGGTTTTACCTTCACCGGTCTTCATTTCCGCAATCCGGCCCTGGTGAAGCGCGTATCCGCCGATGAGCTGCACGTCGAAATGCCGCATATTCAGGATGCGCTTACCTGTTTCGCGGACAACGGCGAAAACTTCCGGAAGTAATTCCTCCAGAGATTCTCCGTTCGCAAAGCGCTGCCTGAATTCGGCTGTCTTGGCTTGAAGCTGTTCGTTGGTGAGGGTGGAAATCCGGGGCTCTAACGCATTGATTGCGGCTACCGCAGGCTGAATCTTCTTAACTTCTCGATCATTCCTTGAACCCACGAACCGCTTAACTATCGTGTCGAGCATAGATGAGTTTAACGGAAAGGGGCTCAGCAAGGCAATGGCTGTAGCGGCGGTCTTTGACCGCCGGCAGCCTTGGAGTGAGGATCGCCGGCGGTCATAGACCGCCGCTACAGTTAACTTCTCGGAAGGTAGCCCCGCGGGTTTACCGGCCGGTCGTTCAACCGAACTTCGTAGTGGAGGTGCGGCGCAGTGCTTCGGCCCGTGCTTCCAACGAAGCCGATGATGTCGTTCTTGTGGATCCTCTGTCCCACATGGACGTTGAATCGGGAGAGGTGGCCGTGGCGTGTGGTCAGGCCATTACCGTGATCGAGGATGATCAGGTTGCCGTAAGCTGCTTTTCGCTGAGCGTAAATAACGATACCGTCCGCCGGCGCCAGCACTCGGCTTCCATAAAGCGCCGAAATGTCCAGGCCCTGGTGCAATTCCGCCTCACCGTTGAATGGATCAGCTCGATTTCCGTAGTGACTCGTGATATTACCCCGAACCGGCCAGACATTGGGCGTGAACCGCATGATGTAATTGCGCTGTTCGGCGATCTGCTCCAGCAATTTCATCTGGCCTTCAAGGTCGGACGCCCGGTCCTTCAACAGGTCGACCCCGGCCTTCAGATCCATACGGCGGAGCAGGTCAGCTGTCGGGTAATCCACCTTGGAACCGCCAATTGCCGGAATATTGGCCTTCGGGAAACGTTTGGCCCAACTCCCGTCTTCAATCAAGTTGGTCAATCTTTCGGACAGGCTTTCCAGGGCGGCAAGCTTGCTGTCGAGTTTGACGGTGGATACTTCCAGGTTTCTCTTCTGGACTTTGAGATCGACGTTTTCGGCCTCGAGCTTGTTATAGTCGGCGACTTGGAACGCCATTCGGGTGTAGTTAAAAGCGAGCCCAACGGCTACAAAAAATGAAATCAGACCTATGGCGGTACAGATATATAAGACCTTAGCAGGCAGGCGCAGCTTATGAAGTCTGGAGCTGGCGTCGGGAACAACAATAAAGGTATAAAAATTCTTGGCCAATCTTACTCCACTGGGATCGAGTCTCGATGGGGCCAAAGTCCTACAGATCTTTCTTTTTATTTATTTGAAGTAGAAGGACTTGTTGGCAATAAATCATTGAACTGACGGGCGAATCCTAACAAATGGGTCTTCCCATGGTCAAGGGGAAAGTAACAATTTTTAAGAAAATCGGGGACTTGCAGACACCCTACCTGGCATGGTTCTTGCCAGCCCTGGCAACCCTCACTTTCATATTGTCGTGGGCCGGCGCCTTTCCCACTCGGGTTGTCGAAATATGGTTCGCCCATACCCTGTTCCCCAAAATATCGTACCTCGCGGGCCGGTTTGCTGATGCCGTCTCCTTCTCCTGGCTGGACGTCGGAATTCCTCTGACCCTCGTTCTGCTGGTCGCGCTGCTTCGGGGACGGCGGTTCCGTTTGCTGGCGAGTCTGGTGGCTGCTCTCTACCTGTTCTTTTTCTGGACCTGGGGGCTGAATTACCACCGGCAGCCGCTGGTTTCCAGGCTGCCTTTTGATGCCGAACGCACCAAACCCCCGAACATGGAGCGATTCACCCAGCGGGTTGCCGGCGAGATCAACCGGCTTTACGCCGAGAAGCAACGTAACGGGTATGATGAGGAACGGACCCAGGCGGAGACGGTCCGGCGCGTAGAACGGGTGGTGGCGGCGATAGACGGATCTGAGTGGACGGCTTCCAGCCGGATCAAGTCCTCGCGAGTCGCCAATCCCTGGTTTCACATGGCAGGGATCGCGGGGGTATTCAACCCATTCGGCCATGAGCCGATCGTCAGCGACACCTTGCTGGATGTAGAACGGCCTTTTGTGATCGCGCATGAGTTGGGTCATGTCCGGGGATATCCCAGCGAGGGAGATGCCAATTTAATTGCCGTTTTCGCTACCATCATGTCAGACGATCCCGTACTACAGTACAGTGGTTGGCTGGACCTTTGGGAATATCTCCGTTACCCGGAGATCGACACTCTGCTCGATCCCGGACCTCGCCGGGATCTTCAGCGGATCGCCGAACGGGCCCGAAGGGAGCAGGTTCGATGGATCAGCAACGTCCAAACCGCCATTCTGGACTGGTTTCTGAAAGCCAACAGCGTCGATGAAGGCATTCGAAGCTATTCGCAGGTCGTCCTGCTTGCCGCAGGGACCGAGCCGTATTGGAACCGTTTCCGTTAAAAATGGAGTACTATAACGAGCCGCATGCAGCCCAGACTAATAACGATCACCGGACCAATGAAGGGCACCGTTATTCAGCTCTCGGATGAGCAACTGTCTATCGGCAGAGACCCCTCAAACCAGGTGACGATCAACGATCCTCTCCTCTCGCGAAAGCACTGCGCCATTCGGAATAGCGGGGGGGAGATTCGAGTTGCCGACCTGGAAAGCCTGAACGGCACATTCGTCAACGGCTTTCCTACCCACGAAAAGAAACTCGAGCACGGAGACCGTATCAAGGTGGGCGTTTCTCAATTCATCTTTCTGCTCGAAGACGACGTCAACGTTACCGATGTGCCGCTCACCGATGCCGGGGAAGAGCAGTTCATAACGGCCGTCACCGTTAGATCTTCGAGGTCATTCCGGTCGAGCGTGGCGCCATTCTTCTCGTCGGCCACAATCCGGACGAATTCGTGTCCGGAACCTATCGCGATCGAGAATCCGATGCGAGTCAGCCTTTCGCGATCAGCCGAACCATTGCCCGCCAGGTCTTGCGCGACGGCGTTGCGGTCATGGGTAATGACGTACAAACCGGCCAGTCGTTCAGGCCGAGCGAAAGCATCGTCGCCTCGCAGATTCGATCCCTGCTGTGCGTTCCTTTGATGGTCTTCCAGAGCAAGCTCGGCGTCATCTACGGCGATACCACGCATCCCGGAGCCCAGTTCGACGAACACCACCTGCATCTGCTGACGGCCATCGCCTCCCTCGCCGCAGTTGCACTCGAACACGCCAGGTACGTCGAGTGGCTCGAAGGCGAAAACCAGCGCCTGCAGGAAGAGATCAATATCGAGCATGACATGGTCGGCGAGAGCAACCGTATTCGCGACGTGCTGGTGTTCACCAAAAAAGTGGCTGCTGTGGATTCCACCGTCATGATCTACGGAGAAAGCGGAACCGGCAAGGAACTGGTCGCGCGCGCGATCCATAGGAACAGCCGAAGGGCGAACCGGCCTTTTGTGGCCATCAATTGTGCGGAACTGGACGAAAATTTGCTCAAGAGCGACCTTTTTGGACACGAAAGGGGATCTTTCACCGGCGCGACGGCCATGAAGAAGGGCAAGATGGAAATTGCCGAGGGTGGCACGGTGTTTCTGGATGAAATCGGAGAACTCGCGTCCCCTCTGCAAGCGAAACTATTGCGCGCTATTCAGGAAAGAGAAATCGAGCGAGTTGGAGGGACGCATCCGATCAAAGTGGACATCCGGATCCTCGCAGCCACCAATCGCGATCTCGTTGAAGCCCGCAAAGAAGGATCGTTCAGAGACGATCTTTTCTTCCGGTTGAACGTGGTCTCCATTACCTTGCCGCCGCTTCGCGAGCGCCGTGAAGATATACCCCTGCTTGCAACCTACTTTGTCCAGAAATACAGCAGGGAAGCCAATCGGCCGGTTGTGGGTATCTCGCCGGAAGCTCACTTCCTTCTCAAGCAATACGACTGGCCCGGTAACGTTCGCGAATTGGAAAACGCTTTGGAGCGGGCTGTGGTGCTGGGTTCTTCAGATCACATTCGTCCTGAAGATTTGCCCGAAGCCCTCGTGGAAAGGAAACAACCGTCGCACGTCGGCGTCATTAAGTATCACGATGCGGTGAACAGCATGAAACGCGAGATCATCATCAAGGCTGTTGACCAGGCGGGCGGGAATTTCACCGAGGCCGCCAAACTACTCGATCTCCATCCCAATTACCTGCACCGCCTGATCCGCAACATGGATTTAAGGGATCAATTGAAGAAGTAGAGATGGTTGGTTAAAACACAAAGACACAAAGGGCACAAAGACACAAAGAAGGCCGCCATCAAATAATCTTTGATGGCGGCCTTCTTTGTGTCTTTGTGCCCTTTGTGTCTTTGTGTTTTAACCAACCATTGTTACCAGAATCGTTTCTCCACGTATCCATACAGCACGCCGGTGCCATCGCGGAGTGAGCGCCCATAGACGACATTGAACGAATGCGTGGGAGTTTCGAAACGAAGGCCGCCGCCGGTATCGAGCCAGAGTTTGCCTTGCTGGAAGATGCGATTGCGGTCGAAAGTTTTGGCTCCGTCGAAAAACAGCATCCATTTGACGGCTACAAACGGAATGTTCACGTAGTTGAAGAAAGGAAGCGTGGCCAGGCGGCGATCGAAATCGGAATTAAAAAGAATGAAATCGGTTCCGGTCGGGCCCTTGCCGAATCGCCCATGATCGGCAACGGTGTGCCCGCGCAACGGATTTATAGTTGTCGTATCCAGTCCAAGTACGAAGTAGTCTTCAACCGGAAGTTGGCCTCGAGAAGTGCCGCCCTTCAGGGTCCAGTTGAAGGAGGCGCGCGGGTCTCTCGATAAGGTGAAACGATTATTGAGCTAGCGTGAACCGTCCGGTATTCTCGCTATTGGTGAGCAACTGCGGCAGGTCTCCGGAAGCGGCTCGATTGCGATAATCCAGCCCTCCGCCGATCTCCACACGATAATGCGGGATGTGTTTCAGGTAGATCCACAGGCCGTTCGATTTGTAATCGAAGCGTGCCGCGGGCCGGAACTGGGGAAGAATTGAGGGTGAGAGATCCCATCGCTCCTTGCGCCACGTGTTTCCAATCTCGATGTGCAAGAGACCCGGCACCGGCACGGGTATTTTAAGGCTGCCTTCCACTCTTCGCCGATCCGTGTCCCACCGATAGTTTCCGTTGAAGTTGACGCCGCTGTTGCCAATGTTCCAGAAATCCAGAAATGAGATGTGGAAAGGAGCGCCGCGCACAATACCAAACACGAAATCGCTAAGGGTATTCGTCTTGGCAGTTGTGCGCAGGACGGCATTGTAGTGGTCGGTAACCCGCGTCGGCTCAACCTCGAGACCGACGTTCGCGAAGATGTCTGTTTCGAACAGCCGCGATTCCGTCGTCTTCCATTCGTCGTAGTGCAGGACGCCGGCTGGATGAAACGCGACGGCTTTGCGCACAACCCACGAGCCGAAGTTCAGAGAGTAATTATGGAGAATGTCGTCCACGACGGGACGGCCGCTCTTGTTCCACCAGCGAAGCGCGGACTGGACTTCGCCTTCCGACATGTTGATCGCGGCGAGCAGATCCGAAGCGGTGGCATTGTCCGGATCCACACCGAGAGTCCGCTCCAGTTCCGACCGTGCTGCCTCGATGTCATTGATTTCGAGAAACACATTTGCGAGCTCGGAATGAAAGCGGCCATCGTCTGGATAGCGCCGGGCGCCTTCGCGGAGAAGTTCCTGAGCCTTCTCATACTCCTTCATATTTCGGTACGCGACGCCCAGATACAGGTACGCATCCGCCGCCGGCTGCTCGGCCAGTACCGTCGTGAGGATATTCACCGCCCGGACGAATTCGCCGCGCTGGATCGCCGCGCGTGCTTCATCGATCTGAGCAAAGCTGACATTTGCGGCGATCAGAAGAAAGAGTGCGGCGGAAATAGCCTTCATTTTCATCTGACCCGTTGGATTATAATTTCATCACTATGAAAAACGTCGGACGATTTCTCCTGCTCATGTGGGTTTTTGCGGCGGTTCCTGCTTACGCCAGCGACATAACGCTGTTCGGCGGAATTCAACGCGAAGGCAAGCTGACACTGCAGAATGCTGTTCAGACGGGCACCCAAAATTTCACTTTCAATCCGAAAACGTTCGGAGTTTTCGGATTTCGATTCGGCCACGGCAAGCTTTTTGGCGGGGAACACACGCTTGCGTATACTCCCAATTTCATCGAGAGCCGGATGAAGGCCGTGATCTACAACAGCAACCTGCTTATTCAAGCTCCGATACCCAAGGTTAAACCCTATGCAACAGTGGGCCTTGGGGGCGTTTTCACATCGGGTGACTCGCCGTTCGACATCGGCAACAAATTCGCGGTCAACTATGGAGGAGGTATAAAGGTTTTACCTGCGGGTCCCGTTGGAATCCGCTTCGACGTTCGCGGCTATGCCATACCCAGCGTTCACGGCACGGCTCCATCGGCGATGAGCCAGACCCTGAATGTGCTCGAGGTGAGCGTCGGTGCCGTCTTCTCGTTCTGAACCGAACGGGGCGACCTACTCAGGCCTCTTCTTTACCACCCTGTCGCTTCTACAACTCGAGTTGTTTCTCACGCGAATTTTCAGCGTGACCATGTGGTATCACTTCGCCTTCATGGCGATCTCGCTCGCCATGTTTGGCCTTGCAGCCGGCGCAGTTCTCGTTGAGGTCATGCGAAAACGGGATACGCATCTGACGCTGGCCGTCACCGGACTCCTCTTTTCCTTGAGCAGCGCCATTTGTTTTACAGCCCAGCTCTATATTCCGGCGGACCCGGAAACCAAGCTCGCGTGGACCGCGCTGGCGTTCACACTCATCGCCATTCCATTTGTATTCGCCGGCATCATTGTGTGCGTTGCATTGACGCGATTTCCATCCCACACAGGTGCGCTGTACGCGGCCGACCTGGCAGGCTCGGCCGCAGGCTGTGTGCTGACGATCCCGATCCTCAACCACATTCACGCGCCCACGGCCGTCATCCTGAATTCCGCTATCGCGGCGCTTGCAGCCGCGGCATTTGCCGTTTCGATCAGGGGCCGGTTTCGATGGATCGCGGCGGCTTCCTGCGTCGCCTTGCTGGCGATTGCCACTGCCAATCAATCCGCAAAGTTCATCGAGATCCAATGGATCAAGGGCGGAAGAAACCACGGTGGCGGCAAGTACGAAAAATGGAACGCGCTGTCACGAATTTATGTTGGTGAGACAGGCAGCGATCCCTTTGGCTGGGGAATGAGTCCGGCATACCATCCCACACAAAAGCTGGAGCAGCTCTATCTCAATATCGACTCCGGTGCAGCTACCGTCATCACCAGGTTCGATGGCAACCTTGAACGCCTGGAGCACCTGAAGTACGACGTCACGGCTCTGGCACACTACCTGCGAAAGGAGACCTCGGTTCTCGTCATCGGAGTGGGGGGCGGCAGAGATATCCTGACGTCGTTGGTGTTCGGCCAGAAGCGCGTCACCGGAGTCGAGATCAATCCGGACATCCTTGAGGTGCTGACGAATCATTTCGCGGACTATGCCGGCAACCTTGCGCAGACGCCCGGTGTGACGCTGGTTCACGACGAAGCCCGCAGCTATATCGCGCGGTCACATGAAAAATTCGGGATCATCCAGGCTTCTCTGATCGATACATGGGCCGCAACTTCAGCAGGTGCTTATGTCCTCACTGAGAATGGTCTCTATACGAAAGAAGCGTGGCTCACGTTCCTGAATCACCTGACGGACGATGGAATACTTACGATGTCCCGGTGGTATTACGAAGCGCAGCCCGCCGAAACGCTGCGGCTGGCTGCATTGGCCACATCGTCTCTAATGGACACGGGAGTGGAAGATCCCCGCCGGCACATTATGATCGTGCGGAAGCAGGACAGCTCCGAAATCGGGCAATACAGTGTGGCGACGATTCTGGTTTCAAAGCGCCCATATACGGACGCCGAGATCGATCGCGTAATGCAGATCTCGCGCGAAATGGAGTTTCTGCCCGTATTGACACCTCGTTTTGCCGAACTTCCCGAGTTCGAAGCCATTGCCACCCGCGGCAAGTATGAGCGGTTGATCGCCACGTATCCCTTGAATATCCAGGCGCCCACGGACGATACGCCATTCTTCTTTCATATGCTGCGAGCCGGCGACCTGTTGAAGGCATCGACGTATCAGGGCATGAACGACATCAATCTCAAGGCTGTTAAAGTGCTCGGGACATCGCTCGGAATTGTTTTGGCCTTGAGCGGTATCGCCATCATTGCCCCGCTGGCGTTGCGGAAGCGCGTTCGAGAAGCGCGCTCGGCCCGCCTGATGATCTATTTCGCGGCGATTGGCCTGGCTTTCATGATGGTCGAAATCGGTCAACTCGAGCGCTTGATCGTTTTCCTCGGGCATCCCATTTACGGATTAACGGTCGTGCTGTTTGTTCTTCTGGTCGCGTCGAGCCTGGGAAGCCTGTGTTCCAATCGCGCCGGTCGATGGATCTGGCTTCTGCCGTTTCTGCTCGCGGCGTTTATCTTTGCGAGTCCGGCTGTGACCTATCAGCTCGCAGCGGCTTCGACGCCTTTGCGGATTGCGATTTCGGCGATGCTGCTTTTTCCATCCGGCTTCTTCATGGGTATGGCTTTCCCGCTGGGCATCAAGCAGGCGATGTCGGCCCATGACGGCGCCCCGACTGCCTGGTATTGGGGAATTAATGGCGCTTTTTCTGTCATTTCTTCGGTGCTGGCCCTCGTCGTCGCGGTGTTCTGGGGTGTCACGGCGACCTTGCTGGTGGGACTGCTGGCGTATGTCGTCGCGCTCGTAGCGCTCAGGCTCGGCCCTGCGCACATAATCGCGGGCTAAAGAAGGGGTGAATGAATCGACAAGAGGTAACCGCGTATTCCCCTCCTCACGGAGGAGGAGTGGCTGCGCCATCAAGAAAATGCCGCGAAGCATCCTTTGAAGGCGCAGACGGGGTGGTCAGTTCCGCGACAATGTTTTGTGAGCGACCACCCCGTCTGCGCCTCTTCGGAACGGGACCTTTTTATTTATGGCGCAGCCACCCGTCCTGTCCCAGGAGGGGAATACGCTGTTTCGTGATTGAGAATTGATTCACATGACAACAAAGAGACTTTCATTGCTGATTGCGTCGCTGCTCGTCGGGCTGCTGACGATCTCGGCGATTTCCGTCGACAGGCTCAAGAGCCACGTCACCTGGCTGTCCGATCCGGCGCGGGAAGGCCGGCACGGCGGTACTGCCGGCGCCGCAGCCGCTGCCGATTATCTTGCCGAGAAGTTCAAGGAGATTGGCTTCGAGGTGCAGAAGCAGGAGTTTGGCGGCAATCGCCGGAATGTAGTCGCAAAAGGCGGAACAGCCGAAAGATACATTCTCATTGGCGCTCATTATGACGGACAGGGAAGCGGCATGCCTTCCGCCAGCGATAACGCAGCCGGTGTTGCCGTGATGCTGGAGCTCGCGCGGGATCTGAAGTCGAAGGAGCTTCCAGTGTCGATCGTCGCGGTTGCCTTTGATGACGAGGAACAAGGACTCAACGGCTCCCGATATTACTCCGATCATCCCCTCTATCCTCTCGACAGGGCCCAGGCCGCGATCATTTTTGACACCATGGGACGAACATTCATGGACCTTCCAACCTGGACCATGTTCGTTCTCGGTACCGAATATTCGAGCGAGATTGCCGGCGTCGTTCAAAAGAGATCGGGCGCGGAGATGCTGGTCGCCGGTACGGATCTGATCGGACCCCGCAGCGACTTTGCGCCCTTCGCGCTGAAGCACATTCCGTATCTGTTTTTCACCCACGCCACACACAAGGACTATCACGGGCCGGGTGATACGGCGGATCGAGTGAACTACGGGAAGCTCGCGCAGGATGCCACAGTCATTGAGCAGATCGTGGAGGATATTGCGCGGCTTCGAGCGCCGCCCAAATTCCTCGATCAACCCGTCTATCCCCCAAGCGAAACCGCCGCGTTGCGGCGTGAGCTCGACCTCGTTCAAAAGGAACGAACAGATCTGCCGGCCGCGTACCGGATGATGTTCGAGGACTTCAAATCCCGGCTTCAGAAAGACGATTCACGCGAAGTTCGACGCGTTGCCACAAGCGGGCTGCTGGCGCTCGCCACGCCGCGGGTGTCCTCGTTCATGCTGGTCTTCATTCTCGGTCCCTACTACGAGCGTGAAGACCAGCGCGAGATTGCCGCGGCAATTTACGAAGAGGCAATAAAGTTTACGCCTGACGCGTCCTCTCGCCGCGAACTCGACGAAAAGATCAAGACATTACGGACTCGATAACGAAAAATTCACCGTTATGGTGGTGATGACCGGTACGGGTTCACCATTCAGCAACGTCGGTCTGTATTGCCATTGCTGGACGGCATCAAGCGCTGCCTGATTCAACAAGGGGTGGCCACTGATAATCCGCAGACTCTCGATCCTGCCTTCCTTGCTGATCACTGCCTCGAGCAGCACTACCCCCTGAGTTCGAGTCGTGATCGCCAGCGGCGGATACACCGGACGTACCTGACGAATGAGATTCGCTTGCTGAACACCACCGCTTACGCGAGTGGGTGCGACCTGTATAGGCGCAGGTGGGGGAGGTGGCGGTGGTACCGGTGGTGCGGGCACTTCGACCTCAGGGTGACTGCCGATCCACTCGCGGAGACGTAAGCTTGCAGTGCCTCCTCCTGAGGCTAGCGGCAAGTTAACTGGAGGACCGGTCGGCGCTTCGACTACATACACAATCTCTGTAGGGATGGACGGCGGCGCGATGACATCTCCTGGATCGACTTCGATGACTGTTTGAACGCGATGCGCAGCCGCGACGGTGGTGACTTCAATTCCTCTTGGTGCCTCAGGTTTCGGCGCCCATAGTGACATGTCCACCTTCGGCATGGGTATCGCTTGTATCTGGGTAAGGGGAAGGAGCGCAAGAAGCGCGACGACGGCGAAATGGATGACCACCGAAAGGAGAACGGTGGCGGGTTTGCGGCTTTGTTTGTGACCTTGTGACTCGAACAGCGAATCTTCCAGCATGTCTACTCTCCTCTCGAGAATGTAGACACCGTCGGATCACAATTGTTCCCGATTGTGAAACAGGGGTCGTCACCACAAAGACACAAGGCACAAAGAAAGGCCGCATCAAATAAATTCTAATTGCGGCCTTTCTTTGTGCCTTTGTGTCTTTGTGGTGACGACCCCTGTTCTATTTTGCAGCCTTCAGTTCGGCGTAGAAGGGATCGAGACGGGCGGCCTGTTGCCACTGCTGGGTGTTGATATTCCAGCCGAGATCGTCTGTCTTGATCTGAGCGAGTAACTGGTCTTTCGGCGTGCCTTTCTTTACCAGCTCTTTGGCGCGCGAGATCAGCGTTTCCCATTTCATTTTGTATGCCATGAAATCGGCACGGGTCATCGTCGTTTGACCCTGAGCGGAATGGCCGGGGACCACGGTATCGAAGTCGAGTTTCGCAACTTGATTGAGCACCCTTACCCAGTCGACTCCGCTTCCATTGAATGGGAAATCAATATTGGGCGCCACACCCACGATCGCGTCTCCGCCCTGGAGAACTTTCAGGTCGGGGTAATAGAGGAACGAATCGCCGCTCGTGTGGGCACTGCCGAAGTGGTAAACCTTCGCGGTAACCCCGCCGAGTTTGATGTCGTATTCTCTCTTGCTGTACGGCGTGTTCGCCATTGCAGGCTTGCCCTGCTGTGGCGCATACGTTTCCAGGTTCTTGTTCAGATTGCTGTGAACAACAACCTTCGCGCCTGCGTCCTGGAACTTTCCGATATTCCCGCTGTGGTCCTGATGGTGGTGTGTGACGACCACCCACTTCACCGGTTTGTCGGAGATGGATTTTATTCGAGTCATGAGTTCGTTGTAGAACTGGTCGCCCAGGTTCTTCGTGTCGCCCACGATCAATCCGTCGTTGGTGACGCGGACGGTCGTGTTGCCGCCGGCACCGGTAACCAGGAAAAGACCCGGCTTGATCTGCGAAACCGCCTGTGGTGCCTGTTGTGGCGCGCCACCTCGTGCCTCTCCCTGTCTCTGCCCTCCGCGCCCTTCAGGCGCTTCGCCTTGCCGCTGTCCGCGGCCTCCCCCTCGGCGTTCTCCCTGTGGAGCCTGCGCAAGAAGGACGCTGGGCGCTGCAACTGCCAGCAGCACCATCAGAGTAATAACAAATAATCTCTTCATATCCCCTCCTGTAGAAATAGAGGCGAGATTTTAGCACCGAATTTTGGCTATTCTCCGATTATCTTGATCAGCACTCGCTTCTTCCGGCGTCCGTCGAACTCTCGTTCTATATGAAACAGCGAATCGCACAAACCAAACGACTGATCCTTGCAGTGGGGCTTATGGCGCTCGTTCTACCCGCAGGTGCGGCGGTGGCGTCCGAAGATGAGAGCGAGCAGACGATCGTCAAACCGAGAGAGTTCACGATCCCCAGGGGGCAGTGCTCTCAGCTGCCCCCTTACCTCGAGCTGCACGGGCAGGGTATCCAGCGCACTAAAATCGAGATCGATCGCGGCGATGAAGGTGAAAAGCACGAGCGTGACAGGTATGAAGCTGACAAGCATGACAGTGGAGTCAGCTACAGCGTCTCGACGAGTATAACCGGCACCGCGACCGACAACTTCGGCGGGAGGTATACGTTCAGATACCAACTCCACCTGTTGAGCCCAATCCCGGGGACGGGGATGGCGACCGACCGCTTTAAGCTGACTGGCAACGGAGAGGCGAATGGGCTATCCACGTTTTTCACAGCGAGGGTGACCTTCGACAGCGCCTTCAACTTCGTCGGGGGCGAGTTTCTCCAGCAGGTTGGCGACCCCCTCCATTGCGACCCGCTGTGAGCTGACGTGCTGTGCCGCACGATCAGGGTTGTTGACCTCCCGCCGTGGTCCGCGTTGGTGTGGTGTCCCATGTAATTCTTTTCAAAGCGCCCGGGATCCCTGTAGCGGCGATCTACTGAGCGCCGCTACAGTACCTTCAGCCCGCGACATTGTCGGCGGTCACAGACCGCCGCTACAGTAAATTACATGGAAAAAGCTCCTTCGCTGGCCAGAATTTGCTAAAATCAGGCCATGAAAGAGATCTCAATTCAGGACCTCAAAGCGCGACTATCCGTCGCCATTGCCGAGGCCGAATCCGGTCAAACAATTCTGATTACGCGGCACAACCGGCCTGTCGCACGTTTGACTTCGGCCGTGCTTCAGCATACGCACGTTGGGAAGGGCCGCCAACGAAGCATGCTCAAGCCGGTGCTGAAGCAGGCAACTCGGGGCCGGTACCTGAACGTTCTTCTCGAAGATCGGCGCGGGACGGATGAAGGCTGAGTCCGGGCGGAAAGCACCGCCGCGCCGCCTGTATCTGGATACTTCGGCATATCTCTGCCTATTACTGGGCGAGACAGGATCGGAAGCTCTCACGAAAGAGTTTGCCGGGGCTGAATTGCTGTCGAGCGTGCTGCTCGTGCTCGAGACTCGGCGGAATCTCGTCCGGCTCGCGCGCGGCGGCGTTCTGACGGCGGGCCAGTGCACAGCCTGCCTCGATCGATTGGATCAAGATGTGGATAGCTTTGTTCTCCGGGACCTCACGCTCGATCTCTGCCGGTCCGGCGTGATGCCTGTAATCTCGACACCGCGCTCACTTGATCTCGTTCACCTGCGCACCGCACTCTGGTTTCATACAAGTCAAAGAATCGACCGCTTTGTGACCATGGATGAGTCACAGGCTGGAGCGGCGAGGGAATTGGGATTACCCGTCACGGCGTGAAGATCGCAAAACATTTGTTGGAGTTGAAGACGTAGCTTTCGATGAAGGTAGACCAGGACGGGGTTCGCTTCAACTCGGACATCGCTCCGGCAAGGCAGAACCAGTTCAGCATTTCCTGCTGCCCGGAATCTTCGACATCCTTGAGGGGAGTGTCCCGCCATTTCGAGTAGTTTCCGGACAGGAGCGCTTCGTAGAAGGCTCGATCGCTTTCAATGTCGGGATGCAGGCGCC
>WNFO01001774.1_pt1 | contig 25058 bp, 18 predicted proteins | sample 5400251 | NCBI WGS metagenome assembly WNFO01 (sample SAMN13153354, study PRJNA577476) | soil metagenome | isolation source: 100 cm saprolite under Madrone tree | place: USA:California | collected 2016-06-14
TATGTCGTCGTGGAGGATCACGAAGCAATCGGACTGAGGATTGATGCCGGATCAATCGCGAGTAGTCGCCCAGCGTTTTACCTAATGCTTCGCCCATCATCTCGTCAGTTGCCGTAAAGACCGCTAAACCGCAGAAGTGCCCGCGATCACGCCGTTCAGATTCACATCTACGAGTAACCGACATACCAGGACTCGGAGTCTCATTGGCCTCCAGCACGTAAGAAGCATAAGCGGGGCCCGTCACCCGAGGGCTTGAATCTCCTGTTCACGGTTCTGACTAACAACTACCATAGGCTATGGCCGTCAGAAGTTTCGACCGGAAATTCGGCGCGGAATTCCTGGAGTCACTTCCCGGTTCTCCCGGCGTCTACCTCGTTTACGACCAGGAAGGCGAGCTAATTTACGTCGGAAAAGCAGTAAACCTGAAACGCCGCCTGTCGCAGTACCGCAACACCATACGGCGAAAAAAGCATCGCCGCATGCGCGGGATCGTGAAGGAAGCGGCCCGCATCGAGATCCAGTGTGCGGAGAACCATCTAGACGCGTGCCTCACGGAGACGATGCTGATTCAGAAACATCGGCCCCGCTGGAACATCGTGGGCGCGTACTCGTTTCTCTATCCGCTGATCGGGATCCGATCCGCGAACGGCAACATCGAGTTCTGCATGACAACCACTCCGGAGGCCGTCCTCAAGGAGTGTCCCGGCTTTGAGTTTCACGGCGCGTTTCGCTCCAGGCGGATCACTGGCGACGCGTTCTTCGCTTTGATGCGGCTGCTGAGGTTCGTCGGTCACGTCAATCCCTCGAATTGGCGCAGCCGGATCCCCAGGCACAGCTACATCTTCAGCTTCAGAAGACTGCCGTCGAAGTGGGCTGGAGTCTGGGCCTCCTTCTTTAAGGGGGAGTCTGCGCTCGCCATGGAAGAACTCATACTCAACCTCGTGGAAAACACGGGGGCCCGGCGCAGGCCGAGCAAGGTCCAGGAGCATCTCGACGAACTCAAGCGCTTCTGGAGGCATGAGGTTTTGACTCTCGCCAAGGTTCGGAAGGCCACAGGCTGCGGTGAGTGGCCGGTTCCCCAATATCAAAGAGATTTAGTTTTTCTTTCTTACAGGGCCGGAGTCACCTCAATCGAAGCACTTCGTCAAAGGGCTTGCACGTATTGTCTGGAAAACACGACACGAAAATCCCAGTTTTCCGCGATTTGTGCAGCGTGAGTAGCGCGAATAGGATGCTTGTACGGCTGAGTTGACCTATTACCGATATACCGTAGAAGTGATTTTCAAATCCTCAGAAGTCGCTTCGCGGAAGCGATCCCGTTACATTACAGAAGCCGACTTCCGGGGAATTGAGGGTCTGCCCGCCACTCGGGGTGGATTTTGAAGTTCCTCGATCGGTACGCACTTCGACGGTCTACTGTCCACGCCAAGGGCTATGGCCCGTCTCTTGAGTGTGCGTTCCAGGACGTTCTGACAGGCGGGGCCTTTCTTCAGCGACGCGCTTGCGGCACGACGGTCACATCCGCCCGAATCGTCTGGCCGGCTCCAACCGATACGGGCTTACCGAACGCTTCGTACCTCTCGAGCAGGTCGCGGTTTCGGAGAAAAGCGGGTGTGAACTCGTCCTCGTCTGGGAACCCGAGCAACGTATAGTTGCCGGGACAAATGGCATCGATCGTGAATTCTCCGTTCACATTCGCCACGCCAGTCTTCAGCAGAAAAGGATTGGCGCGCAGTCGGGGTTCCGGTACCAGGACGAATCGCCCAGTCCCCAAGGGTTTATCCTGGCGGTCCTTGATGATTCCCGTAATCACTCCGCCGGCATTGCTGATCGTCACTTCGAGAACACTTTCCCGGGCCGGCCTTGATGAAAATCCCGATCCCATCACGTCCTGACCATCGAGTTGCATTTCGGATATGAACCATCCGTCATCCAGGTACGAGGGCCGCAGAAAGACGTTCGCTTCTGGGAGACGCTCGAACTGAAACTCTCCAGCTTTATTCAGGCGCGCAGTTGGGGCGTCGCTAACGAAGGCCATTGTAAGCTCAGCGAAAGCTACGCCGAACGTAAGTCTGGAGAAGTCGAGCTTATCGGCATCAGTGGCATCGGATGCTGTGCGCACGCGCCCCTTGATTGTGCCCGGAGTCGACAACACGATTGTGATGTCATTCACGTCTTCGGAGCCTACCTCGATCGCCGTACGCACCCATTGCGCGCCGCTTATGCCGTCCGAGGTCACACCATAAAGGTAGTACGACCCTGGTGGCACGCCTCGGATCTCGAAAGGCGTTTCTGTTTCCGTGGAATTCAACGAATCCAAATTCCGCGCCTGCAGCGAGGGCGCGACAAGAACGGCCGGCGAACGCGCTATCAACACGGGAACGGCACGGGCCGGCGCATCTGACCGGCTAACAAACCTGCCCCGCAACGTGACGCTGCCCGGAATCAGTCTGATGTTGATGCCTTCGGATTTAGTTCCTGGAGCCGCGAAAACCTTCACCGCATTCTCCGGATTCGTTGTAGCCGGGTAATACGTAGTGGGATAGCTCTTCCCATCCGCTCGATTGTCTGGGGGAATGACGCGGACGTAATACTCATACGCGTCGAGACCGGAGATCCGAAAGGCGCCTTGGTTGTCCGTGGTGACACTGGCCTGTGGGATCGCCACCATTCGGTCCAGAACCAAAAATGGGGAATTCAGACGCTCCGCAAGTGCCTCCACGCGCACGCCTGTGACAGGCTCGCCATTCTCATAGAAGGCGGCACCGGAGATCGTTCCCAACGCCCAAAGTTCTACCTTGATGTTCTCGATCCGTTCGCCGTTCGCGATGACCGCCGACGGACCAGCAGTGCGCCTGATGAAATTATCCGCTTGGGCTCTGACGATGTAGGTACCAGGCTGCAGGTCGAAAAACCCAAACTCTCCGGATACATCCGAGCGCAGTGTCTTGACTGGTACATTGTTACCTGGTTGCAGGAGCGATACCTGTGCTCCGTCTATGGGCGTGCACGTTTTAATTTCGCAAACGATTCCCTGGATGCTGCCAGCCGCGCCCTGCGCGAGCAACGTTATCGGAAGCAAGAGCCATGCAATCCCAAAGTACCCGGCAAATCGTCGATTCACTTGGTTCCTCCGCATCCCCCGTAAAGTGAGATGTCGGTCATGTAGGCGTCGGCGATGCACGCAAGATACCGCGATTCCGATGTTCTATCAAGTTACCTGCCGGTTTGAAGAAAGGGTCGCGATGTACGCGCAACGAAATGCGAACACGACCACAGACGCACCGACGGCAGCCTGGTGAATCACAACGCCCCAGAAGTCCACATCTGGGAAACTTCAAACCGAGTTACTTGTCCGCAATTCCGCTATCTCGGAGAAGTGACCGTGTCCGGCGCATGGTGAACCGCGGGCCTTTTTTAACCCGCGGCGCGGGTGAAATATTCTTGAGGGTTGGAAGGCGATTGACCGCGTCGCGATTGGCGCTCGGTTCCAGTGCTTGTATTTTTCAACGGTTCCCGCAGGGAAGTCCGAAATGCCATTCCGTCTCCCACGTATTTGTGAACCCCAGCAAAACGAAATATCAATCGCCAGGTCGCGAGGTGCCGACTTCGCCCTTCGACGCTTGCAAGAACTGACCCACGGTCTGATCTCCAAAAATGACCACCCAGGCGAAGTGGAGGCTCCTCGTAGCCATATAGAGCGTCTGCGCAGATGTTGTGTTTCACTGCTTGGAGAAGAAAATGAAAGAAAGCAGGATGGTCGCTCGTCTAAGGGTTAGAAGGGGGGAGATCTGTGAAAGTGAGGATTGCAAACAGTGTCAGAAAACCTTGGCTCTCAGTTTATAAGAGCAGAGCCGCGTATCTTGTTTTCGAAGTCTTGCTTATCAGCTTTGCATCTTTTCCCTCATTTGCAAAGGGACCGCCCAGGGAGATCACGATTGAGAACCCTCGGTTCGCGAGGCCAATCGAGATCACTGACCCGGCCATCACTACGAATTTCCAAGTGTTTGCAGGACCTGGCACGAGCACCAACGAGTCCCAAAGTCTGATTATCGATTGGGCCACTGGGGCAGTGACCCCGCCCTCGGGACTGGAAAGCTATCGAGTGTCGTTTTATTTAGCCGGATATGTTCACCCATACGTAGTGCTGTACGCGTTTGATCATTCAAACAAGCAGGGCTACGTTTATTTACCCGGCAAAAAAGATGAATGGTATCGAACAAATGTATCAATCGTCGCTCGCCGCGTCGAAGGCAATTGGTTCCGTGCGCTGGCGCGTTGGGAGGATGTGGCTAGACCGATGATTGAGAAGCAGCTCACGATCAGCTTGAAGAAGTAGAATGCCACAACGCTGCTGTCACGTGCCAATAGTACACAAGGAAAATCACACGTCATGCTTTCCAGCACCAGTCTCGAAATTTCAGACGGCACCGGTGGCAGCGGAACGGGGCATGAAGAAGCAACATCCAAGGCAGGTCTGCCCAATCGAGGCTCGCTTTGCCAATACCACCAAATCCGCAACTCGGGCATGTCATGCCTTATGGTATACGAAATAGTGAAGACCATGCATTCTCGACCTTAATTAAACACTTTGGCGTAACGGACCTGAAGATGGGCATGATCGCCGGGCAGCCGCTGCAGCCAGAATTCGAAATTGCCGAGCTTACCGGCTTTCAATGTCGCAGTCATGAATGGCTTGTCTTGCCAGGGACCATCGCCGAACTGATAAGCGCTGTAGCCGGCTCCGGCTTTGAAGTGTGTGAAGTCGTATTCCACCTTTGCTCGTTCGAGGACGTGTTGGATTCGTCCTTGTTTATTCAGCGGCAGGTACGGGAAGTACACGATTTCGCCGCCAAGCCGCGTCGTGATGTTAAAAGGCGCGAAACTCCATGGAACAAAATATGTCGCGTGTTCCGATGCGAGACCCAGGGTTTGATCGATCATACCCTCTTCGATAAACCTGAAATGTTTTGACGAAAAGACTGTCCAACCCGCTCCAATGAAAAACTCGCGATATTGTTTCGTTTCGCCGAAATCGATGTAGCCGATATCCGGATAGATCCACCGCCCGCGCTCCTGGAAGCCCTCGACATAACGATAAGTAAACGGCTTGCCACCGCGGAAACCGGTCCTGACCAGCAGAATGGAGTGAACGTCGTTATTGGATTGAGATGCCGCGGTACTCCCAGACCACGCAATGACAGCGAGAAGAACAAACGTGGTTCCATTTCTCACCCCGGCATTCTACAAAATCCTGTCCCGGACCTGTGCGACGATTTCGAACGAGCGCAGACGTGCAGTATGCTCGTAGAGATTTGCGGTGATCATCAATTCATCCGGCTGAGTCGCTTCCATGAAGGAGCGAAGGCCACGCTCAACCGTCTCCGCCGAGCCGACGACCGAACACGAGAGAGCATAGTCGACGCCAGCCCTATCCGCGGGAGGACAAAAAACATCGATGTCGTCGATCGGCGGTGGAATCTGCCCGGGCATGCCTCGGCGAAGATTGATGAAGGACTGTTGCACCGATGTGAAGTTGCGGCGGGCTTGAGCATCGGTATCCGCGGCGATCACATTTATGCCCAGCATGGCGTAAGGCCGGTCGAGCTGACGCGAAGGCTGGAATTCGCTGCGATAAAGCAGGAGCGCCTGCATCATTTCCGCGGGAGCGAAGTGCGCCGCAAATGCGAACGGAAGTCCGAGCCCCGCCGCGAGCTGCGCGCTGAAGAGGCTCGAGCCGAGCAGCCAGATCGGCACGTTCAAACCCGCCCCAGGCACTGCCCGGATTTTCTGCCCGGGATTCGCCGGACTGAAATAGTACTGCAGCTCCTGCACGTCGCGTGGGAACTGGTCGACGCTCGTGACCATGTCCCGGCGCAACGCCTTTGTCGTGAGCATGTCGGTTCCAGGTGCGCGTCCCAGCCCGAGATCGATGCGGTCCGGGTAGAGCGACGCGAGCGTGCCGAATTGTTCCGCAATGACAAGCGGTGTGTGATTGGGCAGCATCACTCCCCCGGAACCGACACGTATGGTCTTTGTGCCGCCGGCGACATGGCCTATCACGACGGATGTTGCCGCACTGGCGATGCCGGGCATGTTGTGATGCTCCGCCAGCCAGTACCGTCGATAGCCCCACTGTTCGGCATGCTGGGCAAGATCGAGGGAATTGCGGAACGCGTCGGCTGCAGTCGCGCCTTGCGGGACGGGACACAGGTCCAGGATGGAGAACGGGATCATGTTGATGCACTCACGTACGTTTCGTGCTCTCCTTTAAGCATAGTCTTGATCTGACCCCGTCAGGGTTGCATTTATAGCCGTGTTTCAGTTGAAATAGACCCCACAGGAGGAAAGCGATGACAGCGAACCTAAAGACAAAGCCCCAGGTGGCGGTCATGAACGCGGTGCACGACCTGCCGGTGCTGGTGGCGCGCGACAAAGGCTACTTCAAGGACGAGGGGCTCGACCTCGAGTTCGTCACTACGCCGGGCATGGCGCAGGTCACCACTTCGCACTCGGTGAAATTCGACTCCGTGTTCGACCGGCCGCTCGACTCGGTCTACAACGAAGGCGGCATCGACCAGTACCGCATGTGCGAGTGGGGCATCATGAAGCGCGCGGTCGAGGCCGACGCGCAGGGCCTGCGCGGGCGCAGGATCGTCGCGCTCGGCGCCTCGATGTCGAAATTCGCCATCGTGGTGGCGCGCGACTCGAAGATCTACGAGCCCGAAATGCTGAAGGACAAGCCGATCGCCGTGACGCCGAACAACGGCTCAGAGTTCACCACGCTCAAGATGATCGAAGGCTTCCTCGAGCCCAGCCATGTCCAGCGCACCAACATCGGCTCGATGCTCAAGCGCCTCGAGGCAGTGCGCGACGGAAAAGTCGCGGCAGCGAGCCTGATGGAGCCCTGGATCAGCGTGGCGCAGAAGTGGGGCATGCGCATCCTCATCGAGTCGCATTCGACACGCGCCGAGGCGGCCGGCGACGACCTCGACGGCGCCACGCTCAAGAAGATGTTCCGCGCCCAGGCGCGCGCGGTGGAGCTGATCGAAAAGGACCCGACGCCTTTCGCCCACTACCTCTCGCGCGAGACCGGCGGCCTGCTCCAGCCCGAGGAGCTGCAGACCTGGCGGCTGCTGCACGCCGCGCCGCAGCCCTACACGCGCGAGCGCTTCGACGATACCTACAACTGGACGGTGAAGTGGAACATGACAGTGCCGGGGGCGACCTACGAGAACACCGTCGACAATCGCGCCTGGCAATAATCAGCGAGATACACCGATCGCTTCGAGCCACTCTGTACGCCAGCGGACCAGACCTTTTCCCGTAATGCGCTGGACGTCGTCTGAGATCGGCCGAGTTCCGTCGAAGTGCTCCTCGTACAGTTGAGTAATCGCGGCCAGTCCGGCGTGCTGGACCAGATATTTGATAAAGGATTGACCGAGGACATAGAAGGGAGCCGCCACGTTTGCGCGATCGGCCAAAAAACCGTCCGGCACGCCGGAGGAGCCCGCGAATGGCAGCACCCTGGCCCCTCGAGGATCTCGTATCCACTGTCGTGCCTCCTCATCGACCGTGGTTCTATCGCCTTTCACGAACAAGCGGTCGGGTTCCAGGTTGAGTCGTGGAGCGAGCTCGTACGTCACATACCCGGCGAACCCTTCAGCGAGCCACGCGCCATAGCTGGCCGTCAGTCGTGCATCCTCTTCCGGGGTGAGATCGCTCCGATTGCGAGGCGCGTCAGGGTTTTTCATCAACAACAAATGAACGGATTCGTGGATTGCGATAGCCGGAGACGGTATGACGCGGCCTGCGTTTAGAAAGATCCTCGTCGACTCCGCGTGCGAAAGGCCTGCGCGGTTCGTCAGATAGTAAGCAGGCTTTGCCGTCTTACGCAAGGTCGGATCAAATTCCCGTTGCAGGTATGTCGAGGCCGCTACAAACATACGGTCGATGCCCTGTGCGAACTCGCGTTCGGCTTCAGTCGTCAGAAGACCCTTATCAATGTAGACGATGACGTGATCCGTCTCGATTCGGTCCGCTGCGGTTGGCGCCGTATGCACGACTTCTCGTGAACCGTCGGCCATCGACCGTGCGGCATCCTGGTCCGGGTTTTGCGCCGCGAAGCCGGCGGCCGTCCCGACCGCGTTGAACCATGACGCAACACAACACGCAAGAGCAGCGATGACAGAGCGACTAAAGATATTCATCGAGTGCTTAAATTACTATAACCGCCCGAGGCGTACACCCTTTTCTTGACATCGTGAATTACTGGTGAGATTGTCACCCAACAAATCACATTAGCGGTGCGCCAGCTCCAGCTCGGCGCGCGGTTTTTGTTCTGACTCATCGATTCGCGATCAGGGAGGTGCCATGAACACCAGGCTAGTATTTGCGATTCAAGCGTGTATGCTTCTGTCCGTTTTCTTCATGTCCGGCAATGCCGTTTTAGCGCACCACAGCAGGGCGCATTACGGGCAGGAAGAGATGGCGTCGAAGGGAATCGTTGCGGAATACAAGTGGAGAAACCCCCATGTCTTCGTTGTCTGGGACGTGAAGGACCAAACTGGGAAAACCATACAATGGGTGGGTGAAATGGCTTCTGTAACCTCGATGATCGCGGATGGAATGACCAAGGATTCCCTTAAGCCCGGCGACGAAATTACTGTTCTCTCCTTCCCATCGAAGGTCGCAGGCTCGACCGAAGCTCTGATCAAAAAGATAACGAAAGCGGATGGCACCGTTGTCGTGGACAATTCGCGGGTACCAAATCTCCGGCAACCTTAGTTCTTACTTTTTGGGGATAAACGAATGCGAAACCGAATCATTGTCATGATCGTCGCTTCAGTGGGCCTCACTTTTTCGCCGGTTGGCCTGGCACAGGAAAGACCGTTTGGACGGGGTGCATCAGAGACACAGCCGGCCAAAGAACTAACTCCGGGGCCGGGCTGGAAGACCTGCCCGCGATGCACGAATGACAAGCAATTCAAGGCCGCCTACGAGACCTACAAAGTGGAAGGCCACTCGTTTGATCCTCATGACATCTCTGGAGTCTGGGGCAATAACGGCCTGGAACTGGATGTAAAGAATGTCCCCGCATTCACGCCGATGGGAGAGCGGATGTTCGAAGAGACCCGGTCGGAAATTCCAACCACGAATTCAAAGGATGGCATGTTGATATGCGATCCGCTGGGTTATCCACGCTGGTTCGCATACAACTACGGATTCCAGTTTGTCGTGCTGCCCGACCGCGTCCTCCAGTTCTTTGAATTCGGCCATACCTGGCGCGACATCTGGACTGACGGGCGGGCGCTTCCGGCCGATCCTCCACAGCAACGTTGGCTGGGATACGCCGTCGGCCGCTGGGAGGGTGATACGTTCGTTGTCGAAGGAAGCGGCTATGACGACAGGTCCTGGATTTCAGAAGACCGGCGGAATCGCATCCGTGGCTTTCCACATACCGATGAGATGCGGATCCTCGAGCGTTACAGACGCACCAGCTATGGAACGCTCGAGGCCGAGTTGACGATCACCGATCCCAAGGTTTTCACAAAGCCGTGGACGACCAAAGGCACGGTCCAACTGCTCCCGAACGCTGAGCTCTGGGAATATTTCTGCGTACCTTCCGAATCGGAAGAGTACAACAAGCGGTTGATCGATGCTGCAAAGCGGAAAGAATAGCCGCCGCATACAAGTACTGTAGCGGCGGTCTATGACCGCCGGTATTTCATCGATTCCGGAAAAACCCGCGCTCATAGAGCGCCGCTACAGTTTGGTTCCAACGCTTTTTTTGATACCTTCTCCAGCGGCCGTAAGCGACGACAAGGAGTGTGGGATGGCCGCGGTATTGATTCGAGGGGAGGGAATAGCAGGTACCTGCTGTTCGCGCCTGCTTGGCGACGCGGGCTTGCAGCTCACCGTGGAGAAACTGCGTCGTTCGAAGCTGCCTGCGGTTATGCTGGGCGATACGGCGCAGAAGCTTCTCCGGGACGTTTTTAATCGCGCCGATCTCTTTGATGGCTTGCCTCGAATACGCAAACGCGAGGTGGCATGGGGACGTGACTACAAGCCGCTGACGCTTCCGCACTCTGCCGTGGTTGTCTCCGAGCAGGAGCTTCTGGATCGCATCCGGCAACCGTTGCCGCAAAGTGAACAGCCGGAGGCCGCGGAGCCTGAGTGGACGATTGTTGCTTCGCCTCCACTGCGGCCATCCTCCGTCGAACACCATTTTGGATCTCGGATCGCGGCGGCGGCGCCGGTCCGGCTCGAACCAGGATGTGATGTGGAAACGTGCTGGATCGAATCTCTCGAAAGCGGATGGTTGTTTCTGCTCCCGGGCGGCGAAGGAACCGGTTGGCTCCTTTCAGTGGGCGGCTCGGCGGAATCTTTGTTGGCAACAAGCCGGCTGATCCGGGGACAGATTGTCGAACTCCACCCGTCGCGCGGAACATTTCCTTCGCATCCGCGAATTGCGCTGCCCCTGTCCGAGCCGGGATGGCTCGCCTGTGGAACGGCCGCGCTGGGATTTGATCCGTTGTGCGGAGATGGAACCGGCAACGCCACACGGGAAGCGATTCTAGGATCGGCTGTCATCCGCGAGGCAATCGGCGGTGGCGACGTCGACAGTCTTGTTGCTCATTATCAGGCGCGGCTTCTGGCGGGATTCAAGAGGCATGTTGCCCTGTGCCTCGACTTCTACAGATCCGGTAACTCGGGTACGTGGTGGGACAGTCAACTGGCTGAACTGGAACGCGGCCTGGCATGGTGTTCTGAGCAACTGGCTGGCAGCGCGGCCTTTCGATATCGCCTGAATGGTTTCACGCTCGAGCCCGTCGAGTGAGTGGAACGAACTGTAGCGGCGGTCTATGACCGCCGGTGTTTCGTCGATTCCAGGAAAACCGGCGCTCACAGAGCGCCGCTACAGTAGATCCAGGCTCGAAGCTACATATTGGTAGTTACTGACAGGACGAAATTACAAATCTGTTTCCGCCTGTCCCGTCTGCTCTGCTTCGTTGAGAAAAACCTAACGCCTTTCATCAAGGACATTTAACCGCACTGTGAGCCGCTGTTTCAGCGCTTGGAACCGCGTGTGCCAGTAGGCGCGGCAATAGCGAGGGAAAACAAGCATGACGATAATCTCTTTTCTATCACGAATCGTATTGGCCATTTGCCTCATCACAAGCGTGGCGCCTGTCACCTTCGGACAGTCTACATTTGGAACCATTCTGGGTACCGTGCATGACCAATCCGGCGCGCTCATGCCGGGTTGTGTGGTCACTGTTGAGAATATCGGGACTTCGGCTCGACGCGCGACTGCAGCAAACGAAACGGGTTCCTATCTGGCGCCGAATCTGGAACCGGGCATTTACAAGGTGAAGATGGAAATGCCGGGGTTTCAGGTGGCCGAATATACAAACGTTCAGTTACAGGCGCGGCAAACCATTCGAATCGACGGTCAAATGATTGTGGCAAGCCAGGTTGAGACCGTGAGCGTTACGGCTGAAGCGGCACCGGTCATCAACACCGAAGTCTCGAATATTGCCGAAACGAAAACCGGCCGCGAGCTGGTGGATCTTCCAATCTCCGTCACAGCGCGATCCAACGGATCGACGAGCCCGCTCTCTACTCTGACTTCACAGCCGGGCGTGCAGACCGACTCCAGCGGCAACATCTCAGTGGTTGGGACGAAGCCCAGCATGCTCTCGACGAGCATTGACGGCATCAGCAGCATCGGTCCCCGGACTTCGGCCCCGCTGGCAGAACTGTTTCCTTCTTTCAATTCAATCGCGGAGATCCGCGTGAGCGAGGTCAATAACACGGCGGAGTTCGGCGGCGTCAGCGACATTACGACGATCTCGAAAAGCGGGACGAACACCGCTCATGGCGGACTTTTTGAAAACCTTCAGAATACCGTTCTGAATGCGCGCAATCCTTTCAGTTCCACGCGGCCGAAAACGATCATGAACAACTTCGGCTTCTTCCTCGGTGGTCCGGTTGCGCTCCCGGGGCTCTACAAAGGCAAGGACAAAACATTTTTCTTCATGGCCTACGAAGGACTGCGCCTGCCGAAGCAGACCGTCGTCGTTGAAAGCGTACCATCGCTGGCTTTGAGGAACGGTGATTTGTCCGCCTACTCCACGGCGATCAAGGATCCGAATACCGGCGTTCCATTTTCGGGTAACCAGATACCGGCCAACCGGATCTCGCCGCTTTCACAGAATGTTCTGAAATATCTCTTCCCGCTTCCGAACACGGGATCGCCGAACGCGATTGCGAACAACTATGTTGAGAACTTCTCGACGCCCATTTCCAGCAACCAGGCCGATCTGCGGTTCGATCAGAACATCAACTCCAGGCAGACGGCCTTTGCCCGCTTCACATGGAAGAAACGCAGCGTGCAGATGGCGCCCCAACAGGGGGGCACTGTTAATGGATCCGCGCTCCTGGGCGCTTTCTCGTTGCCCGAAACCGATTACGGTTTGACCGTGGCCCACAATTTTGTAATGACCCCGACGTTGTTGAATGAAGTGCGTGCGGGTTTCACAAAGCAGACCACAGCGACGTCTTTTGGAATGACGCCTGCCGACATTGCCGCGAAGCTTGGCCTGACCGGGCTGCCTCCCTATCCGTCCGGTAATGCGGTTCCAAATTTCATGGTCACGGGCTTTCAACAGACCGGCGGAAACTCTTCGCGGCTCGGGCGTGATGGAACATTTCAAGTGCTGGACAACCTGACCTGGACCACCAGCGGTCATGCCCTGAAGTTCGGCGGCGATTTCCGCTACATGACCGGTTTCCGCAACAACGTCTACGCCCCTCAGCGTCTGGGCGTGTATACGTTCAACAACTCCGTTACCAGTTCGCTTATCGGCAATCCTTTCGCAGCGTTCCTGCTCGGCATTCCGGACAAGACACAGTTGAACACCGTGATACAGCCGGACAGCGACGGCATAGCGCACTCTTTTGCCTTTTACGTCCAGGACGACTGGAAGATCACACCGCGCCTCACGATGAACTATGGTCTGCGTTGGGAATACCACCCGATGTTCTGGGACCGGCTTCTGAACTCGACGAACTTTCTCCTGGATTACAGTTCTATCGTCAATGCAAAGCGCGTCAATGGAGCGGTCGTCATCTCTAACAACGATGCGTTTTCCATCCTGAATCCCGACTTCGCGGCATCTATCGGCCCGACGCCGATCCTCACTGCGAAGCAGGCAGGAATCCCGGAAAGCCTTCGATTCTCGGAAAAGAATGATTTTGCGCCGCGCGTCGGATTTGCCTGGCGGCTGTCCGGCGACGGAAAGACCGTCATCCGCGGCGGCTTCGGGCGATTCATTCAGGGTCCATTGGGGGCGCTGCTCGGGGCGGCGTACGCCATCCATAGCGCGAACCAGGCTTTCTACAACCAGACGATCGTGAACGGCCAGCCTGCACTGCGCTTCCCTTATCCGTTTCCAGCGAACCTTGCGCAGCCCGGAACGCAGTTCTTCCAGCAGGCGGGTGATGTTCACTACAAGGATCCAAAGGTCGATCAGTGGAACCTGACGATTGAACGCGACCTGGGATTCGGCACGGCTCTGCGCCTCTCCTACAACGGCAGTCATGGCAGGGACCTCGGGAGACAGGGCAATGCGGATCAGCTTGCGCCGAACACCACCGGCTACACAGCCGGCAGTCCGCTCCTGCTCTATCCGGACTTTGGACTGATGCAGATCGAGGCCAATGGGGGCCGCAGCAACTACCACGCATTGACCAGCGCTCTGACCAAGCGTTTGTCTCATGGCATCCAGTTCCAGAGCAGTTACACCTACCTCAGAAATCTGACCAATGCCCAGGGCTACAACCCGACGAGCTTTGCATCCGAAGCCGGCGGCCTCGTTACCGATCTTCGTGATTCTCAGATCGATTACGGCAATGTGGCGTTTTCCAGGCGCCATCGCTTCCTGACGACATTGCTCTACCAGCTTCCATTCGGCAGGACGAGTTCCGCACTCAGCCAGGTCATCGGCGGCTGGGAATTGGGCGGGGTCCTGCTGTTCCAGTCCGGCCCGTTCATGACGGTGACCGTACCCGGCGCCGATCCTTCCGGTACAGGCTTCCCACTCCTGATTGGAAACGGTCGCGCCGATCTTGTTCCAGATGTTTCGTTGTACGCAGAGGATAAGACAACGCAGCGCTGGCTGAATCCGGCGGCATTCGCTGTGCCGAGGAGCAACATCGGGCGGTATCCGACGGCTCCCGTCGGAAACGTTGTAGGTCCGGGTACACAGGCCATTTCGATGTCGCTGACCAAGTCCGTGAGGATCACGGAATCCGTGCGTTTCCAGATCGGGGCTCAGGCGGCGAATCTTCTGAACCATGTGAATTACGCGCCGCCGAATACAACTTTCAACACGGCTCCATTTGGAACGATCTCGAATGTTCAGTCGGCGGAGGGCGCGGGCCCGCGGCAGATTCAAATCACATCGCGATTGACATTCTGAACTGTAGCGGCGGTCTATGACCGCCGGCAATGTCGAATTGGGGAACATTCGGCGGTCATAGACCGCCGCTACAGAAATGTGACCAAAACTTACAACGAACTACAAATCTGTCGTTGCGGGAACTTGCTCCCGTCGCGAGACGAAAACGGTTAACACATTTTTCCAACGGCCTTTAGGTTCATTCATGTTGGGTTAACAGCATCTGGAATCGCACGTGCCAACAAAGCGAACCATAGCCCGACGGGTAAAGACATGACGAGTCTATCTTCTTCGCGACCCCGATTGATCGTCTGTGTGATCGCCTGCGTGACGCTGAGCACCGGTATATCACTGGGCCAGTCGACCTTTGGAACCATTCTCGGCACCGTCAGGGATTCCTCGGGCGCGCTGATGCCGGGCTGTGTCATCACGGCTGAAAACACAGGGACGTCACTGCGCCGATCGAGCGTGGCTGACGAAAGCGGTTCCTACACGCTACCTAACCTGGAACCGGGCAGCTACAAGGTGACCATCGAAGCGCAGGGATTTCAGGTGGCGGAATATACCAGCATTCAACTGCTCGCACGGCAAACGATCCGCATCGACGGCCAAATGACAATTGCGACCCAGAGCCAGACGGTGAGCGTGATGGCCGAGGCCGCTCCGGTAATCACGACGGAAGTCTCCAACATTGCTGAAACGAAGACGGGGCGAGAGTTATTGGATCTTCCGGTTGCGATCGGGTCACGCGCTCTGGGTTCCACGAGTCCAATTTCGACACTCACCACCCAGGTTGGAGTGCAGGTGGACAACGCCGGCGCCCTTTCCGTCGCGGGCTCGAAACCGAGCATGCTTTCGGTCAGCATTGACGGCATCAGCACGATGAATGTCAGGACGAATGCGCCGGCCGCTGAGCTGTTCCCGTCCTTCGGCACCATCGCCGAGATCCGCGTCAGCGAAGTCAACAACGCTGCCGAGTTCGGAGGTGTGAGCGACATCACGACGGTCTCCAGGGGCGGCACGAATCAGCTGCACGGCGGCCTCTTCGAGAACCATCAGAATACGGCGCTCAACGCGCGCAACCCCTTCAGCTCCGCAAAGACGAAGACCATCATGAACAATTACGGCGTCTTCGTGGGTGGCCCGCTCACCGTGCCGCACGTTCACAACGGCAAGGACAAAACGTTTTTCTTCGCCAGCTACGAAGGTCTCCAGCTACCGCGTGAAACGTTCATCAATCACAGCGTACCGTCGCTGGCCTTGCGTAATGGGGATCTTTCCGCGTACTCCGGCGTGATTCGCGACCCCGTCACAGGTGCGCCCTTCCCTAACAACCAGATTCCGGCGGAGCGCATTTCCCCGGTGTCGAGAGCGTCGCTCCAATACCTGTTCCCGCTTCCCAATACCGGACCGGCGAACGCAATTGCAAACAACTACAGCGTCAATATGCCGACTCCCATCACCAGCAATCAGGGAGATTTTCGCATCGATCAAAACATGTCGACCAGGCAGACGATGTTCGTGCGCACGACTTACAAACAGCGGGACGTCGATGACGCTCCGACTGCCACGCAGGCCGTCATTGCGGGCGCGGCGCACAAGCCGGAGCGATACTTTTCGGTCACCGCTGCGTACAATTTTGTCATTACGCCGCAGTTGATCAATGAGTTGCGGATCGGCGTGAGCGACGTACGGGCCCTGACCAGCACCGACGCCTTGGCCAAAGACTTCATCGCGAAGGTTGGGGTTCCGTTGCCGGATCCGCCCGACGGGAGTGCCACTCCGACAGTCACCATCAACGGGTTTCAGCCGACCGGTACCGCCACCACCTCCGTCAGCAGATCTCGAACGCTTCAGTTGCTGGACAACCTGAGCTGGAACCGCGGCGCTCACACGCTGAAGTTCGGCGGAGACATTCGTCCGATGACGGCGTACTTCAGTAATGTCTTCTCTTCTGATCGGGCCGGCAAATACACCTTCAACGGGTCGGTGACGAACTCCATCATCGGGAATCCATATGCGGCGTTTCTTCTGGGAATTCCAGACACGACCGGTATCGGGCTGGTGAATGCGACGGATTCGAACGGCCATGCCGTTCACTACGCGGTGTATGCGCAGGACGACTGGAAGGCGTCATCCCGGCTTACGGTCAACTACGGAATGCGGTGGGAGTATCACCCGCCGTTTACCGATGTTCTCAACAACATCGCGGTCGTTCTCCCCGATGTGTATTCGATCGTCAATTGTACGTTCGTGCGCGGCGCCGTCGCGGTGCCTGACCACGGATATGTGCTGACGCATCCGTTCTTCGCCGCATCGCTTGCTCCGACCCCGATCCTCACAGCGACACAGGCAGGCATTCCTCAGCAGTTGCACCGGTCCGACAAGAGCAGCTTCGCGCCGCGCATCGGATTTGCGTGGCGTCCGTTTGCTGACGGCAAGACTGTGATCCGGGCCGGTTACGGACGTTTCATCGAAGCCATGCTCGGCACGCTGACCAGCGCGGGCTGGGGGATTTCCGCAAGCCACGTGGGGACCTACACCAACTCGATCGTTGACGGACGGCCGACACTGACATTTCCCTATCCTTACCCGACGAACCTGGCGCAGCCCGGCACACAGAACATCCGGGTGTCTGCCGATGTGAACTATCGGGATCCTTATGTCCAGCAGTGGAATCTCACGATTGAGCGGGACCTGGGCTTCAGCACGGGCCTGAGGTTGTCCTACGACGGCAACCACGGCTCGAACCTGGGATACAGCGAGAACCTGGCTCAGATACCCGCCAACACGATTGGGTTCGCGGCGGCGAAGTCGTCGTCGCCATTCCCTCTGTTTTCCCGCATCGCCCAGGAAACCACGGGAGCCCGATCCAACTATCACGCAGTCACTACCGCGATAAACAAGCGGATGTCCAGGGGGCTTCAGTTTGGGGCCAATTACACATTCGCAAGGAATCTTTCAAACGGCCAGGGTTTTAATCCCACAGCCTTCGCGACACAGGCCGGTGGATATGTTACTGACCCGTACAACATCGGACTGGACTACGGTAACGTCGCATTCACACACCGGCAACGTTTCCTGGCGACGTTCCTTTACGAGCTCCCCTTTGGAGCCACGGGTCCACTCCATCAGGTTATTGGCGGCTGGCAGGTCTCCGGAATCGTGCTGTACCAGACGGGCCCATTCATGACGGTGGTCGCGCCCGGAGCCGATCCCATGGGCACCAACTTCGCGAATCTCGAAGGGGCGGGCCGTGCAGACATCATTCCCGGGGTCCCCTTATATCCGGATAACAAGAGCATCAGCCTCTGGATCAACAAGGCTGCCTTCGCCGTTCCGAAGAACAACATCGGGCGGGCAGGGAACTCGCCGGTCAGTTCGGTTGTCGGCCCTGGAACGCAGGCGGTTTCCCTCTCGTTGTTGAAGTCTTTCAGCATCAGCGAGCGCATTCGATTCCAGTTGGGCGCTGCGGCATCCAACGCGTTCAATCACCCGAACTACACAACACCGAATCTGAACTATGGGACAGCGGCGTTTGGAACAATCACCAATGTTCAAACGGCCGATGGAGCGGGCTCGCGGCAGATTCAAATCACGTCGCGCATGGTCTTTTGAGGAGGAAGAAAAGATGTTTCTTACAGGAATTTCTCGCGGGACTAAAAAACAGAGCTCCCCTCCTAAGTTAGGAGGGGTGCCGTTCGCGCGTCGCAAAATCCGATCGCGAGTGAAGGAATTCCGATCGATCATCAACTCACGTTCAACAAGTGCGGGGGCTGTCATCCGCGCGATGCCAGCGGCATGATGCGCCGGCTCTCCTACATCCGGACCACGCCGGAGGTTTGGGAACAGGCCATCAAGCGAATGGTTCGACTGAATGATCTCGTCATCAAACCGGAAGAAGCCCGCGAGATCCTTCGGTATCTCAGCACCAACAATGGCCTGGCGCCGGAGGAAGCCAGGCCTGTGTTCTGGGAAGCCGAGCACCGGCTTTTCCGCGATCAAAGCGACAAGATTCCGGCGGATGCCCTTCAACATACTTGCAACTACTGCCACACGATCGGACGCGTCCTGACGCAGCGGCGAACGAGAGATGACTACGAGAAGCTGATCAATATGCATCTCGGCCTTTTTCCTGGGGCTGAGAACACATTGAAGCCACGACGCCCCGGCGGTCCTCAGGCCGAGGCCCCGGTTGTGATGTCGGCGCCGACCGGCGGCAATCCGGCAATCGTCCCGCCACCGCCGGCCAACACCACAGCGCGCTCCGACGGTAAGTATCCTGCCGATATTGCGATCGACTATTTATCCACTGCCCAGCCGCTGATCACGCCCGAATGGAGCGCGTGGAAGGCAGTCATGCGAACGCCTAAGCTGGACGGCAAGTGGATGATCACCGGCTATCAACAAGGCAAAGGCCGCGTGTTCGGCACCATGACAATCGAAACGGGTCCGTCGCCTGAAGACTTCACGACAAAGATCGACATCGAGTATGCCTCCACGGGAGCGACGCTATCGCGAACCGGAAAAGGAGTCGTATACACGGGCTACAGTTGGCGCGGCCGCGCCACAGCGCCTGCGTCGGCATCGCCGTCGGCCGACCCGTCGAGCAACCCGCCGGAATGGAGAGAGGCTCTGTTCATTGCGCGCGATGGCAATACGATGGACGGCCGCTGGTTTTGGGGCGGATACGAGGAGTTCGGCATCGACGCGCATCTGAGTCGCATTGGAACCACACCGATCCTGGCCGGAGCGAGTGTTTTCTCTCTGCAGTCGCCGTCTTCCACCGAAATAAGAGTTTACGGCGCGAACTTCCCCGCAGACCTGAAGCCCGCGGATTTCGATCTCGGCGCGGGAATTACTGTTACCCGGATTGTCCGCCGTACCGCATCGGTGGCTACCATCGCGGTGCAAGTCAAGCCCAATCTGGCAAGCGGTATCCGCGACCTTTCGCTTGGCAGGTCCACGGCTGAGCGAGCTTTCGCCGTCTACGACAAGATTGCGTATATCAAGACTCTTCCCGACGCCAGCATGTCGCGTCTCGGCGGCACCATTGCCGCGAAGCAGTATGCGCAATTCGAGGCCATCGCCTACGCAGCAGGCCCGGACGGGAAGTCTCAGACCGCCGATGATATTCCCCTGGGGCCGGTCGCCGCGCACTGGTCGATGTCGGAATTCGTTTCGACTCCCGACGACGATGATGTGAAGTTCGTTGGATCCATCAACGACGCCGGCATGTTCACTCCGAACGTCGAAGGCCCGAATCCCGAGCGCAAGAAACAGGCGAATAACTTCGCGACGAACAATTGGGGAGATGTCTGGATCGAGGCCGCTTTCGACGCTCCGGGAGGAACAGCCTTGAGGGCCCGTTCCTACCTGGTCGTCACTATTCCAGTGTACGTTCGCTATGACCAACCGGAGGTTTCGCGATGAGCACCACTGAGACTCTCACTCCTGCTGTGCCGTATCGGCAGCGTGAATTTCATGCTTTTGAATCCGAGGGGACGCAGTTTGTCTACCTCGTCCCGAGCGGAGCCATCTTCGCCCTCGACAAGATCGGCCGCGAGATTCTCGATCGTATCAAGGAGGTGAGTCCTACCAGGGAAGAGCTCGTCAGATTTTTGCTCGAGCTGGGCTATCAGCCCGGTGAGATCAACACTGCTCTCATGGAATTGGAGCACTCGGAAGTTATTCAGCGTGGAGACGTTGTCGCAGACAAGCCCAGGCTTCCGGGAAAGACCTTTCCACTTCAACGGGTAGTTTTGAATATCACCAATCAGTGCAACCTGGCCTGCACCTATTGCTACGAGTACAGCGAAGACAAGATCAGCAAGACAGAGGGCAAGCCGAAGTACATGACGTCGTCGGTTGCAGAGGCTTCGATCGACATGTTGATCAAGGAATCGGGTGATCGGCCTTCGATACACGTGACGTTCTTTGGCGGTGAAACACTGCTGAACTTCCCAATGCTGCGCTCGTCCCTGGACTATGCAAAACGAAAGTGCGCTGACGTCGGCAAGCACGTCGAGTTCAGTCTGACGACGAATGCGACGCTGCTCACCGAACAGGTTGTCGATTTCCTTGCCGAGCACAAAGTCGGCGTCACCGTCAGTATCGATGGTAACCGCGAAATGAACGACAAGATGCGTGTGTTCGCCGATGGGCGTGGCAGCTACGACGTCATCGTTCCGCGAATCAAGATGCTGCTCGAGCGCCATAAGACGAATTCCATCGGCGCCCGTGTCACTCTGAGTTCAGGCGTGTCCCATGTTCGCCGCATATACGAACACCTCACGAAAGAAATCGGGTTCTATGCCGTAGGTTTCTCGCCGGCTACCGCCAAACCAAACCGTCTCTATTCGATCGGCGAGACGAAGATGGGAAACGTCCTGGAAGGATTTGAGGACCTGGCCTGGGAATACCGCGACTGGGCGATCGCCGGCCGCCATCATGGTTTCACGAATGTGAACGACACGTTGAAGGAGCTGCACAGCGGCATCAGCAAGGCATATCCCTGCGGCGCCGGCCTCGGTTTGCTGGGCGTCGGAACGGCGGGCGACATCAATCTCTGTCATCGCTTTGTCGATTCCGATGTGGGACAGATGGGACACGTGCAGAAAGGAGGCGTCGATCACGCGGCGCGCGATGAGTTTCTCAATACGCATCACATTGGAGCGCGCTACGACTGTCATACGTGCTGGGCGCGGCCGGTTTGCGCCGGCGGCTGCTATCACGAAGCGTTCATTCACTACGGCGACACGTCCGCGGCGACGTTGCATTACTGCGATTGGATCCGTGGCTGGAATGATCTCTGCCTGCGAATCTACGGGGAGATCAGCCTGCGGAACCCGTCGTTTCTCGATCGTTTTAGCGAAAACTGACCACTGTAGCGGCGGTCTATGACCGCCGGGGATCTTTCAATGCGACATCGTCGGCGGTCATAGACCGCCGCTACAACAAGGAGGCCCATTCCATGCATTCAATGAAGCCGATCAACCGCAAAGCCCGCAGCGTAGAAGCGGCCGTGATCGCAGCGACGGGAGATGTTCAGGCTCTTCAACAGAGAGGAGGTGAAGGAAAGGTCTATTACCCGATGGGATGCACATTGAACTTCACGCCAGGGTGGGAAGTGGACGTGTCCGGCGGCACTGCCGGTCTCTGCCAGCCTGTCGAGCGTGACTTGTTTGACTGCCATCTGGGTTGTGGCTGGCCCGCACAAGTGCCGGACCATTTGAACAACGCGCCGGACTGGACCGACAAGTGTGCGTCAGCCGCGAACGACTGGCGCAAAGTCGATATCGTATTTCCATAAGGAAAATGGGATGAACGCGGGCTGAAGCCTGCGACTACATTCAAGCCGAACGTTGATCCCAATGTAGTCGCGGGCTTCAGCCCGCGTTCACACCATGACTGAGGAGAGACTGTTTATGAGGAAACTCTTTCTCGTATTTTACTGCGTCTTCGTTTGCAGCGTCGCAGCGGGGCAGACACCATCTTCGAATCAATTGATGTACGTCGGCACGCTCGACAAGAAACTGCTCGTGATCGATGAGGCCAAAGAGGAGGTCATTGACGAAGTTCCTCTGGGCGGCATTCCCCGCACGACGGCGCTGTCTGCGGACAAGAAGAAGCTTCACATTTTCACCACACAGATGCTGCTGGAGACAGTGGATCTCGAATCGCGGAAAGTGGTCAGCAGCTTCAGCCTGGCCGACCCGCGAAACCGGGTGCGTATTCAGGCAAATGCTCCGGATCTCGTGAACATCGGGGGCAACGCACGTTTTTCAGGTATCGCGGTGGACCCCAAGGGTCGTTATCTCTACACCACGATGCGCAACGTCGTGAAGGACATCGATCAATACCGCATCGATCCGCCCCAGTTTGTAGCAATCGACTTACAGGAAAAGAAGATCGCAAAGGCCTGGCCTTTCCCGAAAGACATGGATCAGGGCTTCGGATTCAATGCCACCTACAAAGTATCGGCGGACGGCAAGCGCCTGTATGTATTTCAGGAAGATGTCCTGGTCTTCGATCTGGACACCTTCAAACAGATCGACAAGATAGAGCTTGCGCAACCGCCCTACCCGGGCGCTTCTCCTTACCGGCTCGCTGCCAACGACGATCCGTTCGACGCGCCGGATACCGTTACGTCCGTATTCACGTCAGTGGATTCCATTGTCCACAAGGGAACTCTGGGACTCGCAAAGATCGATCTCACGACGCGGAAAGTGGACTACTTTCCCATCGGTCCACTGCTCCCGATGACCGGTTTTCAACTCTCTCCGGATCGCAAGCGCGGATACTCGGTCGTCCCCAAAATTAGTACAGGAGCAAATCGGCTGACCGAATGGTGGGTCTGGGACATCGAGAATCACAAGATCATCATGAAGAAAGAATTCGATGCGCGCCCGACGTTCCGATTCGCTGTGGGTGGTGACGGTAAAAAGCTGTACCTCTATGGCGCAGGATCCACGCTGGAAGTGTGGGACGCGTCAACTCTCGAATCGCGGAAGTTGATTTACCTGAACAAGGACACCACGACCAATCTGGTCACGCTGCCGGAACCGGTAAAGAACGCGCAGCGATGAAGGAGCAGAACTGGCGCGACTTCCTCCGCATGAAGGTATTCGTGCGGCCGTATGCCTGTCAGCTCGGTCTGATGATTGTGATCGGGCTGGCGGGCAGCGCTTTGGGACTGGTGCAGCCGTATCTATCAAAGTACCTCGTTGACAACGCGCTGCTGCGGCGCGACGTGCATGCCCTGATGATCTCGGCAGTTCTGATGTTCGCAGCAACGGTCGCCGGCTCGATCCTCAGCTACGTCTCGGGCTATGGTTACATGCGCGTTTCTGCGTCGATGCTGCTCGACATGCGCCTGAAGGTCTACGCGCACCTGCATGCCCTTTCCCCACGTTTCTATGCGCGGGCGCGTCTCGGCGATCTCGTGTCGCGACTTAACGGGGACGTGGCCGAAGTGCAGCGCATCTCCTCGGACTTCTTCCTGACTACGCTGACCAACGCGTTATTCATTGCCGGCAGCCTGGGAATGATGATCTGGCTGAGTTGGAAACTGTTCTTCGTGGGGATCGTCCTGATTCCGTTTTCGATCGCTCTGTTTCGCTTCTTTCAAATCCGCATGAACCTGCTGGCCCGCGAGCTTCGAGAACGCAGCGCGGCCATCGGCACCTTATTCGTTGAGACGTTGCTCGGAGTCCGCCTGGTGGCCTGCTTCAATTCGAGCCAATACGAATCGGAGCGCTTCCGGAGCCGTAACGATTCATTCGTTTCAACTCTGATGCGGTTTCAAAGCACTTCGATGCTCGGCCGAACCGTGCCGGGAACGCTGCTTACGGCGGCGACCACCGCCGTGTTTGTCTACGGCGGCCAGCAGATCATCGCAGGACAAATGACAATGGGTACGCTGGTAGCATTCATGGCTTACCACAGCCGTCTGTTGTCGCCTGTCCAAAGTCTGCTCGGTCTTTCCGCTTCGCTCTCCTCAGCGAAAGTCTCTTTGTCGCGCGTTCTCGAGCTGCTCGACGCACCGATCGAAGTGACAGAGCAGCCTGATGCCGTTGCGGTATCTGCGGTCCATCGAAGTATTGAATTTCGGGACGTCACCTTGCGCCATGATGGACGAGCGGTTCTGGACGATGTGTCGTTCGAGATTCCCGCGGGCATGTTTTCCGTCATTGTCGGACCGAGCGGGGGCGGCAAATCGACGATCGCGGATTTGATGGTCCGGCTGCTCGATCCGGATGCCGGCGCCGTCATGATCGACGGTCTCGATCTGAAGCGAACGCGGCTTAGCGATCTTCGTCGAACGGTGGTTCTCATCGATCAGTCTCCGTACCTGTTTCACGGAACGCTGTACGAGAACATTGCTTATGCGAAACCTTTTGTCGGCCGTGTAGCCGTGGAGCAGGCTGCGCATGCGGCCGGTCTGACGGAACTTCTTCGCGGCTTGCCGGAGGGTCTGAACACGGTTGCGGGAGAACGCGGTCTGACTCTTTCGGCCGGAGAGCGTCAACGCGTCGCCATTGCGCGAGCGTTCTTAGCCAAGCCCGAAGTCCTGATCCTGGACGAGCCGAGCGCGGCCCTGGATGCGGCGTGTGAAAGGGAACTGGTCGATAACCTGCGGTGGGCGTTTGCCGGTAAGACATTGATTGCCATTACTCATAAGCCGGCCCTCGCCTCGGTAGCGGACCACATCCTATATATAAAGGATGGACGTGTGGTGGAAGCGGTGTCCGTATGACAGGACGCGGCCTCAAGATTGCCGTCATCGATACCGGCCTGAACGCGAGGCATCCCCACATCTGCGCTCCAACGCACCTCGTGGCCTTTGATTCGCAACAGACAGAACACTCCTGGGTGGACATTCTGGGCCACGGAACTGCTGTCACGGCCGCGATCCAGGAGAAGGCGCCACACGCAGACTATTACATCCTGAAATTGTTCGGGGACTCGCTGCGAACGACGGCCGGCCGCCTGATTCAGGCCATGGAGTGGACGATCGAGCACCGGATGGATGTCGTCAACCTGAGTCTGGGAAGCACCAATCTGGAACACCGTCCCATATTGGAGTCCCTT